>ERZ773065.1228-NODE-1228-length-13122-cov-27.018520_pt1 | contig 13122 bp, 13 predicted proteins | sample MGYA00580623_ERZ773065 | MGnify/ENA primary metagenome ERZ773065 (study PRJEB29015, sample SAMEA2738017) | human oral metagenome | biome: human oral; feature: human-associated habitat; material: dental | place: China | collected 2047 ...
GAAAGGAAAAGTTCAATGAGTCGAATCGGAAAACTACCTATTGAGGTTCCGGCTGGTGTGACAATCACGATTGACGAGAACGAGATTTCAGTTAAAGGCGCTAAAGGCGAGCTAACTGTGCCTCATTTGTCTGATGTGAAAGTCGAACTTGACGGCACAACTTTAAAGGTTATTCGAAACAATGACGAACGAGTAGCCCGTGCGCAACACGGTTTACAACGAGCACTTTTGAATAACGCTGTTGTTGGTGTGACAAAAGGCTTTGAGAAAAAATTAGAGGTTAATGGCGTCGGTTTCCGCGTTCAAACTAATAACCCGCAAGAGCTTGAAATGCAACTTGGTTTTTCTCACCCAGTAATCTATAAAGCAAAAGAAGGAATTACTCTTTCTAATGATAAAATGGTTATTACGGTTGTGGGAATTGATAAGCAAGCTGTTGGCCAAGCTGCGGCTGAAATTCGTGCTTTGAAGAAACCTGAACCATACAAAGGTAAAGGTATTAAATATGTTGACGAAGTTATCTTGCGTAAGGCAGGAAAGGCAGGTAAATAATGTCTAAAGCATTAGTGCATAAAATCGCAAACAAGAATTTGCGAAAAAACCGCGTTCGTTCAAAAGTTTCAGGAACTGCTGAGCGACCACGTCTAACGGTTACGATTAGCAACCTACATGTATCAGCGCAAATCATTGATGATGTGGCGCAAAAGACTTTGGTTGCAGCAACAACCGTTGGCTCAAAAGCAAAAGGAACTAAAACTGAACTTGCTGCTAAAATTGGCGCTGAAATTGCCAAAAAAGCTAAAAAAGCAAAAATCTCAACAGTCGTATTTGATCGAAATGGTCGACAATATGCTGGGCGACTTTCTGCTTTGGCTGATGCAGCTCGCAAGGAAGGATTGGAGTTTTAATTATGGCAGAAGCTCAGAAAACTCAAGCAACTAACAACCGCCGAGGCGGTAATAACCGCGGACGTAATAACGATCGTCGGAATAACCGTCGAAATGATGTTCGTGAAGAAAAGCAGTTCGAAGAATTGGTTATTAATATCGATCGTGTTTCTCGCGTGGTTAAAGGTGGTCGTCGCTTCCGATTTAAGGCATTGGTAGTTGTTGGTGATAAGAAAACTAAAGTTGGTGTTGGCGTAGCAAAAGGTCAAGACGTGACTGCAGCTATCGCTAAAGCTACAAATGTTGCCAAGAAGAATATGATTGAAATTTCTCTTGAGGGCGACACAATCCCGCATGAAGTTGAAAAGAAGGTAACTGGCGCACACGTTCTTTTGAAACCTGCTGCACCTGGTACTGGTATTATCGCTGGTGGTGTAGTTCGACAAATTATTGGTGTAACCGGCATTCGAAACATGCTTTCGAAATCGCTCGGCTCAACCAATAAAGTCAATATCGCTTATGCAACAATTGATGCGTTAAGAAGTCTTGTTCCGAAAGATCAATGGCTAAATGCACCAAAAGCTAAAAAGGAGAACAAGTAATGAAATACAACGAACTCCAAGTTGAAGCAAATCGAAAGAAAATTCGCGTTGGTCGCGGTATCTCGGCTGGTCGAGGTAAGACTGCGGGTCGCGGAACTAAGGGTCAAGGTGCTCGAACTGGTAAAAAGCTTCGCGCAACTTTCCAGGGTGGTCAAAATCCACTAGTTCAATCAACTCCAAAAACGCGTGGATTTAAATCACTTCGCAAGCCTGCACAGATTGTTTATCTTGATCACTTGAATGACTTAGCTGGCGAAGTTGATAATTTCCGACTATTTGAGGAAGGTTATATCGCAACACCTTTCCATAAGGTTAAAGTGATTGCTCGTGGTGAATTGAATGAAAAAGTTATCTTGAAAGTTCAAGCCGCTTCAAAATCAGTAGTTGAAGCTATCGAAAAGGCTGGTGGTAAATTTGAAAAAACACCAACTCCGTTGAAAGTTTCAGTAAAAGAAGATAAATAGTCTTTCTTGAGAACTAAAACAGCCCTTGTAGTGAGGGCTGTTTTAGCTTGATTTATAGAGTATTTTTTGCTAATATAAGTAATATAAAATCATAGAGGAGGCATTAGGATTAATTTATGAATAGACAGATTTTAGGAATGATCTATTTCTGTCCTCCAAATGTGGGAGATAATGCTAATGACTTCTTTTAGTAATGATGAAATAGCAGAAAAACAAAAAATAAAGCAAAAATCTAATTATGATAGCTCTTCCAGTAGACTTATTAAGAGTAAAAAACGTGTTAAGAAATTTGGTGAAGTTTTTACGCCAGAATTTATTGTTAAACAGATGTGCGATTTATGTGAACCGACAATTTCGCAGGTGGATAAAAAAGTCTTTGAGCCAACTTGCGGAAATGGCAATTTTCTTGTAGAAATTTTGAACCGAAAACTTAATTCGGTTCCGGATTTTTATGCGAAAATAAAAAAGCAAAAGAACGCTAGAAGCAAAAAGGCTCAGGCTGAGATTTATGAATTTTGTTTAATTTTAGCAATTTCGAATGTATATGCAGTTGATATTCAAGAAGATAATATTGAAGAATCGCGCGAACGCTTAAAAGAAGTTATTTATAAACATATTAAAAATATCAAAAACTCTTTCTTTTTTCTTGAAATAATTGATGAAATCCTAAGCAGTAATATTATTGTTGGTAATACCTTAACGCAGAAAAATGAACTTAAATTCTTTGACCTAAAGCCTAATTTCGAAGATTTAACTTTCGAAATTTCAGAACATTCACTTCAAGATATTGAAAAAGCTTATTCAAAAACAAAATCGGCAAATCTTGAAAACTTAACAGATATAATGAGCCAAATGCGAGCATCGCCGGCGAAACCTAAGATAAAGAATACTTTGAAGTAATTGGATAATAGATAAAAGGATAGATATGATTAAAAAAGATAAAATGAAACTAAACCCAGCAATTAAAGTTAGCCAAAATAAGATTTATATTTACGAAACGCCCAATAATCTTGATACAAAAGGTTTTTTAAAGGTTGGCCAAACTGAGCAAGATTCTGAAAATCGAATTTTAGACCAGACTGGAACGGCGATGGTTCGTGCGAATATATTAGCAGAATATGAAGCAGTAGATGATAATGGCCAGGTTTTTAGCGATAAAGAAATCCATCAATTTCTTTTAAGAAAAGGAATCGAAAACCTAAAACATTACGGAAGCGGCAAAAGCAGTGAGTGGTTTAAAATTGGCTTTAATGAAATTGATAAAGTAATTAAAAACCGCCAGCATTTTATTGATGATTTTGAATTTCTAAAAAATAAACCAACTGAAATTCAACTTTATCCAAGTCAGCAAGAAGCCTTAAATCAAACTTATGCTCGCTGGAAAATTTTACAAGAGAATCCCAATACTACAGATTCGAATATTCGAAAATTCCTTTGGAATGCTAAACCGCGATTTGGCAAAACTTTAACTGCTTACAAATTTGCTGAGAAAATTCAGGCGAAGAATGTACTTATTATGACTCAGCGGGCTTCAATTTCTAATTCATGGTTTTCGGATTATCATGAGCATATTCGAAATTCAAAAGATAGCAACTATGAATTTGGCTCGAGTAAAGACAATAAAATAGAAAATGAAGAGGTTGTAAAAGCTCAAGCGCTAGATGAAAAAATGTCAGAACAGTTTGCTCGTAGCGAGAATAAGAGTTTAATTTATTATACTACGCTTGCAAATATTAAAGGTAAAGATGAAGCTGGTGAATTTAAAAAGAAAAATGCCTGGATCTTCAATGCGCATTGGGATTTGGTAATTCTTGACGAAACCCATGAAGGGACCACTACTAATGCGATGACTAAGGTTCTTGAATCTCTTGATCATGATTTTTTACTAGAGCTTTCAGGAACTCCTTTTCGCAAGATGACCGAAACTCAAGGATATACTGCTAAAAATACTTATTCTTGGAGCTATGTTGAAGAGCAAGAAGCTAAAGAAAATTGGGATTATTCACAAGGAAAAAATCCATATATTAATCTACCTAAACTAAATATCTATACTTTTCAAGTACCCTCAAGCGTGCGAGTTACGAGTGATTTAAGCGAATATTCTTTTGATTTTAATGAATTTTGGAAGATTAGTGCTGATAAATTTATCCACGAGCAAGAGATAGATACTTTTTTGGATATTCTTTCGAACCAAAAAGAGCGTTATGATGATCCACAAACTCAATATTATCCTTTTGCCGATAAAGACACGCGCGAACAATTGCGTCATACGTTTTGGAAATTACCAAGTACGGCGGCAGTTAAAGCTCTTGCTAAGAAACTTCGCGCTCATAAATTCTTCTCGCAATACAAGATTATTGAAGCTGCTGGAAGTAATGAAGGCCAAAATTCAATTAAAGCCGAAAAGGAAGTCAAAGCGGCGATTGGTGATAATGGCCTTAAAACTAAAACAATCACTCTTTCAGTGGATATGCTTACTACTGGTACAACCGTAAAAGAATGGACGGCAGTGCTGATGTTCGATAACGGTACTAGTGCTAGCAAATATATTCAAACTGCTTTTCGAGCTCAAACGCCGTGGAACGCTACGCTTGGAGACGGTACGACCTTTGTTAAAACTAATGCGTTCGTCTTTGATTTTAACCCAGATCGTGTATTGAAAATTGCTGAAGAATATGCCAATATGGACACCAAAACTGGTGTTGAAATAGTTGGCAATAGCACTGCTGATCGTCAAACTAAGACACAGGCTTTAATTAACTTTTTGCCAATCATCGCAATGGACGAAGATGGTGAAATGCGTTATCTTGATGCTAAAGATGCTGTGAATATTATTAATTATACTGCTGCTCGCAAGATTGTTGATGAAGGCTTTATGAGCAATAGTCTATTTAATGTCAAGGCGCTTTTCCGGATGAAAGGCAAAGATTACGAGCAGGTGCGAGAAATTATGAGTGAAATTTCGCCAGTTTCAGCTTTAGATAAAAGAAAAAATAAAAAGCAACAAGGCGAACCGTTGGCCGAGGAAAATCCAGAAGACACTTTTGAAATTGAAAAAGAAAAGGTGATTTCACAAAGCGGTTTAGGTGAAAAGAAATTTGCTGCTATCGAAGAAGCTACTTCTCTAGGCGATGAAAACTTAGATCTTGTACTTGAAAAAGCAACCGAACAAGCTGGCGAAGAAATTACTAAAGAAGATCTTGAAAAATTCGAACAAGCCAAAAAGCCTTTCGAAGAAGCTAAAAAGAAACAAAAAACCGAAGAAGAAAAATTCCGCGACCATTTGCGAGGTTTTGCCCGCACTATTCCAGTGCTTTTGATGGCATATGCTTATGATGGAATGACTTTTGAAGACCTTGAAGAGCAAATTCCGCCAGCTGATTTTGAACAAGTTACCGGTAGTATAACAAAAGAGAAATTTAAACGTTTGCGCCAAGCGCGTGATGATTCTGATGAGCCGATTTTTGTAGAGAGTGCCTTTAATTCGGCAATCCACGAATTCTTAAAACGCAAACGAGCCACCGAACATTATTATAAGAGTGAGGTAGAAGGTGACATTTATGATAACATTCCAAGTCAAGAAAATAACCGTGTCTTCACGCCCAAGCGAGTGGTAAATATGATGCTCGACGTATTCGAAGCTGAAAACCCTGCTTTCTTTAAGAGCGATAAGGTTAAAATACTTGACCCATATGTGAAGAGCGGTAATTTTCTTGCCGAGGCTGCCAAGCGGTTCTATAAATATTCAAAAGACAAAGATATTAAGCGGATTATTGAGAATCAGCTATTTGGTATAGCACCTTTTGATATTTATGCTACGCTGGCTCAAGAAACGGTTTATGGATTTGCAGATACTAAATTTAAGAACCGTTTACGCAATCGTAATATCCGTCCAGAGCCACAAATTGAAGAGTTAGTGAAAGCTGGTAAGTTAGAAGAAGTAATAAAGGAGCATTTTAGAAATATGAAATTTGATGTTGTAATTGGAAATCCGCCGTATCAAGAGGAAACTAAAGATACCAGTGATAAGCCGATTTATAACTATTTTATGAGTGAAGCTTATAAGTTTGCAGATAAAGTTTGTTTTATTACGCCAGCGAGGTTCTTGTTTAATGCGGGCAAAACACCTAAAAAATGGAATGCTAAAATGCTAAACGATAAACATTTAAAAGTAGCTTATTATGAGCAAGATTCAAGTAATGTTTTCCCAAATACTGATATTAAAGGTGGAGTAGCTATAACTTATCGCGACACACAGAAAGACTTTGGTAAAATTGGTACATTTACGCATTTTGAAGAGCTTAATTCTGCGCTTCGAAAGGTTTTGAATTCTGAAAAATTTTGTTCGATTGATGAAATTTATTTTGGTCAAGAAAAATTTAATCTTGATGTTTTATACATGAAAAACCCTGAAGCTAAGAATATTGTAGGCTCTGAAGGTAAGGAAAAGCGTTTGACAAGTTCTATTTTTGGACAACTTGAAGATGTATTCTCTAAAAATCGGAAAAATGAAACTGATTTTAAGATTTTGGGTGTCATTAAAAATAGACGCAAGTGGCGATATATCAATTCTGAATACATAGAAGAACACCCAAATCTTCGAAAATTTAAAGTTATGCTACCTGGAAGCAATGGAAGCGGTGCTATAGGCGAAGTTCTCTCTACACCCCTTGTCGGGGAACCCCTTGTCGGGCATACGCAAACATTTATAAGTTTTGGAGCTTTTGACAACCGCGAAGAGGCTGAAAACTTGCTCAAATACATAAAAACTAAGTTCGCGCGCACGATGCTTGGCACGCTAAAAATCACACAAAGTAATAAGAAAGATACTTGGCGTAATGTTCCACTCCAAAACTTCACTAACAAATCTGACATCAATTGGAGTAGGTCAATCGCTGAAATCGACCAGCAACTTTACAAAAAATACGGTTTGAGTGAAAAAGAAATTGCGTTCATTGAAGAAAAAGTTCGCGCTATGGAGTAAATCAAAGTATTGATTGCTTAACGATTAGCTAAAGATAGTTTAAAACCAGCTTTGAATAGCAAAAAGAGCTATCGGGCTGGTTTTAAAATTGGTTTTTTTGTGTTAAAATAATTCTAACGCTTAAAATACTAAATATACTGAGAGGAGCTACGAGCCAATGGATTTTTTTGAGTTATTGAAGGTGATGATTATTAGTTTAATTGAAGGAATTACAGAGTGGTTGCCAATTTCCTCGACTGGACATATGGTTTTGGCGGATGAGTTTGTTCGGTTAAGCTTTTCGCCAGCTTTTCGTGATTTATTTTTGGTAGTGATTCAATTGGGAGCTATTTTGGCGGTCGTGGTATTGTATTTCTCCAAGTTAAATCCGTTGAGTCCTTCGAAAAGCCGTTATGAACGTGAAAAAATATGGAGTTTGTGGGGTAAAGTAATGATTGGTTGTATACCGGCAGTGGTGGCGGGATTGCTTTTTGATGATATGATCGAAAAACTACTTCAAAATAATAAACTAAATGGCTTAATAATTGGCATTATGCTGGCTGTGGTTGGTGTAATTTTTATCTGGGTTGAAAGGCTCTTATCTCAAGGAAAAATCAAAACTCATACTAAAACAGTTGAAGAAATCTCGATAAAAGACGCTCTGAAGGTAGGTCTTTGTCAGGTTTTTGCGCTAATTCCAGGAACTTCTCGATCAGGATCGACAATTATTGGCGGACTATTAAGCGGATTGTCTCGTGAAGCGGTTACGGAGTTCACTTTCTTTATGGGTGTGCCGATTATGTTTGGTGCAAGTTTATTGAAAATTATTAAATTTAAAACTGCGATTTCGTTGGTTGAATGGGAATATTTAATTTTCGCAATGGCGGCAACTTTTATTATTTCGATGTTTGCGATTAAATTTGTTATAAGCTACATTAAAAAGAATGACTTTAAAGTTTTTGGTTGGTATCGAGTCGTTTTGGGCTTGGCTGTAATAATTTACTTCCTGGCTAAATAGTAATTAAGGCTTTTTTTGAAGACTAATATATGGTAAAATATAGATTATGAATTGGAAGAATATATTTAAATCACTTAAAAATAAAGATATGCGCAACCGCGTATTGGGGGTGATTGGACTGTTGGTGCTTTATCGTTTTTTGGCACATGTGCCAGTTCCGCTTGCAAACCCTACCGAACTAAAAGATGTTGTAGCTAACGCAATTAATTCAACCGATTTAGGCGGATTCATTAACTTATTGACAGGTGGTTCTTTAACTAGCTTTTCGATTATGTTGGTAGGTCTTTCGCCATTTATTACTGCCTCAATTATTACTCAACTTATGACTAAAGCGATACCTTCGCTAGAGGAGTTAAGCAACGATGGTGAATCTGGCCGACAGAAGATCAATCAATGGACACGAGTTTTGACAATTCCTCTAGCTATTGTTCAATCTATTGCTTATATATTTATTCTCCAAAATACTGTTTTATCACACAATACGACTGTTTTTGCTGGAATGTCTTCGATGGACTGGGTTGTAGCTGTGACCGCTATGACAGCAGGGGCTATTTTAGCGATGTGGATTGGTGAAATTATCACCGAAAAAGGTGTTGGTAATGGTATTTCGCTACTTATTTTTGCTGGAATTATTTCGCAGCTTCCAACAACGCTTGCTACTTTGCTAGCATCAATAACTGATGTAAAAACTTATGGTGCGCTAAATATATTTGGTTGGTTTACATTACCTATCAATCCCGTTGTAGCTGGGATTGGTGCAATTATGATTTTTGCTGGAATTATTCTCCTGTATATTCTTGTTAAAATTAACGAAGCTCAACGAGTAATTATAATTAATTATGCTAAGCGTGTTCATGGCAACTCGGCTTATGGCGGAATTAAAAGTATTCTGCCAGTCAAAATGATTGTGGCTGGTGTTATTCCTGTGATCTTTGCGGTTTCATTTTTGAGCCTACCAGCTTTTGTTGGGCAAATTATGAAAACCTCGCATATCAATACTGGTCTAGCTGATAAATTAATCACTTGGTTCCAAGCACCAAATCAAGGCAACTTTAAGGGTGATACTTGGGAAGCGTTTATTTACCCGGCTGCTTATTTCTTGCTTATTGTGATGTTTACGTATTTTTATACATCAATTGTCTTTAACTCAAATGAAATTGCTGATAATCTTCAGAAGCAGGGTGGCTTTATTGAAGGGGTTCGACCTGGCGTTTCTACGGCGGAATACTTAAATAAAATTGTAAATCGTTTGAATCTATTTGGCGCTTTAGCTCTTGGATTTATTGCCTTGATGCCTTTTGTGGCAGATTACCTACTTTATAACTTAGCCTCAATTCAGAATTCAAATCTTTCAATTGGTGGAACTGGAATGCTAATCGTAGTAACAGTTGCTCTTGAAACTTTGCGTCAAGTAAATTCTCGTGCTTTGATGGTGACTTACGATCAGTATGAATAAAATTATCGTTCGCCATAGCCGTAATAAGTATCGTAATTTAATTCTTTCGTTATTAATTATAGCATGGCTGGCTTTAGCGGGCTATACTGGATTTTACTTCTGGCAAAAATTAAATCACAAACCTGGTGTAACTACAATCACTCATAGCGATGGCACTGTAACTAAAGTTGATGAAACTCCAGTCACTGAGCAAAAAAAACAGGAATATGTTGTTCCTGCTGACCAGCCTAGGTATCTTTCCGTTGAAGATCTGGGTATATCTAATGCGCGAATCACTAAGATTGGCTTAGTGGGAAAAACTAATCAGTTGGATGCTCCTATTTCGATTTATGATGCTGGATGGTATGTATCTAGTGTAAAGCCTGGTTCTGGTTCTGGAGCTGTTTTAGTGGATGGACATAATGGAGGACCTAATTATGACGGTATTTTTAAGCGATTAGGCTCTCTTAGGAAAGGTGCCAAGATAACTATCGAGCGTGGCGACGGTAATAAATTTACTTATCAAGTTGTTGATAATCGTGAAATGTTAGTATCCGAAATTGACGATCCTAACAATAAATATGGTATGTCAACTATGCTCAATTCAATATATCCTTCAAAAGAGGGTTTGAATATTATTACGTGTGTTGGTGATTGGTTGCAAAATTCGCAGACTTTTAATAAACGTGTAATGCTTCGTGCAGTTAGAATTAATTAGCTTGAGAAGTATTAATGAAAATTGTCGAAATATTGTGCGGCTAATTACTGGATTATATTTTTTAAGCGCTTGAGAATAATTCGGGCGTTTTTTAATTTTATACAGATTTTTTGTTGCTTTTTTATAAAAAATAGTGTATAATTGAACAGATTTATGGCTCAGAAGGAAGTAATCAAACTTGAAGGCAAAATCGTGGAGGCACTGCCTAACACGCAATTTAGAGTTGAACTTCAAAATGGGCATACAATCATCGCCCATATTAGCGGAAAAATGCGCAAGCATTATATTCGTCTAGTTCCGGGTGATCGAGTGGAAGTAGAGTTGACACCTTACGATCTTACTAAGGGCAGAATCAGCTTCCGCTTGAGAGACGATAAGCGGCCTGACCAGAATCAAGCTGCTAGCAAGCGAAAATAATGAATTTATATCGGTCGCTCTTAGCGGCGATATTGTTATTTTTCGGAGCTTGCAGATAATATCAACCTAAAGGATAAGGAGTTTTTATACACTTATGAAAGTTCGTGCAAGTGTTAAAAAAATCAGTCCAGATGACAAGATTGTCCGCCGAAAAGGGCGTCTCTATGTCATTAACAAGAAAAAACCTAAGAATAAGCAAAGGCAGGGTTAAGTATGGCTCGAATCGCAGGGGTAACCATCCCAGCAGAAAAGCAAGTTTGGATCGCTCTTACTTACATTTACGGTATTGGCGAAACTACTTCGCGAACCATCCTTGCGGCGGCTAAAATTGAGCCGACCACTCGGGTGAAAGATCTCACCGAGGCTGAAGAACAAAAGCTACGTGAAATTATTGATAATAATTACACTGTAGAAGGTGATCTGCAACGCCTCGTATCAAATAATATCAAACGTCTAAAAGACATTAACACCTATAAAGGTATGCGCCACAAATCAGGCTTGCCTGTAAACGGTCAGCGCACACGAACGAACGCACGAACTCGAAAGGGTCGCGCAATCGCCGTTGGTGGAGCACAACCAAAAGCAGCAAGTAAGACTTGATTTAGGAAAGGGATAGAAATATGGCAGAAAAAGTTAGTCGTAAAAAACAGCGCCGATCTGTTCCGTCAGGTCAAATGCACATTCAAGCTACTTTCAATAACACAATTATCACTTTTTCCGATAAAAAAGGTAACGTATTGACAGCAGCTAGTGCGGGTGCGTGTGGCTTCCGTGGAAGCAAAAAAGGTACTGCGTATGCAGCGCAGGTTGCTACCGAAAAAGCAGCCGAAAATGCACAGACTCTATATGGTCTAAAATCAGTAGATGTTTTCGTAAAGGGTGTAGGCCTTGGTCGTGATTCTGCGATCCGCTCACTATCAAACTTGAATATCGCTGTAGAAAGTATTAAAGATGTGACTGGCGTCCCTCATGGTGGCGTTCGTCCAAAGAAAGCAAGGAGGGCTTAATTTATGGCACGAGATAGATCTCCGATTGTTAAACAATCACGCCGCGAAGGCTATGCCCTTCATCCAAAAGCTGTCAAAATTATGGCACGCAAAAGCGGAATTCCTGGTCAGCATTCAGGAAGCCGTCAAGGAAAACCAAGCTTGTATTCAGTTCAGTTGCGCGAGAAACAAAAAGTTCGCCGACTTTACGGATTGCTTGAAAAACAATTTGCTCGCCTAATGAAAGAAGCATCTCGTCGAGAGGGTCTAGCTGGTGAAAACCTTCTACAACTTCTTGAATTGCGACTTGATAACGTAATTTATCGGGCAGGTTTTGCAACTAGCCGTCGACAAGCACGACAATTGGTAAGCCACGGTCATTTTATACTTAATGGTCGTCGAGTTGATATTCCATCAATTCGTGTTAAAGCTGAAGATGAAATCGTAGTTCGACCAAAAAGTCAAAAATCAGGCTATTTCTCAAATCTTGAGAATGTGGTCGCAGATGCAAATCAACCAACTTTGAGCTGGCTAAAATCAGACAGCAAAAAGATGACAGTTAAAATTACTGGCCTTCCAAAACGAGAAGAAGCGGAAGCCGGAATAAATGAACAGCTAATCGTTGAGTATTACTCACGATAAGGGTAAGGAGCTAAAGTTTATATGTCAAAATTAATTCATAATCCAGCGCTTGCTGAAATCCAGGATATTAGCGAAACAGCTGCAACTTTTGTAGTTAAGCCGCTTGAGCCTGGCTACGGCAATACGCTCGGCAACAGTTTGCGTCGTGTTTTACTTTCAAGTATTAACGGTGCAGCAATTGTTGCGTTTAAGATTGAAGGTGTTAGCCATGAATTTACTACCGTTGAAGGAGTAAAAGAAGATGTGGTTGATATTATGCTCAATCTTAAAAATATTAAATTTAAAGCTCATACAGATGAGCCGGTAGAGCTACGGCTTGAGAAATCTGGTGCGGGTGTAATCACAGCATCTGATATTGAAGCTAACGCCGATATGGAAGTTGTAAATCCGGATCAAATTATCGCAACAATTGACGATGATAAAACAAAGATCGTTATGAACTTTGTTGTTGAATCCGGTCATGGCTATAAAACTATCGAAAGCGCAAGCGAAGATAGGCTGCATAGTGATATGATTGCTTTGGACGCGATTTTTAGCCCAGTGCTGCGAGTTCGTTACAAAGTTGATAATACTCGTGTTGGTCAGAATTCAAATCTTGACCGCCTTGATATTACTGTCGAGACTGACGGTTCAATTACTCCTCGTGAGGCTTTTGAACAGGCGGCCGCAATTTTAGTAAATCAATATTCAGCTCTTGCTGGTTCTACTGAGATGCAGGCTGCTCCAGCTCTTGGCGAAGAAGAAGCTGAAGGAGCGAGCGAGCTTCTTGCGCTAATCGAAGATTTAAACTTAACAGCTCGAACAACAAATGCGCTTGTTAACAATAGCATTCGCACTGTTCACGATTTGATTAACCTTACCGAACAAGATTTGCGTGAACTTAAAGGCTTTGGAAGCAAAGCTCTTGATGAAGTAAAAGATAAAATAGCGGAGTTAGATTTATAATATGCACCGACATGGATATAAAGGGCGAAAATTTGGTCGTGAACG
>ERZ773065.1233-NODE-1233-length-13102-cov-2.979765_pt1 | contig 13102 bp, 14 predicted proteins | sample MGYA00580623_ERZ773065 | MGnify/ENA primary metagenome ERZ773065 (study PRJEB29015, sample SAMEA2738017) | human oral metagenome | biome: human oral; feature: human-associated habitat; material: dental | place: China | collected 2047 ...
ATAAATATAATAAAGAATATAAAAATATACATAATGAATGCAAAAAAATGCATATATAAAGGAGGAAATGAAAATGAAACCTGAAATACTGTTTCTCAAACAGGAAGATCTGATTAAAGCGGGCCTGCTCGACATGCCTTTGATTCTGGAGGCTGCGGAGCATACGTATAAGATGCTCGGTGAGGGTAAGGTTATACAGCCTGCAAAGATACAGCTTCCGATACCTGATAAAAAAAACTGGACGAGCTACGGTATGTCAATGCCTGCGTATATAGGCGGCGATGAAGAGGTGATGGGGTTCAAGTGGGCGGCCGAATCTGTATACAACACAACTTTGCCGGGCGTGCCGTACGGTATTGATATTGTAATACTAAGCGAGCCTAAGACGATGTTCCCTAAAGCAGTGCTTGACGGGACCATAACGACAGCCATGAGAACTTCGGCCTGCGCGGGTGTATTCGCGAAATACTGTGCCGACCCGGATTCCGAGGTCGTTACACTTGTGGGTGCCGGTGTTATCGGCAGGACAATGATCATGGCGATGGGAGCAGTTCTGAAGAATATCAAAGAAATACGTCTCTTTGATCTCGATATGACAAAAGCAGAAAGCCTTGCCGAGGAGTTCAAAGGGCAGTACAATATAGTGCCCGCGGCGGATCTTAAGAATGCATGTGAGGGTGCGGACATCGTTGTGACGGAGACAACGGCCAGAAAGCCGTTTATCGACGGCGCATGGATCAGGCAAAACGCGACATGCATCCAGATGGAGGCGTATTCCTTCCCTGAAGAGTTCCTGTTGAAGAACGACGCGCTTTATATGGACAGCTGGGAGCAGATATCACACATGCGCGAATCCGTAAAGAAGTATGCCGAAGCGGGCAAGCTGCACGAGACAGATGTGATCGAGATCAAAGATCTCTGTACGGGTGCTGCGCCGGGAAGAACAAACAAGGATCAGTTCATCTTCTGCACGAGTATGGGTATGGGATGCGTCGATATTGCGATTGCAAACAAGCTTTATCTCAAAGCGAAGGAGATCGGTGTCGGAACAAAGCTTTCGCTGTGGGACGATCCGCTCTGGGTATGAGCAAAAATAAGGCGAATGCGTATAAGACAGCGCGTATCGCAGAAGCGTTTACTGAAGGCTCCGTTACGGGAGCCTTTTTTACGGTAACATTTTTGTTGTATAAATAAACCCCCGGGTTAGACATGGGGGTGGTTTTTTGTCGGTATGGCAGACCTGTAAATGATGTAAGTGATGCTGACCGTGCGAATACTGTAAATAAGTAGTGAAATAACTGCCGGATGATATATAATATAGACATATATAAAGATAACCGATCGGAGGCAAAACATGGAAAACAACAAACGTCCTGAGACAATGGAGCGTATAACTACGCCGGAGCTTGCAAATGCTTTTATAGATGAGCAGGTTAAGGCATTAAAGGAACAGATAGGAGACAGAAAGGTACTTTTGGCCTTATCAGGAGGCGTCGATTCATCTGTCGTCGCCGCACTTCTTATAAAGGCTGTCGGCAAGCAGCTCTATTGTGTACACGTCAATCACGGCCTGCTTCGCAAGGGTGAGCCTGAGCAGGTAATACAGGTTTTCCGTGACGAGATGGCCGCAAATCTTATATATGTCGATGCTACTGACAGGTTTTTAGATAAGCTTGCAGGAGTGGCGGATCCGGAAATGAAGCGCAAGGTCATAGGAGGCGAATTCATCAGAGTCTTCGAGGAGGAGGCGCGCAGGTTGGAGGGAATCGAATTCCTCGCTCAGGGTACGATATATCCCGACATTCTGGAAAGCGGCCCGGTAAAGTCTCACCACAACGTCGGAGGGCTCCCGGAGGACATGGATTTTGAGCTTGTCGAACCGCTAAAGCTACTGTTCAAGGATGAGGTGAGAGTAGTCGGAAAAGCACTCGGCCTGCCCGAAAATATGGTAGAGCGCCAGCCGTTCCCGGGACCGGGACTCGGCGTCAGGTGTCCGGGTACGATAACGCGCGGTCGTCTGGAGGCTGTCAGAGAGTCAGATGCCATACTTCGCGAGGAATTTGAAAAGTCGGGACTTCAGGATAAGGTCTGGCAGTACTTTACTGTTGTTCCCGATTTCAAATCCACAGGTATACGAGACGGTAAACGCACATTCGAATGGGCGGTAGTTATACGCGCCGTGAATACGAGAGACGCCATGACGGCGACCGTCGAGAACATCCCGTTTGACCTCATGGTGCACATTGTGAACCGCATCACCACCGAAGTCCGCGGCGTAAACAGAGTACTCTATGATTATACGCCGAAGCCAACCGGAACGATAGAGTGGGAGTAGAGCATATTTTCAGAGAAATGGCTTAAAACAAGGCTTATAGCCTGTTAGAATGAGCGACTGGGACAAAATTGGGTAAAGACTTCAAAAAGAATAAATCCAATAATAGCTCAAAGTGGCTTTACAATTGAATAAAAAATGAGACCGTAGCGTGAGTGCTTCGGTCTTTTTTGCGTCTATGTAGTGAATATGTAGTGAATTATATTATAGATATTGATGTAGCCACTCTGGCATATTAGGATCATCAAGTGACCAAGACTCTATAAGTTCTTCGCTTTCTTCCCAATTGTTCTCTTTACCATCAAAAAATTTATGTCTATTGCATTTATATTTTCTAACCTCATTGCATTCTAACCTGTATTCATTCCAATAATAATTTTGTTTGCCATACCCTTTCCATTCATTTGTAGTATATATAATCATATTAAAATCCTTTCTTCACTCATGTTTTGTTTTATTTTTTTAAAAATCTTGATTTCTTAGGAAAAGACAACTTCCAATCTTCAAACTCCTCGTCTGTAATTTCACCATTATAGTGTTTCTTTCTCATTTCATCCCATTCGACTAAAAAGTCATCAAAATGCGGATTATGAGATAGTAGTGCAGTAGGCTCACCGTTTCCTGCAAGGGGACGGAACTTCATTTCTTTTTCATAGTCAAAGATGATATGCATGATTTCAAAAATAGAATTCGGCTCATGGTCGATTAAAGCTGAAATATCACAGTTAAGTGCATCTGCTATTTTTCTTAATTGTTCCTTGTTTGGAGATCTATTTCCCAATTCATAATTACGAATTGCAGCATCAGTTAATCCGGACATGATGGCAAGTTCTTTTTGTGTTAGTTTCCTAAACAAACGAATTTGTTTTAATTTCTTACCGGAAATCATTTCAGGACTCCTCTCTTAAATTTTTTTATATTCTATCATAAATAATCACAAAACACAACACAAGCGTTCTGTTTAATATTTCGGATAACGCCTTAATATCAGCGATAATAGAAGAAAATATTTTATAATAACTCTTGACAGAACGAAAATGAACTACTATAATACGAATATACAGTTCAAATATGAACTGTTAAAACGCAAGATATTTAGATTGACGCTCGTCCTATCTCAAGACATGGATGCAGAACCTTGCAAAAACTATGAATTGAAAGGAGGGCTAAAAATGCAAAAGATATTCATGACAGCAAAAGAAGTTCAAGATTTTTTGGAAGTCAGCAGAACGACTGCATATCAGCTGATCAACGAAATGAATCAGGAACTTACAAAGCTCGGCTATCGAGTACAAAGAGGCAAAGTGAATCGACAGTATTTCATGGAAAAGTATTGCTATGGGAATGAAGTTAGAAAAGAGGTGTAAAGGTGGGTGCATATAGAGATGAAAATAAAAACGGCACTTGGTATTGCAAGTTCAGCTATGTGAATTGGAAAGGTGAGAAGCTAAACAAGAAAAAAAGAGGGTTTTCAACAAAGAAGGAAGCATTGAATTGGGAAAAAGAGTTTCTATCACAGCAAGCAGGAACGGTTGAAATGACTTTTCGAGAGTTCTTTGAACTTTATAAAAGGGATAAAAAACCTCGTATCAGAGAAAATACTTGGCGTACGAAAGAAGCTATTGTTACAACAAAAATAATGCCATATTTGGGTGATTTACTTATGAATGAAATCAGCAATGCAGCGATTATCCAGTGGCAGAATGAATTGATGAAAATCAAAGATGATAGAGGTCAAACTTATTCGCCGACATACCTTCGCACAATCCATGCTCAACTTAGCAGTATTTTGAATCATGCTTGCAGATACTACAACTTGAAAACTAATGTTGCTAGAGATGTTGGAACTATGGGAGAAAAAGAAGCGGATGAAATGCTATTTTGGACACAGGAAGAGTATGAATCTTTTATTAAAGCAGTTAAAGATAAACCGCAGTCATATTATGCTTTTGAAATTTTATACTGGTGTGGACTTCGAATGGGAGAATTGCTTGCTTTAACTAAAGAAAAATTTGATTTTAGGACAAACGTTATTAAAATTGATGAATCCCTGCAAAGAATTGATGGAAACAATATTATCACTCCACCAAAAACAAAGAAGAGTATTCGGAAAGTAGCTATGCCGGATTTCTTGGCTGAAGAAATCAAAATATACTTGGATGGTTTTTATAAATTAAAGCCAAAGGATTTGATATTTACATTTTCAAAGAGCTTCCTTCATCACGAAATGGATAGAGGAGCGAAGAAAGCTAATGTAAAAAGGATAAGGGTGCATGATTTGAGACATTCTCATGTATCTCTTCTAATTGAACTTGGTTTTTCTGCAACAGCTATCGCTGATAGAGTCGGGCATGAGTCAATTGATATTACCTACAGATATGCACATCTTTTTCCTAGTAAGCAGAAAGAAATGGCAGATTCGCTAACACAGGTGAGAGTAAAAACACAAAATGATTGGGAAGATTTATTAAAAGAGGATGAAGAAAATGTTTAGACCGGAATCTCTACAAAAAAGGACAAAGCAGATTAAAGCCAAGAAGAAAAATAATGAGAAAAATAGAAAGCGTAATCGTATCTTGAATTTTAGAGTTTCTCAGGAAGAGTATGATTTGATAAATAAGCAAGTCGAAATAAGCGGACTGTCAAAACAGGACTACTTTATACAACTTCTTGGTGAACACAAGATAAATATTACTGCTGATTACAGAGTTTTAGATTCCATAGCAAAAGAAGTATTTCAATTGGCAAGAGTAATTAAAAAGTTCGGGAAATTAGATGGAGAAGCACAGGACATTTTGCTGTATGTTTTGGAGATTTATGAAGAGATTAAACAAGAAAAAAGCCTTTAGCCAAAAGACCAAAGGCAAGATGAAAGTACAACTTGGTATTTCATCCCTGACAAGATTATTTTATCAGGTTGTACTTTTGTCATCAACTATAGATTGGAGGACAACATGATAAAAGCGGAACAGTATAAACAAAATATTCCGATGGAATTAAGACAGTATAAACAATGGTTATGGTTTAAGAAAATCAGAAGAGTAGATTTGAAAGGCAAGGAAAAAATACTAAAGCTTCCTGTGAGTCCAATTACTTTAAAGTCAAGTGATTGGAATAATAAGGAAAACTGGGCAGACTTTGAAACAGCAGTTAATAATATAGAGAGTAGTGGCTTAGATGGATTGTCTTTTGTACTAAGCATAGATGATCCATTTATTTGTATTGACTTGGATAATGTATCTCGTGATATGAGAGAAAAGTTTTTCAGAGACTTTCATGACACTTATATTGAAATTTCTCAATCCGGAAAGGGACTTCATATTTTTGCAAAAGGGGAAATTGCCAAAAATTTCAATAACCAAATTGAGAAAGTAGAAACGTATAAAAATAACAGATGTATCGCTATGACCGGAAATAGTGTTGCTGGAACCTCAAATAACATCATAGATAAGCAAAGTGAGATTGATAGATACTATGAGTGTTTTGCACCAAAAAAGAGCGTTAGAGAGCAAATAAGAGCTTATCAGTCAGATAATTATACACTGCCTGATATACCTAAAATCATAGAAACGATGTGTAAGCATAATAGAAAAGCTAAAGGTTTATTTGAAGGAACAATAGCAAGCGGAGATGCCAGCAAAGATGATTTTTTGCTGTTGCTATTATTAAATAGCTATACACATGGTGATGAAGCTTTGATGAAAGAGATATTTTTAATGTCTGCCTTAAATCGGAGTGATGACAGAAGCAAAAGAAAAAATGAAGCAGCCTATATCAAATATTTGGAAGATAGTATAAAAAAAGCGACTCGGTATGGAAATCAAAAATACTGGGACTATAACTATCACAGAAAAAGTGTAGGTGATAACCGTGAATGACTGGCTAAAATTTAGTGATGATGAATTGTCGGATTATCTGAACAGAGAACTCGAATATACCGATAAGGGACAATTAAAAAGTAATACTACTAATCTAATCACTGTGCTGGTAAATCCGTTATTTTGCAAAGAAGAGAAGATAATAGACGGAACAGTTTTCTTTGATACATGCAGCATGACAGTCAGGTTTTTCGGAACTCTTAAGGGAGAAAAACAGAAAGGAGATGAGATTAGAAAATGGAATGACCATTTAACAAATTTTTTAGGGGTGGAAATAGAAAGGGAATTTGGAATTAAGTATTCTAAAAACCGAATGGACGATGCCATAACTTTTATTGCTCATAAAAGGGCGGTAAATCTTCCTGCTATGTACATGAAGTCGCTTCCGTATGATGGTGAGAGACATATTTCTAAATTGCTCCCAAAATATCTTGGAGCGGAAGATACAAAATTAAATGCTTGGATTATGGAACATATGTTAGTCGGCATGATAAAAAGAGTTTTTGATCCCGGATGCAAATTTGACGAGCTTATGGTTCTTACGGGAATTCAGGGTGTAGGCAAAACCAGTTTTATAGAGAAGTTGGCATTATTTCCCGAATGGTATTGCTCATTAAATAATATAAAAGGCAAAGATGCAGTCAGTAATCTTGTTGGAAAAGTTGTGGTAGAACTTGAAGAATTTGTAGCTCTTAGAAATGCGAAAAGTGCTGATGAAGCGAAGCTGTTTATATCTGCAAGAACAAGTACGGTAAGGCTTCCATACGAACGATTTTCTGCTGATGTAAAGAGAACTTGTATCTTGATTGCTACTACCAATGATGCGACTTTTTTAGGAGATTTTTCAGGAGAAAGACGGTATCTACCTGTAAAAGTGAATAGCGAAAATATTGAATTACCAGTTATGTATGATGTAGAAAAATTTCCTGTACTGGAAACTATCACAAGAGAAGAACATCGTAATATTATTCAACATGATTTTGAAGGTGCTATTGCAGAAGCCATGTGTCTTTATGAAAACAAACTTCACGATTTCTATTTACCTAAAGAGTTAAGAACGGATCTGGATTATGTTATCCAAACCCATAAGAGTGAGAACAGACATGTTCAAAACTTCTTGGACTTCATGGAATGGAAATCCACAAAATCAGACACTCCAGATTTGTTATGCTCTGCCGAATTTACAAGTAGATACCCTGAAACCAATGAAAAAGTATTTTCCGAATTGATGGCAAACGAAATGGCAGATGAATGGAAACTTGAACCATCTGTAAAAAGTAAGAAGGTAAGAATTGACGGAGTGGTCCGAGTAAGCAAAAAGTTTTATAAACGAAATATTAATACAGATTTTGTTGAGGTTAATTCAGAGGACATACCATTCTAAGAGTTTTGAAAAAGTCTGCTACCGCTACTTCGCTACCAGCAAGAGAAGGTAGTGAGGTAGTGGTAGCGGCAATTTTTAACTTTTATAGAATTTACGGAAATGAAACAGGGAATATTTCTGTGATGGTTAAGAGCATGAAGAAACTTGATAAATGGAATACGACACTAACTTTAATAGCAAGCACAGTAAGTGTGTGTACACTTACGGAAAAATGACTTCAGAAATTAAATCGGAGGTTTAATTTCGAGCAATATTTTTAGCTTGTTAGGGTGAACCCTAAGACCCCAAAACTTAATAGAAGGAGGATAATTAAGATGGAAAATAGAAAGAGAAATGTAAGATTGAGATTTAACTTAACAGATAAAGAAAAAGAATTATTTGAAAAGAAAAAAGAAGAATGCGGAGCAAAAAGCATGAGTCACCTTATACGAAAAACAGTTTTGGAAAAGGAAATATATGAAGTGGATTTGGAGCCTTTGAGAAATTTGTCCGAGACATTATCCATTACAACAAACAACTTAAATCAGATTGCAAAAAGAGTAAATCAAACAGGAGTAATTTATAAAAGTGATATTGATGATATGAAAAAATCTATTGATGATTTCTCAAAAGAAGTGGGGGATATACATTTGTTGTTGCTGAAAAGGACGAAATGATTTACAACGAATGAAGCGCTAATAACTTTTTACAGCTGTATATTTTAACAGTTGTAAGAAGTTATTAGATGTGGTACAATATTTTAAAATATGGGAGGTATAAGTGGTGAGTAATGAAATTATATTTTTGATAGATGATGTGCTTAGTGAAAAGAAATTGAGTAAAAACTGGCTAGAAGAAAATGCTAAGTTACAAAGAAGTCAGTTAAACTCCTATGCAAATAACAAAGTGAAAAGAATAGATCTTGATGTATTAGCAAGGATATGCATTGCGTTGAATGTTGAGGTTGGAGATATTATGAAAATTCAACACAAAATCGGAGGAAGATAAATGGAAACGAAGATGGTAATTATTCCAGATGGTAAAATCTGTGATTATATTGATGGTAAATTTAGAAATGATACGCCAGAAGAATATGTAAGACAAACTGTTGAAAAAAGACTTGTCAATGAACATAAATACTCAAGAGACAGAATATGTGTTGAATATACTGTCCAAATAGGTTCTGGGAAGAAAAGAGCAGACATCGTAATTTTTCCTGATGAAGAAACAGATAAAAAACAAGAAAATATTAATATAATAATTGAATGTAAAAGTGAAAAGATAGAAGCTAATAATGCTAAGGATGGCGTGGCTCAATTAAAATCATATATGTCCGCTTGCCCCAATGCTGAATGGGGGATGTGGACAAATAGTAAAGAAAAGTTTGTTTTTAAAAAATTTACTGATGATAAAGGTGTAATTCAGTTTATGGATTACAATGATATACCATCTGCAGATGGCAGTATTGATGATATCAATCGTCCGAAGAGAGCTTCACTTAAGAATGCGTCAGATGACAATCTTTTATTTACATTTAAGACTTGCCACAATCACATTTATGTAAATGAAGGAATGCAGAAACAACCAGCATTTTTTGAGTTGCTTAAAGTTATTTTTTGCAAAATTGAAGATGAAAGAAATATCCCAAAGGCTCTTGAATTTTACGCAACGAGTGAAGAGCGCTCTAATTCAGATGGACAATTAACGGTTAAAAATAGAATTGAAAAAATATTTGACCGCGTAAAAAAAGAAAAAAAGAATGCAAAAATTTTTGATCCTAATGACACCATAAAACTTAACCCCAGAACATTATCATATATTGTTAGTGAGATTCAAAAATACAGCTTACTTAATACAAGAATTGATATTAAGGGAAAAGCTTATGAGGAAATTGTTGGTGCAAATTTGCGTGGCGATAGGGGAGAGTTTTTTACACCAAGAAATGTTATGGCGATGGTAGTAGAAATGATAAATCCGACTATCGATGAAAAGGTATTGGATTCTTCTTGCGGTACAGGCGGGTTTTTGGTAACTGCAATGACTTATGCAATGAAGCAACTAAAGATAGAATTTGAAAAAGAAACTGGCAAGTCAAAATCTGAATGGAACGATTTTGAAAAGAAAGCTTTTCAAGACAAAATTTCAGATATGGCTATGAACAATTATTTTGGCTTTGATATAAATCCCGATTTAGTTAAAGCTACAAAAATGAATATGGTAATGAATAATGATGGTAGTGGTAATATTTTGCAGAATAATTCTTTGCTTCAACCACATGAATGGACAGATGATTTTAAAATAAGATTGTCAGCAGCGTTGCAGATAGATAAGAAAACACTCATCAATAAAGATAGTATAGGATACTTTGATGTTATTGTTACAAATCCACCATTCGGAAGTAAGATTCCAATTAAAGACCATGCCATATTAAGCCAATTTGATTTGGCAAAAATTTGGAAGCAAGATAAGAAAACTGGTAAATGGACTATTACTGATAGATACCAATCTTCAGTATCACCAGAAATTTTATTTATAGAACGTTGCTATCAATTTTTAAAACCAGGTGGAAGAATGGGAATTGTACTCCCTGATGCTTTACTTGGTTCACCGGGAACAGGTTATATAAGAGAATGGTTAATCAAAAATACTAAAATCATTGCAAGTATTGACTTGCATGAAGATACATTCCAACCAAGGAATGGTACTCAAACTTCCGTGTTGATTTTACAAAAGAAAACTGAAGAAGAAATTTCAAAAGAAGAAACAACTGGGCAAATGGCAGATTATAATATCTATATGGCTATAGTTGATAAAATTGGACATGATAAGAGAGGCAATACACTTTTCAAGAGAGATAATGATGGAAATGAGATTATGGTTCCGGAAAAACAAAACATATATAAACTTGATGAAACATCGTCAGGATCTAAAACCGCTCAAATGGAAAGTAGAGAAAAAGTTGTTGATGATCAAACAGTACTTGTTCCAAATATTTTTAGAAAATGGAAAATAAATGAGGGAATATCATGGTAAATTCAGCGACAAAAAAATTAGAAAAAGAATTTATAGAAATAGTTGATTTTCCTAAAGATGATATAAGTTGGTCAAGTGTATCTTTAAGTGAAGTATTAGGCAAAGGAAAACGATTTGAAGCTTCAGTTTTTGATTTGGAATGTAAACATGCAAGAAACATAGTTGAAAATTCAATTTACGGATCATCTGAAATAAATATAGATAGGGATTTAATAGAGTGTTATACAAGAACTCGATTTAAAAGAATTTGGTTAGAAAAATCTGAATATCCAATTTATCAACCTACTTCAATGCTAGATGTATATCCTAAAAGTGATGGATATATCTCAAAACTCACAAACACAAATATTGAAGCATTAAAAGTATCATTGGGTCAAATTTTGATTACTTGTAGCGGTACTGTTGGTAATATAAGTTTTGTTTCTAAAACATTAAATGGGAAGATTTTTTCTCATGATTTATTGAGAGTTAAGTTTAAAAAAGAATATGATAATGGATTTTTTTATGCTTTTTTAAAAACATATGTAGGAAAACAAATCCTTAAATCTAATAAATATGGCTCAGTGATAAGTCACATAGAAGCAGAACATATGAACGAAGTACTAGTCCCTTTAGCTCCATTGAACTTAAAGAAAAAAATCCATGGCTTAATAATACAATCTTATGCTAATAGAGATGAATCAAATCGTCTTATAGATGAAGCTACAAAAATAATGATAGAAGAATTAGAACTTCCACCTATTGACGATTTAAAGAATGAAGCTTTTTCATACAGTAAAGAAATTAACTCTTTTTCAACTAAACTAAGTGATTTAAATGGTAGACTTGAAAGCAACTATCATTTGCCTATAATAAAAGTATTAGAAAATCACCTTAGGGAGAGGGCTGATTTAGTAAAATTAGAGAATAAAGAGATTACAGAAAACATAGTACTAGCAGGTGTTTTTAAGAGAAACTATGTTCAAAAGGGACATGGTTATCCATTTCTTGGTGGGAAAGAGATTACACAATTGTCGCCGGAAACAGATAAATATCTTTCGAAAATAACTCATAAAAAAAGATATGAAAAAGAATTGAGAGTAAAAGAAAATTGGATATTGGTAACAGATAGAGGAACAATAGGAAAAGTTGTCATAGTGCCTAAGCACATGGAAAATATGGCAGTGAGCCAAAATGTTTTAAAAATAGTCCCTAAAATTTATCCGGGATATATTTACTGTTTTTTAAATTCTGATTATGGGCAAATACTAATAAAAAGGCAAAGCTATGGTTCTGTTGTTAATATGATAGATGATAGCTCTCTGGGAGATGTTCAAATACCAATAATAAAAGATAGAGAAATAGTTAAAAAGATAGATTGTTTAGTTTTAGAGGCAAATGAGTTAAGATATCAAGCCTATAAGCAAGAACAAAAAGCAATTGAAATAATGAACAGAGAAGTTTTAGGCTTGTAGTGAAGTTGGAGAGCATAAAATGGGTAGATCAATAACTAATGAGTTGCTTGATAAATCAAAAGAAGCAATGGTATCTGCTGTACAAATTTATAACAACCCTTTGATTAAATTTAAGTCTGAGATGTTTATTATCACTGCCATTATTTCTTGGACATATCTTATGCATGCTTATTATAGCAAAGAAAGTACAGACTATAGATATTTTCATATGAGAGGCAAACGGAAAAGATATGATAGGACTAAGAATGGTGCATATAAGCACTGGGAGCTAGAAAGGTGTATTAATGAACAAGCTTCTCCATTAGATAAAGGTACAGCAAATAATCTGAGGTTTTTAATTGGAATAAGACATGAAATCGAACATCAGAAAACGGATAGCATTGATGAATATATTGGAGCTAAACTACAAGCATGTGCATTAAATTATAATAGAGAGAGAATCAAAATGTTTGGGGATAAGCATAGCATAAAAGATAATTTGAGCTTAGCAATTCAATTTTCTCCAATATCACCCGAACAGGAACAGTTATTAAGAAAAGAATCAGTAAATGAAATACCGAGTAATGTAAAGAATTTTATTGCAACATTTGAATCCGAGTTAGATGATGAAGAATTAAAATCATTATACTATTCTTACAGGATTGTATACATTCCAATACAAGTAAATCGAGCCAATCAAGCAGATAGGGCAATAGAATTTATTTCTCCAGACAGTGACAAAGCAAAAGATGTAGAACGTGTGTTAGTTAAAGCTGTTGAAAAAGCGAAATTTTTGCCTAGTGATATCGTGAAAATGATGAATGAGGAAGGGTATTCTACATTTAGCATGCATTACCATACTCAATTATGGAAGGCAAAAGATGCTAAAAATATAATTATGGAGTAAAAGTTTCTAAACAGTGGTATTGGTATGAAAATTGGATTGATGTAGTTAGAGATTATTGCCAAAAGAATAATTTTTAGCTTAACTATGGATATATTCGAGGATATATCTGATGCTGGAACTGGGACTGGGACGGGTAAAAAAATCTAAAAACAAGCT
>ERZ773065.1234-NODE-1234-length-13101-cov-2.460524_pt1 | contig 13101 bp, 10 predicted proteins | sample MGYA00580623_ERZ773065 | MGnify/ENA primary metagenome ERZ773065 (study PRJEB29015, sample SAMEA2738017) | human oral metagenome | biome: human oral; feature: human-associated habitat; material: dental | place: China | collected 2047 ...
GAGCAGGTTGTGCAGGAGCGGCCGTTTTTCCTAAGCGTCGGCAGGCTCGATGCGGGTAAAAACCACGCGCTTTTGATCCGCGCGTATGCAAATTTAAAAAATAATGACAAAGACCTGCTGATCTTAGGTGACGGCGTGCTGCGAGCCGAGCTTGAGGCTCTGATAGAGGAGCTGGGCTTAGGCGGCCGCGTGAAGCTTTTAGGCTTTGACGCAAACCCGTATAAATATATGGCCAGATGCTACGCGTTTGTCTTCGTAAGCCTTTTTGAGGGCTTTTCAAACGCGCTAATCGAGGCTCTTGCGTGCGGCAAGCTCGTGATTTCAAGCGATCATCAAAGCGGCGCGCGCGAGCTTATGGGGCAGAGCGAATGGGGCGTGCTGGTGGGCGTAAACGATCTAGAAAGCACCCAAGCGGCGATGCAAAAAGCGCTGGATGATGAAAATTATGTAAAATTTTATGAGAAAAAGGCTAAAATTAGAGCCTCGTTTTTCGATAAAAAACGGATAGCAAGCGAGCTGATCGCAAAAATAGAACAAATCGACGAAGGAAAATAGGCGTGGGTGAAGAAAAAAAGGCTTTTAGCGTCAGAGAGATCGACGAAGGATCGGACGATCAAAAAGGCGCGCAATCAATGGGTGCCGACAAAGCTGCCTTAAGCGAAAATTTCGCTAGTGAGGGAAATTTTGACGCAGAGAATTCCGCAGGCAGCGGAGAGAATTTTAACGGCGAAAATGCCGAGCTTAAGGGTAGCGAGGACGCCGTACTTAAAAGCGATAAAAATTCCGTGCTTGATGCAAAAAATTCTGCGAGCAAAAATTCCGCGCACGCCGGCGCTAAGAATTTAAGCGACGATCAAGCGCGCGCTGTTTCTGCAAAAATGCGAGCACAAAAAAAATCCAAAAAGGCTAAAAAATCAAGCGGACGAAATTCCACCTCGGTAAATTCTGAAAATTCCGCAGGCACAAATTCTACAAACTCAAATTTAAAGGGCGCTGCAAATTCCACGAGCAAAAATTCTACAAATAAAAATTCCGCTGGCGCTGCGAACTCTACAAATAAAAATTCCGCAAAAGCCGCTAATTTGGCTAAATTTAAAAATGCGAATTCCGCAAGCGCTTTAAATTCTACAAACGGCATAAATTCTGATAATTCTAAAAACTCCACAGCAGAAAATTCCCAAAATTCTAAAAATCAGTCAGCTGGCGTGCTCCCTGCCAGGCGCAGAATTTTTGGCTTTATAAAAAATTATGAGTTCTCCAAGCATATTTTGCTGATGATTTTGTTCGCATTTGCCTTTAGCGTGGCGTTTCGCATGTGGTGGGTGCACTGGGCGAGCGGCTTTGTGAACTACTTTTTTTGGGACGGCGAGCTGATGATAAACACCAACGACGGCTACGCCTTTGCAGAGGGCGCGCGCGACCGTCTTGCGGGCTTTCATCAGCCCAACGATCTTAGCTATTTTAGCGCGCCACTTTCGATCGTGACGGCGTTTTTGGCTGAAATTTTGCCCTTTAAAATCGAGACGATATTCGTTTATCTGCCGGCTTTGTTTAGCTCGCTCATCGTAGTGCCGATCTTGCTTATCTCAAGCGAGTTTCGCTGCATGCGCGCGGGCTTCATCGGCGCGCTTGTCGCGAGCGTGGCGAATAGCTACTACAACCGCACTATGGCGGGGTATTACGACACCGATATGCTAAATATCGTGCTTGCGATGTGTATTTTGTGGGCGCTCATCCGCATTTGTACGCGCGGTTCGCGCAGCACGCTGTTTTGGCTGGGCGCGTTTGTGATATTTTATATGTGGTGGTATCCCTCAAGCTTCTCGCTAAATTCCATGATGCTCGCCGTATTTTTTGCTTATACGCTGATTTTTAAGCGAAAAAGTGCGGTAAATTACGAAGCGATGATTATCATTTTGATCGCGCTTTGCTCCACGCCTTTGGTAGCTAAAATTTTAATTTCGCTTGCGCTATTTTGGCTCTTTGCGTTTAGAGGAAAGCTATTAAATTTTAAAATTTTGGCGATTATCGGCGCGTTTGCCGTAGTCTTTTTCGTCGCAAACGGAGGTCTTAGCCCGATCATCTTTCAGGCGAAATTTTATATCTTCCGTTCCTTTGCGGACAACGCCGATACGGCATTTCATTTTTTCAACGTCAATCAAACGATCCAAGAATCGGGCATCGTGCCAACTAATATCTTTATGGAGCGCATCAGCTCGCACGTCGCGGTTTTCGTGATTGCGGCAATCGGATATTTGGTGCTTTGCTTTAGACATAAAGAATTTTTGCTCTCGATCCCACTTTTGCTTTTGGGCTTTGCGGCGAACAAAGCGGGTCTTAGATTTACGATCTACGCCGTGGGTGTGATGGGGCTAAGTTTCGGATATATTTTGTATTTTTGCGTAAAGCGCTTGGATCTGCCAAAGATCGCGGGACGCGCGATACTGCTTATTTTAACGGCGCTTGCCATTTACCCCGCATGGCAGCACATCGTCTCGTACAAGGTCGATACGGTCTTTTATCAAAGCGAGGTGCGGGTGCTAGATGAGCTCAAAGATAAGGCGCAGCGCGAGGATTACGCGCTTTCGTGGTGGGACTACGGTTACGGCATACGCTATTACAGCGACGTAAAGACCCTCATCGACGGCGGCAAACATCTCGGCAACGATAATTTTCCCGTTAGTTTCGCACTTTTTAAAGATCAGATGAGCTCTGCGAATATGGCGCGCCTGGATGTCGAATACACCGAGCGCGGATATAGCGAAAAAATTCCAAACAAGCTAAAGCAAATTTTAAAAGATTATAACGCCACGGACGTAAATGATTTTATCTTAAGCTTGGGACTGGCTGATTTTAAGCCGCCGAAGCCTACGCGTGACATCTATTACATCTTGCCCGATCGTATGATGAATATCTTCCCCGTCGTCACGCAGTTTTCAAACATCGACATCACCGACGGCAAGCAGCTAAGTGAGCTGTTTTTTATAACGAGCGATAGGTTCGTTCAGGATCAAAGCGGCGTGCATATGGACAACGGCTTTTCGATCTCGTCTAGCCTTTTAAATTTAGAGTATAGCGGCAGAAAATTTGCGATCAATACCTTTTACGAAACTAGCTACGACGCGAACGGCAAGCTTTCGGTAAAAGAGTTTAATATGGACAGCAGCGCGCAATTTTACGTGATTTTCATGCGCGATTACGGGCGATTTTTGCTGCTAGATAAGACGATGCTAAACTCAAGCTATATTCAGCTTTTTGTATTTGAAAGATATAGACCCGAGCTATTCGAGCCTGTAATCTTAAGCCCTGCCGTGAAAGTTTATAAATTAAAGCGCTAGATAAAATTTTGCCGCAAGCCAAGGAGAAATTTATGAAATTTAATCTCGCAACGCCAAGCAAGGAATGCAGCATATGGCTCGCATAGGATTTTTAAGCCATGCCGATATGAGCTTACATTTCTTTCGCCGCCCGATAATGCAGGCTTTAAAAGAGCGCGGACACGAGGTTTTTGCAATCGCTCCTCGAGGCGCTTATACGCAGGATTTGGCACGCGATTTTAATGCCGTAACCTACGATCTTGATCGAGCTAGCCTAAATCCGTTTACCGTATTTAGCAACACCAAAGCCCTTGCACGCGAGTTAAAGAGGCTAAATTTGGACCTGCTGCAAACAGCTGCGCACAAATCAAACGTGTTTGGTACGCTGGCGGCTCGAGAGGCGGGTATAAAATATGTGATAAACTTAGTCGAGGGGCTGGGCAGCTTTTATATCGACGAAGATATTAAAACAAGGCTCGTGCGAGCGGTTTTGGAGAAGCTTTATAAATTTTCATTTTCGCAGGCGGATGCTTGCGTATTTGTAAACGATGCCGATCCCGATTATATGCTATCTCGCGGGCTTATTGCGAAGCAAAAAGTCATAAGGATTAAAAGCGTAGGCGTAAATGCTGAAAGATTCAACCCCGAAACCGTTAGTGCAGCGGATCTGGGCGAGGATTTGCACGGCAAAAAGATCGTACTGATGATAGCTCGCGCGATGTGGCATAAGGGCGTGAGAGAATTCTACGAAGCAGCAGAAATTTTAAAAGATCGATCGGATGCAAAATTTGTCTTCGTAGGCGAGGGCTTTGCGGGCAATAAAAGCACCGCTGATCCTGCGTTTTTGCAAAGCGGTGCGGTGCATTATCTAGGCGCTAGAAACGATGTGCCTGAGCTTTTGAAGGCTAGTTACCTGCTGGCACTTCCTAGCTACAAGGAGGGCTTTCCGCGCACGGTTTTAGAGGCGATGAGCATGGCGCGAGCCTGCGTGGTAAGCGACTGCAGCGGCTGCGTAGAAGCCGTGCAAGAAGGGGTAAACGGCTTAATATGCCGCACTCGCGACGCGGGTGATCTTGCGCGAAAGATCGAAATTCTATTGGACGATGCTGCGCTTTGCGAGAGGCTAGGGCGAAACGGGCGCGAGATGGTGCTTGCAAATTACGACGAAAAGATCGTCACGGAAAAATATTTAGAGGTTTATAGGAAATTTATCGATGTATAGGTGTTTTTTAAAGCGTGCGCTCGATTTTACGGCGGCTTTGGTTTTGATCATTTTGGTTTCGCCCGTGATGGCGCTTACGTGGTTTTTGATCCGCAAGCACATTAGCAAAAGCGCGATTTTTACGCAATCTCGCCCTGGGCTTGATGAGCAAATTTTTAAAATTTACAAATTTAAAACGATGAGCGACGAGTGCGGCGCGGACGGCGAGCTTCTGCCCGACGAAGAGCGGCTGAACGATTACGGCAAAAAGATCCGCGCGCTAAGCCTGGATGAGCTGCCGCAGCTTTTCAACGTGCTAAAGGGCGATATGAGCTTCATCGGGCCGCGCCCGCTGCTGATCGAGTACCTGCCGCTTTATTCGCCGCAGCAGCGCCTTAGGCACAGCGTGCGCCCGGGCATCACGGGGCTTGCGCAGGTAAACGGTCGCAACGCAATCAGCTGGGAGAAAAAATTTGAGTTCGACACGTATTATGCACAAAATTTAAGCTTCGCGCTCGATCTTAAGATCGCGCTTTTGACGATTAAAAAAGTGCTTGCGAAAGAGGGCGTGAATAAAGAGGGCATGGCGACGACGGAGAAATTTAATGGGCACAACTAAAATTTACGTTTACGGCGCGAGCGGACACGGGCTAGTAGTCGCCGACGTCGCGCTAGCCGCGCGCGGGGCTAAATTTAGCGAGGTCGTTTTTTTAGACGACGCGGCGGGGCTGAAATTTAGCGAGGATCTGCCGAAGCATCCCGTAATAATCGCAATCGGCGATAATAAAACCCGCGCAAAGATACAAGAGAGGGTAGCACGCGCGGGTTTTGAGATAGCGACGCTAATTCATCAAAGCGCCATCGTTAGCCCAAGCGCCGTCATCGGCGAGGGTGCGGTCGTAATGCCCGGCGCCGTGATAAACGCGCGAGCTAAAATCGGTCGCGGCGCGATAATCAACTCTGGCGTCGTAATCGAGCACGAGTGCGAGATCGGCGAGTTCGCGCACATTAGCCCAAACGCGGCGCTTGCGGGCGGCGTGAAGGTGGGGGCGTTTTCGCACATCGGTATCGGCGCCAGCGTCATTCAGAGGCTAAGTATCGGGCAGCGCTGCATCATCGGCGCGGGTGCTGCGGTCGTGCGCGACATAGCTAGCGACAGCGTAGCCGTAGGCGTGCCCGCTCGCGTGATTAAAAAAAATGGCTGAATTTAAAATTTATAGCATTAAAAGTGATAAAATCCGAGCATTTAAATTTTAATGCCGAAAGCTAAATTTAGCCTTGCGACGCGCGAGGTTAAATTTAAAGATCAAGGAAGGATAGAGATGGCAAGAGTATTTTTAAGCCCGCCAAATATGGGCGGTAATGAGCTTGAGTATATAAAAAAGGTATTTGAAAGCAACTATATCGCGCCTTTGGGCGAATATGTCAATCGCTTTGAAGACGCAGTGAAGTCCTATACTGGCACGCGCGGCGCGCTAGCGCTAAACGCAGGCACGGCGGCGCTTCATCTAGCGCTTCGCTGCAGCGGCGTAAAGGACGGCGACGTGGTGTTAGGATCCACGTTTACCTTCATGGCGTCGCTAAATCCGATATTTTACGAGCGCTGCGTGCCGGTGCTGATAGACAGCGACGAGAGTTGGAATTTAAGCCCGAAGCTGCTTAAAGAAGCGATCAAAAAATCGCCGAAAAAGCCAAAGGTGCTCGTCGTTACGCATCTTTACGGACAGGCTGCGAAGATGGATGAGATATGCGAAATTTGCGCGAACGAAGGCATTGATGTTATCGAGGATGCCGCAGAGGCGCTGGGCGGATTTTATAAAGGTAAAGCACTTGGTGGCATCGGAAAATGCGGCGCACTAAGCTTTAATGGCAATAAAATCATCACTACCTCTGGCGGCGGAATGCTGATCTCAAACGATGAGGAGCTAGTGGCTAAGGCTAGATTTTTAAGCACTCAGGCACGCGAGCCGCTGCTTCACTACGAGCACAAAGACTACGGCTACAACTACCGCTTAAGCAACGTCTTAGGAGCTATCGGCGTAGGCCAGATGGAGGTCTTGCCGCAGCGCGTAAAGAGAAAACGCGAAATTTTTAAAATTTACGAGGATCTGTTTAGAGGCACCGACGTGGAGTTTATGCCCGAAGTTGAAGGCGGCGAGGGCAATAGATGGCTTACGACGCTTCTATTTAAGAAAAAGGATGCCCATCTAAAGGTTATCGACGCTCTAAATAAAGCCGACATTGAATCTCGTCCGCTTTGGAAGCCGATGCATCTGCAAAGCATCTTTGCAGGCGCGCTTAGCGTAGTTGACGGCACGAGCGAGGATATGTTTAGTCGCGGCATCTGTCTTCCTAGCGGCACCGATATGAGCGACGAGACGATTGAGCGCGTCGTAAAAATCGTAAAAGAAAACATCTGATGCTGTTAAAACCCACTAAATTTAGCCGCTTCGCGTTTTTTTTACTAGGAGATATTTTTATCTCGATCCTCTCCGTTTATATCGCGTTTTTGCTGCGATTTAGCGGAGATATACCGAACGAATTCTATAAAGGCGCGCTGCTTAGCGCCTCGAGCCTTACGGCGATTAAAATTTTCTATTTTTGGTTTTTGCGGATCTATTTAGTTCCGTGGAGATTTTTCGGACTATACGAAGCGAGGAAGCTCTTTTATGCGCACGTTATGGCAGCGCTTACCTTTTTGATCCTATTTTTCTTGGCGAGTAAAATTTTTAACCCGTTCCCGCGCTCGGTCATCATCATCGACGCGGCGATCTCGTTTATTTTAATCGGTGGGATTAGAATTTCAAAGCGGATGTTTCTAAGCGAGAAGAAAAACATCACGAATAACGAGCCTTGTATCGTCGTGGGCGCTACGAGCAAGACCTTTCACGTCCTAAAAGGTATGCGGCAAAAATATATCAACTACTACCCCGTAGGCGTCGTGGACGGACGGGCAGAGCTTGTGGGGACGTATTGCGAAAACTACGTCGTCAGAGCCAAGAGCGAAATTCCGCAGATGATCAAAGATAGCGGCGCCAAAACCGCGATCATCGCGCTGGCGCTGTATCCGGACGAGCTAAAGGAGCTATACGACGAGCTGTTTGCATACGGGCTAAAGGATATCAAGCTCTTTTCGCTTTTGGAGGATGAGAGCAAAAAGATCCGCGACATATCGATCGAGGATCTGCTCGCGCGCAAGCCAAAAGACCTTGACACCAAGGCGATCGAAAATTTTATAAAAGGCAAGATCGTGCTGGTAACGGGCGCGGGCGGCACGATAGGAAGCGAAATTTGCAAGCAGTGTTTAAAATTCGGCGCAAAGCGGCTCATTATGGTCGAACACAGCGAGTTTAACCTCTACTCGATTAACGAAGCCACCGGCGCAGATGCGCGCAACGAGCTAAAGATGATAAACGTCGTTTATCGCCATGAGCTGGAGGAGGTTTTTGCAGAATTTCGTCCCGAGGTAGTCGTGCACGCAGCGGCGTATAAGCACGTGCCGCTATGCGAATTTAATCCGCATCTAGCGGTCAAGAACAATATCGTCGGCACAAAAAATGTAATCGATCTATCCAAAAAATACGGCGCGAAAAAGGTCGTTTTGATCTCGACCGATAAGGCGGTGCGACCGACGAACATTATGGGCACGACGAAGCGTATCTGCGAGCTTTACGCGCTAAATTCCAACAACGCGGCAAGCGACACGCAGATCGTCGCGGTGCGCTTCGGAAACGTGCTCGGCTCAAGCGGCAGCGTCATCCCTAAATTTAAACGCCAGATCGAAGCAAACGAGCCGCTTACCGTTACGCACCCCGAGATTACGAGATATTTTATGCTCGTTAGCGAGGCGTGCCAGCTCGTGCTTCAAGCAGCCTCCATCGCGCAGGGCGGCGAGCTTTTCGTGCTGGATATGGGCGAGCCCGTAAAGATCGCCGATCTTGCCAAGCGAATGTTGCAACTTGCCGGCAAGGAGGAGCTGGGCATTAAATTTGTAGGTCTGCGCCCCGGCGAGAAGCTTTACGAGGAGCTTTTGATCGACGAAAACGACAAGAGCACGAAGTACCAATCCATATTCGTAACCCACTCCGCAAAATACGACCTGCAAGAGCTAAGCTCGCAGATCGAGGAGCTTTCGGAGTGCGAGGACGCGCAGGTCGCGGATAAGCTAAAGCGCATCGTGCCCGAGTTTTCGCACCGATTAAACGATATGAAGGGCACGGCTTGATCGGTATCGTGGATTACGGCGCGGGCAATATCCAAAGCGTGATGAACGCGCTTAGCTTCTGCGGCGCTAAATTTTGCCTCGCGCGCAGCGGGGAGGAGCTTTTGAGCTGCGATAAAGCCATACTTCCGGGCGTGGGCGCATTCGGCGAGGCGATGGACAGGCTTCGCGCAAGCGGTATGGACGCCGCGATTAAAGAGTTCGTCGCAAGCGGCAGATATTTTTTAGGCATCTGCCTAGGGATGCAGCTTCTGTTCGAGCAAAGCGAGGAATTCGGCGCGCGCAGCGGGCTTGGAATTTTGCCCGGTCGCGTCGTGAAATTTGACAAAACAAAATTTAATATTCGGGGGGCAGAATCCGGATCCGAAAATATGAAATTTGGATCGGGCGAGGCGGAATTTAATCCAGACGGGGCAGAGCCTAGCGAGCGCTGCGGACAAAATTCTACCTGCGCCGAAAGTCTAAAGATCCCGCATGTCGGCTGGAACAGCGCGCATTTTATCAAGCGCTCGCCGATAAACGGGGGCCTAGGCGAGTTTGAGTATCTGTATTTCGTGCACTCCTATCACGTCCTTTGCGCGCGCGAGATCACGCTTGCGAGCACGTTTTACGGCTATGAGTTTGCAAGCGCGATCTGGCGCGAAAACGTATTTGCCTTTCAGCCTCATCCCGAAAAAAGCCACGATGCGGGCATAAAAATCATTAAAAATTTTACGGAGCTGTGATGGAGATTTTCCCTGCGATCGATCTGAAACAAGGATGTGCCGTGCGCCTTAGCAAGGGCGAGATGCAAAGCGCAAAAATTTATTCCAAAGACCCCTGCGAGCTAGCCAAAAAATTTGAAGATCTCGGTGCTAAATGGCTGCATCTGGTTGATCTGGACGGCGCATTTGCTGGCGAAGCGATAAATTTCAAAGCGATAGAGCGGATCGTAAAAAACACTCGCCTGCGCGTAGAAGTGGGCGGCGGCATCCGCGACGAAGCGCGCATAAAGGAGTATTTGAGCTTAGGCGTCGATAGATTTATCCTGGGCTCGGCGGCGCTTAAAAACCCGGATTTCGTAAAGCAGATGGCGAAGCTTTACCGCATAGTCGTGGGCATAGACGCAAAGGGGGGGCTAGTAGCGACCGAGGGCTGGGCGGAGCTAAGCCGCGTAAAAGCGACCGATCTGGCGCGAGACTACGCGGACGCGGGCGTTTGCGCAATCATCTGCACCGACATATCGCGCGACGGGATGTTAAGCGGCGTAAATGTAGAATTTAGCCGCTCTATCGCGAAAGCTAGCGGTATCGACACTATCGCAAGCGGCGGCGTGAAAGATATGAACGACATAATCGCGCTTAAAAACGCAGAGCTAATAGCGGGCGTCATCGTCGGCAAGGCGTATTACGAGGGCACGCTCGATCTTAAAAAGGCGTTTGAAGCTCTATAAAAACGCCCGAGCGTAAGCAAAGTTTGAACTAAATTTTAGTAATATGCAAATTTTAAAATTTAAAGGCGATGTGAGGCGATGAAAGATTTTTTTTATGAGATGATCGTAAAAAGCGCGAATGCAAGTGAGCTTTTTAAGGGCTTTGCATTTGAGCTCGGCGTTACCTGCGTCGAAGAACGCGGCGAGCGCTTCATAATCCGCGACGAAGAGGATCTGCAAAATTTAAAATTTGCGTTTGAAGAGTTTAAAAAGGCGCTCGCGCGATCTCTCAATTTAGACGCCGATCTACAGATCGAAATTTCAAAAAAGCCTAATGTCGATTGGATCGAGCAGTATAAAAAAGGCGTCGCGCCCGTAGCGGTCGGTAAATTTTACGTCCGTCCGAGCTGGTGCGAAAGATCGCAAGATCGCGCGCTAATCGATCTGCTGATCGATCCTGCGCTGGCGTTCGGCTCGGGTCATCACGAAAGCACCAATATGTGCCTGGCGCTGCTTAGCGAGCTCGCTCGCACGGGCATGCGCGCGCTTGACGTGGGCTGCGGCAGCGGAATTTTAAGTATCGCGATGAAAAAACTGGGCGCAAAGGTAAGCGCCTGCGATACCGACGAGCAGGCGGTGGCAGCTACGCAGCAAAACGCCGAGAAAAACGGCGTGCAGATCGATAAAATTTGGCTCGGCAGCGTTTCAAGCTTAAACGAGCAAAGTTCAAGCGCAGCCGCGCAGCCGCAGTTTGATCTCGTCGTTACAAATATAATCGCCGACGTGATTTTGCTCCTAAGCGCGGATCTGAAAAAAGCGCTAAAACCGGGCGGCAAGCTCGTGCTGTCTGGAATTTTGGAAAAATATAAAGATAGGATCGAGCAGGCCTTTTCGGATCTAAATTTCGTGCAGATGAAAAAGCAAAACGAATGGCTTAGCTTCATTTATGAAAGGAAAATATGAATAACAACCCAAATAATCAACCCCCTCAAAACGGCGGCGGAAACAATTTTTTCAATAAAAATCCGATCGGCGTTTTTATTATTTTCGCGCTTATTTTGATAGTGGTGTTTAAAGCGATATCCCCAAGTGGCGGATTTGATAGCGGTGGAGTGCTAGGCTCCGTCTCGGGCGAGAGCAGAAACGTAACTTACTCCGAGCTAAAATCGCAAATCAAAAACTCTCAAGTAAGCATGGTTTCCATCGGAAGCTCTACGATTAAAGCGCAAGTCGGCAACGTAATCTACACCGCCAAGCGCGTGGATGATCCCGAGCTAGTTCAAATTTTAGAATCGCGCAAAATTCCATACGGCGCGTATAACGAGAGCAATTTTTTAACGGATCTGCTCTTTAGCTGGGTCTTGCCGCTCGTGATTTTCTTTGGAATTTGGATGTTTTTAGCCAATCGCATGCAGCGCAATATGGGCGGCGGCGTGCTCGGCATCGGAAGCTCTAAAAACCTGGTAAGCGCCGAAAAGCCGAAGGTTAAATTTAGCGATGTAGCGGGCGTCGAAGAGGCGAAAGAGGAGGTTAAGGAGATCGTAGATTTCTTAAAAAACCCCGAGCGATATATCAGCCTCGGGGCTAAAATTCCAAAAGGCGTTCTTTTGGTGGGGCCTCCAGGTACGGGCAAGACGCTGCTAGCCAAGGCGGTTGCGGGCGAAGCGGACGTACCGTTTTTTTCGGTATCGGGCTCGAGTTTCATCGAGATGTTCGTAGGCGTGGGCGCCAGCAGAGTGCGCGATCTATTTGATAACGCTAAAAAACAGGCTCCGGCGATCGTTTTCATCGACGAGATCGATGCGATCGGCAAAAGCAGAACCGCAGGCGGTATCGGCGGAGGCAATGACGAGCGCGAGCAGACGCTAAATCAGCTGCTTGCCGAGATGGACGGCTTCGGCTCGGAATCAAGCCCGGTAATCGTCCTTGCGGCTACCAACCGCCCGGAGACGCTGGATGCGGCGCTTCTGCGTCCAGGCAGATTCGATAGGCAGGTTTTGGTCGATAGACCTGATTTTGACGGCAGAATGGCGATTTTAAAGGTGCATATGCGCGACGTTAAATTTGCTCGCGATATCGATATCGAAGAGATCGCGCGCCTTACCGTGGGCTTTGCGGGAGCCGATCTTGCAAACATCATCAACGAAGCCGCGCTTTTAGCTGGTCGCGAGGCAAAGGCGGAGGTCGAGCAAAAGGACCTGCTCGAAGCGATCGAGCGCGTCGGTATCGGACTGGCTAAAAAATCGCGCCGCGTAAGCCCGATCGAAAAGCGGATCGTCGCCTACCACGAAAGCGGCCATGCGCTCATCGCCGAGCTTACCAAAGGCGCGATGCCGGTATCTAAAGTAACTATCGTGCCGCGCGGATTGAGCGCTGCGGGATATACGCTAAATTCTCCGTTTGAAAATAGATATCTGCATCAGCGCCATGAAATTTTTGCCGAGATCGATACGTTTTTGGCGGGGCGCGCGGCGGAGGATGTGTTTTTGGGCGAGATCACCGACGGAGCGGGCAACGATTTGCAGCGCGCTACCGATATGCTTAAATTTATGGCTACTCAGGTCGGAATGACCGATGCGCTCGGGCTTGCGGTGCTAGAAAAGCAGCAGTATTCCTTCCTAAACGGCGGACAGAGCATCAAGGATTACAGCGAGGTAACGGCGGTTAAGATCGACGAATATGTCCGCAAGACGCTGGATGAGCGCTACGCGGCGGTAAAAGAGACGCTAAGGACCTACGCTCCGGCGATCGAGGAGATGGTGAAGGCGCTGTATGAGAAGGAGACGGTCTCGGGCGAGCAGATCGTAGAGATCATCTCTAAATTTGAAAAAGATAACGGCATGCCTACCCGTCTGGTGCGAAATTTAGGCGCTAACGACGATATCGAAAGCGCAAAGAGCGAGGCTTAAATTTAAAGCCTCGCGCGGAGCAGGAACTTAGGGCTAAATTT
>ERZ773065.1240-NODE-1240-length-13061-cov-16.791096_pt1 | contig 13061 bp, 12 predicted proteins | sample MGYA00580623_ERZ773065 | MGnify/ENA primary metagenome ERZ773065 (study PRJEB29015, sample SAMEA2738017) | human oral metagenome | biome: human oral; feature: human-associated habitat; material: dental | place: China | collected 2047 ...
ATGGTGAAAAAATCGGTGTTTGTTGCATCGTCGGCAAGCACCGTGGAGAAATCAATGCGAGCATTATTACCGGCGTTGATCTTGTGGATAAGCTCGGCGATTTCATCCATGCCGCTCGCATTATCGTCTTCGTCGTCGTTCAGGGTGGTAAACAGTTCGGTGAGCCCCATGGACGATTGATTGATAAAATCCTGGATTTGGTCGGGAAAGCGCAGCGGCTTCTTCCCATCAACCTCATCAAGCGCAGCAATCCAATGGGCCACCCGGTCGAGTTGCGCCGCGAAATACGGCTTGGTCTGCCACTCCTTAGGGTTATCGATGGTGGCGATGGAAATAGTTTTATGCGCCAACCCAGGCACCCGATCCGCCCGGGCGGTATCATCGCGGCGCCAAAGCCGCCCGGCCCGTTGAATGAGCGACTCCGCCGGGCAAAGCTCGGTGCGGAGCACATCAAGGTCGATATCCAGCGACGCCTCTATCGCCTGCGTACCAACCACAAGCACGGTCGTTGCTTCGCCATTCTTACCGATACTTTGTTCGAGTTCCTCGGCGTTTCGTCGCCGATGCTCGGCGGTCATGCGCGAATGCAATAACACCGGCTTCTCATGATCGAATGCCTGCACGATTGCCTGCGCCCGGTCCACAGTATTGCAAATTATTCCGATGCGAGCCTGCGGATACGCCTGGCGTTGGGCCTGAATCCACCGGATATGGCTGTCCACCAACTGGTCATAAGGAACCGGATCAACGGCGAGATCAATGGTGTAAGGCTCTGTCGGTATCACCACGGGAGGCGCGTCCACAGCCGGGTCCGGGTCGATCTCGTCCCCCGACCGGGGAAGCCACGTGGTGAAGCTGGGGAAGCGCGCCGGGTCGCTGTCGTGCTTGCTGTAGGCCTGCTTGAATTTTTCTTGCTGCCACGCCGGCATGGTTGCGGTGAGGAAAGTAATGGGGGTGTGGGTGGCCGCCCACCAGTGCAGCAAGTCTTCGAGCAGCTCGGATTGGTAGGCATCCAGGGTATGCACCTCGTCAATGACCACATGAGCATTGGCGAGGGCCAGGAGCCGCAGGTGATTAAACTTGGTGGGCAGCGATCCTAGAATCGCCTGGTCAACGGTGCCAACGCAGACCGGCGCCAGGAGCCGCGAGGCCCCGGACTTCACAAACTCGGTGGGGAACAGGCCGCCGTTATCCTGATAATTATCTCCCACCATCACGTCGGACACCGAAATGTTCTGGGAATAGAAATCTTCCGTGATTGCTAAACCATGAGCCAACGATGCGACATTGGTGGTGCCTTTAAAGGCTTTCTGCACCCGACGCATGATGGCGTTCGTGGTGGCCTGGGTGGGGAGCAGGAAAATCAGGCGTTCATTCCGGGTGGCGTGCCGTAGCAGCGCCGCCTCGGTCTTACCGGAACCCGTGGCCGCCATGACGTTCCACAGCCCGTCGCCCTGCTCCAGCGCCGCTGCCTGCGCAAAGCGGGGTGGGAAGCCGTCGAGAATGTCTGCGCGTGCGGCCTCCCGCGTGGGCCAATTCTGGTAAAGCCCCACGGTTTTCTTGATGATCTCCACCGACTCCGCCGCCCGATGCGCCACCCATTGTTTCGGGTCCGCCAGGCTAATGATCCCCTCGGCCATCTCGCGTTGCGCGGTTTGCGTCCAGTCCAATTGCGAGGCGATGCGGTCGGCCAGCACGACAAGGCCAGAGATGAGCACGGTCACTGTAGGGGAGACGTGATCGGGGAGTTCATCTCGACTCATCCCTACCCCGAGTTCCACCTGTGCTATGAGAGCTTTATGGATCTTGCCCCACGGGGTGACATCGAAAATTTGTTTGATTTTAGTGATCTTGAGATCGGTTGCTCTCGTGGGATTAAACGCGGCAAATTTTCCGTGATGCCCCACCAATGCCAGCGCTAGCCAAGAATCCGCTGCATCCATATCGGTTTCGATATCTTCATCCAGGATGATTGCGGAATGATTCTCATGCCGTCGCATAGCTCGTGTTTCCGAGAAATAGCTCATGTAATCCGGGCTCACCGTAAGCCCGTGCCGCCGGAGGTTTTCCCGAATCGCCGTAAAAGTCTCCCCCTGTTGCTTGTTTTGTTGCTGGAAATGTGGATTGGCTTTCCCAATGTCATGCAGGCCCGCCACGAGCATTAAAAGCTTGTCGACGTGTTCCCCTAGCTCGTCGACAAGCAGGGAGCGTAACCCCGGACGCAACCAGCGATGATACAGCTCACCCATAACTGCGCTGGTGTCTAATAGGTGCCCTAGCAGTGGGTAGGGTGTTTCGAGCCCCCGCTCTTTGGCCCACACCACATTCATATCCACACCCAGCGGCGACATTATGCGGCCCTTCTCGCGGTGAGGAGTCCGCAACCATAGGCTTTTGCGCGGCCTATGCCAGCATGCATGATGCGTTCCAGTGCTTGGCTGTCGGTCACTACCCCCATGCAATCAAAGGTATCAATTTGCAGAGCCCTGGAAACCTTAGGGACTTGTAATACTTGCCTATTATGATTGAGGAATTCTATTCCTTGCAATGCTGTGGATAGTTTATATGCCACATGCTTTTCCGCTGGATTTAATCCGGTTTCCACATCGAGCGGTTGTAGTGCAACAGGGGTGATAACTTCTCGTTTTCTACCATTTGTTTCGATGGTGCGGCGGGTAACCGTATTCAGTGCTAGCCGGAAGATTATAGGGGTTCCGTTTTCGTACAAAGGGTATTCCACCTGTTTCGTTTCTATCACCCCTTCCAAGTCCGGTGCGACCACATCGCAATCTGATTGCACCAGGAAATATGGTGCTTGACCTGGTATGAATTCATATCGAAAGAGAATATTATTTCTGGAGCGCGCTTGATTATCCTCAAAATCCGGGAATAGTCCCATCACTGCCCGGTGCCGAAACTCGGGATCATCCACTCGCCACCGCTGGGTCTTTTCCGGTTTTCGCGCTAGGGCAACATGGACCGGAAACTTGGTCAAATAAGTCATAAATGACATGTGAGATGCATCTCCTTATCTCGCACTGGGGCTTGGAAAGAAATGATGTCAACGGGGGTAAATACCTCTGTGCAATTTTCTCTTGACTAGCAGTGTATCAGACGGTTAACGTTAAGGATAGAATTATTTAATTTTTGGTATTGAGGAGTTGTCCATGGGTCCTATGCCGCTCACGGAGGTAAAATTTATTAGGACTTTTTTACGGGATGAGCCTGTCGATATGACGGTTGAAGAGGTTCTCAAGCATGCAACTGACCCAGATTTCCGACTAAACCTTGATGTTTCCGGCATGGAATTCATGTCAATTATTCGGCTTCTTTCGCATATTGGTGCCCGTATGCTGCAGAAGGATGATTCTCTTCACCGGAAACGTAGAAAGAAGCCGTTGCCGGATGAGCTTATTGCGGAAACTTTGGCGGAGCTGGAAGCGGATCGGCCGCTTTATGGCGGTAAACAGAATTTTTTCCAAATCCCGGATTCAAAAGGGGTGGTTGGCAGGGGAAAACAGCCTACCTCTAAGCTATCGCCCACGGCTCCGGGGGATAATTCGCAGGCCTATTGGGATCGTGATAAACACAAGCCTGTAACCCTTTCGGCCGAGGAGGCCATGCGGCAAATACTGATTTTCAGCATGTATTCTTCGGCTGGAAATAATAAGTTTGAGAACCGTAAATGCCAGAATGGTTCCCCGGGAATCCGATTTCTTGGTGCCGGAAATACTGCGACCGAAGTGATGGTGCAGTCGAAAAATTTGTGGGATAGTCTGCTATGTTCCATTCCAGCAACTTGGGTGGCTGGATCCGGCATGCCTGCCTGGGCAGATCCAATGGGGGAGCAGTCGAAAACTGATACCGGCATGCATCCGTTGTGGCAGGCTTCTTGGATGCCTAATGGTGTGAGCGGTTATTGGGAAGGCGGAGAGCTAGTCGGCGTGGGGGTTGGCGGGGTACCCCCACAATATTTGGGATCATTCTCTAAAATGTGGAGCCCCTATGGCGATAAGGACGCTAAGGAGTCTTATAAAGCCTGGTTTAAGCAGCGGGACACGGAAGACCCTTTCTACCTGTACATACGGGATTCCAAAACGAATGATCCCAAGGCAAAACGATTGGATCTCAGCAAGGATCTCATTCAGCTCGCTGTGGAATGGGCTCGGGAGGGGACTATTTCCAAGCTTGATAGCCTCATGGCGGGGCGGGTAGCAGCCCCCAATTTTAAGCATGACAAGCTGTTATTTGCGCGGCATCAGATTGGCGGTAACGCCTCGACGCCGGTTATTCGGGAATCGGTGACCACCAATACTGCATCATCGCTGTGGTGTCTTGACCAGGATCCAGAGGTGCAGGCCAGGATCATTGGCCAGGCGGAGTTTATCGATACCCTCAAACAGCGGGTTTGCGCACCATTTCGCAGGCAAAGCGATAAGGACCATCCCACCTTTGATGATCTCGCAGATCTCCGACCCATGATGGAAACGGAGTTTTGGCGCCGCATCACTCCCGTGTACGAGGAAGTGATTAGTACCGCACAAGCGGCGGATTTTAATGTGGTGGAGCTGTATGAAAAAGGGGTAGCCGCCACCATTGCCGCACTTGATGCAGTTATTGATCCGTATTTGCTACAGAATCCTAAGCGAAATATCAATGTCAAAGAGCGGACAATACGCTTCCTTTATGCACTACTCAAGGATAAGAAAGGTCAGTAATGTCAGAGCTCAATATTTATCACTTCGTGCAACACATTATTCGCCAGGCAAAGCGGAAACAAGAATCGCGGGATTCCCAGGCGATAAGGGAAATAGCTGCGCTTCGCTCCGGAATGTCTATCACCACGGAATATCGGGCTTATCCCTATGTGTTGCCGGATCTTGGTAATGCTTCGCCGCGGGAGCGTATGGTTGCGTTGCGTTGCGCCGCCATGATTGCGGAATATGCTGATCTGGGTGCTGATTCGGATGATGCGTCGCCGTTGCGGTTTGGCATCTGGGCGAATCATCTTGCTCGGAAGATTGGTGATGATGATTCGGTGGATGGCATGATCGCTTCTCGCCTGGAGTATCTGCATACCCAGGACGTAGAGGAAGCCATCACTACAATCCGGCGGATTCTGCAATACGCCCAGAGTAATAGCTTTACCCAAAGAGTTGATTTTATTCAATTGTTTAAAACCTTTTGGTACTGGGGGAATGGCTACAACAATGATTCCCTGAACCGTCGCCTGCAAATCTTGCGAGATTTCTACGGCGCATCGAACCCCGTCACTACCAATTAAAGGAGGAAACTCATGTCCCACCATCTAACCCTGCATATTATTGCCTCGGTTCCTTACTCCAATCTGAACCGTGATGACACCGGTACGCCCAAGCACGTTCGTCGTGGTGGGTATTTAGCGGCGTTACTGAGCTCGCAATCCATCAAAAAGGGGATCCGCACGAAATACGAGGCGAATTCGCTGGTAACATCTGTGCGCTCCGGACAGTTGGATGCTGATGTGGTGGATCGGGCACTTGCTATTAATCCCGATGCTGATGAAAAAGCGTTACGCAAGAAGGCCAAAACCCTACTTGGTAAGCTCACCAAGGCAAAGGAATCCGATCCAGAGAAGGGTAAAGAATCCGATCGGTCCATTTGGTTGAGTAGTGAAGAGTTGGAGACAGCAGCGGCACAGATCCTAGAAGATGCTGACGGTGATTTCCTGCAAGATTACAAAACAGGCTCCCTCGCTATTGCTTCTTTCGGTCGTATGTTTGCTGCCGCGCCGCAAAAGGGTACGGAGGCGGCGCTGAGTGTTTCGCCCGCGGTCACCACGCATGCGGTTGCTATCGCTACGGACTATTTCTCCACCATTGATGATATTAAAGAAGCCAATCGTGATACTGGCGCAACCTATCTTGGCGTGGCTCAGTACACGACCGGGGTGTTCTATCGCACCGTGACTATTGATAAACAACAGTTGCGTAAGTCCTGGACCGGTTTTGATTCCCCCGATAGCGATGAAAGTCTACAATTGCTTGTCGACGCCATCATCTACGGGCTTCCCCGAGGTAAACAGCACTCCACGGCGCCTTTCGTGCAGCCTGCCCTGGTTCTGGCTGAAGAACAACGCTACCGTAGCGCCTATGATTTCGAAGCACCGGTACAGCCAGACCGGAAAGAAGGCGGGTATTTGAAGCCAACATTGGAAGAACTAGATCGGCAGTATACCGCTGCACGGGCTTTTGACCGGGACAATTTTGATGGGGTGGAATTTGTTGCTGGTACGGCAGCAGAAGTCCAAAACCTTTTCAAAGATGCGGAACACGGCTCCAAAGACGAGCTCATTGACGCTGTGGTCGCCTGGATTAAGCAATGACAGAAGCACTGTATATTCGTCTTGCTGGTCCGTTGCAGTCATGGGCGGGGCCAGCAATCACTGGCAACTTTGTTCGAACGGAACCACGACCTACTCGTTCGGGGCTGGTGGGATTGTTGGCGGGTGCTTGCGGCTATGGTCGGGGAGAATACCCCGAATGGCTCACCCAGCTGCATTTCCAAATCCGGGAAGATAATCGTGGGACCCTGGTTGATGATTTTCACACCATCAATCCTCGGGACACCGAAGAAGAATTCCGATCCAGGCTCCTTCTCGCTATGGGGCAGCGGCCAACAAAAAAGCTGCTTAATAGCACGCCTGATGGGCAGGGCCTCACCGCTATCACGGAACGAACCTATATTGCTGATGGTGAATTCATTGTGCAGATTAAGGCCGGTTCACGGGAGCACCAAGAGCTTTTGGCCGAAAAGCTGCGGCAGCCCCATTTTGTGACGTACCTGGGCAGGAAAGCTTTTGCGCCATCGTTCCCCTTCTACCTAGGCGTGGGTCCGGACGACACTCTCGCGCGCATCCCTACCGTAGGTGGGGAAGAGCCCAAGAAGATTCTGCGTTTATATGCGTTGGATGATTATGGCTACACCACCACAACGGTTCCCGTTGTAAAGGACCGTAAACAATGGTTGACAGAGGTCTCTGAAATCTTCTGAGACACATAACCACACCCCAGCTTGCTTTTCGACGAAAGCGGCTGGGGATTATTGCTATATGAAGCTTATTTAGTTGCTGGGAAATAGGGAAGCTTATTCGGCGTCCTCCCACACACATGACTGGACTCTGTAAATTAAGGGAGACCAAGCTAGATAACATATTCTTTCTGTTTTTTGCATGTTGGTGTAGATGAGCTTTCCCAGCGGCTGAATAAGCTTCACGTTGGGAGAATGATAACACGAGATACCATGATAGGGGTGATGCCGATCATTATGGGGTCTTTTGTGAAAGAGCAATAGATATACCCCGTTGGTCGAGGCTAATGGGGCGAGTAACTAGCAGCGCCAACGGCCAGTACAGGTGAGGTATCCGAGGATTACAGTGTCGATGGCGAGCAGTACAGGTGTGATGATAGGAACGTTCTTGCTGCAAAGGGTGGTAGCAACTGCGGCGCTGTATGTGACAATCGTTGCTATATACATAGGTCGCACTTTCATGGTGTTTTCTCCTTTCTCGGGGGTTTCTCGTGGTAGGGTGATAGGGTCTCGTGAAGGTATTTTTTGGATCCCTGAGATCACTATGAGGACTATCTTCGTATATGTGGAGAATACTAGCGCATTAGGTTGTTGATATTCACGGATTTGGAATTGCCTCCGCATGTGCGGAGAATACGGGTGGATTTGCAAACCTCATACACCGAAACCGGAACTACCTCCGCGCACGCGGAGAATACAGGAATATGCCATACTTGAAGAGGTAAAGTTAGTTTTATTCCTCTTGATAAGTAATGAGGTAGATCATTATGTACACCCGTGAAAATGCGCCGCTAACACCAGAACAGCGAAAACACCTGGATAACGTCTTGGCCAATTCCCGTATTGAGGGATATGAGATTACCGACCAGATGATTGATGATGCCATTAGGATAATCCTAGGGGAAAAAACCTCAGATGAAATCCGGGATGAGATCCTCCAGCGCTATGGGGTAACCCCAGAAACCACACCTGACACATGAGTGAGTACGACGACTGGAAGCAAGAAAACGACCGGTGGGAAGCCTATCTCTACCCCAATGGAGTCCTACGCAATAAACTTGGTATTACCAAAGCTGCAAAATGGCACAAAATGGAACGTGAATTCGTTGCAGCTCGAAATGCTGATCTTCGCCCTAATACTGGGCTTACTACGGGGAATGTTGGGGAGGAGCTTTTTGCTGTGCATCAGTATCTTTTCCAGGATTGCTATGAGTGGGCCGGACAGCCACGAAACGTGTGGATGTTTAAAGGAGAGACAACCTTTGCCGGCCCGAACGATATCATTCCCATGCTGGAGGAAGTTAACACTGATATTGCAGAATTCGACTGGGATAATGATGATATTGAAGCCGATGACCTGAAGCACTATATTAATGCTGCAAAACTCGGAGACATACACGCCAAACTTAATCTTATCCACCCATTTCGGGAAGGTAACGGTCGTGCCACCCGAATTGCTATGAGTAGACTGGCATATGACCATGGTATTGACCTTGATATTTCCAAAATTGAAGACGGATACCGTGATTTCGTGGCTATCTCAGAGATGACAATTACAGATCACGGACTTGACCCATGGCCTATGCAGGCTCTCTATATGAATATCACTACTCCGCTGGATGCTACCCCTCAATCCCCGCAGTCCCCACTGTCCATAATCAACGAGGACACGCAACAACCAACACCACGTACACGAAACCGTCCTCGTATGGCGAGGGGTCTTATCCAGCCTGATAACACCCACCTTATCCGCAACCCACACAACAACCACCCAACACCAGAAACCCAACCCACCACTTCGCAACCAGACTTTATCACCAACCCAGACCCGGAACCAGAACTCTAACCACCACCACAAACCACAAAAACACATTTACATATTTACACTTATACATTTCCATCACCATCATTCACCACCTCAAACACCACAAAAAAGTAAACCCAGATATACAAAAAACCATCACCCACCCCCACCCACCAGCCAGTAGGGACCCGGCCCTGAAACCCCTGGAACTCAATCTTCCCACAAAAAATCCCCCCAACATAACCTGAGCCACAGTAGCCTTCAACAGCTACCACCAGACACATCAAGAGAATTCAAAATCAAACCCCAGCAACTCATGACCATGTGGCGTTTGTTCATGCTGTACATCATGCGATGGAGACCCCCAGCCTTGCCTAAACAAACCAGGTGATGACTGCTGATTCTGCACCTCAACTAATGGGTTACCCACCTCACCAGTAATCTCTGACACTTGCGGCCGTACCCCTAACTGAGGTGTATGATCCCACTTCGTATCCGTCATATCACTATGCCGCCACGTACTATATTTAAACACCGCCCCCAAAAAATTAGCAGATTGCACCATACATTCCCGCATCACACACGCCATAAACTTCACTCCCCGGAAGCTTGCATGTTTCAACCGCGACACCACAAACATCACTCCTTGCGCATCGCTGCTTGTCGCATCATGAAAATCAGCCTGATCCGCAAAACACTGCACAAACCGCACCTTATCCAATTGTGCACTATTAAATTGTGTACCGGTTAACGTGCATCCAGTAAACTTCACATTATCAAATATTGCCCTGGTGAAATCAGCACCTGTCAAGTCATAATCCACAAACTCCACCCCCGTAAACCGCCGACCACCAGCATCAATACCCGCAGCCTGAACCCCATGAAGAACCTGATTCTTCACAACCTCCTCATCCCCCAACTTTTGCTGGGAAGCAGCAACCATATCATGAAATGCTGCCTCCCCCACGTGCAACTGCTCCCGGGTTGCCACCAACCACGACCGTAACTGCTGATCCTCTCCCTTCCATGACGGCGGCGGCGGAACAATGACCGACACCCCCGCAGCATGCCCAGCCGCCACCTTATCAGCAAACTCTTCTTTATCGACCACATCATCAACCCACGCCCGCACCCGCGATGCCACTAACCTACCGTAACTTTTTACCCCACCATACGACACACCGCTGACTAGATCGACCACATCACGCACATCCAACCCTCGATTCGCTGCATAAATAACCGCATTCATAACCGCATCCCGCCCCTCAAACTCATCCTCTTCCACCCCTAACACCTCATCTACCACATAGTCAGCAAACACCCGCGTTGCCTGAGCCACCCCCTCCACATATAGCCCCCGCACCCGCCGGTACGAATTCGACTCCTGCTCCAAAACATCCATCTCATCCAAAGCTGATACCTGCGATAAATCCCGCAGAAAGACATTTTTAATAATCTCTTCCGGAGTCTTCGCCATATCATCCCCAGCCATATGCATATGCGCATCTTCTGCCCCCATATCCAACACCTGATCCGGAACTACCTCCGCGCACGCGGAGAATACCATTCGCACTATCAGCGAGGCTGATACAATTAGGAACTACCTCCGCGTGCGCGGAGAATACATCCAGGGCAAAGCTGAATCCATTGTTACTGCGGAACTACCTCCGCGTGCGCGGAGAATACATCCAGGGCAAAGCTGAATCCATTGTTACTGCGGAACTACCTCCGCGTGCGCGGAGAATACACCGGTTCGATCCCACCCTGTACCCGGAAGATGGAACTACCTCCGCGTGCGCGGAGAATACCCTAATACTCCCACTGGGAACCGTCGGGATAGGGAACTACCTCTGCGTGCGCGGAGAATACAAAAAGGTGCCGCATGGTGCGCGGCTAGATGCGGAACTACCTCCGCGTGCGCGGAGAATACGTTGATTTTACCGCCACTGAATCGCCCACCTGGGAACTACCTCCGCGTGCGCGGAGAATACCCCTTAACAATCTCCCCAGTCTTGAGGAACTCGGAACTACCTCCGCGTGCGCGGAGAATACGGGGTGCCCCACTACGCATGGCGGGGGAAGCTGGAACTACCTCCGCGTGCGCGGAGAATACCGCTAGGGGTGGAATGAATAATATACACGTCCGGAACTACCTCCGCGTGCGCGGAGAATACACAAGCAGAAATGCTACTATCCAACTGGGACGGGAACTACCTCCGCGTGCGCGGAGAATACCGGAGGTAGCAGCTGACCCACGCAGCCTAGTAGGAACTACCTCCGCGTGCGCGGAGAATACTGCTTTTATTGTAGCTGGGGATGGTGGTGGGTGGAACTACCTCCGCGTGCGCGGAGAATACCTGTGGTGGGGGTTGTGATTGGCCATTTATGGGGAACTACCTCCGCGTGCGCGGAGAATACATCAGCCACATGCGCAGCGTGCTTATTCCCGAGGAACTACCTCCGCGTGCGCGGAGAATACGGCGGTCATGATTTGCGCAGCCTCAACAGGGGTGAACTACCTCCGCGTGCGCGGAGAATACTGTGGCGTAAAGACTAATTTGCAAACAAGCAAGGAACTACCTCCGCGTGCGCGGAGAATACTCGGCCATGAAATTAGTGGCTTCACCCACTAGGGAACTACCTCCGCGTGCGCGGAGAATACCGGGGTGGCCGTATCTTCAACACCGAATCTGTGGAACTACCTCCGCGTGCGCGGAGAATACGCAATTTAAACAAACAACGCCGCCGCCGCGATGGAACTACCTCCGCGTGCGCGGAGAATACCAGGGTTGAACGCGGTGATGGCCATGAACCCGTGAACTACCTCCGCGTGCGCGGAGAATACAGCAGGGCACTACCGAAAGCCGCGGTCACAGTGGAACTACCTCCGCGTGCGCGGAGAATACTTTGGTCACATCGTGGCGGTTCATGGTTGACCGGAACTACCTCCGCGTGCGCGGAGAATACAGGGGTTTCACCGCTTTCACCCAATCGAGATCGGAACTACCTCCGCGTGCGCGGAGAATACCAGTCACAATTGAGGCCCTGGAATACCTGGATGGAACTACCTCCGCGTGCGCGGAGAATACGAGAGAAAACCCGCAAACCCGTGGAATTCGTGGGAACTACCTCCGCGTGCGCGGAGAATACCAGGTTCTCCTCTTCGAACATTAGTTCGGGGTGGAACTACCTCCGCGTGCGCGGAGAATACGAGTAACACATGTGACACGCCTCACTAGCGTGGGAACTACCTCCGCGTGCGCGGAGAATACCCGGAACAGGATTCTATGCCAGCCCACTGGTGGGAACTACCTCCGCGTGCGCGGAGAATACCAATGTTCGCAAATAGTTAGTCACATCATTGTAGGAACTACCTCCGCGTGCGCGGAGAATACAACCAGGCTAAGGCCGCTGAGCTGCTGAAACTGGAACTACCTCCGCGTGCGCGGAGAATACCACCCCACGGGCCACCATTAAACCACCACATGGGAACTACCTCCGCGTGCGCGGAGAATACCTAATTCGGGGATCGTCCCACCAGCGTCCCACGGAACTACCTCCGCGTGCGCGGAGAATACAGATCAGAAGCCCTAGGCGTGCCACCATCCCGGGAACTACCTCCGCGTGCGCGGAGAATACCTTTGAAAAACTCGGTAACCGGTGTGGTCACGGGAACTACCTCCGCGTGCGCGGAGAATACTAGGCACATGGCGCACCATGCGGGGCCTAGCAGGAACTACCTCCGCGTGCGCGGAGAATACCCTGAGATGTGGCCTAACGCTGTTGCGGCGGGGGAACTACCTCCGCGTGCGCGGAGAATACAGGATTATGGGTCAACCTCACAACGCCTTAGGGGAACTACCTCCGCGTGCGCGGAGAATACCTTGAGCGGAGTGTGGATAGAGTTAGCCCTTAGGAACTACCTCCGCGTGCGCGGAGAATACAAAACTTGACAAAACACGAAACATATAGTATAGGAACTACCTCCGCGTGCGCGGAGAATACTCATCACAGTCACTAAAATTCATCTTAGGATTGGAACTACCTCCGCGTGCGCGGAGAATACTTTCTAATCTTCGTCTCATCCATGATGAACCCGGAACTACCTCCGCGTGCGCGGAGAATACGGTAGGGTTTTGAAAGCTTCGGTGACAAAATTGGAACTACCTCCGCGTGCGCGGAGAATACA
>ERZ773065.1242-NODE-1242-length-13056-cov-3.772556_pt1 | contig 13056 bp, 15 predicted proteins | sample MGYA00580623_ERZ773065 | MGnify/ENA primary metagenome ERZ773065 (study PRJEB29015, sample SAMEA2738017) | human oral metagenome | biome: human oral; feature: human-associated habitat; material: dental | place: China | collected 2047 ...
AATATAAACTTTTTTATATTGATATGGATAGAGAAAAATTATATAGTAGAATAAATAAAAGAGTAGATATTATGTTAGAATTAGGATTGGTAGAAGAAACAAAAAATGTTATAGAAATTATAGCTAAAAAAATGAATAGAACAACAGAAGAAATATTAGAAAAATATGATGAAATAACATCATTACAAGCAATTGGATATAAAGAGATTATATCATATTTAAAAAATGAAATAACATTTGATGAAATGAAAGAAAAGATTAAACAAAATACAAGAAGATATGCTAAAAGACAAATAACTTGGTTTAAGAAAAATAAAAAAATTATATTAGATAGAGAATTATCAGACGAAAAATTAATAGAAATAATATTAGAAAATATAAAATAAGATAGGATAAGGAGGGTACAATATTTGAAAAATAATAAAATGATAATAATTACTACAATAATGCTAATAATTGTTATGACAATTTTAGTAAATGCTGTACCTAAACTTATTACATTTATAGTAGAACCAGCTCAAAAATTTATGGTAAGTGTTCGGAAAACTTTCAGATGAAGAACAAACAGAAGGTATTATAATAAGATCAGAAGAAGTTTTAAATGTTGAAAAAGGACAAAAGATTCAAAAAATAAAAGAAAATAATGAAAAGGTTTCTAAAAATGAAGTTGTTGCAAAAGTATCAACACAAAATGAACAAGATATCATGAAAAGGATAGAAGAGGTAAATAAAAAGATAGAAAGTGCTTTGGCAGAAAATCAAATAAATGTAAATTCTACACAAAATATAACTATAAATGAAAAAATTGAAAGAGTGCTTGCAAATATAAATACTGTTAATTTACAAAGCAAAATAGATGAATATGATAAAGAAATAAAAAATGCATTATATGAAAAAGCGAAGATTTCAGGTGAGCTTACAAAAGAAGGAAGTAAGCTAAAAAGCCTTATAAAAGAAAAAGAAAATTTAGAAAATACTTTAAACTCAAATACAAAAAATATTATATCAACAAATGCTGGAAATATATCATATATAGTAGATGGTTATGAGGAAAAATTTAAAACAGATAATTTTGAATATTTAACAGAAGATTTATTAAAAAGTGTAGATATAAAAAAAGGATCAGTACTTAGTGTAAGTGATAATAAAGCAAAAATAATAAAAGATTTTAATACATATATAGCATGTATTGTTAATAAAGATAGATTAAAAAATATAAAAAGAGGGAAAACATTAGAATTAAATATAAATAATGAACATGAAGCTTTAAGTATGATAGAATATATTAAAGATATAGATAATAATAGAAGTATTGTAGTTTTTTCTACTAATAAACTGTCAACAGAATTATCAAAATATAGAAAGATATCTTTAGGGATAATATGGTGGTCTGAAGTAGGATTAAAGGTTAGTAATAAGGCAATTAAGAAAATAGAAAATCAAAATTTTGTGGTTAAGAATAAGTCAGGATTTACAGAATTAGTACCAATAAAAATAATAAAAGAAACAGAAGAATATAGCTTGGTTTCAGGATATTCATCAAAACTTAGAGCAAATAAAAATTCAAAAGAATTAATAGATATACCAATTCTTCAAGAATTTGATGAAGTTATATTAAATCCTAAGATATCAGAGGAAGAGGCAAGTGTATATTTAAAACTTGATTTAAATAATAGTAGTAACACAGAAGAAGCAGAAATAAAATAGAAATTTTACATTTATGTTAAAAAAATAGAAAAAGATTAAAAAAAGTTGAAAAAAAGTTCCAATAAATGTATATATAATAATATATGGAGTTCACTTATTTTAAGTGATGAATCAATTAAGTAAAATAAGTGAATAAAGAAATAGATAAGATTTTAAATAAGTATACAAAGGAGCAATAATAATGTTTGAAAAATTAGGAGCATATTTTAGTAATAATTTCAGAAAAGAAGATGAAGATATTTATGATGAAGAAAATTATGCAGATGAATATGAAACAGAAAATGAAGATTATGGATATGTAGAAACACCAAGAGAAGAAGTAAGAAAACCAAGTATTTTTAGTATGGGGATGAATAAAAATAAACAAACTAGGACAACAATAGATCCAAATACTGTAAGAATGCAAATATTTAAACCATCAGAATATGATGACTCAAGAGAAATTATAAACTTATTAAAGAGAAATGAATCTGTAGTATTAAATTTGGAATTTGTTAGTAAAGAAGATGGAAGAAGAATTGTAGATACAGTAAGCGGTGGAATTACTGCACTTGATGGTCAAATAGTTAAAGTTACAAACTCAATATTTATAGCAGTTCCTAAAAACTACCAAATAGAAGGTGGATTTGAAAAAAGAAGAAAATCATATTTTAATTAAAATATAATATAATTAATATATTATATATATTATGATATAATCTAAACATAGGTTTAGATGTAGTATGATATTTAATAAAACTTTAAGAGAGAAGAGGAAAGATGTTAACACCAGAAGATATAGACAGACAACAATTTAGCAAGCAATTTAAAGGATATGCAGTAGAAGAAGTTGATGATTTTTTAGAAGAATTAACAAATGATTATGAAGTATTAATGCTTGCGAATAAAAAGCAAGAAGATAAAATAAAAGAATTAGAGACTAAGTTAAACAGTGTATCAACAAATACTAATGTATTACAAGAAACATTATTAATAGCTAAACAAACTGCAGATGAAATGAAAAAAAGAGCAGAAGAAGAAGCAAGCATTATAGTAGGAGAAGCTAAGAAAATGCTTGAAGATAGAGCAGGAAATATTGACCAAATTATAGAAGAAAAACAAAATACTTTAAATTTCTTAAAAAATGAAATAGAAACATATAAGGCTAAAGCGGAAAGAATGCTTATAGAACAATTAGAAATATTAAAGAAAATAGAAGAACAACAACAAAATTAATAAAAACACCTAAAAGGTGCTTTTTTATTATGAAAGGATATCTTATGAAAGAAATACAAAAGAAAAAAGGGATAACATTACTTGCATTGGCTATTACTATAATAATAATGTTATTATTAGCAGCAATTACAATACAAATGACTTTAGGCGATAATGGACTGGTAAAAAAGGCTAATATAGCAAAAGAAGAATCAGAATATAATGAAGTAAAAGATAAACTTAAAACAATTGTTGCAAAATTGGGACTAGAAATGAATACAAAAGATGCAGATATTGGACTTAATGAAATAGAAGAAGAGATAAAAAAAGATCCTAAACTTACATATGTAAAAAGTACAGACAAGATTAATGTTATGGGAAATGGCTATGAATTTGAAATTGGGAAAGATTTAAGTTTAAAAGCAGTTGGTAAAAAACAAGAAATTATACAAAAAGGATATGAAAAAGAGGCACCATCTACCCCAACACCTGAGGAAGAAGATGATGATGACACTGAATGGGGGAATAGTTCTTTAAAAAATATTATTGATGAACCTACTGGATATGATAAACTTAAAAATGTGTTTGGATATGATAATGGAGCAAGAATTACATATTTAACAAATCCATATAGTGGTGGTAATATGAGATCAATAAATGGCGGACAAACAGGAAATGATTCACCAGTTGGAAATAATAGTAATTATTTTTGGAATGCTACTAATGGGTGGAATAATCAAGGAAGTGTAGAAAATGATACAAGTATTGATAATATACAAAAAAGACATAATGGAGATTATAAAAGTTCATCATCTGCAACCACAATGAATGGATATAATCAAAAAAGAACTATAATTATAGACCCAAGAGCATATTATGGAGATACACAAAATTATACATTTGAAGTAGATGACCTATATATGGCATCTGCAAATTCTGATGGTAATGTAAGAAATTATACAATATATATAAGTAGTGGAGGGCCAGAAGTTGCAACAGATCCAAATCACTCTTCATGGCAACAATTAAAAACTCGGGAGACTTACACAAGATGGAAGATTAGAAAAGGTATATCAAGGTAATATACAATTTAAATATATTAAACTTGATGTTCAGTCTGAAAATAAAAGTTATGTAGAACTTGCAGCTATAAAAGGATTTAAAAGGGTAATAAGTTCTACAAATACAGAATTTGCAATAAAAAGAGTAAATAAAGAAATTAAGATGGTCGCAACAAATTATGATACAGGTATAAGAGAAATTAGAATTGTAAAACCTGATGGGCAACAAGATGTAGAAAATTATAACAATTTAGCAGTAGTAAGAAAAGAATATACACTTACAGCAAAAGGTAAGTATAAAGTAATAATAACAGATAAAAATGGATCACAAAAAGAACAAGAAATAATTGCAAATGTTATATAGATTTTAGATATAATATTAAGATGATAGAATTAGAATTAGTAAAACTCTTGAGAAAATTTTTCACAAGAGTTTTTTATGTATCATAAAATGTAATAAAAAAGGCAAAATAATGCCAAATATTAATATGTATGTTATAATGTAATAAATATGATTTTTTTTAGGGGGAATTGACACGTGGAAGAAAAGAAAAAAACAGGTGTATTTAATATATGTACATATGTTTTAGGAATAATAGCAATAGTATTTACAATATATACAATGTATAGTATTAAAAAATTCAATTTGTTTAATTTTCAAAATATAAGTAATTATATATATATAGCAGGAATAATAATAATCTTACTTCTTACTATATGTATATTTAAATTTAAGAAAACAGCAATTGTACTTTCAATATTAACAATTATTTTGAATTCAGGATTTTTTTATGGAATACAAAGTATAACAGGACTTTTTGAAAAATTTAGTCAAAATGCTAAATATGAAGAAATAAAAGTTAATATATATACATTAAAAGAAAATGAAAGAAAAGATATATCAAAAGAAAATGAAAGAAAAGATATATCTAGTATAATAAAAGATTTAGAACAAGATAAAGAACTTGTTATAATGGGATCTAAAAATGATGAAGATATAGCTAAAAAAACTAAAGATAAACTTGTTGAAGATATAATAAATAAAAATAATAATAAGCTTAGTAAAGAAAAAGTAAATGAAAAATTAAAAATAGAGTATAAAAATACATATGTAGATATATATAAAGATATAATTGATAAAAAACAAGAAATGATGATTTTAAATAGTGCATATGAAGGAATAATAGAACTTTATGATGAAAAATATAAAGAAAAAATAAAAAGCATTTATGAAACAGATTTTAAAGAAGAGATAAAAGAAATATCAAAAGATGATAAAAAAGAAAATAGAGATAATAATGAAGAAACTAAACATATTTCTAAAAAACCAGGAGTATATAATATATATATATCAGGAATAGATGTTGCAGGAAATATAGGAACAGTATCAAGATCTGATGTTAATATAATTATGACAGTAAATACAAATACTAAAAAGATATTATTAACAACAACACCAAGAGATACATATTTAAAAATTCCAGGAAAAGGACAAGATCAATATGATAAATTAACACATGCAGGAATGTATGGTATACAAACATCTATTGAGACAATCCAAAATTTATATGATATGGATATAGATTATTATGTAAGACTAAACTTTACATCTTTTATAAATATAATTGATTTAGTAGGAGATATAGAAGTATATAATAATCAAACATTTAAAGCATTTCATGGTGGATATTATATGCCAAAAGGTAAAATAAAATTAGATTCTAAAAAAGCATTAGCATTTGTAAGAGAAAGATTTAGTTTAGAAAATGGTGATTATGATAGAGGAAAAAATCAAGAAAAAGTTATAGAAGCAGTATTTAAGAAAATAGCAAATATTCGGAAATATAACTAAAGTAAATAAACTTATAGAACAAATATCAAATTCAATTCAAACAAATGTAAAAATGGATGAAGCTATGAATTTAATAAATAAAGCTCTAGAAGAAAAAGATGGATATGAAATAAAATCACAAGCTCTAGAAGTAAAAGAAAGATTAGATTTAGTATCATTTGCATTAGGTAAAAAAATACATATGGGAGAAATACAAAAAGATAGTCTTAACAAAGTTAGAAATCAAATAATAGAAACAATGGGGAATTAAGATGATAGACATACATTCACATATATTATATGGAGTAGATGATGGTGCAAAAACAATTAATGATTCTATAAGACTTATAGATGAAATGGTAAAACAAGGTGTAACAAAGTTTATACTAACTCCACATAGAAGAAAAGGAATGTTTGAAGAAACGGTAGAAAAAATTGAAGAACATTTTAAGATTTTAAAAGAAGCAGTAAAAAATAGGTATAAAGATATAGAATTATATCTTCGGAAGGGAAATTTATTATACTGAAGATGTAGTTGAAAAAATTGGAACAGGAGAACTTTATAGTCTTGCAAACAGCAGGTATGTTCTTATAGAATTTAACTATGGAATACATCCTAAAGATTTAGAAAATGCAATATATAATATAGTGACATCTGGAAAGATACCAGTGATTGCACATATAGAAAGATATGAATGTTTAGAAAAAAATATAAAACTTATAGAAAAGCTTATAGAACATGGTGTGAAAATACAAGTAAATGCAGAAAGTGTATTAAAACCTAAAATATTTGGAGATAAACATAAGAAATATAAACAAAGGGCAAAATATTTTTTAGAAAAAGATATTGTAGATATTATATCATCAGATGCACATAATCTAGATACAAGAAAACCATATATGAAAGAAGCATATGATGTAATATTAAAAAAATATGGAGAAGAAAAAGCTAAATTGCTTTTTGAATTAAATGCAGAAAATATATTAAGAGATGAAGATTAAGGAGAATACATGGAAAATAAGGAAGATATTATTGATATAGACCCAATGCTAATATTAAAAAGAGTAACAAAATATATATGGGTTATACTAACAGTAGGTATAGTATTTGGGATAGCAGCATATATGTGGAGTACTATTATGGTTGTACCAAAATATAAGAGTAGCACAAAAGTATATGCACTTAATAATGAGAAAAAACTAGCAACACAAGATTTTCAAATAAGTAACTACTTATTAAAAGACTATAAGGAAATAATTTTATCAAGCAAAGTATTAGAAAGAGTTATAGATAAAAATGGTATAAAAATGAATTTAGTAGAACTAAGATCAAAAATAGAAGTAAAAATACCACAAGATACTAGAATATTAACAATAACAGTAGAAGATACAGATGCTAAAAGAGCGGCAGATATTGCAAATGCAGTAAGAGATGAAGCTTTTGAAGAAATAAAAGAAATAACAAAAGAAGAAAGTGCAAAAATATTAGAACCAGCACAAGAATCAAAAAGTCCATCATCACCAGATATAAGAAAAAATACAATAATGGCAGCAGCTATAGGGATATTATTATCACTTGGAATTGTTGTATTAAAAGAAGTTTTAGATGATAGGGTAAAAAAACAAGAAGATATAGAAGAAGGGCTTCGGAATGGTTCTTTTAGGTACAGTTCCACTAATAAAAACAACAAAAAGGGGGGCTAAAAGATAATGAAAGAAAAAATGACAGTTATTGGAAATAGAGTAGTACATAATAAGGTTGAAGAATATTATAACAAGATAAGAACAAATATACAATTTAGTGGACCAAATATTAAAGTGATAGTAATAACTTCAGTACAGGAAAATGAAGGAAAGAGTTTAGTTTCACTTAATCTTGCAATATCATTTGCAAAACTAGAAAAAAGAGTATTATTATTAGATGCAGATATAAGAAATTCTGTAATGGCAGCAAGAATAAAATTTAATAGAAAGATAGAAGGATTTACTTCTTATTTATCAGGACAAACAAGAATTGAAGACAATATATATGAAACAGAAATAGAAAACTTACATATAATACCATCAGGTAAATATTCACCAAACCCAACAAATTTATTACAAAATAATAGAGTTGATTTAGCATTAGAAGTATTTAGAGAATTTTATGATATTATAATAATAGATACAGCACCAATAGGGCTTGTAATAGATGCAGCACTTCTTGCACAAAAAGCAGATGCAAGTATTCTTGTTGTAGAAAGTGGTAGAATACCTAAAAAGCTTGTAAGAAAAGCAAAAAGAGATTTAGAACAAACAAATACTAAATTTTTAGGAATAATATTAAATAAGGTTAATGAAAAAGAATTAGGATATGGTGACTATGGTGGATACCGGAAACTATGGGAATACAAATAATCACGAAAAAGAGGAAAGAAGATAAATGGAGAATTCAGGAAATAATTTTATGCTTAAAAGAATACAAAAGATAAAAGAAAAACAAAGCACTTTTAGCTATAAGTTATATCTTGTAATGAAAAGAATTATTGATATATTAGCAGGAATAATTGGAATAATCATAATGTTAATACTTACTGTTATTATAAAAATAGTATATGTATTATCAGGAGATTTTAAAAGTATATTATATGTTCAAAGAAGAATTGGGAAAGATGGAAAACCAATTAATATGTATAAATTTAGAAGTATGGTATATAATGCTGATGAAATCTTAAATAAGGTTCTTGAAGATGAAGAAAAAAGAAAAGAATGGGAATTATATCAAAAATTAGAACATGATCCTAGAATAACTAAAATAGGTAAATTTTTAAGAAAAACATCATTAGATGAATTTCCACAGTTCATAAATGTTTTGAAAGGAGAAATGACACTAATAGGACCAAGACCACTTGTTCCAGGTGAACTTGAAGAACATAGGCGGAATAGAAGCAATATATCAATCAGTAAAACCAGGTATTGCAAGTTATTGGTCAATAAATGGAAGATCACATTGTAAATATGAAGAAAGACTAGAACTTGAATATTATTATATAGAAAATATGAATTTCATATTTGATGTAAAATGTGTTATTAGAGTGTTTTTTGTTGTCCTAGGTAAGAAGGGAGCACTATAACATGAAAGATGAAAAAATTGTAGTTGCACATATAATGGGAAAATGGAATGGACGGTGGTGTAGAATCTGTTGTTATGAATTATTATAGAAATATAGATAGAGATAAGATACAATTTCATTTTTTATGTGATGAAGATTCAACAGATATTCCATATGATGAAATAGAAAAATTAGGTGGGAAGGTAATAGTAATTCCACCATATCAAAAATTATTTAAATATCAAAAAGAATTATATAAGATTTTTAAAGAAAATAATTATAAGATAGTACATTCACATATTAATGCATTATCTGTTTTTCCTTTAAGGATAGCTAAAAAAGCAAAGATACCTGTAAGAATAGCACATAGTCATTCTACAAGTAATAAGAAAGAATGGAAAAAAAGCCTTATAAAAGATGTTCTTAGACCTTTTTCTAAAATATATGCAAATCAGTTTTTTGCTTGTACAGAACATGCAGGAAAATGGCTTTTTGGGAAAAAAGTATTAGAAAGAAAAGAATTAAATGTTATAAACAATGCAATAGATCTAAAAAAATTTGAATTTAATGAAAAAATAAGAGAAGATTTAAGGAAAGAACTTGGAATAAAAGAAGATACTATAGTTATAGGACATATTGGTAGATTTATGAGACAAAAGAATCATGAATTTTTAATAGATGTGTTTGAAAAAGTAATAAAAGAATATAATAATATCTGTTTAGTACTTATAGGACAAGGACCTTTGGAAAATAAAATAAGAGAAATAGTTAAAGAAAAGAGAATAGAAGATAAAGTAATATTTTTAGGTCAAAGAAATGATGTTAATAAATTATATCAAGTAATGGATGTTTTTGTATTACCAAGTCTATATGAAGGACTTCGGAATGGTTGCAATAGAAGCAGAGGTTGCAGGTTTAAAGGTCATTTGCTCAGAAAATGTTCCAAAGGAAGTAAATTTAACTCGGAAAAGTAAATTTTATAAAATTAGAAAATGAAAAAGAATGGAAAGATGAATTATTAAAAAGAAATAAAAGAGAAAAAATAGATATAGAAAATATCTTTAGAGAATATGATATAAGGTTTAAGAGTAAGAATTTAGAAGAAAAATATATGAATTTATTGAAATAACCCTTAGGAGGAAAAAATGGAAGATAAAATTATAAAAGTTTTACAAATTGGGGCTACTGATAATTTAGGTGGGATAGAAATATATTTGAAAAATTATTATGATAATATAGATAAAAATAAATTACATTTTGATTTTGTTAATATGTATAATGAAATATGTTTTCAAAAACATTATGAAAATAATAAAAGTAAAGTTTTTAAAATTTTATCTTATAGAAAAAATCCTATAAAATATATAAAGACTCTTAAGGAAATCTTGATAAAAGAAAAATATGATATATTACATTTTAATATGAATTCGGCAGTGTTTTTACAACCATTAATTGCAGCTAAATTAGCAAAAACAAAAGTTATAATAGCACATTCACATAATTCATATAGTGATAAAGGAATATTAAAAGATATATTACATAATTTCATGAAAATGTTTATACCATTTTTTGCAAATACATTTTTTGCTTGTTCAGATTATGCAGGAAAATGGTTTTTTAATGATAAAATAATAAAAAAAGATAATTATTATATTATAAAAAATGGGATAAATACTAATAAATTTATATTTGATATTGATATGCGAAATAAAAAAAGGAAAGAGTTAAATTTAAAAGATACTGATATAGTTATAGGACATGTAGGAAGATTTAATAAACAAAAAAATCACAAATATTTAATAGAAGTATTTAAAAATATATATTCTAAGAATAAAAATTTAAAGCTTTTTTTAGTTGGAGAAGGACCTTTAAAAGATGAAGTAAAGAAAATGATAATTGATAATAATTTGGAAAATTCTATAATTATGTTAGGTAAAAGACAGGATATGAATGAATTATATCAAGCTTTTGACGGATTTGTATTACCAAGTCTATATGAAGGACTACCACTAGTTGGAGTAGAAGCACAAATGGCAGGTTGTAAATGTATATTAAGTGATTCTATTACAAAAGAAGTGCAAATAAGAGATGATGTAAAATTCATTTCATTAAAAGATATTGATTTATGGGAAAAAGAAATATTGAATATTACAAATGATATATCAGAAAGAAAAATGAAAAATAAGAATAAGTATGATATAAAATTGAATGCAGAAGAACTTTTAAATATATATAGAATACAGTTAACAAAGGAGAAATAATGAATAATAAGAAAGTATCATTTGATGCAATTATGTTTGCATTAAGTTATTGGTTAATATTTATAACGTTTGAAGGGAGTTTCTCTGTACAAGTATTATTTCCTATTCTAATATTAATGATAATTTATAAAATATTTATTGATAATAATATTAAATTTAAAATGGATAAAGGAAAGAGGACTTTATTTTATTTTATAGTAGCATTATTTATATCAACTATTACAAATCTTATAATACATATAAAATATTTTAATATAAATACAATAATAGGATTATTATATTTTGTAATAATATTTTTATGTTATATAGTAACTACAAATAAGGTATATTCAGATAAAGAAATAAAGATAATAAAAACTTCATATATTTTAACAAGTGTTATTTGTAGCCTTTTTTTAATAGAAAGATTTTTGAGTGGTCAAACTGGTAAAATAGCCATGATAAATTTAGTTAATATGGAAATAGATGAAAATTATGTTAGCGCATTAATAGCAATGGCTACATTATTTATTTTCCAAGATATATTAAGTATAAATAAAAAAATAGGTATAAAATTAATTAATATAATATATTTAGTTATAAATATATTTGCAGTCGCTTTATCAGGATCTAGAGCAGCGCTTATAGGATTAGCAATTGCAATGGGGCTTCAATATGTTATAATGTTTTTTGAAAAGGTAAATTTAAAAAGAATATTAAAATTTATTATGATAATAGTTATAATAACTGCAATTGGAATTAAAGTTTTGGAATATATACCTACATGGACATATAATAGATATTTTAATAGTAATTATGTAGATAAGAGTAATAGTAAAAGGGTTTTTATGTGGAAAAATGGTATGAGAGGAATAATGAAAAAGCCTTTAACAGGTTATAGTATAAGAATATTTGATAAAATACCAGAATTTGCAACAATAAATGATTTTGAAATACCTGATAGAGTTCCAGCACATCAGACATATTTAGATATATTAATATATTCAGGGTTATTAGGTTTTATACCATTTATGCTTTTCTTATATTATTTATTTAAAGAGTTCTTGAAAAAAGGGAGATTTAAATATATTCCAATGATATTTTTGTTTTTATTTATAACAAATATTATTGGTGCAGAAAGAAGTGTATTTTTCTGGAATACTCTTATAATGTTAACTATTATAAAAGATAATATTGATGCAAAAGAGAAAGAAAAAGATAAGTTAAATAATAGTAGTAATAATAATGAAATAGTGGTAAAAGATGATGAAGAAAAGAGAATTTTTAATTAAAGCAATTCAATATATTAGTAGAAATATTAGATATTTTAATGTGGTAAATCCTAATATAATAGCATTAGCTGAAAGAGAAAGATGTTATAGAAAATTAAAGAGAAAATATAGAAAAATATTAATTAATGATGAGCCTATAATTAATGATGAAAAAATAATAGAAAAAAGTGATAAAATATGGATATGTTGGTTTCAAGGAATAGAAAATGCACCAGAACTTGTAAAAGCATGTTATAATTCAGTTCTTAAAAATTATAAAGATAAAGAAATTATTGTTTTAACAGAAGAAAATTATGAACAATATGTTGACATACCAGAATATATTTTGAAAAAATGGAAAAAAGGTTATATATCTTTTGCTCATTTTTCAGATATATTAAGAATTGAGCTTTTATCTAAATATGGTGGATTATGGTTAGATTCTACAATATTTACAACTAAAAGATCAGAGCTAGTTTTCAATGAAAATATTGAACTTTTTGTATATAAACAAGTTGATCTTGATAGAAAAAATCCATTGTCAATAGTAGCATCAAGCTGGCTTATGTATTCTAATAAGAATAATAATATAATTAATTTAACTAAAAAGTTATTACATGAATATTGGAAAAATTATAATCATATAATTAATTATAATTT
>ERZ773065.1255-NODE-1255-length-12983-cov-30.524830_pt1 | contig 12983 bp, 11 predicted proteins | sample MGYA00580623_ERZ773065 | MGnify/ENA primary metagenome ERZ773065 (study PRJEB29015, sample SAMEA2738017) | human oral metagenome | biome: human oral; feature: human-associated habitat; material: dental | place: China | collected 2047 ...
TGAACCGAGTGGTGGGCAGCGATCCGAAGCAGCGGCTGATTCATGTTCAAGCCGGCCTCGCCGTTTCGGCGGCAAATGCGGCGCTGGCGACGCACAAAGGATTAGGCTTGCCAAACGTTTCTTACACCGACGAAGACGGCACGATTGGCGGCGCGATAAACACTTCTCCGGCTGGCACGATGACAGGTGCGCACGGCTTTTTCGCTGACACAGTTCAGCAATTGGAGGTCGTCTTAAGCAATGGCGATGCTATTCAAACCGGGCGGATTTCCAAGCGCGAACTGAATAAGAAAAAGGGCTTATCGACATTTGAGGGCGAAGTTTACCGGGAAATTGACAACTTGATATCCGATAATGCGGAGCTAATTTCTCAGCTTGATCCCAGTTTGCCGGATACGGCGGGTTATAGCGCGATCGCCAAAGTCAAGCAGAAGGACGGGTCGTTTGATCTGACGCCGTTATTTATAGGCAGCCAGGGCAGTTTGGGTATTGTTTGCGAGGCGATTTTACGCGCGAACTTCGTTCATCCGGAGTATTCGGTGGTCGCTGCGCCGTTTAAGCATATTGCCGATGCCCAGGAGGCGGCAAGTTTGGCGATGAAAAATAAAGCAGCCTCGGTCGAATTGATCGACGGGCGGATTTTACGCCAGGCATATCTGGCGGGCAAGCGGCTTGAGTGGGCGCCGAAGGAGTGTTTCAGAGGTGCGGTGGTTATCGCGATATTTGACGAATTCTCAGACCGCGCGCGGGTGAAAGCCGCTAAGAAAATGATGAAGAAGCTAAGCGCCATAGACGCCATAAATATTTCATTGATTGATATGGAAGTTCAAGGATTGGCTGGTTTGCATTCCAGCTTGGCTTTGATGGAAGCACCAAGCGAGCCGCATATGACTGCGCCAAGGGCCTTTTCCGGAATTTGGCTGGCAGATCAGCAGATTGCTGGTTTCGCGGAGGATTTGAAGGCTCTGGAATCGACGTACGGCTATGCGCTGCCTATGTTTGTCGATTTTAGTAATAACTATACGGCGTTATATCCAAGGTTTGATAGTAAAAAGGTCAGTGAGCGCCAGAAAATTTTGCAATTGTTTGCAGAGGTGGCGCAGCTTGTTGATAAGCATGAGGGTTCGTTTGCAGCGTTTGGCGGCGATGGCCGGCTGAAGTCGAGTTTTATGTACAAGCATATGCCGAACGATGAAAAACAGTTGTATGCCAAGGTGAAAAAGATTTTTGACCCGATGGGAATTTTTTGCCCGGGCGTTAAGATGGAAACGCCGATGAAGGATTTGGCGGCAGAAATGAACGCGTGGTGTAAAATTCGTAATCAAGCTTGATGTTGGATTTCTTTTGGATTATAATAAGCAGTACGCGGATGTGGCGGAATTGGTAGACGCGCTAGCTTCAGGTGCTAGTGCCAGCAATGGCGTGAAGGTTCAAGTCCTTTCATCCGCACCATTATTGATTTTACGGTTTTTTATAAGCGTATCAAAAGACTCTTTCCAGAGGTAGGAAGGGGTATTTTTGTTGTCTAAAGTTATGTTCGAGAACAAAATACGGCACAGTATGTCTTTTTCGACACCAGCAAAATAAAGTGTTCGAGTTGATTTTTGTAATAGGTGGCTCAATATCTTCCGGCTCAGACTGATTAAATTGACTGGTATTTTGTTCTAGGTTAATTAAGATTTTACGGAGTTCGCCGACTCTGCTTACCATGTCACTGATAGCCTCACGTAATTCTTCCTCATTTTCGGTTAAAATCTATTATTCGGCGCGCTTTTAACCAACTTAATTGCCTTGACGGTGAGTGAGTGTTCAGGTGCGCGGGAGGCGCTGATTCTACTCTTTCTTCAATATCAGCAAGCCTAGCTCTATCCTCGTAGACACGGCTTGGTACAATATCATCAAATAGCACCTTAAATTGCTCGGCTTGTTCTTTGCCGTTCAAATACAGTCGTTCAAGTTCTTCTACGTATCCTCCCATTGTTTATTTTTATTATACCTTATCTCGTATAGTGTTTTATCTCTACCGAAGACGTCAGCACATCGACGTGCGATATAATAGAAGTATGAGCATCAAAGACGAATGGCATTACAGGCATTTATCCGCTAACACCCTTGTCAACAAGGATAGTATTTTGAGTGTCAGCGAAAACATTGATGACAGTTTTAGCGGTCGCGTGGATATTATGGGGCTGCACAGGTTTTTTATGGAGGCTGCTTGTATGATAAGAAATGCCGTCAGTCAGTATGAACAAGGATTTATTGATGCCGCCTTTTATAGCGTAAGGTCGGCATTAGAGTTGGCGAGGATTATCGCTTATTTCTCAAACCAAAACCAGCCGCTAGAAAGTGATATTTACAAAAAGTGGGTTCAGGGTGGAAAATTCCCCTATGATAGCAAGGTGAGGACACTGTTAGCTGATATCAGTTCAGTATATAGCGAAGTCAGAGAAGCTCTTAGTGATTTCTTCAATGAGCAGGACGAGAGACTGAAGCAAGCAAACAAGTATATACACAAACAAGGCTACAAAACATTTTATACGCAAGACGGTCTGCGGCCTGACTTAAAGGAGTTTCGCAAGCACACAACCAACAAACTATTCTCTGACTTCATAACTAACTCCACTATTGAAATTGCTTTTTTAAGGCTATGCATAGACCCGTTTCCAATCTTACTACAAGATGAGGCGGTGATGTATAAAATCCATTTTCAGTCTATGACATTTCCATTTTCTAGCAATACCATAGATTTTATCGGGCAAGATAACATAGAGAAGTATCGTAGCACTGAGTTCTATAAATCACACGTTGAAAATTACGCGAACAATGAAGATTTATGCGAAGAGGCCTATAGCGTCATCAATGATGAGTATTATGATAGGCAGGCTTGGTGTAAAATTAAGTCGCAACTTGGGCTGCTATCAGTAAATGATCAGATAGCCGTTTTAGTATTCAACGTCTCAAAGGTAATATCTGACATCTATTTCTACAGCGGGTTTGCTCATTATTTTTCTAATGTGCATTCATCTAATGGCACTATGCGTGGGTTTGATAGTCGAGACTTAGATAAGGTTAGAAAGTCAGAGATTAAGACCAATACGCAGTATTATAAATCGTATATGTCCTACTTTTCTTATGGCGATAACGAGTGCTGGGTTGAACATAACCGCAGGCTTACAGTAAAACAAATTGGGCAAATCAATAGAGTCGTTGAAGACGTTATCAGAAGAAATATGCTTACTTTTTCTTCTTGACGCTTGAATTAACCTGCATATACTTTCGTGATATAATACGTTAATAATTACCCACATAAGGTAAGAAACGGTTTTCGTTTCGTGCAAAAACCCAGTAGATAGGGCATCGCACGAAACAGTAGAGTTTTTGCCTTATTATGGGAAAACGACGTAGAACACCGTTGCGGTGTCCTATTTTTTATATCGGCACTTTTACGGCTTAAGTTATAAATTAAATGAAAGAGGTGTTAAAAATGGAAAAGAAGAAAACAACAGATAAGCCAATCTTTAAAAAGTGGTGGTTCTGGGTTGTCATAGTAGCCGTGCTACTTATTATCGGAGTAGCCACACAAGGCGACACGAACAACACTGACACATTAAATAATGGCGACAATAACGGTAGCGACTCGCAAAATGTTGGTGCGTTACCAGTTCTCAATATCGCCAACTTCAAGGGTAAAGAGGGGCTTGTGACATATCGGTAAGGGCTATACCGTAACGGCTAAATATGAAAACGAAAGAGTGCCAGCCGCCAACCAAGACTTCACAGAACAATTTACTGACGCCGACATTAACAGTTGCGAGGCAAGAAGCTTGGCTATGACACATACATCGTGGACAGCCTAACACAAGATGGTGATAGCGTTATTCTAATTCTTACCAATGAGCCAAACAACAACCAAACTTGCCCAGACAGGACAATAAACGACCTATAAGCCTATGAAAGACCGTAAGATCTACAAGATACTCACGATTTAGGACTACTATAGATTTTTCCATTAACCATATCTACGCAGGTGAAAAGGGTGTAGTGTTACGGTTTCTAACTGTCAACTACTTTTACTTCGGTACTATTGCCGACTTGTTCTATATGGACAAACGGTTTGATGAGGTTATGGATAAACGATGCTTTCATAACACTGATATACGCAATAAACAGGGAAAATAATAGGCTTAATCAAGTGGTGGTAGCGTCTTGTCTATTCTTTGGGCGTTAGAGTGTGCTAATACCTTGCCGGCGCCAGTTATTTGTAGGGCTTGATGAATACCATTCCACCATTCTTTTAAGCGTTTAAGATTGTTGCGTTTTTCAAGTTCATCAACAAACTTCTTTCTGTCAATCTTCGTCCTGTTTGTCATGTCGTAAATCTCTTCTAGCACCTTTTTCTGCTCGTCTGACACTTTCTTGCTATAACACAGCGTTTTACTATCTTTCGTTGATATGACAGACGTAACTGATAAATCTTCGATATTATTTTTATTGACGACCTCTAACCTTACGTTTTCTGTGTTTAATTCGTGTTCAATAAGGCTTCCTTCGTTTATTCCAACCGCTTTTAATTTTGCTACGGCATCTTTATACTCTTCGGAGTTTTTTGCCAAACCACCCACATTATAGCCTTCAAGTTTTGACGTCCAGTAATCCTCAAGTTGTTTCATGTTGCCCAAAGAGGAAGCCCGTATTGCGTCTAGCATATCTAAGTGGTCTAGCCACTCATCATCGGTTGGCAGGTCGCCGTAAATTAGTCTACTAAATAAACCATCTAAGACGTCCAACCCTTGTGCAATTTGACCGCTTACGGGTAAGAAATAGGTTGTTGCGTGGAGAACTGTTAATCCTAACAATGCTTCATCAGATATTTGGTCAACTATTTCAACTGCTCGTGAAATACAAGCCCTTACATTGTGATTTGACCCCTTTTTGAAGCGGTGTAACATTAGCTCAGACAATAAGTCATAATCTGGTTCACGCTCAGTTGAGGCGGCTCGCTTTTGCGCTTCTATTAGCAATAGTTGAAAAGACGGGTCGGCGAATGCGGACAAAGCGTCCTCTGCAACCATTCTATTTACCAACTTCTTGTTGAAGTGTCCACTCCGCTGTGTAGCGGTTTGATTTGCTTCTTCACTAAAATCTTGTAGTGCGATTTGTAGTTTTTCATCTACAATTTCACGCACTCGTTTCTCGTTAATACCGTTAATTATGGTTTCGATTTGTACTTGTACAGATTTATCGCCTGCTTTTTGTTTACCCGCCATCGTTGACCTCTCCAATTTGAATTTGCCTAGAATTATTACCAGCCTTCTGTTTCTGTTTAATGGACTTCTTGTTTATAGCAATTTTATAGCCAGTACTACCACCAACCAATAGCCCCAAGATAAAGGTTACTATTGCTGTGCCAATTCCGTCAAAAATCCATTCCATATATTTCTATTATACCAAATTGCGTGGCAATTAACATTTAGCCACCCGTGTCAAACCACTTGTGTTATAGTGTTGGACATATACCCCTACGATATTGTTGGGCTAAAAGTATAACAACGGGCCTTTGTTGTATAAAAATAAACACACCTACATCTGTAAAGTTCGGGCGTGTTATTGTTGTAGTTTTCCTATGTTATATTTTAGAAAAATGACGTCTGTAGTAATTTAGGTAGGTAGCGCGTTTACGACTTTTCTAAAAATGAGTAGTTAGGGTGTAGGAGGTGTCGCTTCTTGCGCACCATAATCTGGAAAACTTCGGAATTGTCGCTTGAAATGGCGACTTTTTCAATTTTGTGCTATGGTAGTCTCCATCGCGTAACTTCCGCTGGCAGAAATACTGCCCAGCATCTTGTCGAATGCCGCTTTGTTCTTTTCCCAGGTGAGCTCCTCTGAGGATAAGGATATTGAGCGGATAATGCCGTCGTTTTTACCGATGACAACACGGATTTTCATTATGAATGATGAATACTTTGTCGAGCAGCTGGCATTGACGGAAAACAATCCTACAACACCGTTTGTATCAGATCTGTCAACAGATTTGCTGATATTTGGCGTTTTTGAGCATCCGACATTACCAGCAGAGGCAAGTCCATCGCGGATTTGGTTTGAGTCAAACTCCTTTGAGAAAGATTTTCGTAAAGTTTCATAATATTCCGGCGAGGCATTGGTCAGTGCTGCTTGCTGGTTAATTTGGCTGACTGTTAAAACAGCTGATGATTTGTTATTTTTTAGCGAACCGTCGCCATAAATTACTCTAGCTACATTATCATCTGATTTACCTCTCGATTCCTTGTCATATTTTCGCCACTGTTTAGGTACCAGCCAAGACGTATGATCTAATGAAGCTCGGGTCAGATCTTCTTCTTTGACCAAATTGCGCGTATATGTCAAATAGGTTAACGTGGCGACGCCGCTGATGATTGCTATGAGAATGAGTTTGATAATTGTGTGTTTTTTCATGGTGTATTGCGCTTATGATAGCAAATTTTTAGCGTGGAGGGAATAATGCGGCAAGGGTTTGGCGTACTGCTCGGCTAAGATGGCATTTATTGTTGCGGCAGATTGTCTGGATGGCTATAATGAGGCTTATGCAAGATACGCGAAATGTGATTGGTGAGTTTAAGGGTCGGAGCGAGGCAGAGATTATAAAAGAGCTGGACGCCAAAGATCACGGCTTGGTGATTGCGCTGGAGAATACTGAGCGGGATTTTAATATGGGGACGATCGTCAGGAGCGCCAATGCGTTTGGCGTGCGGCAGATTTACGTCATCGGTCGGCGGCAATGGAACAAGCGCGGCGCCATGATGACGGATAAATATTTACACGTACATTACGTTGGCTCGACAGCGGAGTTTGTCAAGTTGATGCGGTCTGAAAACAGAGAAATTATTGCGATTGATAATATTCCAGGTAGCGTCAATATGGCGGAGACGACCTTGCCAAAGCGCGCGGTGCTGGTGTTTGGTCAGGAAGGGCCGGGGATTTCCGAGGAGATGGTGCAGGCGGCAGACAAGATAGTGGCTATTGAACAATTCGGCTCGACCCGCTCCATCAATGTTGGTGCGGCAGCGACTGTAGCGATGTATTGCTGGCTGCAGCAGCATGTGCTAAATTAAGACTTTTCGTTCTGCGGCAAGTTTCCTAGTCGATTTTTTGTAAAACAATCCCGGTTCTGGCCGGCAAATATACCTGCAGTTGATGTCCATTTTCCTGGGGCGAGGTGAAATATCGCGTTGAATCGTCGATGCGATTTTGTCCGCCAAACCGCTTGTCGTCGCTGTCCAAAATTACATTATATGACCCAGCCGCCGCTGGCACGCCGTAATCCGTCCACGACTGATCGGGCGAGAAGTTCATAATAAACAGCAGATCGCCGCGTATGAAACTAACCACGTGGTCGTGTTGGCGAATGGTGAGATAGTGGATATTTGGGTCGTCAACGGCTTGAATGATTTTCATTAGGCTCGCGTCAAATTCGCCCAGCCATTGGTATTTGAGAAAGCCGTTGTCGCGTAAACTCCACTGGCGCCGCGCGTGTTTGAATGACCAATTATTACCTTGGCGCGGAAAGTCGATCCACTCGGGATATCCAAATTCATTGCCCATAAAATTAAGGTAGCCGCCACCATGTAGTCCGGTCGTCAGCAGCCGAATCAGTTTATGTAGGGCTATGCCGCGTTCCACCGCCAGGTCCGGATCGTCTTTGTTCATATGCCAATACATTTCTTTGTCGATCAGTCGAAAAATCAGCGTCTTGTCGCCAACCAAGGCTTGGTCATGGCTCTCGGCGTAGTTGATGACTTTTTCCTCTGGGCGGTGCGAACTCAGCGTATGTGCCAATTCGCCCAAGTCCCAATCTTCGTCGCGCTTTTCCTTCAGCGTTTTGATCCAGAGGTCGGGCGCGCCCATTGCTAATCGATAATCAAAGCCCAAACCACCATATTCAGCCGGTGCCGCTAAGCCCGGTAGTCCGCTCATTTCTTCGGCAATGGTCGTGGCATCGGGGCGAACAGCGTGAATGACGTCATTGGCCAGTCTGAGATAGACCAGCGCATCCTTATCAACGTCGTCGCCAAAATAATCATCATAGCTGGTAAAACTTTTGCCCAAACCGTGGTCGTGATATAACATGCTAGTCACACCATCAAACCGGAAACCGTCAACATGATACTCATCCAACCACCAGCGGCAATTGCTGGCCAAAAAGTGCAGCACTTCCGGTTTGCCATAATCAAACAGCCGCGAATCCCATGCTGGATGATCGTGAGCCTTGAAATATTGCGTCGGATCACCTGCGAAATTACCCAGGCCTTCGACTTCATTTCTGGCAGCATGGGCATGAACGATGTCGATGATGACGCGCAATCCCAGCCCGTGCGCTGTATCGACCAGCCGCTTGAAATCATCAGGCGTGCCAAATCGCGATGACACGGCGAAAAAGTTGCTGACGTGATAGCCAAAACTGCCGTAGTACGGATGCTCAGCGATGGCCATCAGCTGGACGGTGTTGTAGCCGGCTTGTTTGATGCGCGGCAGGACGTCGGCGGTAAATTCGTTGAAGCTGGCGACTTTTTCCGCTTCGCTACTCATGCCGACGTGAGCTTCGTAAATCAGCGGCACGCGTGGTGCAGGCGGAACGTTATGTTGCCACTGATATGGCTCATCGGGCTGCCATACCACGGCCGAAAAATCCACCGAATCATCATCTTGAATAACGTAGGTGGCGTATGATGGCAAACGCCAGCCATCACCACCTGGCCAATAGACGCGTAGCTTGTACTTTTGACCGTGGTGTAGTGCATTCTTCGGTAAGTCAATGCTCCACTCACCATGTTTACCAGGCTGCAGAGCAAACTCCTCGCGTTCCTGCCAATCAGAAAAATCGCCCACCATCACTACGCGCGTGGCGTTTGGTGCCCATTCGCGAAACGTCCAGCCCACCGCTGTCTGATGTAAGCCAAAATAATGAAACCCTAGCGCAAACTCTGCCGGCGATTTTCCATCCAAAACCCTCTCAAGCGTCGACGAAACATACGCCTCGCGGGCATTGATGACACCTTCATGCGGCGCCAACCATGGGTCAAGCTCAACCAGCGTTTTCTTGCTCATGGTTATAGTATACCGCATGAGATGGTGGTTGTGCTTGAAGTTCGCTATGTTGCAATATACGATACATACATATGGAGTTGCCAAAAGTTGAGACAGGCGTTGATTTACTCGGCCAATTATCCGAAGATGATTGGCGGGAAATTGCTGCGGCCAATATGCAACTTGGTGGCGAGGAGGAAGCTGTAGCACTGGGCGATGTGGAGCGAGTAATACGCACCGACGAAATTGAAGGCGAACGGGTGAGGATTATTGGCTATGCTCTAGCTGAAGACGATTCATACGACCTGCAAGCCGTTGAGGGCGTGGTAGACATGGTGGCGTCTCTGGAAATTGACCCTGATAATCCAGCACCTTTTGCGACTTACACCAATGAAATGGCGGCTTTGTGCGTGAGAACTGTACAAAATGATGTTACTACGAACTATTATTTTCCAATCGACCAGCAAGCGATTGTAGCAGCAGAACTATTGTCAGACTCTAGCGATGTACCGCGCCACATTCGCAAGCTTCGCCATTATGTTAATAAGACCGAAGAAGTTGTCGAGGAAAATGATATCCAAGATGCTGTGTCCAGGTGTGAGTTGGTAAACGATTTGAACACTGTGCTGAATGAAATGGCATATGGTACTGGTGTAAGAATAGAATGTAAGGCGTATAGTCGTAGAGTTGACGCCAATGAATGTGGTGTTGATGTTAATGCAGATGGGCAAGTCCTTTTTGGCGATCTGCCAACCTTTGCGTGGCGCGGTAATCGTCCAGTTCTGGAGATATTTGACAAGGAAAACCAATCGGTGCTGTTTCGCGTTGACGTGAAAGATATACTGGACATTATACCAATTGATGAAGGTGGCGTTGAAGATGGCGCTGATTTGTTTGAAACAGTTTTTAATGAGGATTTTCGGCGGCTGGCGTGGAGACTAGAGACCGATCTTTCTTACACGGATGAATCAAGTTTTTCGGATACGCTGCATGAATACGTACAGATACTTAGAGACGCATTGCCGTATGCCAGCGAACTTGACGCTGTCAGCTTGGCGGGCTTTGTATTGGTACCGAGTGATACAAGCGGCAACTTGAAGTCTGAATTTATTGACAGTGATAGGGCATACGTCGATGGAGTAAACTTCGTGAAATATGATGGAACAACTCACGCAGTACTTGAAGTGGTGATATCTGATCAGTTCAGCGATTCGTCGCGGAGCGTATACGCCATACCGAGTCGCGACAAATTGCTAAGATTTGAAAATTTGAACGATGATGCTCAAGACTTAGAATTTGCCGTAAAGACGTTGCATGATATCGCCCAAGATGTCAGCGAAATATTCGAGGAGGCTTTCTATAAGTTTTCTCTAAAAGAGCAGCTTGAGATATTAAAGCAATATGATGATGAAGCGTATAATATTCTGGAGACAATCAATGATCCGCGGGAGTTCAGTGGTGAATGTACGGTTATGGCGTACCGCTGTCTGCCGGGCAGTTTATTGAATGTCGTTTCGTGGAACGATGTTCCGTTGCAAGAAGTAGATGACAGCGAAGATGCAGAGCCGTTTACGCTACGGGCGGATAAATTAACAGTGTGGAATCCAGAATTGAATGATTCGCTAGGCTTGGACGGGAATATCCAGAAGTCTACAGATTTGCCGCTCAGTTTTGGTGAGCCAGTTTTGATGGTGGGCAATCGCGAAGACGATGTGTTTTACCTAGTGCGCGCCCGCGACATTATCGGTCTGTCGCGAGGCAATCCTCAGGATATTTCATGATATAATCAGACAGATTATGCAACAAAAACCATTTTCTTTTGAAATCACTTCGCGATTTAATGACACTTTGGCGCGTACCGGTATTATTCACACGCCGCACGGGGATATTAAAACGCCGGCCTTTATCGTGGTTGGTACTAAGGCCAACGTTAAAGCCATGGTGCCAGAAATGGTTGAGTCGGTTGGCGCGCAAGCGGTGCTGGCGAACGCCTATCATCTGTATTTGCAGCCGGGTCATGAACTGATTGAAAAGGCTGGCTATTTGGGCAAGTTTATGAATTGGTCGGGGCCGACATTCACTGATAGCGGCGGCTTTCAGGTGTTGAGTTTGGGTTCGGGTTTTAAGAAGGTCTTGGCAATGAGTACGGATGTTGATGAAGAAATTGCCATCGCTAAAAAATCGTCGCGCCACGCTTGGGTGGATGAAAATGGCGTGATGTTCAAATCGCACCTGGACGGCTCGTACCATAAATTTACACCAGAATTATCCATGCAAATCCAAGCCGGCATTGGTGCGGATATCACTTTCGCCTTTGATGAGTTGACCTCGCTGATTGATCCATATGATTATCAGGTGGAAGCCTTGGCACGGACGCATGCGTGGGCGGAGCGCAGTTTGGCGGAAGTGAAACGTCTGCGCAAGGCTCGTCCCGACAAGCCGTATCAAGCGTTATTTGGCGTGCTGCAGGGTGCAAATTATGAAGATTTACGCAAGCAAACGGCTGAATTTTTAGGTGCAATGGACTTTGATGGCTACGGCATCGGCGGCGCGCTGGAAAAGGAAACCATGGCGCAGACGATTAAGTGGGTCAATCAAATCTTGCCCGAGAACAAGCCGCGGCATTTGCTCGGTATCTCCGAGCCAGACGATATCTTTGCGGCGATTGAGCAGGGAATTGATACCTTTGACTGTGTCAGCCCGACACGCGTGGCCAGAAACGGCGCCGCCTACACGCCGTTTGGTCGGGTCAATGTTCGCGGCCAGAAATACCGCGAAATGTTTGAGTCAATTATGGAAGATTGCGATTGCTATACCTGCCGCCATTATACTGCTGCCTACCTCTGTCATTTGCTGCGCGCTCGCGAATCTCTGGCTGGCACGTTGCTATCAATCCATAACGAACGGTTTATTGTTAAATTGGTTGATGACATCCGCGCTAGCCTAGAGGACGGAACATTTTACGAGTTTCGCGAGGCGTTTCTTCATAAATATTATGCAAAATCATAAAAATTAGCCCATAATGCTTTACTTCTAATATATAAAATAATACAATTTACCTAACTAAACAGAGGTGTTTGGTTCGTAGTATTAACAAGTCCGAAACGGACGGAACAGGAGGAATAATATGGGTAGTGAAAAAGGATATTTTGGTACGCCAGAAAATTCACTATTAAGACGGGGAGCTGCAGCCGTAGTAGCTGGAATGTTAGCATTGTCTCTTTCCGCCTGCAAAACGACAAACGCAACTGGCTCAAATAGCGGCAGCGAGATTTCTACTGGCGTAGGTAATGGCGATACATCAACAGGAGTAAACAACGGCAATGAGGTGGCGCCAGGTGTGAACCGTGGAGGATTGAGACCCGTTGAAGGATCAAACACAGATCCGGGTCGAGGGCTAGCTTATTCAGATGGCGATATTAAGTTTTGTATTCCGGCAACTGACGGAACTAACAGAGAGTATCTTGTAAAGTCTCCTAATTCGGTTGATGACGTGGTAGGAAACACTAAAATAGTCAGGCTAAACGAGCCTGCTTCTGAATGTAGCAGTAATACTGAGATTGTAACGTCAGGAGAGCTAGGAGATCCATTCGGAGGTTGGGTAGAGTTTACTCCCGACGTCTATAGGAGCTGTATAAGTGTATATGATAATAACGATAATAAGGTGGATATCTCAGTTGTTTCCAGAGTACCCACTGCAGATGGTAATGCTTTCCTTATTACAAAGGGATGTTGAGTTTTCTTAGCGTATATCTATTTACAACAGCTTACAAACCAGTTATAATTAAACGCATACGCCGTGAGGTCTGTTTAATGGACTGTACCCGCGTGAAAATATAATTAAATAAAGGAGAACTTCTACAAATGGCAGATGCATTTGACCGAAGCAAACCGCACGTTAA
>ERZ773065.1256-NODE-1256-length-12983-cov-12.664140_pt1 | contig 12983 bp, 9 predicted proteins | sample MGYA00580623_ERZ773065 | MGnify/ENA primary metagenome ERZ773065 (study PRJEB29015, sample SAMEA2738017) | human oral metagenome | biome: human oral; feature: human-associated habitat; material: dental | place: China | collected 2047 ...
TCTGGGGCATGGCTGAGGCCATCTCCTTCCCGATCATGGCGGAGATGAGCCAGGTGTGGCTGGGGCTGACCCACCCTGAGCGGATGTGGCGGCGCGCAGCGATGGTTGTGGCGGGATCGGTCACCGGACTGGCTGTCACGCACCTGCTGACCCGGGGCGGGCACCAGCCTCCTGCGCCGTGGACCACACCGGAGATGAGGACGGCGACCTCCCGTTACCTGAGTCAAGGCCCCCGCGGATACTGGAAGCAGGCACTGACCGGGATCCCGGTGAAGCTCTTCGCCGCCGAGTCCGGGCGCCGTGACCTGCCCCTGCCTTCAGTCGTCATTCACGCGGCCGGCGAACGTGCCGCGCGCATGGCGGCCTCCACCGCCATCGTCAAGACGCTGGGCAAGCCGCTGGGACCGATCACCCGGCAGCACTATGGCCCCTACCTGGCGGCCACTGGCGTCGTGTTCGCCACCGCGCTTCGACGTGTCATCAGGCACTGGCAGCGCCCGAAGCGTCCTGGACGTCCGTAGTAGCTGCACAGCATCCGCGGCGCGATCGGGCGGCGCCAGGCAGGGGTTCAGGCGCGCTCCTTCGATGGCTCGCGCAGCTCCTCGTCACCGGCCACGGCCAGCGCCTCCTGGAGCGTGAAGTTGCCGTTGTAGAGTGCCTTGCCGACGATGGCGCCCTCCAGCCCCAGCGGGGCCAGGCGCCGCAGGGCGACCAGGTCATCGAGGTGGGCGATGCCGCCCGAGGCGACCACCGGTGCAGGGCTACGCTGGCAGACCTCGGTGAGCAGTGTGGTGTTGGGACCACTCAGAGTGCCGTCACGGGTGACGTCGGTGACGACGTAGCGTGCACATCCAGCGGCGTTGAGCCGCTCAAGGGTCTCCCACAGGTCGCCGCCCTCCTTGGTCCAGCCGCGGGCGGCCAGAGTCGTTCCGCGAACATCGAGGCCGACGGCGATCTTGTCGCCGTGCTCGGCGATGACGCGTTCGGTCCACTCAGGATCCTCCAGGGCCGCCGTGCCCAGGTTGACCCGGGCGGCACCAGCGGCCAGCGCCCGAGCCAGTGAGGCGTCATCACGGATACCACCGGAGAGCTCCACCTTGATGCCGACCTCACCGACAATGCGCGAGAGCAACTCGGAGTTGGAGCCCCGCCCGAAGGCCGCATCGAGGTCCACCAGGTGAATCCACTCGGCCCCAGCCCGCACCCAGTCTCGAGCGGCGTCGACGGGGCTGCCATAATCCGTCTCCGAGCCGACCTCTCCCTGGAGGAGCCGGACGGCCTTGCCATCGGCGACGTCGACGGCGGGAAGTAGGGTGAGCATGACTTTCTCCTACGGTGGTCGTGGGTTGGTTCGAGCGTGGATCGGGTGGTTCACAGAATTGTCATCCAGTTACGCAGGAGCTGCGCCCCCGCGTCGCCAGACTTCTCGGGATGGAACTGTGTGGCGCACAGGACGCCATTCTCAACGGCGGCGAGGAAGTCCTGCCCATGAGTCGCCCAGGTGGCCCGGGGCAGCCGGGTCGGGCCGGGAGCGAGCAGCTCCGCGGGGTCCTGGACGGCCGCGTAGGAGTGGACGAAGTAGAAGCGCTCGTCGGCAACGCCGTCGAACAGTACCGAGTCCTGGGGCGGGCGGACCTGGCTCCATCCCATATGAGGGACGACGTCGGCATGCAGCCTGGTCACCGTTCCGGGCCACTGCCCGAGGCCCTCCTCGGTGGTGCCGTGCTCCTCGGATCGCTCGAACATGACCTGCATGCCCACACAGATTCCCAGGACCGGGCGTCCGCCGGCCAGGCGCTGCTCGATAAGGCGGGGAGCATCAACCGCCCGAAGCTGGTCCATGACCGCGCCGAAGGCACCGACACCGGGAACCACCAGGCCGTCGGCCTCGGTGACCTCGTGGGGGTCGTTGGACAGGGAGACCTGCGCTCCGACGCGTTCCAGGGCACGCACTGCCGAACGGACATTGCCGGATCCGTAGGACAAGACGGTGACTCGGGGCGCTTGCATGTGACATACCCTACCGTCCCGGCAGATCGTTCTGGGGCCTCCTCCACACTCTGAAACAACCACTGACATGCGCAGACCCGGCACCTGCAGTGTCTGCGCAACAGTTTCGGCGCGCTCCGGGCAGGTCATGAGGGTCCTCAACCGGTTGGTTGAGGACCGCGCCGAGCACCCGATCCGACACTGGGCAGCCGGTTTCCTTTCGCTAACCTCCAACATGGGCGAAGATTTGTCCGTGAGCATGCAGTTCCCACCCGGTGAGGCGCCCCCGTCTTCGCACACGCCTTCGTCGGCACCGCCGCCAGTTCCTCCATCGCCCTCGGCGAGCCACTCGTCAGGGGCGGCTAGCACAGGTACACGCGGATCTGGTGAGTCCCACAGCGCTGCACCGTTCTCCATCCCCGGGGTACGGATCACCTCGGTGCTGGGGCGAGGAGGCTTCGCCACGGTCTATGCCGGTGTGCAGGACTCCCTGGAGCGTCCGGTCGCCGTCAAGGTCGACTCCCGCCCTCTGGACGATCCGCGCAACGAGAGGCGGTTCATGCGCGAGGTGCAGGCGGCCTCACGGATCTCGGGGCATCCGCACGTGGTCTCTCTGGTGGACACCGGTAAGCTGCCCGACCTACGCCCTTACCTGGTCATGGAACTGTGCGCCGGCGGCAGCCTCTACGACCTCGTATCGCGCGGACCGACACCCGCATCGGACGCCGTGGCACTGGTGGAGGCCGCGGCCTCGGCGCTCGGGGCGGCTCACACGGCCGGCGTCATGCACCGGGATGTCAAGCCCGCCAATATCCTTCTGGACTCCTACGGCTCACCGCGGCTCTCGGACTTCGGCATCGCCTCGGTCCAGCGCGAGGGACAGGACCCCACCGTTACCCTGGAGTGCCTGACTCCCGATTTCGCCGCGCCGGAGGCCTTCATGCTGACCAGTCCCGGCCCCGAGGGGGATGTGTGGTCCATGGGGGCGGTCCTCTTCTCCCTGCTGACGGGGCGAGGACCCAGACGCGGACCCGACGGCGTGCAGCGAAGCCTGCCCGAGATCGTCCGATCCCTCGATGCCCCCCTCAACCTCAGTGACCCGAACGTTCCCGAGATCCTGCTTCCCGTGCTGAGCAAGGCCATGGCGCCGGATCCGGCAGACCGTTACCGCAACGGCACCGAGCTCACCGGCGCCCTGGGGCAGGTTCGCGAACAGCTTGGGACGGGAAACCTGGCCGTCGGCGGCCCCGTGACCTCCTTGCAGCTGGTCGAGGCAGGCCTGGCACCTCCACCTGGTCGCAACGTCTCGGCACAGTCCTCCCGCTCGGCGCAGTCCGCACCGTCGCCCCTGTCTGGCCAGCTGGAGTACTACGAGCAGTCGTCGATGCCGGTGTCCTCGCCGGACTCCTTGAACGCCTCTCTGAGCGGAGCAGGAGTGACGGGCGCGGGCAGGTCCATCAGGATCACCAAGCGCGAGCGCCGTCAGATCGGGCTGCGCGCCGGGATCGTGGGAGCGGTTGTCGGTCTCGTCATCGGGCTGGTCGCCGGCTGGCTGGCGGGTACCTGGTTGGCTCCCGCTGTCTCAACAGCCAGGACGGGCGCGTCTGCCGGGGCCTCGGGAGCGGCATCCGGCGCTGGGGCGTCCCACTCCTCACCGTCGGGCCAGGACACCACCTCGACCCCGCCTCATCCGGTCGGTACCTGTCTGGCCGGCGCCACGTCCGTCTCGGGGCAGACCACGGCCAGGAAGGTGGACTGTAACGAGCCCCATTCCTGGGAGGTCTATGAGGTGGGGACGCTGGCGGAGAGCACCACGGGCTCCAGTGACGACGATCTGGCTGCCGATCCCAACGTGCAGAACATATGCACCTCGCAGGCCGCCAAGCAGTACGGCGCGGCCAATCCGAGCACATCGGTGCTGGGCCCCGGTGAGGCGGGTTGGAACGCCGGGAAGCGTGGTTTCTCATGCATTGCCTCGGACCTGAAGGGCGGGCAGCGGACGAACTCGTACGCCGGCTAGGAGCCGTAGGCGGCTCTCAGGGAAGCGATGGTTCCGATCCTCACTGCGGGGGACGGCGCAGCCCGCGGCCGAACCAACGCATCGCCCGAGGCGCCTTGATCTCCGAGGACCTCACGGCGCCGGGGACGTCGTCGGCGTCGATGACGCCCAGAAGCACGTCCTCGACGACCTGGTCCATGGAGGCCAGGAGGAGCCCCGCCGATGCCTCCTCACCAGGCTGACCGTTGGTGAAGTGACGCGCGGTGATCGTTCCGGACAGGCCGGACTCGATACCGACGTCGGTGGCCAGGTCGGCGGTCATGAGCACCGCGCCGGCTCGTGACAGGCGGGAGAGCTGGGCGGCCAGCTCGGCGGCCTCTGCCGGTTCGGAGTCGGATCCGCCCAGGAGCTCGGCCACGTCCCAGTCCGAGTGGGCCGAGACGAACTGCTTGACCGCGAAGGCTCCGCTGGAGGAGGGCACCACGGTGCAGTCGAGGTCCAGGAGGGAGCACATGCCCGCCAGCCCGTCAGCCCGGTTCAGCGGCGTCATGACGACCGCGACCTTGACCGCCCTCGGGGCCTGATCACCGGACTCACCGGATCCGTAGGAGCTCAAGGAGTCAGCCGCCGCGGCGATCTGCGCCTCCTGGGCGTCGGTGAGCCGCGAGGAGCCGTCAGGGGCCTGCAGTCCCCCGTCCGCTTCACTGAGAGGGTGGTAGGTGTTATGAGGGACATTGTGAGGACTCACTCCCTGAGGGCCGACCTGCCCCGGATCAGCGACTGAGGCGGGGCCATCCTCATTCAAGCCGTCCCGGTCCTGCCCGCTGCGGGTGCCCTCAGGCGCCTCAAGGTCGTCAACCGCCGAGAGGTCGTCGGGAATCTCGACATCGTCCATGAGTGCGGCGAACTCGGCGTCCAGATCGCGCTGGCTGTCCTGATTCTCATCAGGGTCGGGGGTCTGAGCCATTACAGGCTTCCCTTCGTGGACGGGATGGTCTCGACACGGGGATCGTCCTCCACGGCGGCGCGCAGAGCTCGAGCCAGGGCCTTGAACTCGGCCTCGGCAATGTGGTGGGGATCGCGCCCGGACAGCACGCGCACGTGCAGGCAGATGCCGGCGTGGTAGGCGATGGCCTCCAGGACGTGACGCACCATCGAGCCAGTGAAGTGGCCCCCGATGAGGTGGTGGACGAATGCCTCGGACTCGCCCTCGTGCACCAGGAAGGGACGCCCGGAGATGTCGACGACCGCATGGGCCAGGGCCTCGTCCAGAGGGACAGTGGCCTCACCGAAGCGACGGATGCCGCGCTTGTCACCCAGCGCGACACGCAGGGCCTCGCCGATACAGATAGCGGTGTCCTCCACGGTGTGGTGCACGTCGATCTCGGTGTCACCGGTGGCGCGCACCGTGATGTCGATGAGGGAGTGACGCCCCAGAGCGGTGAGCATGTGGTCGTAGAAGGGGACAGTGGTGGAGATGTCGGTCTGGCCCGTGCCGTCGAGGTCGACCTCGACGACGACGCTGGACTCACTCGTGGCTCGCTCGATGCGCGCGGTACGGCTCATGTGTGCTTCCTCAGCATCGTGTGTCGTGCTTTTTCAGCGGTACTGGTTCCTGGGTATATCAACCGGTAGCAACCCTACCGGTCCTCGGCTCCGTCCGCGTGCGGCATCGGCGCTCACCCTCCGATGACCGCGGCCAGGGCACTGCGCAGCCGCTCCATCTCCTCAGGCGTGCCGATACTGGCCCGCAGGAAGCCCTCGGGGCCGACGGCGCGGATGAGGACCCCGGCGTCGAGCAGGGCCTGCCAGACGGCCTCGCGGTCGGGGAACGGGCCGAACAGGACGAAGTTGGCGTCCGACTCGTGGGCGGTCAGGCCTCGGCCTCGCAGCCAGGCCACCAGGGCGTCGCGCTCGTCCCGCAGGGAGGCGACCTGGGCCATGAGCTCATCACGGTGGGACAGGGCGGCCAGGGCAGCGGCCTGGGTGACGGCGGAGAGGTGATAGGGCAGACGCACGACGCGCAGGGCGTCGACCAGGGCGCGGTCGGCGGCCAGGTAACCCAGGCGCAGGCCGGCAGCTCCGAAGGCCTTGGACATGGTGCGGGTGACAGCCAGGTGCGGGTTGGCCGGCCCCAGCAGCTCCAGGGCGCTGGGCACGCCCGGACGGCGGAACTCGGCGTAGGCCTCATCGATGACGACGACACAGTCGCTGGCCCGGGCCGGTGAGCCGATCTCGGCTCCGAGCATGGGGCCGTGTCCGCGGGCCGCCTCAAGGATCCGGTCAATGTCCTCCAGCGGCAGAGCCGTCCCGGTCGGATTGTTGGGACTGGCCAGGATGACGACGGCCGGTCGCAGCTCGCTGATCGCGGCCACGGCGGTCTCGACGTCGAGCGAGAAGTCCTCACGGCGCGGGCGGGTAACGTAGTCGGTCAGGGTGTCGCGGGCGTACTCGGGGTACATCGAGTACGTGGGGGTGAAGGTCAGGCAGGTGCGCCCGGGGCCGCCGAAGGCCTGGAGCACGTGGAGCATGACCTCGTTGGAGCCGTTGGCGGCCCAGATCTGCTCAGGAGTCAGGTGCACGCCGGATTCGGCCTCGAGGTAGTCCGCGAGCGCCTCCCGCAGCCGGGGGAAGTCGCGCTCCGGGTAGCGGTTGAGGCCCTGGGCGGCCCGAGCCACGGCGGTGGCGATCGACTCGATGACTGCCGTCGAGGGCGGGTAGGGGTTCTCGTTGACGTTCAGCCGCACAAGGACGTCAATCTCGGGGGCGCCGTAGGGCGCCTCGCCCTCCAGGTCAGGTCTCAGGGGCAGGTTCGCGCTCACGGGTTGGAGTCTACGGCCCCGTCTCCGGGCATGGTCGGGATCCGTCACCGGATGGGACACCACTGGGAGGAGGATCCGCTCAAATCGTCAGTGGGGCTCGCTGGTCAGCATGATCTCCTGGAAGTCGAGACGGTCCAGGGCGTGCTCCAGTGAGTCTGCCGAGTACAGCCCCTCGTCACCGGCGTCCAGAAGGGCCTCGCGCTGAGCGCGGATCATGTCCAGGGCACGCTCTCGCATCGGCGCGAGCTCGTCGTGCCGCCAGGTGGGGTCGGTCCATGCCCGGGCGACTGCGGCCGGTGAGAGAACGATGTCAGTGCCTTCGCGCCGCAGCAGGGCGTGCTGATCGAGCGTTGGGCTGAGGTTCTCGCCGTCTTGAGCACAGGTCGAGGACGTGCCCAGCTCCGCCTTCGCCTCGGAGGCGGCAGGCTCTTGGAGGACAGTCGTCCCTTCGGCCTGCGGTGCGGGACGCGAGACCTCAGCAACCGGTTCGGCGCTGGTGGCGACGGCCTCGTGGACGCTGCGGCCGGTGAGATCGTGGCCATCGCCGACGACGTCACGGGCGGCGTTGACCAGCAGCGAGATAACGGCAGCCCTCTCCTCCTCGTCGGCGGAACCGGCCATCGCGGGCCTGGACAAGCGCACCAGCGCTGGCAGCGTCAGCCCCTGAAGCGTCAAGGAGCCGGCCGCCACCAGCATGGCCACCAGGAGGAGGAAGGGCCGGTGCGGCGCCGTGGTCGGCAGGGTCTGGGCCGCCGCCAGGGTGATGGCGCCGCGCATACCCGCCCAGACGATGACGGCGCCCTCACGGGAGCGCAGGGGATCAGCGGCGAAGTAGTCCAGGTCGGCCCCTCGACGTCGGACCCGGCTGGAGATTCGGCGGGCGCGCCGCGCGATGCTCTCGTGGCTGGGGTCTCGCCGGAGCTTGCGCTGGACCTGGATGAAGCGGCGGCGGTCCCACGGGACCTGAGGCATCTCCGCCTCACCGCGCACAATGGCCGCGCAGCGGTTCTGGAACTGGTGGATGGCCTCCTCATTCTCCTCCCAGTGGACCGCCCAGCGCGCCGTGCGGTGGCTGAGGAGCTTGAGCATCGGGGCGACGACGAGAGCCCGGACGACGACGGTCAGTGCTCCGGCGAGGACAGCGACGCCGATGGCCCGCCGAACGCCGAGATCCGAGGCGTCCACCTTCTCGACGATGCCGAAGAACTCCAGCCCCATGAACAGGAAGATGAGTCCTTCCAGCGTGAGCTCGACGGTGTGCCAGTTGGTGCGTGAGGCCACCCGGTGGGCCGGCGGAAGCATCCGCGGGCCACGGTGACCAGTGATGAGTCCGGCGACGACAGCGGCCACCAGGCCCGAGCCATGCATGTGCTCGGCCGGGATCGCTGCCAGGAAGGGAACGGTGAAGGACACGACCGTGTCCACGGTGGGTTCGGTAATGTGGGAGCGCACCCGCAGGCTCACCTCGCCGACGAGCCAGCCCACCCCCAGGGCCACGAGGACGGCCAGGGCGAAACCGCCCAGCACGCCTCCGATGCTGATGCCTCCCGACGTGGTGGCCGCGGAGACGGCCGAGGACAGAAGCACCAGGGCGGTGGCGTCGTTGAGGAGCCCCTCCCCCTCCAGGACGGTGATGATGCGCTGTGAGACTGCCAGCCGGCGTGCGATGGAGATGGCCACGGCGTCGGTGGGGCTGAGTATCGCTCCCATCGCGATCGCCCAGGCCAGGGAGAGTCCCGGGACCACGAGGACCAGGGCTACACCGATCACCGCGGCGGACAGGGCCACCAGCAGGATGGCCAGCACCGCCACCGGGGCGAGCTCGCGACGGAAGTTGATCGTCGAGATGCTCACCGCCGTGGAGAACAGCAGCGGAGGAAGAACTCCTTCCAGGACCACCTGGGGGTCCAGCTCGATCGCCGGGATGAAGGGCAGGAAGCCGACCGCCGTACCGCCCACCAGAAGGATCAGCGCCGGGGCGACACCGATGCGGTCACTGAGCTGCGAGGCCGCAGCGATGGCCAGGATGCCCAGCACGGCGATAATGAGGAGGTCCATGGGCCAAGGGTATCCAAGGCCTGACCTCTGCGATCGCCGGCGTTACCGTGGGTCCATGACGATCCCAGGCACTGAGGACCCGCAGCGCACCGAGCGCTCGCAGCCACTCGCCTCACCGCTGCATGAGCGCGCCGAGGCCGTCCTGCGTGAGCTCGTGGGCCGCAGCGACGCGCACCTGCGCAAGGACCAGTGGCGGGCGATCGAGGTGTTGGTCCTCGCCCACCGCCGGGCCCTGGTGGTCCAGCGCACTGGCTGGGGCAAGTCGGCGGTGTACTTCGTGGCAACGGTGCTGCTGCGGGAGGGCTGGGGAGACTGGCGACCCGGCACGCCGCCGCCTGTATCCGGCACTCGCAGCCGGTCCGGAGTTGTCGGGACGAGCGTCATTATCTCGCCGCTGCTTGCCCTGATGCGCGACCAGGTCGCCGCCGCTGAGCGCGCCGGGATCCGGGCCGTGACCATGAACTCGACCAACGTCACCCAGTGGGAGGAGATCGAGACCCGGGTGCGTGCCGGCGAGGTGGATGTCCTGCTGGTCTCCCCCGAGCGACTCAACAACCCTGTATTCCGTGACGAGATCCTGCCGCACCTGGCGGCTGGAGCCGCACTGGTGGTCATCGACGAGGCCCACTGCATCTCGGACTGGGGGCACGACTTCCGCCCGGACTATCGGCGCATTCGCACATTGCTGGCCGGTCTGCCACCGCGCACCCCGGTCCTGGCGACCACGGCGACCGCGAACGCCCGGGTCAGTGCCGACGTCGCCGAACAGCTGGGGGCGTCCCTGAGCGCGACCGGAGCCGATGGCTTGGACGACTCCCCGGTCCTGGTGCTGCGCGGTTCCCTGGAACGCCGCTCCCTGCACCTGGGGGTCAAGGTCCTGCCGGACTCGGCCACCCGCCTGGCATGGCTGGCCGGCTACCTCAGGCACGCCCCTGGAAGCGGCATCGTCTACTGCTTGACCGTCTCGGCGGCGCTGGAGGTTGCCGAGTACCTGCGCACCGCGGGTGTGGAGGTAGCCGCCTACACGGGGCAGACCGACGCCGCCGAGCGTGAGCGCCTCGAGGAGGATCTCAAGGTCAACCGGGTCAGGGCGCTGGTGGCGACCTCGGCCCTGGGCATGGGCTTCGACAAGCCGGATCTGGCCTTCGTGGTGCACGTGGGGGCACCGTCCTCGCCAGTGAGCTACTACCAGCAGGTGGGGCGCGCCGGTCGTGGCGTGGAGCGGGCCGAGGTGGTCCTGCTGCCAGGGGACGAGGACCGCGCCATCTGGGAGTGGTTCGGCTCCCAGGGCTTCCCTCCTGAGGACCAGGTTCGTACGGTCCTGGGCGGACTGGACAAGCAGCGGGAGTCGGGGGCCGGGCCGATGTCGACGGCGGTGCTGGAGACAGTGACCTCGTTACGGCGCACCCGGTTGGAGTCCATGCTCAAGGTCCTTGACGTCGACGGCGCCGTGCGCCGGGTTCGTGGCGGCTGGGAGTCCACCGGTCAACCCTGGTCCTATGACGCCCAGCGTTATGCCAGAGTCGATGCCGCACGCCTGGCCGAGCAGGAGGCGATGATCGCCTATGAGCGGCTCGGCGCCGATGCCGGTTCCGCAACGACTGTCGTCCCCTGCCGGATGGCATTCCTGAGGTCGGCACTCGATGATCCGCACCTCGACCGGGAATGGCGCTGCGGAGCCTGCGACCTGTGCGGAGGCCTGGAGCTGCCCGACGCCCCGGATGAGAAGCAGGTCGGTGCCGCTCGGCAGGCGCTCCGTCGCGCCGGGTTCGAGCTACGAGCGCGCCGTCAGTGGCCCACCGGGATGGAGAGGCTGGGGCTGGGCCGCCTCAAGGGTCGTATCGGTGCCGAGCAGCAGGCGGCGACCGGTCTGGCTGTGGGGCGGTTGGATGGCTTGGGACCCTCGGCAGCGCTGCGTGAGCTGGTGACCTCCGACTCCGACGGCGAGGTCCCGGTGCATGTCAGGCCGCTGGTGCTTGAGACGGTGGACCGGCTCGGCGAGATCGTCCAAGGCGGTCAGGACCCCGTTCGCACCGAAACGCCGAGCAGGCCGATCGTCGTCGTCATTGTGGACTCTCGTTCCCGCCCCCACCTGGTTCGCCAGCTGGGGCGCGCCGTGGCCACGCGCTTGGGCGCCAAGCCGCTGGGGATCGTCGGGCATGCCGACCAGGATCCCCCGCGCCACGACGTGGGCTCTGCGTTCCGCCTGGCGCAGGTGGTCCGTGACCTGACGCTTCAGGGGTGGCCGGCGCAGGCGCTTGAGGAGCTTCGGGGCAGCGTCGTCGTCCTGGTGGATGACTGGAGCGACTCCGGCTGGACACTCACGGTGGCGGCCCGCCTCCTGCGAGAGGCGGGGGCGGCAACGGTTCACCCCTTTGTCCTGGCGCAACGGTAGAGCCGGGTGGGCGCTGCAGAGGTCGTCCCAGCGCCCACCCGGCTCCAACGCGCTAGAACCCGTTGGAGGCGGCGGCCAGCGCCGGTGCCACCTTGCCCCCCGGGGTTCCGACCTGGTCCTCAAGGTAGTACCACCAGAATGGTGCTCCCCAGGCATCGGATCGGCCCAGCGCGGCGCCGGTGACGTGCTCGGCGACAGCGGTGCGAGCCACCACGGGGTCGGAGGCCGAACCGAACCACCAGGGGCCGGCGTTGAGGTCCTCGGCCCCGTAGCCCAGCTCGGTGACGGCGATCCGGGAGGACGGGAAAGCAGTGTCCAGGGCGCTCAGGACCCGGTCTGCGGCTGTTCCAAGCGGGTGAAGCTGGGGGTAGACGGACAGTCCGACGACGTCGACCAGCTCCCTGATCGACTGACGGACCTCCCTGGCGGCATAGCTGAACAGGGAGTAGGCCGGGTCCGCCTGACCGAGCTGGTAGTACAGGGTCAGCACCGTCGTGGCGCTGGTGCGCTCACGCACCGCCTTGGCCGCGCGCTGGGCCTTGGCGACCGGGCCGGTGCCCAGCCAGTCCCCTCCGATCTCGTTGCCGATCTCCCAGGCATCGACATTGGGAAGCGCCTTGATGAGGGCATCGACCCGGGCGTCCCAGGCGGCGTCAGTCAGGGCTGCCACGTCGTGGGAGTCGCAGATCTGGGCCAGGGCCAGACCTCCCTGCGCGTGCAGGGACTCCACCGTGGTGCGCCAGCCGGCCATCTCCTGAGCGTCGCCGGGATCACCGATCACCAGGCGGGCCGACACCTTCCGCTTCCCGCCTCCCGGACCGTTGGAGGCCAGGGCGGCGGCGACCTCGGCGGCTGTGGGCACCCGGGTGAAGGTGACCCCGATGATCGCGTCCTGCGGCGCCTGGGCCACCAGAGCCCGGTCCAGGGCCAGCTGCGCCCCTGCGGCGGACTCCAGCGCCGAGTTCGCCAGGCGGCCTCTGTCGGCCCAGGACTGGGCCGTGGCACAGGCGTCCAGGGACTGCTGAGCAGAGTCCCGCAGCGTGACCGCCTCGTCAGCGCCCTTGAGGCCCTGCGCGGTGGCCTGCTGGTAGCGCTCGGCCTGCCGCTCGTGGAGGGTCCGGGCCGCCAGCTCCAGGAGGTCGTGCTCACCCGAGGCGGGCAGATCCGCCATGAGGGCCGAGTACCCATGACTGGTGGGCCACGACATGGTCAGTGTGCAGTCACGCCCAGTGGGCACATCGATACCGATGGTGCCGTTCTCATCCTGATAGAGCGGTCCGACGGCGATGACCTCCAGGGTCTTGGCGTCCAGCAGGGCATCGTCGTAACCGGGCTCGCCCTTACCGTTGGACTGGATGCGACGCAGCGCCTCGAGGTTGAGGGCACCGCCCTGCGCGTCACTGACGTGGAGGCTCAGGTGGGTGGTTGCCCCGTCGCCCACAGCCGGTGGCGTAGTCACATGTCCGTGACCGCAGGAGGACACTGACGCTCCCAGAACCCCGGCTCCCAGGAGCGCCAGCGCCCTTCTGCGGTTCGTCTCAAGAGTCATGAGGCCATTATTCCCGTCTCTTGAGAGTTCTTCCGACCGAACGGTTCCGAGCTGATGGATCCGAAACAGTCATGTGCTGCACCCAGCGCCCTCGTCACTTCAGCTCCGAGGCCGGAACGAAGGTGTACCCCTCGGCCTTGATGCCGGCGACGATCTTCTTCAGCTCGGGCA
>ERZ773065.1257-NODE-1257-length-12980-cov-3.696325_pt1 | contig 12980 bp, 9 predicted proteins | sample MGYA00580623_ERZ773065 | MGnify/ENA primary metagenome ERZ773065 (study PRJEB29015, sample SAMEA2738017) | human oral metagenome | biome: human oral; feature: human-associated habitat; material: dental | place: China | collected 2047 ...
TCGACCCCGGCTACCGGGAACGCATCGACGCCACCCTCGTCGCCTCGCGTGCGGCAGCCGCGGTGCAGAAACTCCACGGCCACGACGTCCTGCGCGACTTCTACACCGCGCTCGGCACCCGCTTCCATCCCGGAGGTGAGCCGGTCGACGTCGAGACCGTCGCCGCGGCCCTCGCCGACTGCGGCCTGGAGGCCGACATCGCTGAACGCGTCACCACCGACGAATTCGACACCGACCTGCGCGCCTACCAGAAGGTGGCCCAGGACCTCGTCGGAACGGACGTCGGCACCCCGGTCATCCGCGTCAACGGCATGGCGCTGTTCGGTCCCGTCATCTCGCCCGCCCCGAAGGGCGAGGCCGCGGGTGAGCTGTTCGACGGTTTCGTGAAGGTCACCGCCTACCCGGGATTCTTCGAGCTCAAGCGGTCCCGCGACGTCGGTCCGATCTTCGACTGAGAAAGTAACGACGCCGGTTGTTCACAGCTCGTGGCGTGAAACCACGGGCAGGGCAACCGGCGTCGTCCGGGAAAAAGGGTCAGCTGCGGATCTGGCTCGCCATCTGGGAGTCGGTCTCGCGCATGGCATTCGCCATGGAACGCAGACCGTTGGCGATTCCGTCGAGGGACGAGATGGTGTTGTTGGCTGAGGTCGTGAAATTCTGGTACATCTCGTTGAACGCACCAGAGGCCTGGTCGGTCACGAAACCATTGGACACCAGGTTGTCGATGCGGGTTTTCAGGGCACTCAGCTTCTGGGTGATCTCTTCTTTACCGCTGACCAGTGCAGAAGCCTCGCTCTCCATCGCTTCGTAGGAGACATTGAGATTCGCTGCCATGAGTCGTCCTTCCTTTCTTGCGTGGGGATGTTGCTATAGGTTGGCGGCGGTTCCCCACCGTGCCTCCGCCAAGTCTTGTGTCAGGCGTTCTCGCCGAGCTGAATGAGCTGAGGTAGGAGGTCGCCGACGAGGAACGAGGTCAGCGGCCAGAACGCGGTGGTCAGGTTGCCGATCTCGATGCCGGTGAAGTAGAGGCACACGTCGCGTTCAACACCGTTCACCGGACGAGTGCCCGCCAAGGCGCCCCGGAGGAACAATTTGTTCTCCCCGTTCTCGAACGAGGACACCACCCGTGACGCCTGGAAAACCCGGATGCCGAGCGCATCCACCGTCTCGTCGGTACGTTTGATGACAGTGTCTCCCGGGGTATCGTCGACGAGCAGGCTGGGCAGCATCGCTGCCTCGCCGGCATCCGGTGAGGCGAACACCGCGACCAACAGCGGCATGGTGTCAGGAAGCAGCAGGGCGCAGCACGCTACCGCAGGCTCGGGGATGCCAAACGCCGTCATTTCCAGGAGCACGGCTGCCGTGCCTTCGGGATCCGTGACGATACCGGTTCGCATCAGATCGGGGAACACCTCATTCAGCCACGCCGGTGCCTGCTCCTGCGGCATGTTGGGCGGCAGCGGCAGCACCACGGGTGTCGGTTCACTCATCGGGCTTTTCCTCCTCGGTGGACTCGTCCGCGTCATCCTCGTCGACCCAGCTCACGGCAGTCACCCAGGCGTCGAAGAACTCCTCCACCCCGTCGAGGGCCGTGGAGGCCTCCTCGGCCAGCATGCAGCTGACGGATGCCTCGATCGCCATCCAGCGGTTCCGGTCTAAGGGGTCGCCGATGATGTACTGGACGCGGCGCGACAACCGGGTGGTCTCGGCAGCCGCCGCCAGCAGCTCGTCGCGGGTGGTCAACTCGAGGATGTCCTCGGGAACCTCGGCGAGCGAATCGAGCAGGGCCTTCTCCGGATCCTCCGGCATCCGGATCTTCAAACCCACCATGTTCTGGGGCTCGATCGTCGAGAACTCCCCGTCCGAGTCCGCGGCCAGCGCGACGAGTACCTCCATGGGATCGGAATCCGTGGTTGTCATGTCGAAGGGGCGGGTCACGATCATGGGCCGTACCGGGGAGAGCCGGGGATCCTCGGCAGGCAGGTAGGCCGCCCAGGCTCCCTGGCTCGAGATCTCCTCGAGCTGGGTCGTCATCCGGCTAGTGACCCAGCCGGAGACGCGGACGCGTGTCACCTCGTCATCGATGTCCGCGAACATCCGATCAGTCAATTGTTTGACCGACGAACGATCCAGTGGATCCAGTCGCACCTGGACCCAGTCATCCGGGAGAAGATAGTTGTATGTCACCATGTGATTACCTCAGTTCTCAGGACCAGCAGGTCAGGCGTGCTGCGGCTTCTTCGATTTGAACATACCCACGATCGTGGACTTGCCCCACTCAAACGCCTTGCTCTTGATTTTGCCGAACGCATCCTTCGTTTGGCTGTACACCGTCTTGCCGACAAATTCTGGGACCTTCTTGGCGATTTTCGGCATCTTCTCGGAGAAAGCTTTCATCGCATTGGGGAAAACTTTCTTTCCCTTCAAGAGCTGATCCGCATAGGCTCCTGCTTTTCCTCCCATTTTACTCGCGAAACTGTCGACCTTCGCGTCGATCTTCGCGGTGATTTTGTTGCCCACGTATTTGCCCAGGGCAGTACCGCCCACCGCGGTGACGGCTGCCGTGATGTTCTCCTCGGTCGGATTCTTGATGGCCTTCACGACGCTCTGGCCAGCAGTGACGTAGGTCTTCACCGTCTGGACGAAGTTGGCAGCCTTGGACAGTGCGTTGGCGACCCGCGCCAGTGTCGTCAACGCTTTGACGACGCCGGCTGCCAAGTTCAGCCCCGGCACGAAGGCCAATACGAAGCAGACGATGTCCAGCACCATACAGATCTCGTCGATGTGATCCCAGATCCACTTGCCGATCTTGACGACTATGTTGACGACCTTCGAGACGAAGTCCTTCAACTTGTCGAACAAGGAATCATCCAACCCGGCGTTGTCGCTGGCCGTGACGAGTTTCGAGCACGCGTCCTTGTTGGCCTCCTGGACCCGGCTGGCGGCGTCCTGGATGATCTTGACCTCTTTCTGGTAATCACCATCCGCCGCCTTGTGTTGTTCCACCGCCTTGGTCGCATGGTCCACTGCGGCTTTCTGGGCCTCCTTGTCGAAGGTCCGGGCCGCTTTGCATGCATTCTCGTAGTTCTGCTTGGCGGCATCCCTACGCTGTTTCGCCGCTTGGGCACGTTGCACGGCTGCCCGCGCCTTGCGCTGCTCCTCCTCCAGGACCCCTGCGAACTCCTGCAGCGCGCGAGCCATTCCCTGATATCGCATGCCCGCGGCCCGCAGCTGTTTGGTGGCGACGACACCCTTCTCGCCGATTGCCTTAAAAGCATCCGAGGTGATCTCATCACTGCTGTTGACCAGCTTGTCCACGGCGTGACTCGCGTCGATCAGCTGGTTGCCGGCGGTCGTCATGCGCTTGGCGCCATCCTGGATCTCACTGGGTTCGCCGTCCAGGTTGTTGCCGACACCGGCGAATGAAACGTCACAGCCCAGACCCATCTGAGCCCTCCCCTCGGAATTGATCATCATCAAGCAGGACGTTGGCCGCCTCCTGCCGCTCCGTGCGGCGGTCGAATCCTGCCGCCTCCTGAGCTGCTACCGAGACATCGGAGGAGGACGAGCCGCCTCCTGAGCCGCCCGATCCCATGCTGCCCATGCCGCCCATCATCATCGGTGCACCCGCCATGGCGCTGCGGTTCTCGGGCTTGCTGTCGAGACTGGGCAGCGTGCTGGTCGTCACGGAAGACGTGGTTGCCGCCGATTCGGTGGCAGTCAGGCTGGGCAATTCGGGCGACGGCGTGCTCGTACCGCTGCTTGCTGCCGTGCCCGAGTCGCCGGAACCCAGATCGGGAAGAGGATCCGGGGAGGACATCCCACCGCCGATGTCGTCGCTGCCCGTGAGTGGCGGCAGGTCGGCCATGCCGCTGCCCGTCGACCCGGAGGACCCGCTGTTCGGATCTTCCAGACTGCCGAGTGACTGATCGGGCTCGAGGTCGGGGATCTCGGGTGAAGTACCCGGGTCGCTGCCCGGGGGCGACGCAGGGTCGCTGCCCTGAGGGAGCCCGTCCTGGGTCGGTGCCGGGGAATCGGCGCCCAACGACGGAAAGGTGGGAACGTTGTCAGTGCCGGAGACGCCCGGGTCCTGGGGTGAGCCGTCGGGCCCCAGCTCGGGGAAGGTCCCGGTGTTTCCTCGATCATCCAGGGAGGTCCCGGATCCGATTCCGCCGGAGCTTCCGAGCTGTCCAGGCATCGGGCCGGTCCCCTTGGCGCCGGCGGCCACGCCGAGGGACGCCAGGGCGCCTGCGCCGAGCAGACCACCCATGACGCTGAGCACCGTACCCACCGGCTGTCCGGTGAGCTCGGCCCAGCGCTGAGCGAAGTCGTTGATCAGCTGCCCCAGCTGGCGGTTTCGTTCAGGATCGGTCCCGATGGATCCCGCAGCACCCGGCGATATCAAGCCATGCAGGCCGTCGGACGCGTTGGTTCCCGAATCGGTTCCTTCCAGCGGGGGAATCTCGGGATTGACATCGGTCGGCGAGGAAGCGTCGCCGGAGCCCTCGGTGCCCGGGACCAGGGGGGAACCAGAACCGCCAGTGACGTCGCCCAGCGAGGGGATACTCGCGTCGGAATCGCTGCCCAGGTGAGGAACGTTTGCGCCGCTGCCACCACCGCTGATGTCGCCGCCACTGAAGCCGCCCCCACCGCCACCGGAGCCGCCACCGAGTGAAGGAACGTCAGCGCCACCGCCACCACCGCCACCAGCGAAGCCGCCGCCACCGCCACCACCGGAGCCGGAGCCGCCACTATCGGAGCCGCCACTATCGGAGCCGCCACTATCGGAGCCGCCGCCACCGGAGCCGGAGCCACCGGAGTCGCCACCACTGGAGCCGCTATTTCCGCCGCCGCCCTGGTTGCCGGAGTTGTTCTCCTGGCCCTGCGCCTTGTCGGTTCCCTTCTTGAAACCCTCAGCCGCCTTCTGGTCGAGTCGTTCGAATTCCTTGTCGCAGTCCTCCACCAGCTGGGAAAGCTTGCCGAGGCCCTCGGACATCTTCTTGCGGCGGATTTCCCACTCGCTCTCCTGATCCTCGACCTCTTTCGCCAATGGACCAGCAGGTCCGACAGCTGTTGCCAGCTTGCCCGCGAAATTCTCCGAGTTATCCAAGTAGTTCTTGGCATCTTTGGCGCCCTGACCAGCGTCTTTAACCAGCTGATTCTTGATAACTAGCCGATCCGACATCTACTCCCCTTTCGCCTTCTAGGGTGCCCGAAAATTTTCGGGTCAGCAATGGGTTCAACTCACCATCATGACAACCGGCCAAAACATGCTAGTCGAAGGCCGGTACCTGGACTTTGACGACGTTGCCGGCACTCACCCAGAAACCGCGGCCCGGTGGGAAATCAGCGGCTCGGGATCGGGGCAGGGCGGCCTTCAGGATGTCGCCGTCCGCGGTTTCGGGTTGCAGCAACATACCTTGGCGGGCTCCCTTGAGCTCCGGGATGCTGGAGTTGAAACCCGAGAACGAGGCCGTCTCCCCGGCCCCCGCCATCAGGTGCCCGTTGCGGCGTGCCAGTTTCAACGCCTCCGCCAACGTCGCGTCTGCGAGGGAACCGGCCAGCTCCGAGAACTGCTCCACGAACACTGCGACCCGTGGCTGTCCCGGCTCGGCCTCGGTGGTGAGGTAGGGCTTCAACTGGTTGTTGATGTAGTCCTGCACCCGGTCGGGTCCCGTGATCGCCGCCGTCCACAGGGGCAGCTTGGCGAGCGGCGAGGGCCGGGCCGTGAGCAGAATCCTCGGCACCTGCGGGTGGGCGTTCGCCATCGACTGTGCAAGCCACCGTACTAGCGACGACACCCCGGACTTCGGCGGCCCGGCCAGCAGGTACACCCCCTGCGGTTCGAAACCGATCGGTCCGAGACTCTGATCCTCCAGACCCAGCGTCGGGAGGCCACCCACCGTGACCGGGAGCTCGTCGGCCGACACCTGTGCGGGCAACCGCCTCACCGGCTCGGGACGGGTGCGCTGGAACTGCGCGATGCTCTGGGCCAGCAACTCGATCTCCCGGGCCTGGGCCGGCGGCGACGGGTCGCTGCCGAGCACCGCCAGCTGCATCTCGTTGCCGTTGCGGCTGTTCATGCAACGTCCCGGAGGACTGGCGTTGTTCAGTACGTCCTTCGGGACGTTGAGGGTCAGGTACTGATCCGTGTCACTCATCCGCAACACGATCCGTTCCTGGAAGGAACCCTGCATAGCCGAAGGAATCGCGGCCCCACGATCCGCGGTGACCGCCACGTGGATCCCGACGGCACGGCCCTCCGCCAGCAACCTGTGGAACTGGGAGTAGGTCTTCGCCCGCTGCAACCCCGAGTCGTACTCGGTGCGGAAACTCTGGAAACCGTCGAGCAGGATCAGGATACGAGGTTCATCCTGTTTGCCCGGCTGCTGCCGGTACTTGCTGAGGACGTCGGCCGCCACTGCGTTGAAAGCCGCTGCTCGTTCGTCCAGTTTCTTGGTCAACATCTCCATCAGCCGCGACACCCGTTCGTCGTCGTCGCCCGAGATGATGGCACCCACGTTCGGCAGCGGCTCGAGCATGTTGAGACCACCACCCGCGAAATCCAGGCCGTAGATGTGAACAGGGCCGGACCGCGGCGTGATGGAGGCCGCGATCGCCAGTGACCGCAGCGCCGTGGTCTTGCCCGACCCGCCGGCCCCGTAATAGACGATGTTCCCGGTCTCGTCCGGATGGAAAGCGTCCGGGTACTGGCTCTGGTTGTCCGGGTCGTCCACGACACCCAGCATGAGGGTGGAATCGCGCTGCTGTTTCAATGTCAGAAGGTCGTAGGACTCGCTGAGAGTGTCCAGCCAGGGTCGACGGGGAGTCGGGATTCGTCCCAGCGTCGAGGCCTGTGACACCGTGCGCACCACCCGCTCGATGTCCTTCTCCACCTGGTCGCCGGAGGTGGAGGCGCGGGGAATCTTCCACCGCGTCACCATCCCGAAGTCCAGCTCGTCGACGTCGATGGGAGGAGCGGGGGGCTCCGCGGGGGTGCGGGCACCCGGGAACGCCGACTGGAACGGGATCAGCCGTCCCGGTCCCATCTTCGCGACCCCCCTGCCCGGGTTCGCCGGGTCGATGGAGGCCGCGACGGGGCTGCCCAACACGTCGGTGGAGTCGTGTTCGTCGTTCATGCGCAGCGCCACGCGGAGGTTCGTGTTCGCCCGCAGATTGTCCTTGATCACACCGGCTGGGCGCTGCGTCGCCAATACCAGGTGCAGTCCGAGCGAACGACCACGCTGTGCCACGTCCACCACGCCGTCGATGAACTCCGGTACCTCACCGACCAGGGCCGCGAACTCGTCGACGATGATGATCAGGCTCGGCGGGCACTCCGGATCGCCGCGTTTCTCGAACTCGATGAGATCCTTGACGCCCTTGGCGTTGAACAGGTGCTCGCGGTAGCGGATCTCCGCCCTCAGACTCCGCAGCGCGCGCCGTACCAGGTAGGACGACAGGTCGGTCACGATCCCGACGCAGTGCGGCAGCTCCACGCACTTGGCGAAGGCCGCACCGCCCTTGTAGTCGACGAACAGGAAGGTCACCCGGTCCGGGCTGTGGGCGTGGGCCATACCGAGCACCCAGGCCTGGAGAAACTCGGACTTGCCGGCTCCCGTGGTGCCACCCACCAGGGCGTGCGGCCCCTGGGAGCGTAGGTCGATGGTGAACGGTTCCAGACCGGCGTGCCCGACGATGGCACGCAGATCCCCGGCGCGTTCCCGGGGCACGGCAGGGGCCGACCGGTTCACGTAGGAGCCGTTGTCCTGCCACCGCGACAGCACCTGCTCGGGGTCGTCCACCGACGACCCCAACAGACCGACCACGGACACCATGCGTGGCAGGTCGGACTCGTCCTCGACCGGCGAGGAGGCGTCCACCAGCGGCGACATGGTCCTGGCCAGGGCATGGGCCGTCTCCAGGTCGACGGCCTCGGTCGAGACGGACGCGAACACCCGTTCGGAACGCACCATGCCGATGAGCGCCTCCCCATTGGACTGCAATTCCACGAAGGTCCGGCAAGCGGCCGGGAACTGGTGGCGGTCACCGGCCACCCACACCACGTACACCCCGACGTCGGGACCGCGCTCGGCCAAGTGCGCGACCCGGGCCAGGTCGACGGCGGCCTCGTGCACCAACACGATCACGGCGGGCACCACCGGGGCGGGCGTGTTTTCACCGGATTTCAGCGGGCCCCGCAGGGCTGGCTCGTCACCTTCGGCGCGCAGGTCGATGAGGTCCTCGAGCTGGTCCAGCAACGCCCTGCCGCTTGGCCCGTCGCCTGCCAGGCACGGTCCTTCGATCGGCCGGTGCGACGACGAGGTGTGCGGCAACCATTCGAGCCAGCTCCAGTGCGGTTTGTTGTCGGTGGATGTGAGGCACGTCAACACCACTTCGGCGGGAGAGTGCAGCGCAGCCACTTGGAAGATCAGGCCGCGCGCGATCTCGATCAGATTCGCACTGCTGCCCGCGATCCCCAGACCACCCACCGACCTCAGATCGGCGACGATCGGCGCCTCGTGGATCAGCCGGTACTTCTCGCGAAGCTGGGTTTGTTGCCGCTGCAACGCCACGAGTCCGCGACGCTGCGATGCCTTGAACTGGTGCAAGGCCCGGACCGAACCGATACCCAACCGCACCTGCAGGAACTCGGGATGTTCGGGCTGCCTGCACCACAGTGCCCCGTTCCGGTTCATCGCCGCATCCACGCACTCGGCGGTGGAGGGATACAGCCGGCGCAGCTGTCGGAGTTCCAGCTCCTGGGCCTCGGCCATGTCGTTTTCCGCCAGTTTCATGCCCTCATGGAAATTGGCCAGGTCCGTTTTCTGTTTACGCTTGTTCTCGACCCGGGTGGCAAAGTAGGTGCCCATCATCAAGATGGGGCTCATGGCGACGAACAACAGGGTCATGGGGGATTGCGTGAAGAAATACATCGACACCCCCATCACGAGCGGGGCGATGAGCGCCAGCAACGGGAATCGTGCGCGGGTCGGGGGTTCGGGGACATCCGGTAGTTCCAGTTCCATGGCCACGGGCCGGGCCAGTACCCGAGGGGGACGCATGTAGGCCACCTCGACGCTGGCACCGCCGCGCGCACCTGCCATGGCGTCGATGCGCAGCTGGGTTTTGCCGAGCACCGCGATGTCACCGGCTCCCAGCGTGGCCCGGTTGATCCGCTGGTTTCCGACCAGCACTCCGTTGGCGGAGTTGTCGTCGATGATGTCGATGGTGGTGCCCACAAGAACCCGGGCGTGGAGTTTCGATACCTTCGGGTCGCTCAGCCGGACGTCGGCGCTGGGGGAACGCCCAATCCTCGAGGCCCCTATTCGCAGCGGCACCTCGAGTCCCGTGTCCGGGCCGTCCAACACCCGCAGCACGGCGCCGACCGTTTCACTGCCCGCATGGTTCTCGGGCTCAGGAACCACCCGGATCATGCTTCCGGAATGCACCCCGGACTCTGCCACCGCAGCATCGGGAGACAGCACCGCGACGTGCCCAAGGGGGTCCTGGACCTGCAGGGTCGGGCGCGGCCCCGAGGTTTCGAGCGGCTCGGACAATCCTTCACTGAGAATGGCGGTGGCCACATCGGTGGCGGTGGCAGTGGCGTCGGCGGTGATGAGCACGTTGTGGAAGGAATCTCCTCTGCTGAGAGTGACCCGGAGCTGCATCAGTCCTCCATCATCTTGCGGTTTTGTGCTGCCTCAATGTCCAATACGGGCAGGTGCTCGGTGGTCACGAGGCGGGATGACACCGCCCAGTCCACGAGGTTGGCGCGACGGCTGCTGGCCAAGGACCCCACCCCGCCGTGCAGCCCCTTCACCCCGGCCTTGTCGAGCTTGTCGCACACGTTGTCGAGTTTCCGGTTGAAGCGGGTCTGGGTCCATCCCAGGCGTGCCGCAGCCTCACCGGCCGACGGGATCTGCCAGCTTCCCACTCCGGCTCGGCTCAGCACGGGCTCCGCGAGGGCCAGGATCGCCAGCAGCTGTGAATGAGTGAAGCGGGTTTCCCCCATGGTGGTGTCCCCCAGGTCCTCCTCCGGTAGCACCACCATCTGGAACACCGAGGAGGCCAGTGACACCTCGATTTCGTAACCGACCTGTCCGGCGTTGAAGGTCAGCAGCATCGACTCGAACACCAGCGGCAGACCTGCACCGGGTGGAAGGGTGCTGGTGGTGAAGCAGTTGATGTCCGACAGGCGGGCCGGGATACGGCTGCCCACGTTGTGCACCCACCACATCTGTCTGTCGTGGCGGATGGACAGGAACTGACGGTGCAGGTATGGGTTGTCCTCGATGGCGAGATCGCCGGTGCGCCCGATGACGAACTCCTGCCCCGGCTCCACCTGATACACCTCGCCGGCGAAGTCGATCTGCAGAGTACTCATGCCGCACACCCTTTGACCGGTTCGGAACTCCGACCGTTCCTGCGGGTCAACGCCACCTCCAGGCACGTGTCACCCGGAAGTTTCGATACGGTGACGGTGGTTTCGCTGGTTGCCTCGTAGGCGGTTTCATTGCGGGGATCTAACAGCGTGTAGCGGAACTGATCCCCCGGTTCGGGAGCTGGGTTGGTCCACGTGAACGTCGCCTTGTCGCCGTCGATGTGTCCCGTCAGGTCCGTGACCTTGGGAACTATGACGAGGGGATCCGCCGGATGGGCGCTGCGGCTCGTGCTGGCTGTTACATCTGGGGTGGTGGCTCCCTGCCCCCGGTTGAGCGTGAACACCAGGACCGCCCCGATGACCACGGCCAACGCAACAACCACGGATGCGATCAATTTCCAGGGGGGACGTCGACTGACGGGGGTTTCGGGGGCCGGGGGTGCGGAACGCAGCACATCGACGGGCTCTTTCGGCAGCTGCTCCGGAGGTTCGCCCGTGAAGGTGAAATCTCGCAGACCGGGAGCGGCGACGCCGCGGCCGTGTTGCAACACGGCCGCTGGAATTACAGGTGTTGAACCGTACCCGCCACCGGTGGAGTCCCGTCCCTCCAGCGTCGTCGAACCGGAGGTGGGGCCGGTGGCACTGCTGGTCTGGTCAACCTGGTCGGGGTCAATCAACTGGAACCCTGAGATCCGGGTTCCCTCGTCGAGCAGCTCCTCCTCGTCGTAGTGTTCCTGTCCGGGTTCGGTGAACACATCAATGGATGTGACGGGCTGGTTGATCACACCTTGGACACTCTGCAACGCTCGCGCGAATTCGATGGCGGTCTGGAAGCGTGCGTGCGCCTCCTTGGCCATGCCCACCGCAAGCACCCGTTCCAGTTCCTCGGGCACATCGGGACGCAAGGTCCGGGGCACCTGCATGGTCCTGATCCGCGCTTCCAGGTTCAGCCGGTCGTTCGACTCGCCCGGGAGGTACATGGGGCTGTGACCCACCATCAGTGCCCAGACCGTCGCTGACAAGGAGTAGACGTCGCTCCACGGGCCAATGCTTCCCGCCGAGCTTCCGAATTGCTCCGGCGGCGCCCACAGGGGGCTCATGGCCAGTTGGGCCGACGCCCCCTGATCTAAGGAAATCGAGATGCCGAAGTCAGTCAGGGCGGGCCGGGCGAAGGCCGTGAACATGATGTTGGAGGGTTTGATGTCGCGGTGAAGAATTCCCAGCCGGTGGGCGGTCTCGACCGCACCTGCGATCTGGATTCCCAGTTCCATCGCCTTCGCGGGGCTGTAGGGTCTGCGGGAACTGGTGTCTCCCAGGTGTTGAGTCGCGCACATTTCCATCACCAGGAAAGGACGACCGTCGTCGGCCACCCCCATTTGGAAGACGCTGACGATGTTGGGATGGCTGCTGAGCTTGGCCATGAGGCTGGCCTCGGTGCGGAAAGCCTGACGCGCCCTGTCGGTGCTTCCGCCGCGATGCAGAACCTTGATGGCCACCTCGCGATCGAGGCTGTGGTCGTGGTACCGGAAAACGTCGGCGAAACCGCCGCCGCCCAGCCAGTCGATCAACGTGAATCCGGGAATTTCCGGGGCGGGTTTGCGTGGTGGCATGTCAGGGAATCCGATCCAGGTTGATGAACACCCCGTGTCCCAGGTCTATTACGTCTCCGGGTACCAGGAGGGTGTCGTTCTCCGGTAGGCGGACGGGCGGGTTGCCGTGGCGTCGCAGGTAGGAGCCGTTGCTGGATCCCAGATCACGAGCCAGCACCGACCAGCCTTCCAGGATGAAGGCGATGTGGTTGCTGGAAATGTGACGGTGGGGCAGAGCTATCAAACGTGGTGGCTCCGGCGATGAGAAAGCCGTGCTCCTGGGGTTGCGTCCCGCGACCACGGGGCCGTGCAACGGCACCGTCTCGCCTCCGGTGATGCGAAGCCAGCCCAATTGCGGTCGTTCCACTAACTGGGGTTGGCCGCTGACAGGAGCATCGCACTCGTAGCACTGGACCCGCTGCGGGGGATTGGGGTGTCCGGCGGCGCAGAAGGATGCCAGTACCTGCGGGCCGCGAGTACTGGGGAACGAAGCGATCGGGATCTCGTCGTTCGCGGCAACGGTCAATCCGTCGCGCAATTCGCCGGCCGTTGTCCTGGTGCTGGGCTGTGCATTCGGTTCACCCGGTTTCGCCTCGATGTTCTCCCCGCCGCTCGTCCCAGGATCCGCCACCTCTGCCGAGTCGTCCCACAGGTGGGCATAGGGGCTGTCGGGGACGACCGAATCCGGATCGACGGGCACAACCAGGGTGGTCTGTCCTCTGGAATCCTGATGGCTTCCCGGATCTGGAAGTTTCCTCTTCGGAACCGTGATCATTACGCCCGCATCCCCGGTGTCCTGGCCGGGTTCTTGTTCGTGTTCTGGTGTTTTGGGTTGGTCGTCTTGGTGGCTGCGGTCGTCCTCCCCGGTGTTGTGGTGGGGTTTTTGTTCGTGTTCTGGTGTTTTGGGTTGGTCGTCTTGGTGGCTGTGGTCGCTCTCCCCAGTGTTGTGGTGGGGTTTTTGTTCGTGTTCTGGTGTTTTGGGTTGGTCGTCTTGGTGGCTGTGGTCG
>ERZ773065.1262-NODE-1262-length-12959-cov-2.726054_pt1 | contig 12959 bp, 10 predicted proteins | sample MGYA00580623_ERZ773065 | MGnify/ENA primary metagenome ERZ773065 (study PRJEB29015, sample SAMEA2738017) | human oral metagenome | biome: human oral; feature: human-associated habitat; material: dental | place: China | collected 2047 ...
GAAGCGCTTGGGCGGCGGGCGCATCGATGTCGAAAACCGCGACCGAGCTTACCGACGACAATCGCACGAAGATCACGCTTTCCATCCCCTCCGAGGAGGAGCAGCTCGACACCATGGTCGTCTTCGTGCTGGATAAGTCCAGTTTCTCGGATACGAAGGACAAAGCGCTCGAGATGCTCGACGCCCTCAAGGCGCGGGCGGACGCCACAGGCGCGAACATCAAGGTCGGCGTGATCGAATTCAACCGGACCGCGCACCCTTCCGAGGTGCTCGACCTCACGACCCAGTACGACCAGGTTAAAGACCTTTTCACCAAGCAGACCTCGGGCGGCACGAACATGCATGCCGGACTGCTTGCGGCCAAGGAGATGCTCGCCGGCAACGCCGACATCTCCGACAATCGCAAGTACATGGTGCTCGTATCCGATGGGTCGACATATCTATACTGCCCCGATGGCGATTACACGAAGTGCTCCTCGCGCGCCTATGCACCCACCGAAGTCATGGGAGGCTACGCCATCGGCGGGTACTACGACACCGCATATTATCAACCGAGCCTCGCGGAACACGGCAACATACCGGTACCGACCACGACCGACGCCGCATCATGGGAAGCCTACCTTAACGACGTCGCAGCCCGCGATGCCGCAAGCAACGGCGCGCAGTACGACTTCGCGTGGAAGTACTATGACGAAGATTGGCCGCACAATCTCGACCTGGCGAAACAGACCTACATCAGCATGGTCGAAAAGATTGCCGAGCAGTACCCCGACCCCGCCGGCGCCGATAAACCCGCATACGAAGCCGCGCTCGCCAAGACCGCGTCCAATACGGACATGTCGCGTCTGTACTGCAACCGGGTCTATCAGGAATTAGCGGCCAAGTACAACACGTTTGCGGTCGGTGCGCCGACCCTCAACCCCGACGGCGCCAACGACGTGAAGTTCGTGCAGTACCTCAACGGCGGTGCCTCGGCTTCCTTCGATCAGATAGAAAACGAGATCCTCTATGCCGTAGGCGCAGGATCGCGCATCGACGACTACATGGGCGTGGACTTCGATTTCGTGAACGATCCTGATTCCATGCAGGTCAAAGTCGGAGACGAAACGCTTGCGGCGGAAAAGACCGCCGAAAACGAATACGGCTTCGGCAAAACCGCCTCGGGATACCGGTATCTGCTTAGCTACACTCCTGGCGAAGACGAGCACTTCACCTTCACGATGAACGAGCCTATCACCAACTTCGCACGCGTGCAGCTCGTCTATGAAGAGAAGCTCGTGAACGTGCCGACCGAGCCGGGCGATTATACCTTCGAAACCAATGCGAAAGCCGTGCTGCATCCCATGGATTCTGCTGGAACCATGGGACCCGACCGCGAATTCGAGAAGCCGACCGTCAACCTGACGGTCAAGGCCGTCAAGCCGGGCCCCGACCCGACGCCGACGCCCGAGCCGGAACAGAAGCCGACGCCTGCGGAGAAGACCCCCGTCGCCTCATCCGTTAAGGGAGGCGCCCTGCCCAAGACCGGAGATACGCTTCCTGTCGGTATCCTCGGACTTATCGCTGTGGGATCAGCGGCTGCCATAGGAACCGCCGTGCGCTATCGGAGAAGTTCCGAACGCTAAGCATCGCGTTCAAAGCCTTGCACTCAGCCCGGCCCCGCGAAGCGTGGGGCCGGGTTTTCATTCGGACGGCTTTACTTCCTCTCGTTCCTCAGCGTCGGATGCAGCAGGCATAAGGCGAGACCCGCCACGAGCAGCACGATGACGAGAACGAAAGACGACGAGGGCGCCCAGCCGTAGAGAGATGTTGAAAGCACCGGGGCGATGATGTAAGTCGCACCGTTGTTCGCGCTGATCAGGCCGGCAAGGCCGCCTTGCTCCTCGTGAGCCATGTCCATGGTGGGGCCGGCATTGTACCCGGGCATGGCGAAGCCCACGCCCACGCCGATGGTCACGGCGGCTATCAGAAGCAGCGCCAACGTGTTCCCCACCAGGAACAGCACGCCGCTTATCGACAGCAAAACGAAACCGACGCGAAGAAGTCTGCGCGCCGACCACTTGAGCCGAGGAACCACGACCGCCTGGCACACGATCATGGTCACCGACATGACGATCATGATCAGCGAGGTATAGCCTGCGGTCAGCGTCTCATCGAGCGCCAAACGGTCCTGGACCGCGAAACCGATGGTGGTCTGCAAGGACGAGAAAGCCAGGAACATGAAGAAGCCGACGAGCAGGAAAGGAAAGACGCGCGGATCGAAATAGGACACCTTGGCCGGCTCGTCGACCGCCCTCGCATTCGCGGAGGGCTTGAAGGCCGCCGCAAGCACTGCAAGGGCGACAAGCATCATGAACGGCATGATGCTCAAGGGAAGCATCAGCCCTCCGATCATGGACAGAACACCGCCGAAGACCGATCCGATCACGCCGGAAAGCCCGTTCATGGCCCCTATTCCTCCGACGGCCTTCACCCGGTCCTCTTCCGATTCGCATTGGGACACCAGGTACGACTGCGCCGCCGGCAGGACGGCGGAGATAGCCGAGCCGTACAGGATCCCGCGCGTGGCCACCGCGCCGAACACCAGCCAGAAGCCAGCGATCAGGCCTCGGCTGCCCGCATAGGCGACGAGGGCGAACGACCCTAGCGCCAGAAAGCCCAGAAGCATGGCGAATATCAGCACGCGCTTCGGCCCCACCTTTTGAGACCGACGGCCCCAGAACTGGCTGAGCAGCGTGAGCACCAGTGCGGCCATGGAAATGATAGCGCCCACGTGCCATTCCTCGAGACCGATCATACGCGCCAAAGGCGCCAGAATCGGATTGAGCATCATCTGGCCCATGAAAGCCAGCATGACCACAGCGAGCAGAATGCCCGTCTGACCTTTGCCCGTCGCAGAGGACGCGGCCTCGTTCGTACGTTCGTTCATTGGCGTCTATCGCCTTCCTTCCATAAGTAGAACAATGTTCTAGTGTAGTGTATCAGAAGCGAGCGGAAGGAACATCGAAACAGGGGGCGCGATGAGCGAGGAAAAGACGACGGGACGACGGCGGGGTCTCGATGCGAATAAGGTCGCCGAAGCGGCGAAGGGCATGGCCGCCGAGAAGGGCTTCGACGGATGGCGCATGCGCGACCTGGCGAAACGGCTCGATGTAGCCCCATCGGTCATCTACCACTACTTCCCCAACCGGGAAGCCGTCTGCGACGCCGCCATGGAACTCATCGCGCGTGACATCGCGCTTCCGCCAGAAGACCTGGCCTGGAAGGAATGGTTCCTTCAGACGGCACGAAACCTGAGAGCCGTGCTCCTCTCCTACAACGGAGCAGCAGACCGTCTGATGACGAATCGATTCCCCGCCGCCCTCATACCCTTCCTCGACCGATACATGGACAGGCTGCATGAGGCCGGATTCGACACGATGGCGCCTTTCGCCTACGCGATGTCGATCAACGTCGCGCTCGGCGCCATAGCAGGCCGAGACCACCGATCCGAGAACGAGCGTAAATCGGCTGTGGACCTCAAGGAGACGCTCGAGCGCATCGAACGCATGGGAGAGGCGTCCGACGGGATGAAGGAGCTTGTAGAGGGTTTCATAGGCCCGCTCGCCGAGCAGGATGCGCAAGGATCAGGCGGAGGAATCAGCGACCGCTACTTCGAACTGCTCATGCGTTCCGTGCTCGACGGCATCGAGGCGACGCTTCCTCGAGAATGAGAAGCGATCTGCCGCATTTCAGAACGTTTGATGCAGCCTCGGATTGGCGCTGATGCGGTCGAGCGACTGTTGCCCTTGATGGGTCCGACGTTTTCCCGATCCACGAGAAACCGCTTCCAACGGATTGACGTCAGTCGTCCAGATACGCGCCGGTCTGGCGGCTCCACAGATGGGCGTATTCTCCGCCGTTCTCGATAAGCTCCGCGTGCGGGCCGTCTTCGACCACGTGCCCGCCGTCGAGCACCACGATGCGATCGAGGCTCGCGACCGTCGAGAGGCGATGCGCGACGACGATGCTCGTCCTGCCCTGCATCAGGCGCTCGAGCGCATCCTGCACGAGCTTCTCGCTTTCCGAATCGAGCGCGCTCGTCGCCTCGTCGAGCACGAGGACCGGGCAGTCGGCCAGCATGGCGCGCGCGATGGCGATACGCTGGCGCTGCCCGCCCGACAACTTCACGCCGCGCTCTCCCGTGACGGTGTCGAAACCCTGCGGCAAGCGCTCGATGAACTCGAGCGCATTCGCCTGGCGCGCTGCCTCGCGTATCTGATCCATCGTGGCGTCGGGCCTGCCGTACGCGATGTTTTCGGCGATGCTTCTATGGAAGAGCAGCGACTCCTGCGGCACGTAGGCGATCTGGCGGCGGAGGGATTGCTGCGCGATGTCGGCCACGTTCTGGCCGTCCACGAGGATGCGACCCTCCTGGATATCGCTCAGGCGCAGAAGGAGCTTCGTGAGCGTGGTCTTCCCCGCTCCGCTCATGCCGACGAGCCCGACACGCTGACCGGCGGGAATATGCAGGTCGAAGCCATTGAAGACCATAGTCTTCACGCCGCCGTCCGTATACCCGAACGAGAGGTCTTCGAAATCGATGGCGCCCTCGGTCACGTGCAGGTCGGGAGCCCCGGGCGCATCCGCCACGAGGCGCGGCTCGTCGAGCACGACGGTCATGCCGCTCGCATCGCCGAACGCGCGGTTGAAGCGCTGCAGGCCGTTATTGATGAAGTTGAACTGGTTCGTGATCGTGTAGGTATAGGTGAACATCATCACGAGCGTGCCCGGAGTGATGCCGTACCATGCGTTTCCTCCCGCGATGAACACTGCGACCACGCTCATGATGACGACCGTGATGCATGCCGTGACGATGCCGCGCGCAAGCGACGCGTTCATGCGCTTGGAGTCGCGCTTGACCACTTCGCGATTCGCCTCGTCGAACAGGTTGCGTTCATAGTCTTCTCGCCCATAGGTCTTGACCGCGAGAATGTTCGCCACCGAATCGGAAAGGTCGCCCGACAGGTTGTTCTGAGCGCCTGCCGCCTGTTCGTTGAGCGAAAGGATCCGCTTGTACATGCGATACGACACGAACGCGTAGACGGCGAGCAGCACCATGAGCACTGCTACGTACACGGGCACGCGAGGCGCGAGAATCAGGCAGGTGAAGGTCACGGAGCACAGAACCGGCATGAACGGGAAATTCACCGTTTCGATGAGCTGATTGTACGCGCTCATGAATTTGGAAGTCTGGCTGACGAGCGTGCCGCCGAAGCGGTTCGAATGAAACGCCATCGACTGGTTGCACAGCGCATCGAACGACATCGTGGCCAGATCGTAGGACGCGGCGATCTCAAGCTTGTAGAGCGTGTAGTCCTGCAGCTTGCTGGCCGCCTGTCCGACCACGTTGATGGCGACAAGCGCGAAGATATACGGTCCGAAGGTTTCGAAAACCCGATCGGGAGCGACCGTTCCCTCGCTCACGCGGTCGACCACGAGGCTCATCACGTAGGGATTGCCGTAGGAAAGCAAGGCGACGAATGCGAGCGTCGAGCACATGAGCCCGATGAAATATCCGAGATGGTTACGCGTGACCTGCCAATAGTAATGAAGCGTGCGGCGTGTGAGCGAGGCCGTCCGCGCGGCGCGTGCATCCTTCGCCATGATGAATCCTTCTTCGTCTGCATAGCGTACGAGGCGAACGTACTCGACAACGTGCCGCGACGCCAGATGCGGGCTTCCAACGAACAGGAAATCCATCGAGAAGCGCGCGTATAGGGCGGCTCGGACACGCAGACGGAGCAAGCGCTCGCGCAGGCCGTGGATGAAATCGCCGGCACCCATCACGATGAATGCCGGGTGGCAAGAAAGCTCATCTGCAAGCCGGCGCGCAAAGGAAAAGGGCCCTCCGTTCAAGGAGGGCCCTTTCGAACATCGAAGGAAACGCTGTTTGACAGCTCTTAGGCGTCGTTCCTGTTCTTGCGACGCAGCGCAACGTAACCGGCGGCACCTGCAGCGAGGGCGGCGCCCATGGGAAGCGCGATATCGGTCGCGTCGCCCGTCTTGGGCATCGTCGCGCGACCGGTCTTCTTCGAATCGGAAGACTTGGACTCCTTGTCCATCGCCTTCTTGGATCCCTTGTCCGTCTTAGCCTTGGAAGGCTTGTTCTGAGGATCCTTCTGGTCTCCCGGCTTTCCCGGCTTGGAGGGCTTCGCCGTCGCCTTGAACGTGGCCTTGTAAGTCACGTCGCCCGTGACCGGCGCAACTGCAGTGTCCCAGCCGGCGAAGGCATAGGTGTACGTATCGTCTTCAGCCTTCGTAGTCGAACGAGGGCGTCGTGCCGTACGGGACGCCGGCATCGGTCTCGATGACGGTGCCGTCTTCGTTCGCCCACGTGACCGTGTACGTCCTCAGCGTGCGGTTGAACGTCGCCTTATAGGTCGCATCGCCCGTGACGGGCGCGATCGGAGCGTCCCAGCCGGCGAAGGTGTACGTGTACTGCGCGTCCGCGGCCTTCGTAGGCTCGGCTCCGTCATAAGACGGCGTCTCGCCGCGCTTCAGGCCCGTATCCACCTCGAGCTCGGTGCCGTCGTCGTTCAGCCACTTGACCGTGTACTTCGCGAGAGGCGTGCTCGTGATGTTGAACGTGACGGTCTTGGTCGTGGGAGCCACCTTGGAGGACTGCCACGTCGCGAACGGAGTGCCCGACGCATAGTCGTAGCCTACCGTGCCGCCGCTTCCCAGCTTGATGAAGATGCGGTAGTTCCCGTTGCCCCTGAGCGCACCGTTGACGGTGGCGAACTCGTAGTTGTAGAACTGATTGGCCGGATGCATCGCCGGGCCGTTGTAGTTCATGACGAGGTAGTTGTTCTCGCCGGAAATGGAGAGCGCGACGCTGTCGTACAGCGCGGGCTCGGTATCCCACTTGAACTTGTCGCCCACATTGGTCGGCACGCCGTTTTCGAACGTCGCTTCGCGCGCGATGACGTTGTTGCTGGCATCGACGCCGAGCATGTAGGTCTTCCCTTCATGCTCGAACATGAGGGCGACGCCCTTCATGCCGGGCTTGAGCGCGTCGGCCTTGGTCCAGACTTCCTGCTCCGCCCCGGTGACGAGCTTCTCGCTCTCCTCGACGGCGTTGTCGAAGTCTGCGAGCGCATCGTTGCCGTCAGCATCGACGAGCGCGAGAACGCGGGCCGTATAGACCTTGGAAGGATCGAGCCCTTCCACGGTGGTGGGGCCACCGTTATAGGCCACCTCGTAGTTCCCGCCGACCTGGTTGCCGCCGTCGTCGAAGAGGCCGACCGTGAGCTTGTAGCCGCTGTAGTCGACCCCGGAGCCGGGAGCGCGCAGGATCATGCGCGTATCCTCGGCCTCCGCAGAAGATGCGGCCGCATCGCCCCAGGCGATGTCGGAGGACGTGACGCCGGTGACGGCGTCGGATTCGATAGCCTTGCCCGCAGGCTCATCGGCATAGGCCATGGCGGCGAGCGCCATGGAGATCGCCACGGCGAGCGCCACGGCGGCTGCCGTGCTTCTCACGATATTAGATACAGACATCCAATCTCCTTGTCCCTTGGATTGCATGAAGCGCCCTGACGCTTCTCTCGGCAAGTTTCCTTCACCTAACTGGTTAACTATTGGAAGTTACCATACGCGTACATCGTTTTGTAAGATAAATCCTCACATTTCGAGAAATATCATCGGAGAATACCTGGGTAGCGTATCCCGTGCGCATCATATAGGTCGGCGACATGACGAGAACCCTGCGAAGAAGGCTCTCTCGGATGGCGAAAACGGGTTGGCCGGGTTGAAACGCCCTCTTACCATACCGTGAAGCTCGATTCGTTTTTTCTTCTATTCATCAGCCTCAACCCATATGCTACCAATGGGCTCTTGGCCTTGGTCGCACGAGCATTGCTATGGCATGCCTTTACGCAAGCCATGCAAACGATGCATTCATTGCCGTCGGTTCGAAATTCTTGATCGATGCAGGCTCTAGGGCATTTCTTTATGCATACGCCGCATCGATTGCAGAGCTCTCGCTCGGTTCGAGGGACGGAGAAAAACCTCTTGCCGGTATGCAAGGGCTTCATGTCGGCCACCTGGCCAATGCACGTGCCAAGCAATCGCATATGCTGATCGCATTGCGTCGCATGCGCTCTCTCCAATGCATTCCTAAGATCTTTCCCGAATAAAAAGGCCGTATTGAGGTCGTCCGTATCGGGCCTGCCGATTGCAACGGGAATTTCTCTCGTTGAAAACGAATGCTCCCCAACGAAATCCCCATATCCTATTACTCTGCCGTTCCTCTCTTGTACCAGGGAAACGATCTCGCTCTTCGCACACAAGACGGTTGCATTCCCATACAGGAGACCTATTGCGACGGGTCTGTTATTGAAGTCTATGCACTTGATGTAATTCCTGAAATCCTTGTATAAAAAGCCTCCGTACACAGGAGCCCCTACAAGAACGAGGTCTTCCTTGCCGATGCCGGCATGGCCCTTTCGATCGATTGCATCCCTTTTGGTCAGGTCGATGCAGTCTAGTTCCTCTGGACCGATTCCCTTGACTATGCTTTCGATTATCTTTTCGGTCGTTCCTGTAGGAGAAAAGTAAATCGCCTTCACCCTCATATGCACATCTGCCTTTTTCAGTAATCCGCCTTTTCCATATGGCGTAGATATTCGAATGGATCCCTAGGTTCTGGCCGCTCTCTGCTAACTTAGCATCATCTCTGTCTATTTTTTCCTTATACAAGCATGTCATGGCAAATCAGCCGTTTTCTCCTTCATCCAAGCGAAGGAGCATGTTATGGTTTGCATATACGTAACACCGAAGCGAATACCCCTAAGGAGAAAGATGAAGACGTTCCGCATATGGCTCATGCTAGCGCTATCCGCAACGCTCGCAGCCTTCGCCCTCGCGGCCTGCTCGAATGCCGATCGGATGCAGGCACCTGAAGCCGATTCGGCCCCTGCGGCCGCCGCGCAGACGCATGACGTGACCGATGTCTATGGGCGCACCGTCACCCTTCCCGCAGACGTGAAGAGCGCCGCGACGGTCGGCTCGGGCGCGCGCTTCGTCGTGTACGCAGGCGGCCAGGACAAGCTCGTCGCCGTGACCGAGATGGAAACCGAGCCCTCCATGAGCCGTCCCTACACGGTCGTCCACGCCGACCTGTTCGCATCGCTTCCCGCGACAAGCAACGGCAACCACCTCATGGAAACCAACGTCAACGCCGAACAGATGCTCGAGCTGAACCCCGACGTCATCATCTCGAGCCGCAGCGCCGAGGAATGCGATGCGTTGCAACAGGCCACCGGCATCCCCGTCGTCGGCATCTCCTATCAGAATCAGCTCTTCTCCGACGACGTGTACGCGTCCATCCGCGTGGTCGGCGAGGCGCTCGGCACCTCCGAGCATGCCGAAGCGACCGTGCGCGCGCTCGAAGGTTGGCAGAAGGACCTGGACGGCCGTACCGCGAAGATCGACGACGCCAACCGCCCGAGCGTGTACGTGGGCGCCGTGAACTACAAGGGCGCGAAAAGCTTCTCCGGCAGCTATTGCAACTACGCCCCGCTCAATGCCGTGCACGGCAAGAACGTCGCCGATGAGCTCGGCGAGAAAGGCGCCGTCGACGTCGATCTGGAGCAGCTGGGCGCGTGGGATCCCGACGTCATGTTCCTGAACGCCGGCAACATGGACCTCATGAAGAAGGACTACGCCGACAACCAGGCGTTCTTCGACGGCCTTTCCGCCTTCGAGAACGGCCGCCTCTACACCCAGCCCACGTACAACATGAACGGGACCAACGTCGAGATGGGCGTCTGCGATGCCTATTTCATCGGCGCGACCCTCTACCCCGAGGCATTCGCCGACGTGGACTTGGAGGCAACGTACTCCGAAATATTCACGACGATGCTCGGCGGCGACTTCCGTCCCGCAATGAAAGACGCCGGCATGGATTTCAAGGCGCTTTCCTTCTCCTAGCCTTCTGCAAGGACATAGAGGAAGCAAACGGACTTAGGGCCTTCCCGTCGCCAGGCGTGAAGGCCCTCGAACGTGAGGCACGATGGAAGAAATCAGGCTGCAGCGCGCACGGGGGCGCCTGCGTGCGAAATCGGCATCCGCAGCTCCCGCAGGCGCGGGAGCATATCGCGGATACCTGCGAAAGAAGCGGCTCGCGGTCATCGGCATCGCGATCGCGACCATGGCGATCGCCTGCGCCTCGTTGGGCATGGGGACGATCGCGCTTTCTCCTGCAGACATCCTGAGCGTCATCGTCGGCACGGCCGACGCCCAGACGACCGCCGTCATCGTGAACATGCGCCTGCCCCGCATCCTTACGGCGCTCGTCGCGGGCATCGCGCTTTCGCTTTCGGGCTGCGCGTTCCAAAGCGTGCTGCGCAATCCCCTCGCCTCGGCAAGCACGCTCGGCGTCGCCCAGGGCGCGGCGTTCGGAGCATCCGTCGCCATCATCCTGATCGCTGACAGTGGAGCCGCAGCCTTCGAAGGCGCGACCTCTTCGGTTAATCCCGTCATGACCGCCGCCTGCGCGTTCGCGGGCGCCATGCTCTCCACCACCGTGATCCTCGGGCTCTCGCGCCTGCGCGAGATGACGCCCGAAAGCATCGTGCTCGCCGGCGTGGCGCTATCGGCGCTGTTCACCGCAGGCACCACCCTCATCCAGTACTTCGCCGAGGATTCCCAGGTGGCAGCTGTGGTCTTCTGGACCTTCGGCGACCTTTCCCGTGTGAATTGGAGCCAGCTCGCCGTGATGGCGATCGTAACCGCCGTAAGCGGGACCTTCTTCCTCGCGCATGCGGGAAGCTTCAACGCCATAGAATCGGGCGAAGGGCTTGCCCACGGGCTCGGCGTGGCCGTAGGACGCACGCGCCTTGCCTGCATGGTCGCGGCTTCGCTTTCCGCAGCATGCGTCATCGCGTTCTGCGGCATCATCAACTTCGTCGGGCTTGTAGTCCCGCATATCACGCGGCGCCTGCTCGGAGCGGACTATCGTTACCTGATGCCCGCCTCGGCGCTCGTCGGCGCGAGCCTGTTGCTTCTGGCCGACATCGCCTGCCATGCCGTAGTCGCGCCGCTCATCCTGCCCATCTCGGCCATCACCGCCTTCATCGGTGCCCCTCTGTTCATATACCTGCTCTTCAAGGGGGTGAGCCGCTGATGCTGGAAGGTCGCGACCTGCGCTTTTCCTACGATGCTGCCCGGCCACTGCTCCAAGGCGTGGGGATACGCCTTGAACCCGGGGAATTCCTCGCGGTGCTCGGCGTGAACGGATGCGGGAAGTCGAGCCTGATGAACCTACTTGTCGACATCATGCGCCCGCAGGAAGGATCGGTGCTGCTGGACGGCACGCCTCTCCCCCGCGTGCAGAGGCGCGAGCGCGCACGCAAGGTGGCCTATGTGGCCCAGCACAGCCATGCGACGCGCCTGAGCGTCTACGACGCAGTGCTGATGGGACGGCATCCCCATATCGACGCTGGACCTTCGAGCGAAGACCACGCCGTCGTGGAAGACGTGCTTGGACGGCTCGGCCTGGCCGACTACGCGCTGCGCTACGTCGACGAGCTGTCGGGCGGCGAATACCAGAAGGTCGTCCTGGCGCGCGCGTTCGCGCAGCAAACCGACACGCTGCTTCTGGACGAACCCACGAACAACCTGGATCCCGCGAACCAGCACGAGGTGATGCAGGCGATTCGCACGGAGGTCGATCGGCGCCGCATCGCGGCGGCAGCCGTCATGCACGATGTCAACCTGGCGCTCCGCTATTGCGACTCCTTCCTGTTCATCAAAGACGGGCAGGTGGATGCGCTCGGCGACGCGTCCGTCGTCACGCCTGAACGCATGCTGAACGTCTATGGGTTGGAAACGGATATCATCGAACACAGGGGCCGCCGCGTCGTCGTGGCCCTCTGAAAAGAAAGGAATGGTTCTCATGAACAATATCGCTGCATACTTCAATGGACGTGCGGAAGAATGGGCCGGATGCGAGCCCGGTGCAAGCCCCGTCCAAGGAGCCGTGGCCGCCTTGGCCGGCTGCGCGGACGGACGCGTGATCGACGCGGGGTGCGGAACGGGCACCATGGTCGCGCATTACCTGACGGCCGGTGCACGTGAGGTCGTCGGCGTCGACGTGGCCGAAGAGATGGTGGCCCGAGCACGAAAGCGATTCGCGGATGAAACGCACGTACGTTTCATCGCCTGCGATATCTGCGATGTCGCCGACGAAGAAGGCTTCGACGCCCTCGTCATCTACAACGCCTATCCGCACATGCTCGACAAGCACGCCGTCGTCGAAGCGGCAGCGCGCCTGGTGGTTCCAGGCGGACGTTTCGTTATCGCGCACGGGACGGGTCGCGACGAAATCAACCGGCATCATGCGAAGGAGCACGTATCCGATACCGTGAGCTGCGAGCTTCGCTCCATTGAGGAAGAGATCGAACCCTGGAAGACGTATTTCGACATCGACACGATGGTCGATGCGCCCGGTTTCTACGCGTTCGCGGGACGGAGGAAGTAACTCAGGGCGAATCGGGCGTTGCATCGCGAAACCGGCTCAGCTCGCTCAGGCGATGCGCGGAATTCCGCCCTTAGATGCCATGTTCTGAGAGAATCCACGAGTCTTTCGCCTGCACATTCCAGTATTCGAAAGTTCAGAGAATCGCTTCGTAGGCTTCCCTACATCATGCACCAGGTCAAAAAACCTGAGCTGGGAGGATGCAAACACCTCATTAACGTGTAGAGCTGAAGATATTCAAACCGAGAAATCGACTTAGAGAAAACTCTCAGAACTTAAGAAATTCGGCATCAGTGACAAGAAGGAGCAACAGAGAGACAGGCGAAGAGCGACAAGGAGACAGAGAGTGCAACTTGGCTGCAACGTTTCCGATGCTGCATCCGTACCATAGGTTCTGCAAGAAGAGGGGGCTCCGGACGAATCGTCCGGAGCCCCC
>ERZ773065.1264-NODE-1264-length-12958-cov-5.818802_pt1 | contig 12958 bp, 10 predicted proteins | sample MGYA00580623_ERZ773065 | MGnify/ENA primary metagenome ERZ773065 (study PRJEB29015, sample SAMEA2738017) | human oral metagenome | biome: human oral; feature: human-associated habitat; material: dental | place: China | collected 2047 ...
GAAACGGTCCGGGCCCCACGGTTCACGCCGTGGGGCCCGGATCGGGGATTCTCATTCGTGCTCAGCGCACCCAGGCCCCCGAATTGTCGAAGACGCGGAGCACGCCGTCGATCCAGTGGCTGCCCGTCGCCATCTCACCGGAGGCGAACAGATAGTACCACGCGCCGTCGACCTGCTGCCAGCCTGTGGCCATTGCGCCGGTGCTGGGGTCCAGGTAGTACCACTTCCCGGAGTCTTGCACCCAGCCGGTGGCCATCTGACCACTCGGCGCGAAATAGTACCAGCTTCCACCGATGGCCGTCCAGCCGGTGTCCATCGCGCCCGATGCGCCCAGGTAGTACCAGGCGCCGCCGATCCGCTGCCAGCCTGTGGCCATCGCGCCCGATGTGCCCAGGTAGTACCAGGCGCCGTCCACCTGCTGCCAGCCTGTGGCCATCGCGCCGGTGGCGGGGTCCAGGTAGTAGTAGCTGCCGCCGACCAGCGTCCAGCCGCTGGCCTGAACGCCGGAGGGAGCGTAGTAGAACCACTGGCCGCCGACCTTCGTCCAGCCGGTCACCATGTAGCCCGCCTCGTTGAATCGGTAGGTCACCCCGTCAATCTGCTCGGTGCCGTTGGTGGTGTACGAGCCATCGCTGTGCCGGTACCACCAGCCGAAGGAGTCCTGGATCCACTGGCCTTTGCCAGCCCCGGGATTCGGGTCGCGCTCCGCGCCCACGCGGACCTCGGCCGAAGACACCCAGTCGGATGCTTTGAACTCGCCGGAGATCTCGCCGGCGTTGCGGACCGAGGCGACGTACACGCCGTCGGGGACATCCCCGAAGACATCGGATCGCAGGGAGTTGTCGTGCTGGTGGTGGCTCTTGGTGCCGAACAGCGGGTCGGAGCAGTCACGCACGCAGGCGAGCGAGATCTCCCAGCCGCGAGAGGGGGTGGCGCCAGTGTAGACCCAGTCGACCTTCATGTTCGTGCGACCGGAGTCGGCAACGGCTGCCGCGGTCACCGAGTCGACGGGGAAGACCGCGTTGGGATCGTAGTCGATCGCTTTGAAGGTGATCTTCTCGGCGTGGTCCAGGCTACGGTCGGACAGTGCGAGGCCGTGGGCCGCCATCGTGCCGATGTAGTAGGTGTGCGTTCGGTCCAGGGTGTTCTCCGGGATGGTCAGCTTCACCGTGAAGGAGCCCTTGCCTGCCTCCAGCTGGTCCGGGGTGACCCACGCGGAGGTGATTGCCCCCTCATCGCCCTTCGCGTTCATGTACTCGCCGGGTTTCCAGATCTTCTCGTCCATGAGGACCACGTAGACCCCGTTCTGGATGGAACCGGACGTGAAGTCCTTCCCCTTGACGGTGACGACGGTTTTCACCGTCGGATCAATGTCCTGGTAGGGGGACACCTCGATGCTCGGCTTCGCAGAAGGGCCAGTCGTGGGCTTGCCGGTGGGTGTCGGGGTTGGTTCTGCTGTGGGTGCAGGACTGGGGTCGGCCGTGGGCGCCGGGGTTGGTTCTGCTGTGGGTGCAGGACTGGGGTCGGCCGTGGGCGCCGGAGTCGGCTCCTGAGTGGGGCCGGGCTGGGGGGCCGGTGCGTCATCGATCTGGGGCCACGTGATCGTCACGGGCAACGCTGGCTTGCGCGCGTCCCCACTGCTGCCTGTGGAGTACCAGTAGGAGTGCTGGCCGGTCTCGCCCTGGAAGGCGACGAAATCCGCGGGCCACGACCCCCAGTTCTCGCCCGTGCGAGTCTGCGGGCTGGCGCCCTCCGGATTCTTGACCTCAACGCCCTTGTACTCGGGGGTGACGGTGATGCCGGTCTTGGTCACAGCGACGTTCTTCAAAGTCGCCAGGGTGACCTCGCGGGCCTGGAGGGGCTTGAGCACAGCGTCGGGATCCTGCATCGAGGCGCCGAATCCGGAGACCCGGGCTTTGATGGCGCCTTGGCCGTTGGTGACCTCGAGAACGGGGTTGGTGGCGCTCCAGTAGGTCATGCCGGAGTAGTAGACGACGGTCCAAGAACCGACCCATTTGATGGACGCGGAGTTCGTCGTCGGATCAACGGTGCCCGAACCTTTCTCGATGTTGATGATCGACTCGGAGACCGCGCCGCGCGTGTTGGTGCGCGCGCCCGTGCGGGTGAGGCACTTGTTCGCCCACGTCTGGGCGACGAGTTGGCCGTCCGCGTTCGGTTTGAGGATCGAGACGTTGCCGTCCTTAGGCCGCCAGAGGACGTCCTGGTCGGGGCCGCCGACCAGGAACTCTCCGTCTGAGCCGGACTGCACGTTGTTCGGCCACTGGCCGCCGCCCGAGTTCCCCGACACCATCGCACTGAAGAAGTTGCAGGTGCCCGGCGCGTAACCGGCGGAGCCGGATTCGTCGTTCATAGCCCATTGGAAGACCGCTGAGGAGACCTGGCTGCCCCCCTCGTCGGTTCCGGCGTGAGCGGCGTTCGCCGTCACGATGGGCGCGGCAAGAACTGCCGCAGTGGTAAAGGCCGCCACTGCAGCGCCACGAAGGCGTTGTGCGCGCATCACTTCCCTCTCTGAACTTAGTAGTTCGAATATAAGCGCAAGTTAGCCTACCCTAACGTGTGAAGTGGCACAAGGCGCCTGATGGCGGCGTCCGCCTCGGCGCCCTTCGAAGCGGAACGGGTCCGGGCGGCCGATGCCGCTCGGGCCCCTCCCCGTGCTTCGCGTGCGCTACTTGCCTTTGCGCCTCTTGGCGACCAGCATCGCCCCCACGCCGATCCCCAGGACGACGAGCGCGCCGATCCCCAGGACCAGGGTCATGGATCCCGTGCTCGCCAGGTTCGCCGCCCGAGCGCCAGTGGCGGCTCCCTTGTCAGCGGCCCCTGGGGCTCCCCCTCCGTTGTTCACCCCATTGGCGGCACCCGGCCCGGCGCCACCGGCCTCCGTGGAAACGGTCTGCCCGCCGCCGTTCCCGTCACTGCCCGCGGCAGGGCTGGACTGCTGCGATGCAGCGGGGGAAGGCGCAGCGCTGGACTGCTCCGATGGAGCAGGGCCAGCCGGTGCGTTGGACTGCTGCGCCACGGAAGCCGGGGCCGCAGGAGCGCCGGTGGCCCCTGATTGGGCGGGGCCGACGGGCTGCTGCTGGCCCGTCGTGGCCAGGCACGCGGCCAGTTTCTTCCGGTACGCCTCGACCGGGTAGTACGAGGAGTTCGTATTGGGCGTGGAGACGACGACGCCCCCGTCGGGCTGCGGGCGCACGCCCGTCTGGGAGCCGATGGACTCGGCGATCCCGTCCAGTGCCGCAGTGGCGGCCTTGAGGTTCTCGACCGCTTGCGAGTACGCGGACTGCGGATCCGCCAGGAAGTCGTCCAGGGCCTTCTGGGCGGCGTCCACAGCGGCCTGGGCCTGGGCGACGGCGGAGCCGTCAGCGGTGGGCGCGGGATCCGGCGTCGTGGAGGGGGCCGGGGACGGGGATGCCCCGTCCTTCGCGGGGAGGGACGAGGGGGCGACCGGGAGGGCCTGGGCGGGCAGGTCCCCGACGATGGCGGTCCACGCCGCCTGCTTCTGCTTGACGCCGTCCCCGGCCAGACCGGAGACGTAGTCCGTGTTGTCCGCGTTGAAGGCCGCCCCGTCGAAGCCGTAGGCGCTGGCGGTGTCGCCCGTCGTGTGGAACCGGGAGAGGTCGATCGACCCCTTGTCCGAGATCGCGTAGAACTTCTGCGTCCCCCACACGGTCAGTCCTCCGTCCGCGAGGTCGCCGATGTGCACGCCCACCCCGACGACGTTGTTCTCCGCGAGCATGTTCTTGTCGTGGCCCTGGGAGTTCTTCCACTGCTCGAACAGGTCGGAGGCCGCCTGATCGGGCGTCTTGTACTCGTTGCCCCTGGCCCCCAGTTGCGCTCCGAAGTTGCGCATCGAGTTGTAGGCGATGTTCTCGCCCGCGTAGTTCGTCGAGGCGCCGTCCAGGCTCTGCGACCCGAGGTACCGGAACTCGGGGTCGTGGTTGAAGTCGTTATCGACCGCCATGTGCTTGGACCAGGCGCGCGAGTCCGTGGTCAGGGTGTCGGAGACGACCAGCGGCGGCAGGCCCGCGTTGGCGCGGTAGGCGTTCATCTTCTGGACGATGAGGGCCTCGATGACCTGCGCCTGGGTGGAGTGGTCGACCTTCGACCAGTCGACCCAGCCGATGCCCCGGGACGGCTCGGCCGCGGGCTGGGTGGCCGTCGGCTGCGCGGTCGGAGCGGGAGCGGCCTTCGCGGCCTCCAGCGCCGCCTGGGCGTCGGCGAGGGTCTGGCGCAGCTGCGCCTCGGTGGCCGCGGTCCCGCCGTTGGCGGTGTTGCGGGCGGCGGTCTCCGCGGCGACGGCGTCGGCGTAGGCGCTGAGGGCGGGGTTGTACTCGCTATCGATCCGCCCATGCGCGGCGAGCAGCGCGGGGCACACGGCGTCGGCCGGGGGCGCGCCGTTCTCGGCGAGGGCGGGGATGACGACGAAGGAGGCCGCCACTGTAGTCGCTGCGGCGACGATCGACATGTGCGTGCGCGACAGTTGGAAGGTCATCGGCAACCGGCCTAACACTCAGAGGACAGGACATTCAAATCTTGCCATCCGGTTTGGGAAACTTCAAACACCCCTACCGGCCCCTTGTTGACGTTCCGCGCCATTCCAACGTTCGCGCCGACCACCCCCTTCCCGCTGGTCTCACATGGCGATACCAAAACGTTATACTCGGTCCAGGGGGGAGAAGCCTGCCGGGGACGGGGCAGTGCTGGTGCGCACGGGCGGAGCGCCCTCGTCGCACAACGAAAGGCTCCAATGCGAGCGCATTGAAGCCCTTTGGTGGAGCTAGGGGGATTCGAACCCCCGACCTCTTCCATGCCATGGAAGCGCGCTACCAACTGCGCCATAGCCCCGTGTTCCGTTCGCCGCCCCTCGGCGACTCGACAACCTTAGCGGACCGTCGAAGAGGCGCGCAAATCAAGAATAGTGCCGCTCGTCACACGCTGTTCCTCGCTGTCGGCCACTCCCCCGTCTAGCGGCTTCTCCGGCGCTCCTCACACGAGCACCTCACTCGTCAGGGGTCTTGCTTCACTGATTCAGCGGGCGGTAATGTGGGCGGCGCGTCTGGCGCGATCAATCGGTTATGGCTAAGGAGCTGTTGTTGCCATGGCTGCTAAGGACTTGGGTTTTGATCAGGGGTGTTATGAGCGGGCGTTGTCGGAGTTGCGTTATGCCGATTCGACTCCCGAACGTTCTCCGTCTTCTCCCGGGGCTGGTTCAGGTGGTTCGGATTCGGCTGGTGGTGGTTGGCCGGGCGTCAGTGGGGCCGGTGGTGGTGCCCCAGTGGCGGGCCCCCGCCACCGGGGCCCGGGTGCTGGTTGGTGTTCTGCTGTCCGTGGCGGGGGTGTGCGGGGTGTTGTCGGTGTGGTGGTGTGGGTTCTGGTGGTGTGCGCGGGTGTGGTGGGGGCTCGTGCGGCGTGGGGGGTGGAGGAGATCGGGACGCAGGATTATGTGGGTGCCCTGGGGTTGGGCGAGGGGATCGCGTCGGGGTCGTTGGGGGCGGGTGTGGGCATCGGCGTGATCGACGGGCCCGCGGACACGTCGGTGCCGGAGCTGGCGGGCGCCGACGTGACGGTCAAGCCGATGTGCGATTACACGGCGTCTGATGAGAACCGGTCCCACGGCACCGCTGTGGTGTCGGTGCTGGCGGCCCGGGGCTACGGGGTGGCCAGGGGCGCCCGGATCATCAACTACGCGCTGGGGATGACAGGTGATGGCGACCGGCCGGCGGATTGTGCGGGGGTGGACGTTGAGGACGCGATCAACGCGGCCGTGGCCGACGGGGTCCGGGTCATCTCCCTGTCCCGATTGACGACTGGGGAGGCGGGTGTGCGCGAGGCCGTGGCGGGCGCGCTCGCCCGCGGCGTCGTCGTGGTGGCGGGAACGGGCAATGACGGGGCGGTGGACCCGCCTGAGTCGTTGGCGTCGATGAACGGGACCGTGGGGGCGGGGGCCTCGGACGGGCAGGGGCGGATCAAGGACTACTCGAACCGCGGTCGGGGGCTGACGGTCCTGGCCCCGGGCGACATCCGCTACCACGATCTCGCGACGGGCCGGATTGTGGACAATTCGGGCACTTCCATCGCGGCTCCGGTCGTGGCGGGCCTTGTGGCGGTGGCGATGGGCGAGTGGCCGGGGGCGACCTCCAACCAGGTCCTCCAGGCCCTGGTCGCCACCGCCACAGTAGGGCCGACCGGCCAGCCCCTGGTCAGCCCGGGGGGCCTGAGCCGCACGGACCCGGCCCAGTACCCCGACCAGAACCCCCTGATGGACAAGTTCCCCGGCACCGAGCCCAGCCCGGCCACGGTCGCCGACTACCGCGACGGCCTCCTGGCCACCGCCTCCGTGTTCGACAACGACCCCTCCTACACCTACCGCGGCACCGACCCGGACGTGGTGCGCTCCCACCCCGACCGCACCGCCCTGGGCACCTCCCCCCGCTACCACGCCCCACACGACCAATAGGCCACTGGACGAGACCGACCGACCGTGGGTTAGCGGCCGTTACAGACCGGCAGGCGAGCGCCTAAGCGCCCAGCACGTCCTCGCGCACCCCGACGTTGTGCGCGGCCAGGCGCCAGCCCAGGGACACGGTCCCCCTGCGCTTGGCGTGCGCGATCGGCACCAGCTCCGACCAGTGGCAGTTGTCCACGCCGCGCAGCCCGTCGAAAGCGTCAGGATCCAGCCCCAGCAGCGACGTGATCCCCCGCGCGATCGCGCTCCCGTGCGAGACGACGAGGAGCGTCTGGCCGTCACGGCACTGGCCCTCCGCCTCCAGCACCGCGTCGCGCATCCGCCGCCCCACGGCCCCCGACGGCTCGACCCCGGCCTCGGGGCACTCCCCGCACGCGCGCCACTGGGCGACCTGGGCGGGGTAGAGCTCGACGAGCTCGGCGAAGGTGTGCCCCTCCATCCTCCCGAAGTCCCGTTCAGTGAGGCGCTCGTCGACGAAGGGACCGTCCAGGGGCCTGCCCACGGCCTCGAAGACATCGGCGAGGATCCGCGCTGTCATGCGCGCGCGCAGCAGGGGCGAGCAGATGAGGCGCGCCCCGCCGCCCGTGCGCGCGCCGGAGTCGGCGTTCACGCCCACCTGTTCGCCCGGCCCGCTCAAGCGGGTGGCGAGGACGCCCGCCGCCGCGCGCGCCTGGGCCATCCCCCGCTCGTTGAGGGGCTGGTCGGCGCGGCCCTGGAAGCGCCGCTCGACGTTGAAGTCCGTCTGCCCGTGGCGCACGAGCACGATCCTGCGGCCGCCCACGTCACGCACCGCCTTCCGCCGCCGCGTGGGCGAGTGATCGGGCGGCGGCCTCGCGCCGCGCGGCTTCGGCGCCGTCCTCCAAGCGGGTGGCGGGGCAGTCCCCCCACAGCCTCTCCAGGGCGTAGTACTCGCGGTCCTGCTGGCCCATGACGTGCACGACGAGGTCGGAGTAGTCGATGAGGATCCAGGTCCCCCCTCCGCGCCCCTCGATGTGGGCGGGACGCAGGCGGACGGCGCGGGCGACTCGGTCCATGACCTCCTCCGCGACCGCGCTCACCTGGCGCGGCGTCGGCGCCGACACCACGACGAAGGCGTCGGCCAGGTCCATGCGGGAGCGGACGTCGACGAGCACGGGGTCCGCGCCCCCGCGCTCATGGGCGGCGGCCGCGACCAGGGCGGCCAGGTCAGTGGTCTGGGCGGGAAGGGACATGGACATGGTCCTCCACGGGGGCTCCGGGCCTGTACAGGCCGTGTTTGCTGATGTACTGGACGACCCCGTCGGGCACCAGGTACCACACGGGCTTGCCCTGGGCGACGCGGGCGCGGCAGTCCGTCGACGATATCGCCATCGCGGGCACCTCCACCAGTGACACCGCGCTCCCGGGCAGCCCCTGGTCGGCCAGGACGTGCCCCGGCCTGGTCACGCCCACGAAGTGCGCCTGCTCGAAGAGCGCGTCCGAGTCCTTCCACTGCGCGATGTGCGCCAGGGCGTCCGCCCCGGTGATGAAGGCGAAATCCGCGTCCGGGTACTCCGCGCGCAGGTCCGCCAGGGTGTCGACCGTGTAGGTCGTGCCCCCGCGGTCGATGTCCACGCGGGACACCGCGAAACGCGGGTTCGAGGCGGTGGCGATCACCGTCATGAGGTAGCGGTGCTCCGCGGGGGTCACGCGCCTGCCCTCCTTGAAGGGCTGCATCGAGGCGGGGACGAAGACGACCTGGTCCAGGTCGAAGGCGTCCATCACCTCGGAGGCGGCGACCAAGTGCCCGTGGTGGATCGGGTCGAAGGTGCCGCCCATGATGCCGATGGCCCGCCTGCGGCTGGCCGGGGTCCGCGGGGCGGCCGCCCCGTCGGAGGCCGTCTCGGTCCCGCTCACGGGCGGATCGTCCCGTCGCCCTCGATGATCCACTTCGTGGTCGTCAGCTCCGCCAGCCCCATGGGGCCCCGCGCGTGCAGCTTCTGGGTGGAGATCCCCACTTCGGCCCCCAGTCCCAGCTGGCCGCCGTCCGTGAAGCGCGTCGAGGCGTTCACGGCGATGGCGGCGGAGTCCACGCCCGCGCGGAACGCGTTCGCCGAGGCGAGCGACGGCGTGCAGATCGCCTCGGTGTGCCCGCTGGAGTAGGCGCGGATGTGGTCGATGGCCTCCTCGATGGAGTCCACGACCCTCACGGCCAGTTCCATCGCGAGGTACTCGGTGGCCCAGTCCTCCTCGGTGGCCTCCCGCAGCATCGCCGGGTCCACGCCCGCCCCGGCCGCGCACTCCAGCGCCGCGGGGTCGCCGTGCACGAGCACGCCCGCGCCCGTGAGCCCGCGCAGGACCGCCGGCAGGAAGGTGGGCGCGGCGTCGCGGTGGACCAGCAGCGTCTCCGCGGCGTTGCACACGCCCACGCGCTGGGTCTTCGCGTTCATGACGATGCGCAGCGCTGCCTCCTCGTCGGCGCCCGCGTCCACGTACACGTGGCAGTTGCCGGTCCCCGTCTCGATGACGGGCACCGTCGAGTGGGAGACGACCGCGTTGATCAGGCCCGCCCCTCCCCTGGGGATGAGCACGTCGATGCCGCCGCGCGCCACCATCATGGCGTTGGCGCCAGCCCTGCCCCACGGGTCGACCGTCTGGACGAGGTCGGCGGGCAGCCCCACCGACTCCAGGGCGCTCCGCATGGCGCCGACGAGCGCGGCGTTGGACGCCTCGGCGGCGCTCCCCCCGCGCAGGACGACGGCGCTGCCCGCCTTGAGGGCCAGGACCGCGGCGTCCACCGTCACATTGGGGCGCGCCTCGTAGATCATGCCGACGACGCCCATGGGGACTCGGACCTGGGTGATCCTCAGGCCCAGTTCGTTCGTCGTGCCGCGCACGACCTCGCCAACGGGGTCGGGCAGCGCCGCGACCTCGCGCACGGAGGCCGCTATGGCCCCCAGGCGCTCGGACGTGAGCTCGAGGCGGTCGAGCAGGCCCTCCGCCATGCCGTTGGCGCGCCCGCGCTCCATGTCGCTGGCGTTGCCCGCCAGGATCTCCCCGGCCCGCTCCACGAGCGCCGAGGCGATCGCCTCCAGCGCGGCGTTCTTGCGCGCGGGTGACGCGCCCGCCAGGACGCGCGACGCGCTGCGCGCCGCCGACGTCACCGACCCGATGTCCACATTCTCATCCATCCGCCAATCATGGCACACTTCGCGCCCGCCGCGTCACAGCAGCGGGGCCAGATCGTCGCGGTGCACAACGGGGCGCACGTGCTCCCACCCGGTCCCCTCCAGCTCCGGTGCGCTGCGCCCCGCGATCGCGGCCAGCGAATCCGCGTCGTAGGACACGATGCCGCGGGCCACCAGACCGGTCGGCGAGGCGATGTCGACGACGTCGCCCGCGTCGAAGTGGCCGGCCACGGAGACGACCCCGGCGGCCAGCAGGGACTTCTTGCCGACAGTGATGGCGCGGGCGGCGCCGGCGTCCACGACGAGCTCTCCGCGCGAGGGGGCGGCGTGGGCGATCCACAGGCGCCGCGAGGCGGGCCGCTCGTGAGTGGGGGCGAACCACGTGCCAGTGCCCTTCCCCGACAGCGCCTCCTCGACCTTGTCGGCGTTGGCCAGCAGGACGCCGATGCCCGAGGCGGAGGCCATCGTGGCGGCCTGGACCTTCGACGCCATCCCCCCGGTGCCGACCTTCGACCCTGCCTCGGTCACCAGGACGCTCATGAGGTCGTCCGTGGAGTCCACGCGCTCGATGAGGCGCGCGCCCGGGCGCGAGGGAGGGGCCGTGTACAGGCCGTCGACGTCGGTGAGCAGGACGAGCGCGTCCGCCTGGACCATCTGCGCGATGATCGCGGCCACGCGGTCGTTGTCGCCGAAGCGCAGTTCCCGTGTGGTCACCGCGTCGTTCTCGTTCACGATGGGGACGACGCCCAGGGACAGCAGGCGCCCCAGCGCGGCGGTGGCGTTGGTGTAGTGGTCCCTGGCCATGACGTCCTCGGTGGTGAGCAGGACCTGGGCGGCGTCGACGTGGTGGGTGTGGAACGCCGCCGTCCACCTCGCCACGAGGAGGCCCTGCCCCATGGCCGCGGCCGCCTGGACGGAGGCGAGGTCGGAGGGCTTGGAGGCGAAGCCCAGGGGGTCCAGTCCGGCCGCGACGGCGCCCGAGGAGACGATCACGGCCTGCCTGCCGCCCCTGCGCCAGCGGGCCACGACGCGGGCGACGGCGTCGATGCGGTTGAGGTCGAGGCCCCCGTCGGGGCGCGTGAGCGACGACGAGCCGATCTTGACGACGACCCGGCGCGCCTCGGAGAGCGCCCTCACCTGTCCCCTCCCCCGTCGGCGGCGTCCGTCCAGTGGCCCGCGGCGCGCTCGGTCCACAGCTCCTCGCGGGCGGCCGCCTTGGCGTCCATGGCCTGGTGGTAGGCCTGGCGCCTCTCCTTGTTGGTGCGGCGGGCCGACTGGTCGATGCGCGAGTCCGTCCCCCGCGAGCCCAGCAGCTCCGGGCCGGTCGTCAGCGTCGGCTCCCAGTCGAAGACCACGCCGCCGTCCAGCTCCCCGATGACGACGGCGTCCCCGGCGACGGCCCCGGCTTTGACGAGTTCGTCCTCGACGCCCGCCGCGGCGAGGCGGTCCGCCAAGTAGCCCACCGCCTCGTCGTTGGCGAAGTCGGTCTGGCGCACCCAGCGCTCCGGCTTGTCGCCCCTGACCTGGAAGACCTCCTCGCCGTCCTTGCGGGTGCGGCGCACGCTGACGGCGGTGCGCTGGCCGACCGCTCGGGGCCGGATCACGGGCCGCGCGGCCTCGAGGGCGGGGCGCCGGGCGCGCTCGCGCTCCACGATCCCCGCCAGCGCGAAGGAAAGCGCCCGAAGCCCCTCGTGGGAGACGGCGGAGACCTCGAACACGGGCCACCCGGTCGCCTCCAGTTCGGGGCGGACGATCTCGGCCAGGTCCCGCCCGTCGGGCACGTCCACTTTGTTGAGCACGATGACGCGGGGGCGCTCCATGAGCGGGACGTGGCCCTCCAGCCCGCCCAGGTCGCCCTGGTAGGCGCCCAGCTCGGCCTCGATGGTGCGCAGGTCGTCGACGGGCGTGCGCTCGGCCTCGTAGACGGCGGTGTCGAGCACGTGGACGATGACCGCGCAGCGCTCGATGTGGCGCAGGAAGTCCAGGCCCAGGCCCTTGCCCGCGGAGGCGCCGGGGATCAGGCCCGGCACGTCGGCCATCGTGTAGCGCACGTCCCCGGCCGCCACGACGCCCAGGTTGGGGACCAGGGTCGTGAAGGGGTAGTCCGCGATCTTGGGGCGCGCGGAGCTCATCGCCGCGATCAGCGACGACTTGCCCGACGACGGGAAGCCCACGAGGGCCGCGTCGGCCACCGACTTGAGTTCGAGGACGACGTCGCGCTCCTCTCCGGGCTCGCCCAGCAGCGCGAACCCCGGGGCCTTGCGGGCCTTCGAGGCCAGGGCCGCGTTCCCCAGGCCGCCCCTGCCGCCCTGGGCGACGACGAAGCGCGCGCCCGCCCCCGTCAGGTCGGCCAGCAGCTCCCCCGACGTGGATTTGACGACCGTCCCGTCGGGGACGGGCAGGACGATGTCGGCGCCGTTCTTGCCCTGGCGGAAGTCGCCCATCCCCTGCGTGCCGTTCTGGGCCCTCTGGTGGGGCGAGCGGTGGTAGGTGAGCAGCGTCGTCTCCTGGTCGGAGACCTCGAGGACCACGGAGCCGCCGTCCCCGCCGTCCCCGCCGTCGGGTCCCGCCAGCGGCTTGAACTTCTCCCGTTTGATGGAGGCGACGCCGTTGCCCCCGTTGCCGCCCGCCGCGTGCAGTGTCACGCGGTCGACGAAGTCTGCCATGGTCCCTCCTGCGGGGTCGTGGATGTGGGGAAAGGGCGCCCGGCACTGCCGGACGCCCTCGTCGCGCGGTCGGTCTCAGGCGGAGGCGGACTCGACCACGGAAACGACTCGGCGGTCGCGCTTGCGCCCGAACTCCACCTCTCCCGCGCGCAGGGCGAACAGGGTGTCGTCCTTGCCGCGCCCGACGCCGTCACCGGGGTGGAAGTGGGTGCCGCGCTGGCGGACCAGGATCTCGCCGGCGTTGACGCGCTGGCCGCCGAAGCGCTTGACGCCCAGTCGCTGAGCGTTCGAATCACGGCCGTTGCGCGAGGAGCCGAGGCCCTTCTTGTGTGCCATCAGGAACTGCTTTCTGCTCGATTGATCCGGGGGTCAGGCGATCTCGGTGATCTTGACGACCGACATCTTCTGGCGGTGGCCCTGACGCTTGCGGTAGCCCGTCTTGTTCTTGTACTTGATGATCGAAATCTTCGGGCCCTTCGCCGAGTCGACGACCTCGGCCTTGACGGTGACCCCGCCCAGCTTGGCCGCGTCGACGGTGATGGCGTCGCCATCCACCAGCATCAGCGGCTTGAGCGACACGCTGGAGCCGATCCCCTCTGCCAATTTGTCGACGACGACGACGTCACCGACGGACACCTTTTCCTGCCGGCCGCCAGCCT
>ERZ773065.1266-NODE-1266-length-12946-cov-6.578155_pt1 | contig 12946 bp, 8 predicted proteins | sample MGYA00580623_ERZ773065 | MGnify/ENA primary metagenome ERZ773065 (study PRJEB29015, sample SAMEA2738017) | human oral metagenome | biome: human oral; feature: human-associated habitat; material: dental | place: China | collected 2047 ...
TCGTTAGTTGATTTTGTGGTAAAACCATTCTAACGGACTCAATCGCTTTTTTCTATACCTGAGGTCTCACATCTATTGTAAAGCTACAAAAAAATGTATGAATAAAAAAACAAATGCTTGACTTATGTGTTCTCATATGATAGTATTTATCTGAAAATTGATTAGATTATGCGAAATCTATGTAAGCAAAGCATTTATAAAGCGTATGCTGAGGGGAAACAGGTGAGTATTCCTGTGCGGTCCCGCCACTGTGTTTCGGGTATATAATCCCGATAAGCCAGATTACCTCCATAGATTGTAATTTTGTTATCGGCGCGGATACCGAGTCACACAGAATGTAAGTAGGCATCAAGGTTAGTGAGGGGAGTTATCCAAGGGCGGATAGGTCCGTTTTTTGTGGATGAATTCTCCCGTTTTAAGCACTCACACTTGTACCTCGGCATTTGCTGTCTACTTCCTCTCGGTTTTGCCTGCCGCAAGCAAGCTAGGAGGTGATAGTATATAAAATCCCAGTTATCGCAGAGCTGATTACCTTAATTAATCTGAATGCACATAAGTGCGATTTATTTTCAGGAGGTTATTTATGAACAAAAAAATAATTAAAAAGCTGACAGCGGCATTCTTAGGTATATTATTCGTGATGAGTATGAGCATCACATCTATGGCGGCAGAGCCTTGGGACAGCATACCTAACTTGCTTCCGTATCCTAATAAGGCGGAGTTTAATAAGGTTGTGACTATTCCTCTGGTATTTCCTAAGACCATAGAGCTTAAAGTGCAGGGGGCAAATGCACAGTATAAGCCGGCGATGTTTACCCAAAAGGCTTATGCAGATTCCATAAGTTATAGCATAATTCCGGGCAGCACAGGTGCGCTTAAGCTCAAAGAAAAAGAAAAGGACAGTCCTAATGTGTCCGGTGGCTATATCAGCAGGCAGAAGGTTGAAGTTAAGGCTAATGCCAAATATGGACCTTGCATAGTGAAGGCCAGTAATAATCATGGCGGATATGTAGACCTCGGAGTAATCATCAATCCTAAGTTAAAAAAACCAGATGTCAATAATGTTAAGATTAGATATTTTAACACTAAAGTGGACAGCTCGCACTTGCTCAAGAGCATAGATGGACAGTCAATCAACTGTGATAATGTCGATACTGATATTAAATTTCCGACGGCTTTAGATACATCAAAACTCGGAACGACCGAGCAGAAATATGCTAACAGTTCGGCAAACACATATTTGACATCGCTGACGATAAAAGGTCATAAATACACCAATAATCCGGCTACATATATAGGCTGGATGTACGGGGTATATGGCAGCAACGGTGTTAAAAAGCAGATGTGCAACTATGTAGGCGGTGAGGGCTATCGTTTAGAAGCAGGCGACATCGTCGTTTGGGGCTACGGAAGCTGGGGCATGCTACCTGAAACACTTCCGGCAAATCTGAGATAAAAATATTGCTAAATTAGGCGGAGTCTGCACGGCTCCGCCCCTTTAAGGAGAAAGAAGATGTTTGACAGAAAGAAAGCGAAGCTGTTTTCCATACTCCTTGCACTCTCTCTCGTTTTTTCCGGTATAGGTCTATCCCTTGCGGGAGAAAATTACGGGAAAAAGGTAGGTACGGTTACTGTATCCGTGGAGGACAGCGTTCCGATACCCGAAGGGCAGGATTGGCAGGAACCTAAGGGAAAGATACTGAATGACTGCGAGATAGCTCTCTATTCAGACGATACGATGATGGACTGCATAGAGAGAGCCTGTGCGCAAAACGGCATCGACATAGACATCGCGAACAGAGGTACGGGAAGCGGATACATAAGGTCGATAGACGGACTTGCGGAGAAGAAAAAAGGCGCTATGAGCGGCTGGATGGGTACGCTGAACGACTGGTTTACAAATAAGGGATTTGAAAATTTCTCTATAGAGAACGGAAAGCTGAAATCCGGAGATAAAATAAAGCTCGGCTATACGCTGAATTTAGGAAAGGATCTCGGAAGTGACTATGAAAACAATGATAAGAGCTTGAGAACGGTAGAATTTTCTAAAGGAAAGCTTGATAAGAATTTCAAAAGCGATATCTATGAATATACTTTAAACATAGAGGCGGAGAATGAAGCCTCGCTCAGTTTGCGTGCAGCCGCCGTAAACAAGAATTATCAGGTGAGGTCGTATCTCAACGATAAGGAACTTCCTTACCTCGGTCAATTTAACGTCAAGGACGGTGATATAGTTGAGGTTAGATGCGGAATAAAAGGCTGGCCGACGATGAGCGATGATAGCGCTGAAGGAAAGGTATATAGATTTAAAGTTACAATTTCACAAGGCGGACAGCCGGGACCTCAGGAGGATATAGAAACCGAGATAAATCTATCCGGAGGATTAAATGAAAACTCGGGATTATGTAACAGACTCGAGATATATAAGGACGGTAAAAAGCTTGCGGAAACTGCGGTAGAAGGACTTGAAAATACAAAAATTCAGCCTTTCGATGACGACTTTAAAGTTGAGGACGTATCGCAATGGAAGCTTAAGCTGAAGGAAGGCGAATACACACTGCACTTCTATACGGATAACACGGAGCTGTTTAAAGACGGTTTGATGGGAAAGTGCAATATAAAGATAGATGATAAAAATAAGGTCTTTTCCTTTTTTACCATACAGTACGATGCAACCTTCGGAGATTTAACCCAAGATGTACATTTATACTCCGATGAGCTTGATGTGAACCTATACGACAGCTCGGGGAAAAGACTTGAATGCTCCGATTTTGTTTTTCATTCGGAGGACGATAACTATGACTCTCATTATAAATTATATGTGGTTCAGTATGAGAAGAACTTAAAATTGAATTTTGCCGGTCGTCCCTTGGATAAGAGACTGGTTCCCGATCTTATTTTAGATGCTTCATCTCACAAATATGATGGTGAAGGGTTTTCCGTATCAGCATCGGGATTCAGAGGCTATGTGGATAAGGAAGTCTTTAAGAAAAACGATTCTTGCGGAAATCTGTCTTTCTCAATACGTTTAACGGATGAGTTGAGAACATATACTGTAAAGGTTCCTAAGGATCTGAACAATTTCCGTATATATCATCGAGACACAAAGGCATACAGCCCGTGGAGAGAGCTTAAGGAGGGTGACTACGGAGCTTCCGCGATTACAGTAGATAAGAGTCACAGCGACTACGATGTCTATTCGTTTAAGGCGGGGCATATTTACGGTCTCGTGCTCACAGGCGGCGGTGAAGGAACATCTTATATAAAATCACTTAAAGAAGTTAACTTCGACGGAAATAAAGGTTATGATATGACCTTTATGCTGTCGAAAAAGGGCAGCGGTGGCAGTCCTTACCAGCCTACATATTATATAGGTACGCTGACGAACGATATATATACGAATATAAGGGATGAGGGTATGTATCGAATAATCGCAAGCGGGGAGAGAGTACCGCTTAACACCTTCCGTGTTACGCAGGGTACGGGAAGCGATGTAAGCAATCTAATTATGGAGCCGGACAAGCACTATAAGGTGATGTACGGCGACAGCGTTGAAGTCATCGAAGGACAGGGTAAGATAGGAAGAGAGTGGGCTGATATAGCCGCAAAGCCGGGAAAGAGCGGTCCGTCAATAGTTGCGATAAGATATGACGAGTCGGAGTATTTAGAAAGCAGTGAAAATTTGCCGCCTATGAGTGAAAAGGGTATATATCTACCTGCTATAGATCCTGACAGAATCGGCATTGCCATATACGATGTTGATGGCAGCGGTGATAAGATTGAACCGAATATTAAGCAGCTTAAGTACGATACCATATATTTTGCAAAATCAATAAAGGGACCGAGCGGTAAGGAGCTGGGAGGAAGCGATACAAAGGATTTCACCTTCAGACCGACATCAAAAAACGGCGCGGTAAAGGTGGAATATCATAGGCCTATTCAGAGTCTTGACGACTTTAACAACGACAATTTCTTTGCTGAGGAAACATGGGAAGCGGCAGAGATGTCGGATGACGGAAGCGCGACAATCAAGCTGAGAAACGGCAGAAACATAATTAGAATGACATCGGGAGACAGCGTGAGGTACTTCACCCTGAGAGCCAAGGCTATAGATGTAAAGACCGAAAATCTCACAAACAAGGGCAAGAAGTTTAAAAAAGGAGATAAGGTAAAGGTAAGCTTTTCCGACCTAACTCTTCCGGTTTATAAGATGGTGGCGATATATAACCCGGGCATAGGAAACGACCCTCCGGGAAGCTACAATCTGGTTGCAAACACGAGGCTTATAGGCAAGCTGAACGGTAAGGACATAAAGGGACCGGTTACACAATATGCGATAGGCTATGTCAATTACTTTGAGTTTGAAGCAGGAGAGGACGATATGCTGCTCAGTGATATTCACATCACTTCGGGCGGCTTCGGCTCGGCGCTCGACGGTCATTGCGATATAGATGAAAACGGACTGGGTCCTAACTTCAATGCTCCGTCTATGTCAAACGGAATATACTGCGATTTTCCTGAGATTAGGATAGCTATGAAGGAGGGTAAGCCGTCTAAGCCGCAGAATCCGCAGCAGCCGGGAGGAACTTCAGAAAAGAAACCTGACGGTAAGATAAAGGAAAAAGGAAGAGGCCAAGCTAAGGGCGTGAATACGGGTGATGATTCCCAAATATATATTTATATGTTAATATTCGCTTCCGGAGCAGCTATGCTTATCGCAAGCAGGTTCGTGGAAAGAGAGAAAAACAGATAAAGTATTTTAGCAGATGACAGCAATGAGTTACGCTCAGCAATGAGTTACGCTCATTGCTGTCATAGTGTCAAACAGAAAATTAGTATCTTAATTATTCCAACTTAAAGCAAGGAGGGTATTTTATATGAATAAATATTTCAAAAACAAGAAACTCCCTTTTTCCTTTATTATTGCATTTCTGATGGTATTTAATTCGGTTTTACTTTTGCCGCTATACGCTTATGCCGAAGAAGAAATCTCAACGGAATTTGTTTCTGATAAACGAGAAGGCGACACTGCCCTTAATTCCGATGGGACAGAGTGCGTAGTCGGCAAGGATATTCGTATGACAAATTTGATTGTGTTGGAAAACGGTTTCTATGCAATTGTAGATGAAACAGAAAATACGGAGTTAAACACTCAGAATATTCAATTTCCGATATTGCAAGGATTTCCGGATAAAACAAAAACAAAGTATTTCACACACAGGATATTTGATCGCAACGGTAACTTTATGTTGAACTTAACAACAGCCGTTACAGGTCTTTATTCGCAGGTTGATGGCGGTTCATCAAGAATGCTAAACATTTCAGAAAGTTTTTCGGGCGCATATGCAAATGACTTCTCTTATTCAACCGTGTTAAATGGAAGTACGGGAACGATATATTTGTATTACAGGGGAAGAAATGCAGGGGCAATTAAATACGGAATATATACTAACGGATATATTGGAGAAATATAATCGTCTCAAAGTAGCTGCCACATTTATTTGAACGGCTACTCGTCAATATGAGAGTGATAAAACAAATGATTTTGACAACCGGCAATATTGCCGGTTGTTTTGCTGCATAAGCAAAACCACGCGCCTAACGCGTGGTTCAGTGTTTGTATTCTTAAGGCTAATATACGATTGTCTGATTTTGAGGTATGATCTGCTCTATTTTATCGCCGTCATATCCTTCAGGAATACCTTATAGCACTTGTATGCTTCATAGATGTCCGCCTTGCTTGCGATTTCCCATGGACTGTGCATGCATAGAACTGCAACGCCACTGTCGATTACATTCATTCCATAGTTTGCCAGAATGTAGGCTATGGTTCCACCACCGCCGGCGTCAACTTTTCCGAGTTCGGCAGTCTGGAAGCCTACCTTTGCGTCGTCCAATATCTGACGAATCTTTGCCATGAACTCAGCGCTGGCATCGTTTGAGTCGTACTTTCCGCCTGAACCTGTGTATTTGTTGAAAGTGATTCCATGTCCGCAGTAAGCTGTGTTCTTGCGCTCGAAAACGCTTTCGTATGTAGGATCAAAGCCTGCACTTACATCAGATGAAAGCGCACATGAATTTCTCAAAGCACGGCGAAGCTTAAGTTCTGAGAATTCTCCACATAGTTCCATCATCTCAGCAAATGTGTCCTCAAAGAAGTGTGACTTCATTCCTGTAGCGCCAACGCTTCCAATTTCTTCCTTATCGGAGAGAATGCAAAGCGATGTTCTTGCCTGAGCCTCACTATCGAGGATTGCAGCAAGTGAAGTGTATGCACAGATGCGGTCATCATGTCCATAGCCGATTACCATAGCTCTATCAAAGCCTAGATCCCTAGCCTTTCCTGCAGGTACAACTTCAATCTCAGCGGATAGGAAGTCGTCCTCATCAAAGTTATATTTTTCCTTGAGTATTGCGAGGATTTCGGCTTTAACTCTATCCTTTGTCGCTTCCTTGTCATCAGAATCGCCGGCGTCAAGAGGCTTGCTTCCGAGGAGTACGTCCAGTGCCTCACCCTCGATAACCACATTTGCCTTCTTGCTCATCTGCTGTGATGAAAGGTGTACTAGCAGATCAGTAACTGAGAAAACCGGATCGTTTTCGTCATCACCGACTGCGATATCGATAACCGTACCATCCTTTTTTGCTACAACGCCGTAGAGTGCTAGTGGAATTGTAACCCACTGATACTTCTTGATACCGCCATAGTAGTGCGTATCCAGATAGACGAACTCTGAGCTCTCATAAAGAGGATTTTGCTTAATGTCAAGGCGAGGTGAGTCGATGTGCGCACCGAGAATATTTGTACCGTTCTCAATACTTTCCTTGCCTATGATTCCAAAAATCATAGTCTTGTTCATATGCTGTGCATAGAACTTGTCACCGGTCTTAAGTTTCTTTCCTTCTTTAATCAAAGCTTTGATATCCGAATAGCCCCTTGTTTCAGCCATTTTGATAGCTTCTGAAACGCAGAGACGCTCTGTCTTTGCTCTAGATATAAAATCCTTGTATTCCTCTGAAAGTTCATTCAGTTTTTTCAGGTCATTTTCCGTATATGTTGGCCATAAGTTTTTGGTTTCCATTACTCTTCCTTTCCTATATACATTATTTGTGTATATCAATTGTATTAGTATAAATATATGCTATACACATTATATGTAAATTTGATGAGTTTTTCAATCTTGCTATTTAAAAAACTATGCCTTGGGGGTATAATTCAATATGGAGGCGTATATCATGAATAAAGAATTTGAGAAGATAAATCATTGCCTGGAGCAGATTAGGAAGAAAACCGATTTTGAGCCCCTAATGGCTGTTGTTTTAGGTTCGGGACTCGGTGCTTATGCTTCAAAGATGGAAGTTGTTTGCGAGATTACATATAGTGAAATCAGTGGTTTTCCCGTGTCTACAGTGCAAGGTCACGATGGAAGGTTTCTATTTGGATATGTCGAAGGAGTTCCAATAGTTGCAATGAAGGGCAGGGTGCACTTCTACGAAGGATATACTATGAACGAAGTCGTTCTTCCTATAAGAACTATGGGGCTTCTCGGTGCCAAGTATATTCTTTTGACGAACGCCGCCGGTGGGATTGATTTAGATTTCAGCCCCGGGGACCTTATGCTAATTAAGGATCATATATCGAGTTTCATCAGAAGCCCGCTTATAGGAGAGAATATAGAGGAGCTTGGCATCAGATTTCCTGATATGAGCAGGGTCTACGATGCAGAGCTTATCGAGTGTATAAGAAAAGCAGCTTCCTGCGAGGGTATAGACCTGAAAGAGGGAAGCTACCTACAGACGAGTGGCCCTCAGTTTGAGACACCGACCGAAATCAAGATGTTCAGAACACTTGGAGCGTCGGCTGTGGGAATGAGCACGGTGGTTGAGGCGATAGCAGCACATCATATGGGCATGAGGGTATGCGGAATATCGTGTATAAGTAATATGGCGGCAGGCATTTTAGAACAGCCGCTCACACACTCTGAGGTTCAAACTACTGCAGATAAGGTTGCACACAAGTTCGAGAGACTTGTCAGCATCCTTATAAAAGAGATTGGACAGCTTAAGGAGGTATAGATGAGAAAAAGCGTTTTTATTACCGGAGGTTCTAAGGGAATCGGCGCGGCTTGCGTTGAGCTGTTTTCAAAGAACGGATTTGCGGTAGCCTTTGTATATGGAAAAGATAATAAAGCCGCCCAAAAGTTGGCAGCTAAAACTTCAGCTCTTGCAATCAAAGCAGATGTTTCAGATGTTGAACAGATAGAGAAGGCCTTTGACCAGGCCCGGACATACTTTGGGATACGTAGCTTTGACGTAGTTGTCTGCAATGCAGGAATCTCAGCATCGGGGCTTATAACCGATATGAACGAGGATGTCGTAGACTTACTCATAGGAATTAATCTTGTGGGAACGATAAATGTTAGTCGCAAGGCGGTTTCATACATGGTTGAGGAGAAGAAGGGAAACATTGTTATGATCTCATCAATGTGGGGTCAGAGAGCAGCGTCATGCGAGAGTATATATGCAGCGACAAAGGCAGGAATCATCGGTTTTGCCAGAAGTCTTGCTGCAGAGCTTGGACCTTCGGGTATAAGGGTAAACGTCGTATCGCCGGGAGTTATAGCGACTGATATGAATAGAGAATATAGCGACGAGGATATGTCGGCTTTAGCAGACGAAACTCCGCTTGGGAGAATAGGACTTCCGGATGAGGTTGCCGAGGCAGTCTATTATTTGGCCAGCGACAAGGCTAGTTTCATAAACGGGCAGGTGCTCGGAGTAGATGGCGGTTTTGCCGTTTAGTTATAGTCATATTTTGAGGGATTAAAATGTCAGTTATACAAAACATTTTATCGAAAATAGGAGAGTTCTTTGTAGGCTTATTCGATCTGGCCAAGGAGCTTTTTACGCTTTCAGACGGATATGGTCTTCTTTACACTGCCATCGCAAGGTGGGTGTTTATAATTCTTTCGCTCTTCATTTTGGTGAAATCCATAGTTTCACTCTTGCGTAGCAGGAGTCCTAATGAGGTGTGGGCATATTTCAATGTCAACGACAAAATAGCTTATCCTATAACTCACTGGGAGAACTTAATAGGCAGATCAAAGAGCTGCGACCTCGTACTTAAGGATGATGCGGCTTCGAGAAGCCACGGTACGCTTTGCAGAGACGCCGAGGGCAAGTGGTCATACATGGATTTAGGATCGAGCAACGGAAGTATCTGTGCCGGAAAGAGACTCAGCAAAGGTAAGAAGTATCCAATTGAACCGGGAGACAGTATTCTTATAGGCCAAAGCACATGTACGCTGCTTCCTATCAGCCTTGAGGAAAAGAGAAATAACGAGAAGCTGAGAAAGGAAGAAACATTCCTTCTATCACCTTGGACATCTCTTTTGATGCTTACTCTGTTTCAACTGATGACTGTGATTCAGCTCGATATATCTTTGGGAGAGGCATATACCGGTCAAATTTCAGTGGCTTTTGCGGGCCTTTGTGCATTGATGTGGGCCTATGTTATCACCATGAGAATGCTAAAAAGAAAGAGCTTTGAGATGGAGACGATAGCGTTTTTCTTGTCAACTCTAAGCCTTGCCGTCACAGCGAGCAAGTATCCGCATTCAGTGCTGAAGCAGTTTATAGCCATAGTCTTTGGAGTGCTTCTATTTGTTGGGATGTGTACAGTTTTGAGGAACCTGGATAGAAGCAAGGCTATCAAAAGATATCTCTACGCAGGGGCTGCAGCTATGCTTATTTTCAACCTGCTTCTAGGCACGACAAAATTCGGAGCTGCAAACTGGGTAAGTATAGGAGGTCTTTCTGTTCAGCCATCTGAGATAGTAAAACTGGCTTTCATCTGGGTGGGTGCGGCTTCACTGGATGAACTGATGGAAAAGAGAAATTCACTCATATTTATGCTCTTTTCGGGATTTTGTTTTATATGTCTCGCTTTGATGGGTGACTTTGGAACAGCATTGATATTCTTTGTAACTTTCCTAGTTATATCCTTCCTCAGAAGTGGCGATTTCACAAAGCTAATCTTGATTGTCGGAGTTGCATTTGTCGGAGGACTTATGGTCCTGAAGTTTAAGGCCTATGTTGCAGCAAGATTTTCTGCATGGGGACATGTTTGGGAATTTGCTGATGAGATGGGATACCAGCAAACTAGAACCATGTCAGCCGCATCAAGTGGAGGACTCATAGGTGTCGGTGCAGGAGACGGATGGCTTAAGACCATTCCGGCGTCTGAAACTGACCTGGTATTTGGATTCATAACAGAGGAGTGGGGACTCATAATTGCGGTACTTGCAATATTTGCTATAGTTACGCTTTCACTCTTTGCGATTCGTTCAATTTGGAGTGGTAGATCAACTTTCTATACGATTGCCGCTTGCTCTGCGATGTCGCTATTCATTTTTCAAACAATGCTAAATGTATTTGGCTCGGTAGACCTATTTCCGCTTACGGGTGTTACATTCCCATTCCTCTCAAACGGAGGAACGAGTATGGTTGCATCATGGGGACTCTTAGCATTCCTTAAGGCTTCGGACACTAGGGCGAGCGCGAGCATTGCTGTATCAAGCGAGGAGGCGATATCATGAGAAAACTCGAGGTTAGATCGATAATATGTTTAGCTCTTGCGGCGGTTTTGATACTCGGAACAGGAATTTTTGTGTTTCGATTTGTCAAATACGGAAGCAAGTGGGCGACATTCTACGGAAACAAAAGTATATATGAAAACGGTGTTCTCAAGAGTGGAGCCATCTATGACAGAAACGACGTTCTCCTGGCAAAGAGCGGGGGCGGCGAGATAAAATATAATGATGATGCGGAAATCAGAGAAGCTACGCTTCATGCTGTTGGCGACGTGAATGGTAAGATTTCAACATCAGCACTCAGTGCATATAAGGATAAACTCATAGGATATAATCTTTTGACGGGTACATATAAGCTTAAGGGCAAAAACGAGGATCTGAAGCTGACTATTGATGCTGACGTTTGCAGGGAGGCTTATAGACAGCTATCAAAGTATGATGCCGGATGTATTGGAATCTACAACTATAAGACAGGTGAGATTATCTGTATGGTTAGCACTCCTACCTTCGATCCTGAGAATGAACCAAGCGTTCCGCGCGATGATCAGTCAGGTGTATACCTTAATAGATTTCTCTCATCAAAGCTTCCGCCGGGCTCAATTTTCAAAACGGTTACTGCAGCAGCGGCGATTGAAAACACAGACTACCAAAATTTTAGTTATCAGTGTGACGGAACCAGATTAATTCATGGTGAGAAGTTAAACTGCGCATACCCGCACGCGCATGTCGACCTTGGAGGTGCGCTGTTGCAGTCATGTAATGGTGCTTTCTCAACGCTGGCCAATGAGATGGGTCCTGAAATAATGAAGGATTATGTTGATAGGCTTGGACTCACAAAGTCATATGATATCGATGGAATAAAAAATGTAAAGGGAAGTTTCGACTTTCCCAAGAATTCAGATTTAAACCTCGGCTGGGCAGGAGTAGGCCAGTATCATGACCTTGTGAACCCATGCTCGATGATGGTTTATATGGGAGCAATTGCAAATGGTGGAAAAGCTGCAATTCCTCATATTTTGATGAATGATTTCAGAATAACCAAGATGACAAATCAGATGATAGATAAGTCCACATCGGAAACTCTTTCGAAGATGATGAAGAAAACCGTAGAAAACGGATATCTTGGTAATAGTAATCTGCCAAATCTGGATGTATATGCTAAGACCGGAACTGCAGAGTCCGCAGGAAAGAAACCTTACGGATGGTTTGCAGGATTCCTAAAGGATGAGAATCACCCTTATGCATTCATAGTTTGCTTGGAGAACTCGGGCGAAGCCTACTACACAGCTCTTCCGGTTGCAAACAGCGTTTTGCAAGTTGCAGTAAGAAAGTAGTTTTGTGACAAATTAAGATATGAAATTGACCATTGTAATATTAATAATAAAAGGGAGTTTTTAATGAAAGACGAAACTAAATGCCTGCATTCAGGCTATAAACCAAATAACTCAGAGCCGCGCGTGCTTCCTATCGTGCAGAGCACAACCTATGTATTTGACTCAACACAGGATGTTGCAGATGTATTTGATGATCCGACAAAGGCTCTAATATACTCAAGATTTGCAAATCCCACTGTAATGGCTGTTGAGGATAAAATTGCGGATTTGGAAGGTGGAATTGCAGCTATGTGCACAAGTTCAGGACAGGCGGCTAACCTCTTTGCTGTACTGAATATATGTAAGGCGGGAGACCACATTCTCAGTTCCGCGCAGATTTATGGCGGAACATATAATCTATTCAATGTAACGCTTAAGAAGTTAGGTATAGATTGCACTTTCGTATCCACTGATGCGAGTGATGAAGAAATCGAAAAAAAGATTCAAACTAACACAAGACTTGTTTTCGGCGAAACTATCGCAAACCCTGCGATAAGCGTATTTGATATAGAGAGATTCGCTAATCTTGCTCACAAGCACAATATTCCGTTAATCGTTGATAATACCTTTGCGACACCTATACTTTGCAAGCCTTTTGAGTTCGGGGCCGACATAGTGACTCATTCGACAACAAAGTATATGGACGGACACGCAGTTCAGGGTGGCGGTATCATCGTAGACAGTGGAAAATTTGAATGGGCTAACGGAAACTTTCCTGATATGACAGAGCCAGACGATTCGTATCACGGGATAAAATATGTGGAAAAGTATGGAAATCTGGCATACATATTAAAGGCAAGAATGCAGTTAATGCGTGACTTTGGGGCATATCCTGCTGCGCACTCCGCCTTCTTATTAAACCTGGGACTTGAAACTCTTCACCTCAGAATGGAAAGATACTGCGAAAACGCATTAGCAGTTGCAAGGTATCTGGAGGAGAACGACCTGGTTGAGAGTGTAAGCTATCCGGCACTTGATAGC
>ERZ773065.1268-NODE-1268-length-12926-cov-3.227954_pt1 | contig 12926 bp, 15 predicted proteins | sample MGYA00580623_ERZ773065 | MGnify/ENA primary metagenome ERZ773065 (study PRJEB29015, sample SAMEA2738017) | human oral metagenome | biome: human oral; feature: human-associated habitat; material: dental | place: China | collected 2047 ...
GCACCTGACTCTTAATCAGGGTGTCCAGGGTTCGAACCCCTGGTGGTCCACCAAATAAACCCGCACAGTAGTGCGGGTTTTTCTTTTGACATCATTTTTATCAGGGTACCTTTTGACATCATTTTGACATCAATTAGAATATGTTTGAAATCTTTTCTACGACATCGGCTTCCATAATCGGAGTAACATGAGAGTAGGTATCCATCGTTTGTTGATACGAGGAATGACCAAGTCTCATTTGTACGACTTTAAAGTTTACGCCTGCTTCTAATAACAGGGTAGCGTGTGTATGACGAGTATCGTGCATCGTAAAGTCAGGTCTACCGATTGCGGTGGCAAACTTCTTACATTTTAAAGAAACCTTAGCCGGATCACGAGGGCTTCCGAACTTACCAGGGAACACGAGATTATTATTTCTCCAGTTCGTTGCTTTTAGGCGCCGTTTATCGACGCATGTGCGAAGTTTTAGGAGCTCTGCGATAGTTTTATCGTCGAGTGATATAGAACGCCTAGACGAGCTGTTTTTAGTCGTTTTTGAGAGAGTGGTTACTTCATTGATACGTAAAACAGTCTGATTGACGGTTAGCGTCTTTTGTTTTAAGTTGACATCATCCCAGGTTAAACCGAGTATCTCGCTACGTCGTAAACCTGTAGTAAATGCTAACTTAAATAGGGCGTGCCATTCGACATCATCGATTTGTTCAAGGAAGGTCTCAACCTCTTCTTTAGATAGCGTTACCATTTCACGTTTACGCTCTTGTTTAGGCTTTCTAACTAATGTGGCCACGTTCTTCGAGAGTATCTCATCCATGACAGCCTGCTTTAGTATAGATCTTAGAACGGTTAGCGTGTAACTGATAGTCCGAGCTGATAAATGACTCATGCTATCCATAAGTGCTCTTACGTTTAATGCGGATAGCTCGACCAATCGTATCGAGCCTATGAAAGGTACAATATAGGTTTTAATAATATATTGGTAAGAGGAGAGGGTATTCTGTGAAACCGTATCCGTTTTAAGTCGGATCCAATACTCGCACCAGCGCTCGATTGTAATCGTGTTATCGTAGTTAGCACATTGTGCTAGCGACTCAACGTAGGCATCACGTTCAGCAATAGCCGCCTTCTTGGTAGTGCCATAAAAGTATTTACGCTTACCGTTTATCATCTTTGATACTTGGTAGCGCCCATCGACTCGCTTTTTAGCCATAAAAATAACCTCCTTGGCTTAAATTTGGGTATAAGAAATAAGCCTTAGAGGTTTTATGTGATATAATGGTATTGGAGTAAAAATGAAATACCTCTAAGGTATGTAGTTTTTAGTGGCCCTCACTGCGGTGAGGGCTTATTTTTTTACCTAAAATACAGAATCTAATACATCGTCATACCAGTGCTTTTTCTTTTTAGGCTGTTGCACTTCTTCAGATGGTGCCTGGTGTATCTCATGATCGGCTTGCCATTTTGCCAGTGCGTTTTTAGTACCTTCGTCGACTTTGTGTAAGTCGTCCATTTCTTTTGGTGTCATACTAATAGTGCGTTCAAGATATTCCTGTTCGTCTAGTAATTCCGTGCTCCCGTCATCGTAATGTACTAGTACCTTAGGACCGTCTAACGCCTTAAATTCATCGTGAGATACTTCAGTTCTAGCGAATCCTGTAACTGTAACTAAGGCAAGCATAGTAGTAATTAATAAAGTCTTTTTCATGTTAACATCTCCCTATGTTAAATAATATGATGATAAAAGTCGATTCCGTTAATGTCTCCATCTTCAATCTGAGACATTCTAACCATACGTTCGACTAAATTAACGTGATGATCTACATAAAAGTCATCACGAATAATATGACTTAACTCATGCTTTATTTCCTCCCTCATGCGTTCATGGGGAAGATTTTTATTAATGTAGATATTATGAGTGTCTACATCTTCTGATTCCTCAGAAACTGCTTTAGCATTTGGTAAGTCACAATAGATAAGGTTAATAACCAATACTACCACTCTCCCTTGTGTGTATTACTTATGTTTAGATTTTAAGAACTCTATGTATTTGACTGTTTCTTCCATCTCCTCTTTAGTGATATCTTTAGCAGCGGAGAAGAGCATACGAGCCCCTGGGCGTGTGCGTAGGTACTCGGCGAACTCAGCGGCTTCTCGGTCTGTGTAGTAGCCTTCAGTATGTTTTTCAACCAGTTCAGATTTAGGGACGCCAAAATAGTTTGCCAATAGTTCAATTTTATCGATTCTAGGATATGTATTTCCCTTTACCCAATCGGTAAACGTAGTATACTTTAGTCCTAAATCAGCGCATATTTTATTGCGATCAATTCCGCGACTATCCATTAGTCGTTGAATATTCTCGGCCATAATAGCCTTGTTACCTAAATCACTCATAAGAACCTCTCAAAATACGGAATATATTAATTAATACACCTATATATTACGATATTTTCGTAATAAAATCAATATTTTACGGAAATTTTACAATAGTTTAAGTTTGGTTTATGGACATTACGGATAAACCGTAGTAGAATGATGACTGTAAACAAGATGTGAGTATCGAGAAAGGAGGTAGCTTATGAAGTATACATTAAAGATGTTAAGGGCTTCAAAAAACTGGTCTCAACTTACGGCATCTAAAGCGATTGGAGTGTCTGTTGATACTTGGGGAAATTGGGAGCGTAAACGCTCTTTCCCTGATGTTCCTCACATAAAAAAGATACAAGAAGTATTTGGTGTAACGTATGACGACATTATTTTTTTATAGTTGATTACGGTTAAACCGTTACGGAGGATAGGTTATGAAAGAATTCGTAATCAGAATGTTCGGCGAATCCATTACGGAACGCATGAACGAGTTAGGCAGGACTAAGACGGCGCTGATCAAACAAGCTGAAATCTCGATGGATACATTAAACCGAGCTATCAAGGGCAAGTCAGTGCAAATGTCGACAGTCGTTGGTATCTGCTATGCGTTGTGTGTCGATGATTCTGAAAGTCATGACTTTTGGGAAACCGATTACTACAACCCTAAATTAGATAGGAGGTAATTATGAATAAAGAATCACTCTATGAATTATGTTCGATATGCTTATGGATTTTAGCATTAGGTATATCCTCTAGCATAAGTTTATTCATCTTAGTATGGACGGTTCGACTAGCATTTAGCGTCTAGGAGGTACCTATGAATAAGATGTGTATCACAGTAGCGGAAGCTGCAGAACTTGCCAGCGTACCACAAGCCGTTATCCGAGAATGGGCGCAAGATTTTGACTTCCCGTCCATGAAAATCGGTAAGCGTGGAGGTAAACGCCTTATCCACGTTGATTCGTTTAATGCTTGGCTTGCTAAACGATGCCAGGCACGAATAGGAGAGTAGACATGATGAAAGTAGTTTATGTGCTTCGCATTATTGCAGCCATATTAGTAGTAGGAACTGTCGGTTCTATCGAAATAGACCGCATTGATTTATGGACTGGTATGTGCCAGGGGTTACTAGGTATCACTCTTTGGTTACTCACTGGATACTGGATTGAGGAGCTAAAAGAGTATGAACGATAAACGATGCTCCTTCTGTAATAAAAGGATTAAAAGCCCTTACACAAATTGGTCGTACCTAACCGGTAAGCCTCGTATCGTGTGCGATAACTGCAAAGACATACATCCGTGTGTAAATAGAATAACACGTTTATCCAAACGTGCCTAGTGAAAGGAGGTGAGGACATTGCGAGACTGTACAACGTGCCCTAATAGAGATTACTGCATTCCTGATGAGTGTGAGCACCTGGGCACAAAAAAAAGCACCCCAAAGCACGGCAATGCTAAAGGGCGCATAGAAAAATATCCATTTAAAGTATATCACATAGTTAAACCGAAAGGGAATAGAACAATGATCGAGTTAAAAATCACAGTTGATAAAGCAGTTGAATTAGAACAAGAAGTGAAAGACCTATATCAATCTATTGTAGGCGCACCCGTTAAAGAAGAAACACCTACTAAGAAGGAAGCCCCAAAAGTAGAAGATCCTGCTCCTAGAGCTGTGCCGGTTAAAGAGGAAGCACCAGCTCCTAAGGAAGAACCTATAGAAGAAGCTCCAAAACAAACAGCTCCTAGCCTTGAAGCAACTCGTGAAGCAGTAAAAGACGTAATGGCAAAAGCTACTGATAAAACGAAAGCAAAAGGTGAATTCAAAGCCTTCTTAGATAGTATCGGCGCCGAAAAGGTAACATCTGCTACCGCTGAACAACGTATTCAAATTATGGATTGGGTGGATAGCCGTGGCTAAGAAACACGCCTTACTAGGTGCATCCAGTAGTGCCAGGTGGTTAGTATGTACTCCTTCAGCAAGACTCGAAGCGATGTTCCCTGATGAACAATCGCCCTATGCTGCGGAGGGTACTGTAGCACATGACCTGGCAGAAGCAATTCTCCGACATAAGCTAGAAGGCAAAAAAGCTCCTAAGCTGGACGACTACTCTGCTGAAATGGTAGAAGCGGTTAACCGATATGTCGATATTTGCGAAGAAAAGGTAAACGAAGCACGTGCTCGTTCCTCTGATGCGGAAGCCATGATTGAAGCACGGCTCGACTTCTCTAGATGGGTACCTGAGGGCTTCGGTACCGGCGATATGGTCATCGTAGCTGATGGCATTCTGGAAGTGATTGACCTGAAGTACGGTAAAGGCGTTCCTGTTAGTGCTGTTGAAAACACACAAATGCGACTATACGCGTTAGGTGCTTATGACGTTAACGAGTTCTTGTATGATGTAAAAACGGTTCGTATGACGATCGTTCAACCAAGACTTGATAGTGTGTCTACCGACGAAATGTCACTTGAAGAACTTCTTGATTGGGGCGAAGATATCAAACCAATCGCACAACGTGCCTGGGAAGGCGTCGGCGAATGTACACCTTGTGATTACTGTAACTTCTGTAAAGCACGGCACACCTGCCGAGCATTAGCAGATACTTGCCTTGATACATTCTATAAGAATGGTGGTAAGCTCAATCAATTACTCACTGACCAGGAAGTATCTGACATTCTAGCGATGAAAGATTTGATCACGAAATGGATTAAAGGTGTTTACGATTTCGCGTACGAGAAAGCTTTATCGGGTGAAAAGCAATGGCCTGGATATAAATTAGTGGAAGGTACATCAAGACGTACAATTACGGATCCAGACGCCGCTGCTAAAACATTACTCGATAATGGCTATAAGGAAGAAGACATATTCAAGCCACGTGAACTCGAAGGTATCACGAACTTACAAAAGGTACTTGGCAAAAAGGGCGTTGCCGAATACTTAGAAGCATATATCGATAAGCCGGAGGGCAAGCCTACGCTTGTACCGGAAAGCGATAAACGCCCAGCAATTAATACAGTTGAAACAATGATGAATGAATTTGAAGATGAGGTATAAGAGATGAACAAAACATTAACAACAGCACTAGCAATTTCCGCGTTAGCAGTAAACGTAGTTGGCGCAACTAGTAATAATACAGTAGGCGGTACAGATAATACTATCTCCGCAACATCTACAAGCTCCGCAGTGTGGGGCTTCCAAAACAACATCGACGCTAATAATGCGTTAGCGTTCGGTACAAATAATACTGTAACTGGTGAAAACGGCTTCGCCGGTGGTAATAATGCTACGGCAGCAGGACGTAATAGCTTCGCGTTCGGTTCCCATGCTGAAAGCCTAGTTGAGTACACAGTGGCAATCGGCAATCAGGCCCGTGTTTCTAGCTATGATAGTGTGGCTATCGGTAACGGTGCCTTCGTATCCGGTGAATCTTCTGTAGTATTAGGCAGAACTAATACTGTTACAGGTGCTGACACTGTGGTTGTTGGCGCTAACAATGGCACAGTGGCTGGCGGTCAGTCTGCTGTAGTTGGATACAACAACAAAATTGGTTCCCAAAAGGAACAATTAGTGTTCGGGTCTAATTCCGAATCTAATGGTCAAGGTGCTCTTACATTTGGCACTCATGCCAAATCCTTAGCCACTGATGCCGTTGCATTCGGTAACAATACGATTGCTGATAAAGCAAATTCTGTAGCCATCGGCACTAACAGTGTTACCGACGACGCCGTGGGCGTTGAAGGTATCACAATCAATGGCACTAAGCACGTATTTGCTGGTGAACAACCAGCAAGCGTAGTGTCCTTTGGTTCTAAAGCCCGTGCAGGTGCAGGCGGAGTAACTCAGTACAATCGCCAACTCACGAATGTTAGCGCTGGTCAAATCTCCGCTGATTCATTAGACGCTATCAATGGTAGCCAATTATACGCTGCTATTGATGAAATCGAAACAAACGCTAAACAAATTAACAAAAACAAGCAAAACATTAAAGATGTGGCAATCGGTTTGAACATGTTAGGCGATGTAGTGAACGATCATGAGCAAGCTATCGCAGGTAATACTACTGCAATCGCCAACAACACTAACCGCATCAATGGTAATACATCTGCTATTACTTCCCTTGGCCAAAAGGTAACCGCTAATACAGCGGATATTAGAAGCCTTGAACATGTGGCAGATAATCACGAAGGGCGTATCACGACTTTAGAAAATCGTTCTACCAGCATGGCTAATGACATTAACAACAAAGTCAACAACCTTGGCCAACGTGTTAACAAGTTAGGGGCAAGTTCCGCAGCACTTGCAGGCTTACATCCATTAGACTTTAACAGAAATGACAAAGTCAGCTACGCAATCTCTTATGGGCATTACCGTAACAGTAATGCAGTAGCGCTCGGCGTATTCGCTAGACCTAATGAACGTATCATGCTTGGCTTTGGGGCTACGCTAGGCGGTGAGAACCAATACACCGTAAACGTAGCATTTAAAACTGGTAAAGGTAGTGACTACATCGCTGAAGCCAAAGATGCGCAAAGCCGTATTTCTAAACTCGAAGCACTCGTAAACAAATTAATGACTGAAGTAGAAGCTAACAAATAATTCATTTAAAGAAGGAGACCGTAACAATGGCTAAATTAACAACTGGTATCGTAAGACTTTCCTATGCAAACATCGCTCAACCTCGTAAAAACGACGACGGCAAAGCAAAATATAGCTCCCAAATCATTGTCGACAAAACCGATAAGAAGACAATCAAAGCATTTGAACGTGCTATCGAAGAACTTAAGGCTGATCCAAAAGCAGTAGCTAAGGTAGAAGGTAAAGCAGCATACCTTAAATTGAACTTACGTGATGGCGATACAGATGAAGCAGTAGCTGACCAACCTGAAACATACGCTGGTAAATTCTTCATTAACGCTAACAGTGATAAGCAACCCGTAGTGTTCACTCGGGACAAAATAAAGATGGACCAATTCGACATTGAAGAAGAAATCTACTCCGGTGTATACGCGCAGGTAGCACTTTCTGTGTTCGCTTACAACTTCAATGGTAAGAAAGGTGTAGGCTTTGGTCTAAATGGTGTTCGGAAAGTCAAAGATGGCGACCGCTTAGGCGGTGTTCACGTATCTGCTAATGACTTCGGCGACGACGATTTAGGCGATATGGACGATGACGATTTAATCTAAGGAGGCAAATATGGAGCTAAGTATTGATGTGGAAACGTATTCTGACTGCCCTATTAAATATGGGGCGCAGCGATACGTTGATGATACAACATTTGAAATACTGCTCTTTGCCTATAGCTTCGATGACGAACCGGTCGAAGTAATTGATATGACAAAGGATCCACTGCCCGATAGGGTGGTGGATGCCTTATATAACAAGGAAATTACAAAGACTGCATTCAACGCAGCATTTGAAATGCTATGCCTTAAAAAGTATTACCCTGATGCGGATTACACGAACTGGGAATGTACCTCTGTACTAGCTTTGTACTGTAGTTTACCGGCAAGCCTCGACAATGTGTCTAAGGCTTTGAAATTAGGAGAGGCTAAAGACTCAAGAGGTAAACGCCTTATCCAGTTCTTCTCCGTACCACGAAAACCAACTAAGACAAATCCTAAGACACGAAATATGCCAGAGGATGCGCCTGGAAAATGGGCGGAATACATTGAGTACAACCGCCAGGACGTGGTAGTAGAAAAGGCAATCCGTAAACGCTTACTTTCGCTGAAACCGCCGGCTATCGAGCATGAGTACTGGCTACTCGACCAAGATATCAACTGGCGAGGCGTGAAAGTAGATATGGAACTCGTCGATGCAGCGCTTGCTTGTAACGACGAAATTGTGGAAGAAGCTACCGAGTCATCCAAGATATTAACAGGATTGGAGAATCCTAACAGTACTATGCAACTTAAAGAGTGGCTAACTGCAAGACTAGGATATAATCTAGAAACAATGCGAAAAGACGATGTATCAAGCCTCTTAGAACAGGATATCCCCTCTGATGTGCGCAAGGTATTACAAAATAGACAGGTGCTCGGTAACTCCTCCATCAAAAAATACTTGGCCATGAAAAACGCTGTATGCTCAGATGGTCGTATTCACGGCATGCTTCAGTTTTATGGCGCTATGCGTAGTGGACGATGGGCAGGCCGTGTAGTACAGCTACAGAACCTCCCTCGTAACTACCTAGAAGATTTAGACACAGCTCGGGAAGTCCTTAAAAGTAGAGACGTAGAAATGCTAGACCTACTATACGGAAACCCTGGCGACGTGATTAAGCAACTTATCCGTACTGCTCTTGTAGCAGAGGATGGGCACCGATTTATTGTAGCCGACTTTAGCGCTATCGAAGCCCGTGTTATTGCCTGGCTTGCTCACGAGCAGTGGCGCCAAGATGTATTTGCGCAAGGTGGCGACATATACTGTGCCTCCGCATCAAGCATGTTCCACGTACCTGTTGAGAAGCATGGCGTCAATGGGCATCTTCGCCAAAAAGGCAAGGTAGCTGAATTAGCGCTAGGGTATGGTGGCGGTGTAGGAGCCATGAAAGCGATGGATACTAAAGGAGAAATTCCTGAAAAGGAGCTACCGGGTATCATTGAAGCATGGCGGCAAGCTAGTCCACGAATTACGAGATTTTGGAAAGATGCAGACAGCGCAGCAAAGCAAGTAGTGAGAACAGGAGAACCCGTACGAATTAGACAAGGCAATATTAAATTCTTTAAATCGAAAGGCTTCCTGTTTATTGAATTGCCGTCCGGACGAAGACTTGCTTATGCAAGACCTCGGCTCGGGCTTAATCGGTTCGGTAGTGAATCGATTGAGTATGACGGTATGGATCAGGTTAAGAATACATGGGGCAGAGTTGAGACCTACGGCGGAAAGCTCGTCGAAAACATTGTACAGGCTGTTGCAAGAGATTGTTTAGCAGCAGCGATGTTAAGACTTTCTAAAGCGGGTTACAAAATAGTCGCCCATATCCACGACGAAGTGGTTATCGAAGCGCCAATAGGCGAAGGCAGTTTAGAAGAAGTTATAGATATTATGTGTGAACCTGAACCCTGGAATGAAGGGCTCATATTAAATGCAGCAGGGTTTGAGAACCCTTACTATATGAAGGATTAGGAGGACAATCCATATGAAACTCTCAAAACAACAAATTCAACAACAACGCGAAGCAATCGACGGCTTATATGAACTCGTAAAAGATGCACCAGCTAGCGAACGTAAAGATTCGGCTATGGCGTACTGCGAGGGCTGTATTGCTGCTTGCGACCTCGCGCTTAAGATATTAAACGGTAAAAAAGTAGAGCCACCTAAGACTGAGGAACCTCCAAAGGTAGAAGAGGCTACGGTTACGGAAGAGCCAAAAGCTGAAGAAAAGCCAAAGCGTAAACGTACTACTAAAAAGAAAGAAGAACCTGTAGTGGAAGCTCCAGTAGTTGAGGAAACTCCTGAAGAAGATGATTTAGACGATTTGTTATAAGAGAAAGGATAGCGCCTTATGAAGGTCTTATTCAATCTACAAGTACAACAGCTGTACGACCTAGTGCGGCGCAAACAAGTATCACCTTTTAACCCTGCAAGCCATTACCACGTACCTTGCGGACACTCCTTCGCTAACCTATGGCCTATGGAGTCTAATGGGTTTGGAATAGTGCCTTGCAGGGAATCAGATGAGTTCTATTGCCCAAGATGTGGGGAGTTGATCCACGCTAAAGGGTTTACTGCGGAAGTTGGATATAGCGCCACCGTTCCTTTATCCCTAGACCTATCAATTATAGATAGGGGCGATAAACTGGACGTGCAATTTGAATACGATACGGTGTATGCCGACGGCGATACAGGGATGATATACAAAGGTTATAAATCTCATGTCATCGATGTGGTACGGTTCGACTTTAAACAAAGAAAAACCTTTATCATACTTAAGAAACGCTCACGCAGTGATGTCGTCGAAGAATCGACGGTTTCCCCTACGCGTTTAAGCAACAGCCCTTTATCATTAAAGTGGTTTGTAGCCACACCTGACTGCAGGTTACATAATCACCAAGAAGAGCTGAAACGTTTCGCCAAGGTATTAAAAGAAGTGTTCTTCGAGAAACTTTCAAAGGTTGTAGGCTATAAAGTCAAATCCATTCGGCAAGGCATACAAGTTACTAACAAGTACGGTGCATTAGATAACCTACTTCATAACTTAGTATGGAAATTACAAGCCCCGGATGCACCGGCTATCAATGATAGTCTTAAACGAGACTATGATGACTTCTATAATCGGAAATTCCCTAACGAAACACTTGGTATGGGTAACGTATTAGAATTAACGATAAAAGGTGATTCCTTTGTAAAGGCCTTGATCAAGGCTCATAACTTACCGGATGCTAGATGGGTTCGGCGGTTACTACACGATAGACCTTTCTTCTACACGAAGATCATCAAAGTTATGTCTACGTTATTTAAGAACAAGGACTATCAAAAAGCTATGGTCGATGTTATCAAAGATAACTCTGATAATACAAGTTATATTCAGTCTTGGCCATTGTGGCGTGATGACAGTGATTTATCTGTCATTCGTAAATTTGTTAATATCCTTAGCCATCAATACGGTGAGCGCCAGGCGTTCTTGTTTATTAGAAACGCGCCGTCCTATCACGATATAAGAGATACCGCTAGTATATATTTTGATTTATCGAGAAATCGCCGTAAAGAGGTATGGAGTAGCCGTATCCAGGTGCGCAGCCTACATGACACCATCTCGAGAATGCAAAAGTTTGACAAAGTAGAAGACGAAATCGTACAGCAGCGAAAAGCACATCGTGTGCTAGCTGATATGGTTAACGGCTACCGCTTCACAGCTATCGGCTCTACTCACGGCATCATAGATATGGGTATTCAGCTTAACAACTGCGTAAGCTCTTATATCAAAAAAGTAAAAGCTGAAACCTGTGCTATCGTAGGTGTTTATAAATGTAACAAGCCTGTAGCGTGTATCGAGGTTAACCCCGTTAATGATGCGGACGACTTCGTAGAGATACACCAGGCTAAACTTAAAAACAATCGTGGTGTATATGAAGACCACGATATCAACGGAGCTGTGACGCAGTGGGTAACTTCTCACGGCTTATGCGTTCCGGCGTATGTACGAGATATCCAGTTTGCGAAGGGAGGAGCGATGTAATATGGATACAAATATCATCATAGCTACGGGCAGAAGTCGCTCCGCCCGTAGCTGGAAGTCTCAGAAAATGTCTTGGAGTGCTTTGGCCAACAAATTGGCGGAGCCTACTGTAACGAATGAAACGGCTGCTGAATATGCCAAGATGTCTAAAGCTGATCAAGGTCAAAAGAAAGATGTCGGCGGTTTTGTAGGCGGCTATATTCCTAAAAATGGTAGACGTGTAAGGGGTTATGTTAAAGAGCGGTACTTAATCACGCTTGATGCAGATAACCCTGGCGAAGATTTTATCGTAGACCTAGATATGGAATTAGGCGGTATGGAGTATGTACTCTATAGTACACACAGCCACACGGCTGACAATCCTCGTTACCGGGTTATTATTCCTGTCGATAGACCTATGACACCGGATGAGTATCAAGCAGTCTCAAGACGGATTGCAGATAATATCGGTATCGAGTTTTTTGACCCCTCTACACACCAAGCTGAACGGCTTATGTATTGGCCAAGCCATCCTAAGGATGTCGAGTACGTTTACCTACATAGCGAAGGCTCTCTAGTTCCAGTAGATACCTATTTGAGTACCTACAGAGACTGGCGAGATACGAGCCTTTGGCCAACATCGGAAAAGGAATCACAAATTCGCCTTGATGCGGCTAAGAAACAAGGTAACCCATTAGAGAAAAAAGGCCTTATCGGTGCTTTTTGTCGGTGCTACAGTATCACGGAAGCGATACATAAGTTTCTCCCTGAAGTCTATGAACCTACAGCGGTCGAAGACCGATACACGTATGTAGCCGGTAGCTCAGTAGGTGGTTTAGTAATCTACGATAACGATACTTTCGCTTACTCTAACCATGCAACTGACCCTATTAGCGGTAAGCTCGTTAATGCGTTCGACCTTGTTCGGATCCACTTATTCGGAGATAAGGACCCAGCAGATGAGACTGCCGTCACCAAATTACCAAGTTATAAAGCCATGATAGACTTCGTCAACGAAGATGGCGCAGCACCAGTCTTGCTCGACAAAGAACGTATGGCGGATATGGAGTTCGAGGATATCACAGACGATGACGAGGACTTCTTATCTAAACTAAAACGTGATAAAAACGGTAACCCTGAATCTGATGTGTTCAACTGTTTAGTAGTACTTAAACAGGACCCTTCTTTAAAAGGTAAAATCCGTCTTGATGAATTCGCACACCGCTTAGCCGTCATTGACGATTTGCCGTGGCGTGGTAAGGACGAAACCCCTTACTGGACGGACACCGACGATGCGTGCCTACGTAACTACTTCGCCACAAAATACCTTATCAAGGGTAAAGGTATCATCGATGATGCTTTGCAAGAAGTAACGCAAGATAACAAATTTCATCCGGTGCGCCAGT
>ERZ773065.1273-NODE-1273-length-12899-cov-2.820305_pt1 | contig 12899 bp, 13 predicted proteins | sample MGYA00580623_ERZ773065 | MGnify/ENA primary metagenome ERZ773065 (study PRJEB29015, sample SAMEA2738017) | human oral metagenome | biome: human oral; feature: human-associated habitat; material: dental | place: China | collected 2047 ...
TTTAATTTTCTTATCCTGCTCTTGACGCTCCGACATATAATGTTCCCCGCCTTTCACAATCTTCGTCTTGTAGTGATCAACATCATCTTTGACAAACTTAAAGTATGCCTCCTGCGCTTTCTTAAACTTAACCGGATCTTTTAAGTTTTCTGCCTTCGACAGCTCTTCATTGTTACCAATAATTCCCATCCAGTGCGCCAAAACTTGTTGAGAATCTACTGTATTTTGGTGAATATCAACAACTCCTTCCGCACCTTCTCCGCTTGGCGAACCAAAATCAACCTTCGAAATTTTATCAATGTCGTTAAATGGATCTCGTGACTCTTTATACTTATCCAACCTCATTTCTTTATTTGAGGTTTTTCCGTCAATTGTAATACCTAAACTACGCTCGATTTCATAATCAAGATTGGTTTCGTACCGTTTCTGGTTGCCTTTTGACTTATCTGAATTGTGATTTGTATCAGCAGCAAAAGTAGCCGTCATTCCAGCTGCGAATGTCATCATCGTAATCATTGCCGTCGCAACAATCCGCTTAAATCTTTTTGAGCCCATCTTCTTACCTAGCCAGCCAGTTATACCGGATTTACATCCAGTATCATTGATCGGATCAACTTTTTCGATCTTAGCTCCTGCCGCTTTAGCTGCTGGCGAAATAACATCCGGGGTAAGTTTAAGTTTATCGATATCTCCAGAGTCATCTGGATCAGATTCTGAATCCGGCTCAGGCTCAGGTTCACTCGATTTATCTCCCTTCAACTCCGCCATCAACTCCTCGACTTGGCTTTGAAGTTCAGCCTGTTTCGCTTGAATTTCTGCTATCTTCTTCAGCGCTATCGCCTCTTTATCATCTGCAAATTCAGGGTGTTTCGCCGCTAACTCCGCTTTTTCTTCATCGCTCAAATTATCAAACGCCTTTTGCTGGCCTTCTTCCCATTTTGCGCGCGTCTGCGCAGTAGCCATTTCATCCACTCGCTCTCGCGCTGCCTCCTCCGCCTTCTGCGGAATCTCTGCCTGTAGCTTAGCCAAAATCGCCGCCGCCTCTTCTTGCTTCATCTCACCTGCAGCCACTCTCTGATCCAGTTGACCCCGCCTCTGCTCCAAAGCCGACATCAGCTTAGTCGTTTTGTCAATTTTCGCCATTCTGTATGCATATTCTTCATTTGACTCATTTTCCTGTCGCGGATACTGATTCTCCAAAGAACGCGAGTCCAAAGACTCTTCCGTCCAAGTTTCAACAGCATTTTCATTAATTTCTTTCCGATCCTCAGTCGCCTCTAGTCGATCGTCGTATTGCTCATTTTCCTCCAGTGCCTGATTTACTAATTCCTCAGCCTCTTCCTGACTATATTTACCCTCAGGATTCCCCTCATGCTTTACATCCTTCCAAATATTTGATTCAAACTCAGCCACCGCCTTCCAGCGATCTGTTAGTTCGTTCGGCTGCGTACTTTTTCCTGTGTTTGGATTAAGCATTTTGACCTCCCTCACTTAAATACTGTTTTTGGAACTCATCCATTGTTTTTTCGATCAAGCTTCCAGTATCAACTCCCGCATTTTTCACAATTTCAGCTATTTGCTCGGTCATCGAATCACCTTCTAGCCCTGCAATTTTTTGTTGATCCTCTGTCGTCAAGCTCATAGCTAATTTCATACTATAAAAGCTATTGAATCTAGTTTTCAAATCAGCCCGCAACCGATCATTCGGCTGCAGCCCTTTCTCCTCTATTAAACTCTCAATAAAGACAGCAATTAACTGATCATTCGTCAATCCAGCAAAATCACTCTCCTCTAAAGGACGATCTTCTTGATTTAACGCAGCGCCCTGCATCGGGTTCAAGACCTTTTCTTCCGTATTAGCGGCCTGTCGTCTTCGTTCAGGTATTCTCTTCCTGTATTAGTTTGTTCTTGCATGTGGAGACCTTTCATGTTTATTTTTTATGCTTATCTGTCCACAGGATAGTAGTTATGTTTTGTTTTGTCAAGAGTTTAGTTCTAGACGTCAAAAAACCGAGCTTTCAGGCTCGGTTTTTTAGTCTATCTTATATCAATTCCTTATCTAGAAGCGAATAGATATTGTAGCTTTTTACCCTGTCTTTCTGCTCTTTCTTGCAATCTAGTCAGAGCTTCTTGACTGACATCATTTTGCGCTAAATACCCTGCTTCATTTTCATAAAATTCAAATGACATTTATTTTCCTTTTTTCTTTTTACATTGGTCTTAGACTCCTGAACAGTTTCCTTATTCAATTATCTTTTGGCTAGTCTTTAATTTTTCTTTTATCTTTTTTGCCAAACTACTGGCTTTTTCCTCCTGTTTATTTTTGCTATTTTTGTTTGTTAGACTTTTTTGTTTTTTATTATCTAACTATATTTTATATTATCACAAAAACCTAAAATTGTCAATACCTTTTATGCTTTTTCTAGCGAAATTACAACTTTCTTCCCTGTTATTTCCACAATTTCATCATAAGCAAAATTACCATCTTTTAACATCTCCACCGCCAAAACTTCCGTCGCTACCAGCTCTTGCCATTTATTTTCTAGCTCACAAGACAAGGACAACTTAATTCTATCATCCACGTTTAGTCCTGCTTTCTTACGTGCCGACTGCACAAAACGAATCAGCTCTCTCGTAAAGCCTTCTGCTTTTAGTTCCTCAGTCAAAGTCTTATCTAGCTCAATCTTGTCACCATTTTTAACTGTCTTCACATTCACTTCGTCGCGTATAATCTGCTCGTAAAATTCTGGCAAAGTCTCTCCTTTGTAGCTCAAACTCGCCAAAGGTTGACGCACCTTAATCTGCTCTTCCTGCTCAGATTTCATCATTCTAAGCCCCAGCCCCTCCGTAATAATAGTCCTAGTTCGCGTCATCTGCTCCAGCACCGTCTCATCAATCTTGCCTACTTCTGGCCAGTCCAAAAGATGCACCGATTCCCCACTACCTGTCATCTGCTGATATAACTCCTCCGCCAAAAATGGCACAAATGGCGCCAAAATCTGAGCTAAATACACCAAAGCAAAATACAAAGTCGAGTAAGCCTCTAGCTTATCGTTATCATCTTCCGACTTCCAAAAACGCCTACGACTACGCCTTACAAACCAGTTCGACAAATCATCAATCAACGGCAAAACATTTTCCAAAGCTTTTGGCAGGTTATAAGCTTCCATCTCAGCCGTTATTTCGTTTCTCACTTCATAAATTCTCGACACCATCCAAACATCCAAAGGATTCTCAAATTGCTCCGGTTTCAAAGCCTGATTTGAATCAAAACCATCCACTTCCGCATACATTGTAAAGAAATCATAAACGTTCCAAATCATCGAAAGCTTGCGCACCACATCCGAGACGTCTTTATCGAGCAAAGCAAAATCCTCTCCCGCCAACACTGGTGAAGACAGCAGCAAAAAGCGTAGCGAATCCGCCGAAAATTTGTCCATCAGTTCGTTAGGATCGGTATAATTACCTAGCGACTTACTCATCTTGCGCCCGTCGTTCCCCGCCAAAGTACCGGTTGTAATCACATTTTTATAGGCATTTTTTGCCCCCGTTTTTGCCTTCTCACCAAACGCCCCCACTTCCGCCAAAGCGGTATTTAAAGCATGCACATAATAAAACCACGCCCTAACCTGCCCCACATATTCCACGATAAAATCGGCTGGATAATTCGCCTCAAATTTTTCCTTATTTTCAAACGGATAGTGCATCTGCGCAAACGGCATCGCGCCCGATTCAAACCAACAATCCAAAACCTTCTCGACTCGCGTAAATACTTCCTCCGTTTGCATTTTATATTTTTTACGCAACTCATCACTCAATTTATCCGCATAAATTACCACTTCGTCCACCCATGGACGATGATAATCTTCTAACTTAACTCCTGAAAGTTCAAACAATTCCTCATAAGACCCAACCACGATCATGCCACCTTTATCGCCTTTCCAAACTGGCATCGCTGTCGCCCAAAAACGGTCTCGGCTCAAATTCCAATCTGGCGCCTGCTCAATATTTTTCGCAAAACGCCCATGTTTCAAATGTTCTGGGAACCAATTGATATTTTCATTCTCCGCCAACATCAGCGGCTTTCCACCCGCAATATCCATAAACCAGCTCGGAAAAGCTCGATAAATCACTCTTTGTTTTGAGCGCGGATTGAAGGGGTATTCGTGCTTAATATACTCAATTTTCCAAACATCACCTCTTTCTTCCAACATTTTTGCAATAAATTTATTCGCCGCCCAAAGCTCAATTCCGTGTTCATCCGTATCTCTTACGCCTAGCTCATGTAACTTTTCTGCCATTTCTGGTAAATAATAACCATTTTCGTCCAAACCATCCACAAAATCTACTTCGTGTTTCTGACATAGTTCATAATCGTCCTCGCCAAACGCCGGCGCACAGTGCACTACACCCGTACCGTTTTCGCTCGATACAAAATCTGCCCCTAACACATGGTAGGTCTCAGTCTTTCGCTCTTTCTTTGCTACGGCCTCTATCAACGGTTGATATTCCAAACCTGTCAAATCCTTACCTTTGAATTTAGCTACTGGCTCTAATGATTCCAGCTTCTTAACTGCAAAAATCTGCTCCGCCAAACTAGTAGCAAAAACCAAATTCTCACTCTCAATTTCATACAGGCCGTATTCCAGTTCTGGATTAACCGCCAAAACCATATTTGCTGGCAAAGTCCACGGCGTCGTCGTCCAAGCCAGTAGATAAACGGCTGAATCTTTTGAATCTGTTTTTGGGGACGAACTTAATCCTGCTTCTTGCGAGGCTGTAAGCTCAGAAGTATCGTTCGAATCTGTTTTTTGGGACGAACTTAATCCTGCTTCTTGCGAGGCTGTAAGCTCGGCCAAACGGCCTTGAGTGTGCCGAGCAAGAAGCTGATTAAGTTCGTTGCCACATAGCCTAAACTTCACATAAGCACTCGGATCCGTCACTTCCTTATAAGCATCGTTATCCATCGTCACTTCTGCTTTTGACACCGGCGTCGCAAACTTAGTATCATACATCAAAACTTTACGCCCCTCAAAAATCTTCCCCGCCTTATAAAGCTTAGCAAACGCCCACCACACCGACTCCATAAAATCCTTATCCATCGTGCGATAAGCGCCCTTAAAATCCACCCAGCGCCCAATGCGCAGAATCGTACTTTCCCAAGTTTCCGAATTCGCCACCATCGACTCACGCGCCTTGGTGATATATTCTTCTAGCGACCATTTCGTACCAATTTCACGTCGGTCCGTGATTCCAAGCTGCTTTTCTACGAAATTTTCTGCTGGCAAACCATGACAATCCCAACCCCAACGCCTTTCACAGCGCTTACCGCGCATCGTCCAAAACCGCGGCACCGCATCCTTCACAATCGAAGAAAGCAAGGTTCCATGGTGCGGATTACCTGTAATAAACGGAGGTCCATCATAAAATACATACGAATCATCTAACGGCCTCTGTTCTACCGACTTTTCAAAAGCTTTTTTCTTCTCCCACCACTCAACAATATCTTTTTCGTATTCTTTAGCTCTTCGTCTGCTGTTTGCTTTGTATTTCATTTTTCTCCTCTATAACTCTATTTAATGTCCCACATAATAAGAAACATTGTCAAATTTTGGCAATGGTAAACCGCTCCATTTTCGCACCACTGCGCCATCGTCTCTCAACACCAAAATTGTCGGATATTGCGTCACATCATGTGCCACTGCGAACATCTGACCGTCAATTGAATCTGGATCAAGTTGTTCTACATCTTCCCCTGTCTCATACTTATAGTCCCGTGCCCATTCCTCAATTTCACGCGCAAATTCCGATTCAATCTTACTCACAATCACTATTTTCATCTTTTTCATCCTTTTCTCTTTGTTCTCGAATAATTTTTTCAAATTCATCCATTGTTTGAAATTTCAAAAACACACTCGCAAAACGCACATAAGCCACCTCATTTTCTTCCGCCAATACCGCCAAAATCGCTTCACCAATTTTTTTCGAGCATATCTCTTCTTTGCCCACATTATAAATCCGTTCCACCACCCTATCCACCACATTTTCCACTTCCATCTCGGACTTAAAAAACTTACCCACACTTCTTTGCACAGCAGTCATCAATTTTTCACGATCAAATGACTCTTTGCCGCCACTTTTTTTCTTAACTATCAAAGAAGGCCTTTCAATTCTCTCATAAGTCGTAAAACGCTTTCCATCCTGAGTTTCTCGACGTCTTCGAATCATCGTACCGTCTGGCGTCTCGCGACTTTCCAACACCTTACTGTCACCAATTCTTATACTGCTCTTCATTTTCCCCCTTTCATTCGTTTAGTTGTTTTTGCGCTTCCTTGCTCTCAGCGAAGGAGGCACATCTAAATCATCATCTTCGTCAGCGGTTTTAATCGAATCCCATATATTTGTCTTTGTTTCAGCTGTAAAAGCTTCTGCTGCTTCCGAGGCGCCTTCTTTAATTTTTTCACTAACCTCTTCCGCCTCTTTCGTGACATCTTGCACAGCTTTTTCTTCTTCTAGTCTAGCTTGATGCAATTGGTCATAATAATCAGAATCAAACCCAGTCGCCACTACCGTCACAGCAATCTCATCTTGCAATTCTGGACGAATCGAAGCGCCAAATATAATATTTGCATCTGGCGCCACTGCACCGGTAATAATTTCCGCCGCTTCTTGAATCTCCGACATCGACATATCATATCCACCAGATACCGAGAACAAAACACCTCTTGCTCCCTCAATTTTTACTTCAATCAAAGGCGATTCTATTGCTTGCTGCGCTGCCAAAGCTGCCCGATTTTCACCTGATGCACGCCCAATCCCCATCAAAGCCGAACCGGCATTTTTCATAATAGCCTTTACATCTGCAAAGTCCAAGTTAATCAAAGCGTGTTCTGTAATCAACTCTGAAATTCCCTGAACACCTTGGCGCAATACGTCATCTGCAATCTTGAAAGTTTCCAAAAGAGGTGTTCGCGGATCAATCGTCTGCAACAAACGATCATTCGGAATCGTAATTAAAGCGTCCACTTCTCTCGCTAACTTAGTAATTGACTCGTCTGCATTCTTTTTACGCTGCGCTCCCTCGAAAGTAAAAGGCTTCGTCACCACGCCTACTGTCAAAATATCATGGTCATGCGCCTCTTTTGCCACAATCGGACCTGCGCCAGAACCAGTACCACCACCAGCCCCTAAAGTAATAAACACCATATCAGACCCATCAAGAGCTTTCGCGATATTCTCTCGACTCTCTTCTGCTGCTTCTTTACCCTTTTCTGGGTCACCGCCCGCACCTAAGCCTTTGCCAATATGAACCTTTGTGTCAGCCCTAGAATGATGCAAGGCCTGTGCGTCAGTATTTACCGCTACGAATTCTACCCCACTAAGGCCTACTTCCTTCATACGATTAATTGCTGCACTACCAGCTCCACCGACACCTACGACTTTGATACTTGCTGTACTTTCCACCTCTGTTGGCTTAATTTCGGGCATATCTTTTTCCTCACTTTAGAATATTAGGTTTATTGTAGCACAAAAAGCCACGTCTTTCAAACTATTAACCTTAATTTTTGAAAATTTTTTTGAACCAACTCAAACCTGTTTTTTGTTGATTTGCTTTTTTTGCAACAGATACCCCCTCCATTTCATCTTGCGCTGCCGCCAAAGCTAACCCTACTGCTGTCGCAAATTCCGGTTTCTCAACTGATTCTGCCACTCCCGCCAAACCACTCGGAGCGCCAACTTTTACTGCAGTTTTTAGCACTGTTTTTGCAAATTTATCAATTCCTTGCATTTTAGCGCCACCCCCCACCAAAACCACCCCTTCTGGTAATTTTCGATCATAATGCGCCGCTTTCAAAAGCTTATTCACTCTCTCAAAAATCTCCAAAAGCCTCGCCTCCACAATTTCATTCATCTCGGTTCTGGTAAACCTTATTTCTTCCGATCCGCGCTTCATATTAATTTCTTTGTCGCTTTCGCTAAAATCTGCCGATACGTATTTCAGCTTTATTTCTTCCGCTGTATCCGCGTCAATTTCCAAACAAATCGCCAAGTCATTCGTAATATTACTTGACCCCATCGGTATTACGCCTATATGTTGCAAATAACCTTCCTCATAAATTGCCACCGACGTCGTCGCTGCACCCAAATCTACCACCGCCACTCCGTTTTCGCGCTGTCGCTCTGTCAAAACTGCGGCCGCTGCCGCCATCGGCGACGGTATCATCCTTAAGGTTTCCACCTTTGCCACCTCGCCAACCGCTTTTCGTAAATTATTACAATTCGGCGTTAATGCCGAAATTACATTCGCTAAAATCTCCAACCTAACGCCCGTCATACCACGTGGATCGCGGATCCCAGACTGTCCATCCAAAGTATAATCTAATGGCAACACGCTTAAAACTTCCCGATTTGCTGGAATCCTGCCCGTCACGGCCGAATCTTCCACTCTAATTAGATCGCCTTCATCAATCTCATGATTATCTGCCCCCAAAGCAATCATGCCAGAAGTTTTAGTCGAAATTACATGCGAACCGTTAATCGACACATAAGCAGAATTTACTTGAAAATCACTCATCCGCTCCACTTCCATCAACATTCGGTCAATCGCCTCTCCAGGTCCAGACAAATTCGAAACCACACCCTTATGCATACCACCATTTCTCGCTTCACCATAACCTACTACTGCCCAGCCATCGCGCGAAGCCGAAAGTACCACCGCTCGTACATTTTCTGTACCAACATCCAGACCAACAACTTTCCGCGGTGTATCTTCCATATGCCACTATTATAGCATAATCTTTTTCCAAGTGTTATACTTATTATCATGAATCAAGAAAAAATCAACGCCATGCGTCAAGGCGGTCAAATTCTCGGTCAAATTCTAACTGATCTCAAGTCTCACGCCCAAATTGGTATGACCAAACGCGAAATTGATAATTGGGTCAGAGAACAAATTGCCGCTCGCGGAGCTTCTGTCGCCTACGACGAACTACCCGAAAAATTTCCAGGTGCCATCTGTATTTCTGTTAACGAAGAGCTCGTTCACGGTGCCGCTCAAGAAGATTACGTTTTAGAAAACGGTGACAAAGTATCTTTTGATCTTGTCATCGGTTATAAAGGCTACTACACCGACGCCGCCTTTACCATGGTGGTCGGCTCAGCTCACCCTGCCGTCCGTAAAATGATAAAAACTACCGAGTCTGCCCTCTGGGCCGGCATTAGTCAAGTTAAGCCAGGTGCGCATATAGGCGATATCGGCTACGCCGTCGAGACTGTATTAAAGCGCGGTAAACTTGGAGTTATTAAAAATTATATCGGTCATGGCATTGGCACTGAAATGCATATGGCCCCTGAAATTCCCAATTATGGACACCGCGGCCGTGGTTATGTCTTAAAACCAGGCGACTGTATCTGTATAGAACCAATGTCCTCTCTCGGTAAACCAAACAATAAAGTTGATCCAATCTCTGGTTGGTCTGTTATTTTAAGCGATGGTTCCGTTGGCTGTCATTGTGAACATACCATTTTAGTTACCGAAAACGGTCATGAAATTTTAACCCTACCCAACTGTCCCAAACCAAAAGATTAAAAGCTCACCCCACAAGCTTTCGCTATTCGCTCTGACACCTCTTCTATTTCGCCTTTTCCGTCAATTTCCTCAATTTTTACACCCCTATCGCTAAACTGTTGCAAAAATGAACAAATTTTTTGTTCAAAATAGTCTAATTTACGCTCCCAAACCTGCTTTTTATCATCATCTCTACCTCGTTTTTCTAAGCGCGTCAAACTCTCCTCTCGCGTTAACTTCAAAACTAAAATCTGCTCAATTTTTGCTAGTAATCCCACTTTTTCCCACAATTCCACCTGACTCGGCTCCCCAGGCTGCCCATCAAACACTACATCTAAGCCCTTTTTCTCCGCTTCCTCCACTGCCTCTCGAATTAAATTCACCAAATCCTCCTCCGAGATCATTGCACCTACCGCTGTCGCATTATTGAATTTGCCAGAATCACGAATAATCTGCCCCGCCGACAAATTTACTCGTCCCAATTTTTTAGCTAAAATTTCCCCTTGCGTACTTTTACCAGCTCCAGCTGGGCCAAAAATCACAATCATTCTATTTTTTCACCTGCTTCAAAACTTCTATCAATTTCTCTCTCACTCTCGTATAGACTTCATCTCTCGTTCCTTCCCCTTGCACGGTCGTCATCTTCATTCCATGTCCCGCCAAAAACGCCACAATTTCATTTTTAGTTCTCTGATAATCCTCCCATCGCTCCATAATCACCGTCTCTACATCCTGATCACGTCCTCGCTCACTCAAACGCTTCAATGTCTCTTCCACCGAAACTTCAATTTCCATGCCCACACTAAAATCTATCCCTCTTTCCACCATCAGCTCCGCCTGTCTAAGTGTCCTTGGAAAGCCGTCCAAAATCGCATTTTCTACTCCATCCAGACGCGAAAACACCAATCCAGACATCATTTCATCATCAAATAATTGCGATGTTTTCAGTAAATCTATCACCCACTGCTCTTTACTTTCTCTTAAAATCGCTCCGCTCGAAATCCACGGCCATTTTATTTCTTCCGCCAAACGTTGCCCCACTGTACTTTTTCCCGAACCAGGACCACCAAAAAACAATATATTCATGCTCTGATTATAGCACATTCATCAAAAAAGACCCTTCAAGGGTCTTTTTTTATCTCAATCCTAATTTCATGCGTTCGGTTTTTTCTGCCTTACGCTGCTCACGCAAAATCGCCTTCTGACGACGTTCACGTTTCGAAATTGGTTTCGAAAAACGCATTTGAGACTTTGCCAAAGGCAACACACCGCTCTGTAAAACTTTGCGGTTAAAACGACGAATAATATTTTCGTTCGCCTCACCTTGGTCTTTTCTAGTGACTTTTATAGACATATAGAAAATTATATCAGATACAACCAAAAATACAACACTTTTCCACGACTAAAATACGAATACTTCTACAAACATTCCAATCTCACAATTTTCCCCTCCACCGTGCATCGCCCCCGCCACTCATTCAATTCTAATTTTACCCATACATCCACCCTTTCTCCTTCTTTCAATCTCAACCATTCGTTCGGCGCATACCAAGCTACCACCGCCATTGTGTTGCCCATCTTATCTCTTAAATTTAATTTCAAATGCTGCTCGTCCTCTCCTAATTTCCTCACCGACAACACAAAAGCCTCTTTCATCAGCCAAATCGGCTCTTGATTCCCCTCGCCAAATGGCTCTAATTCTTCTATTTTCCGCACCAATTCTACATCAAATTTCGAAAAATCTTCCACCTTCACATCCGCCTGATATTTAAAAAATTTTTCCTGCCCCAAAAGTTTCAAACTATTATAATATTTATTTATTTCTTGCCTAAATTCATCTAAATTTTTAGTTTCCAACGATAAACCACAAGCTTGAGCATGTCCCCCACCCGTTTTTAAATATTTTTTGCATTTTTTTAAGGCCAAAGCCAAATTAAATTCCCCTGCCGATCGTCCCGAACCCTTCAAAATTCCTTTTTCAACTTCCGTCAAAACCAAACTCGGTCGCTCATATTTTTCCAACAATCGCCCCGCCACAATTCCTAAAATGCCTTCGTGCCAATCCCCACTCTGCACAATCACTTTCTCTTCACCAACACCTCTCTGTTCAATCTCAAACGCCGCCTCTCTCTGTTTTTTCTGCCGTTCCTGATTTAAATCCTCTAATTCGCTCGCCAAAGCAACCGCCTCAACTTTATTTTTTGTATTTAACAGTCGAAACGCCAACTCCGCCGATTTCAGCCTCCCTGCCGCATTAATTCTCGGTCCCAGCAGAAACCCCACCGCAGTCGCATTTATTTTCTTTGCCTCGCTCAATCGCAACAACTCCCTTAAACCCAAACGCCTAGTCTTCGCCAACACTTTCATCCCATAAAAACAAAGTGATCTATTTAATCCAGTCAAAACCATACTGTCGCAAATCGTACCAATCAACACCAAATCCAACAACCATTTTTCTTGTCCAGCTGCAATTTTCCCCATCAAAACTAATTGATACCCCACCAAAAAAGCCACCCCCACCCCCGCTAATTGCTTCAACTCGTCCTTAAATTCCAAATCTGGCCTCTTGAAATTCACCACTTCCACCGCATCTGGCACCGCCCCCTGCAATTCGTGATGATCCGTCACTAAAGTCTCAATTCCAGCCTCTTTCCTTAATTATCGCCGTATTATTACTTCCGCAATCCACCGTCACTACCAAATCTACCCCTGTTTCTTTCGCTCGCTCCACACATCTCTGGCTCATCCCATAACCATCTAAAAACCGATCTGGCAACATTACTTCGAATTTTTCCACCCCAATTAAGCGCAAAATTTCACTCATTACCGTGCTCGCTGTCACTCCGTCCGCGTCATAATCGCCATAAATTAACACTTTTTCTTGCTTTTTAGCCGCTTCCACCAGCCTTTTCGCCGCAGCCTTCACTATAGCAAGATCATTTTCCAAAAACACCTTCTCTAAGCTTTTAGCATACTCAGGGCGCAAAAAATCCGACTCAAAATTGCGTTTTTTCAACAATTCCGCAAACAAATCAGGCATTTTATCCAATCGTTTTGTTTGGACGGCTACTAGGCGATAGTTGCTGGCTCTTTATCACCATACCTTGCAACTCCTTCAGAATCGGAAATTGCTTATTAGTCTGATAAATCGTCGTATTTCCCCGTTTCGTCGATATCAAAAACTTTCCCTTTTCCAGCCTTTTTAGCTCTCGCTGTATATTACCAGGATCTTCCTTAATTAGCTTCGAAAGTCCCCTTACATGCGTTTTAAAATCAGGGTATTTTGCAAAAACCACCATAATCTTACGTCGTACTCGCGATGTGATAAACA
>ERZ773065.1282-NODE-1282-length-12837-cov-4.482710_pt1 | contig 12837 bp, 10 predicted proteins | sample MGYA00580623_ERZ773065 | MGnify/ENA primary metagenome ERZ773065 (study PRJEB29015, sample SAMEA2738017) | human oral metagenome | biome: human oral; feature: human-associated habitat; material: dental | place: China | collected 2047 ...
AGATAATGCGTATGCCGGGGCTGCCCAAAAACCCACAGGCACGCTATATCGACATAGTCGACGGACAGATAGAGGGACTCAGTTAAGAGAGAATCCACACACACAAAGCAAAAGGCTGCCTTTCTTCGACAGAAGGCAGCTTTTTTGTTGGCTTTCATTGCTGTTTTGCAGTGGTTTCTAAAGCTTTTGGCACTTAATTTTATATACAAAAATATATTACCTTTGTGTGCCGAAAAGACATATCAGTTAAACTTAAAATACTAATTGATTATGAGTTCAAAGTTTTTTACTAATACCGAAGAAAATACATTATACAAAAAGTTTGAGGGTATTTTTAATGCCATGAAACCGTCTACATTTAAAGCTGTTTCTGCTTATTTTCGTTCTTCCGGTTACTTCAAAATGCGTGAAATGCTCAAAGAAGTAGAAGAGATAAAGATCTTAGTAGGTATCAATGTCGACAGTATTATAGCCGATGCAAATAGGCAAGGAATAATATATTTGAGAGATTCTAAAAAGACAAAAGAAGAGTTTGAAAAGTGGTTTATTCAAGATGTAAAAGAAGCAAAATATTCCAAGAAAGTAGAAGATAGTATCAGGCAATTCATTAAAGATATCATCGAAAAACGAATAGAAGTTAGGGTACATAGTTCGAAATCGATTCATGCAAAGTTCTATATCATATTACCCAAAGAACATAACGAACATACAGATGGTTGGGTTATAATGGGTTCATCAAATCTTACCGATGCTGGCATTGGTACCAAGACAGCTCCTAACTATGAATTGAATATAGCTTTAAAGGATTTTGATGATGTAGAATTTGCAAAAAAAGAATTTGATAAACTATGGGAAGATTCTGACGTATTACTTCCTACTGATGTAGACGGACTAATAAAAAAAACTTATATTGGGCAAGAGCTTACTCCTTTCGAAATATTTATAAAACTACTTATAGAATATTTCGGGAAGAATATTGATTACGACCCTAATACAGTAGGCGATTTACCACAGACATATAAAAAACTAAGTTACCAAATAGATGCCGTAAATCAAGGCTTTGAAATGCTACAAAAACATAACGGTTTTTTCTTGGCAGACGTAGTAGGTCTGGGAAAAACTGTTGTCGCTGCAATGATCGCAAAACGTTTCTGTATAGCCAATGGACTGGAACATACCAAGATATTGGTTGTAACTCCTCCGGCAGTAGAACGCAACTGGATACAGACATTCAAAACATTTAGGCTCGATAAGTATACTAAATTTATAACTAATGGTAGCCTTCATAAAATACTAACAAAAGACATAAAATATTGGCCCGCTGATGAATACGATATGATTTTAGTGGACGAAGCCCATAAATATCGTAATTATACATCACAAAGTTTTGAACATTTACAGAGAATTTGTAAGACACCCCGAAAGAACGAAAGTGGACTTATTTCCGGTAACAAAAAGAAAGTAATACTAATTTCAGCTACCCCGCTAAATAACCGTCCAGAAGACCTTTACTACCAATTACAATTATTCCAAGATATTCGTGCAAGTACTTTGGAAAAAGTAAATAATTTACAAAACTTCTTTGCTCCCTTAATTAGTGAATACAAAGAAATTATGAATACTCCTGCTCCTGATATGGGAAAAATAAGGAATATCTATAAACAAATTCGTGAAAAAGTAATTGCAGAGATTACGGTTCGAAGAACACGGAAAGACCTTAGAAAATATTCCAAATACTTAGATGATTTAAAAGAACAAGGGATTATTTTCCCAGAAATAGCTCCTTTGCAAACTATTGAGTACCAGCTTGACACTTCTCTTGGCAAACTATTTTATGAAACTATTTTTAACTTGACAGATGATGATAAAATAGGTTACTATCGTTATCAAGCTATTCGTTTTTTGAACAAAGAAATTCGAGATAAGTACTATGAAAAAGCTGAAATGGTTTCGCAATCACTGGCAGGAATTATGAAAACTTTAATGGTAAAACGATTGGAAAGTAGTTTTATAGCATTTAGAAAAACATTAGAGAACTTATTAAAATCAACTCTACGGATGATTGAAATGTTTAAAAATGATAGAGTTTATATTGCACCTGATTTAAACATCAATGCTCTATATGAAAAGGGTTTTTCAGAAGAAGAAATTGAAGAGATAGTACTTCAAGAAAATGCTAACAACGAAAGAAATAATATCTTTTTTGCGAGTGATTTTGATCCCAAATTTTTGGAAGGATTAAAAAAGGATGCTCATTTGCTAAAAAATCTTCTTGAGAAATGGCAAAAAGTAAAGAATGACCCCAAGATAGATAGGTTATTTAGTATCTTAAACACTACTTTACTTGATAAAGAGAAAAATCCTTCGCAACAGCTAATTATTTTTACAGAAAGTAATGATACAGCCAATTATTTAGAAGAAAAACTTTCTGAAAAAATAGAGCCTAAGAAAATATTAAAGGTTTCTTCTGAAAATAGAAATAGAACATTCGATACTATTCAAGCTAACTTTGATGCCAACTATACAAGGGAACGAAAAAAGGATTTGCAAATACTCATCACTACCGATGTACTTGCTGAGGGCATCAACTTACACCGTGCGAATGTATTGCTTAACTACGATACCCCTTGGAATGCTACCAAATTAATGCAACGTCTTGGGCGTATCAACCGAATAGGAAGTGAAGCAGGAGTAGTATATAACTATATTTTTTACCCTTCAAAACAAGGTGACGAGGAAATACAATTATACAAAAACGCTTATATAAAATTGCAAGGCTTTCATTCTGCTTTTGGAGAAGACACACAAGTATTTTCCAAAGAAGAATTGGTGGAACAGTTTGAACTATTTAAAGAAGGTGGCGAAGGAGAAGAAGACAAACGATTGTACTACCTGCGTTTAATACGTGAATTTAAGGACAACAATCCGAAACAATTTAAACAGATAGCAAACATACCATTAAAAGCTCGTACTGCCCGCAAGAATGAAAACACTAAATTCGATGACATAAAAAATGGTTCTATCATTTTTATGAAATCACCCTATAAAAGTGAGTTTTATAGAGTAAATGAAAAATCAGAAGTAGAAAGTATCGACTTTTTGGAAGCCGCTCAATATTTCGAAGTCAATGATACTGAAAAAGGGTTTCGTATACCGGAAGATCATTATAGACACGTTAATTTAGCTCTGAAAAAATTTGAGGATGATAGTATACTATCAAATATTAAGACAGTAACTCCAATCGAAAGAGCAGACACAAAAACTATGAAGGCTAAGAAGTTTCTACGCGACATGAGAAACTTCATAGACGATGATGAGATGAGAACTAAATATGATCAATTAATTAAGTTGATTGATTTAGGTCGTTTTGCAACACTGCCTAATGAGATAAATAAAATATACCGACAGTTAGAAAAAGAGAAAATAAATGACACTAAAGTACAACAACTTATTGCATCTGTTGTGGGAAAATATGTAACAGATCGTTTTACGGACAATAACAATAAAGAAAAACCATTAGATATATCACCCGAAATAGTAATCTCTGAAACATTCATATAAACAAAAGTACGTAAATGAAAGAATTAAGGCAAATATTATCTTCTCCATACAATCAAAAAGATTGGATCGATTTCTTGAAAAAATTATTTATTGCCCCAAATAGTTCAAATGATGGAGGTATTCTGAGTAATCCGAAAAAGATACAACTCTCTACAATCGATAAAGTTAAAGCAGCTTATGAGTTGGGTAGCTACTATACCTCCGACAAACGACTTATCGGTATTTATCAGGTAGATATAAGCGAAGATATGTTGCTATACCGCAATAAGGTAGGACTCCGCAATATAATGAAAAACATCTATAAATACAATGTAGATGGAGTATTAGTGGTTTTCGTACAAGAAAGAAAATGGCGATTGTCTTTTATTTCTGAAATTATAAAAGAGATAGACGAAAGTGGAAAAGTTATAAAGCAAATCACCGAAGAGAAACGTTTTACTTATCTATTGGGAGAGGGCGAAAAAGTAAAAACACCAACAGACAGACTTGAGACGCTTAAAGAGAGAAATCTTGCTTTAAATGATTTTTATGAAGCTTTCCGTGTCGATATACTTAATGACGAATTCTTCAAGAAATACAAAAAAATATATGAAGACTTCGTACAATACATCACAGGAAGCCGTTACGAAAAAAAAGACAATAAATGCGTAGAAATAAGAAAGCACGCTCCACATCCCAATTTCAACGGATACCAAGACTACCGAGATTATCCTCTCCCACACCCTAATAGCCAAACTCAGGCATTTATAGATAAAAAAATCAAAAATCTTTTCTTTGGCAATACTAAGGCCGTTCGAGATTTTGTAAAACGGATGATGGGGCGTATTGTCTTCTTGTACTTTATACAGAAGAAAGGTTGGTTAGCTGTACCTAAAGGTAAAAATTGGGGCGAAGGTAATTATGATTATCTATACCAATTGTACAAAGAAACTCTCAAAGAAGACCAACCCTATTTCTACAAAAAACGCTTAGTACCTTTGTTTTTCGAGTGTTTTACCAACAAAAAGTCGGAAGATAAAGTAAATACCTTGCGATTCCCTTATCTCAACGGAGGATTATTCGACAAATCGCAAGACAAAGCGTATGATGACATAGATATGCCTTACTCTATTTTCGAAGAACTTTTCGATACTTTCGATACATACAACTTTACCGTTTACGAAGATGCTCCCAATGAGCATACTGTAGCAGTAGACCCCGAAATGCTAGGACATATTTTCGAAAATCTTTTGGAAGATAATAAGGATAAAGGAGCTTTCTACACTCCTAAAGAGATTGTACATTATATGTGTAAAGAGAGCTTACGACAATTTCTAATATCTAAAATAGAAAACGATACCAATACCGAAAAAGTCAAAAGAATTATAGATAAAATAATAGATCATCAAGTACTTACAGAAGATGAAAATGTCCTCTTAAAAACTAAAGGTAAGGCTATCTTTAGTTATCTGGAAGATGTCAAAATATGCGACCCCGCTATTGGTTCAGGAGCTTTCCCAATGGGCTTATTACAAGAGATTTACTACATTAAGATCATACTACAACAATTAGATGTCATAAAAGAGCAGACCGATGCAGAGATAAAAAAACATATTATAGAAAAGAATATTTATGGTGTGGATATTGAATCGGGGGCTGTCGATATAGCTCGTTTGCGTTTTTGGCTTAGCCTCGTAGTAGACGAACAGAACCCACGCCCCTTGCCTAACTTAGATTTTAAGATTATGCAAGGTAATAGCTTATTAGAAAGCTATCAAGGAGTAGATTTGAGCGAACTTACTAAAATTAAATCTGAAAAAGAAGCTGGAGTACAGATGACAATCTTTGATGATACACTTGACATTCATCGTAATGATTTATCAAAACTTATAAATAGCTACTTCAACTGTACTAATATCAAAGAAAAAATAGCACTTCGTCAAGAAATAGATATAAATATCAGGCAGCAAATAAAAGAAGGTCATTTCAAAATTGATTTATCAAATATAAACCTCTCTGCCAATCCTTATTTCTTTCTATGGCATACATACTTTGTTGATGTATTTAAAGGAGCGAATAACTTAGACGACGCAGGCTTCGATATTGTCATAGGTAATCCGCCGTATGTGAATGTTGAAAAAATAGGACTGGAGATTAAAAGCAACAAAGATAACTTTGAAACGGCTTATAAAAAATATGATTTATATGTTTTATTCTACGAAAAATCTCTATATTTGTTAAAAAAAGGCGGAGTGTTATCTTTCATTACTTCTAATAAATTCTTTTCACAAGAATATGGACTAATTTTGAGACAAATTCTTTTAAGAAATACTATAAATACGATTATCAATTTTAATTATGATATTTTTAAAAATGCAACAGTAAGAACTTGTATTCTTAATTTGGTAAAAAATAATCCTACTGATAATCATCTAATACGATTAATAGATATAAATACTAAAAAAGACTCTGATAAATTTATCAATAAAGAATATGATATAATTCCTCAAAAAGTATTTGGGACAACAGAATATAATAACTTTAGGATAAATCTTACGGAGCAAAAGATGTCTATTCTTAATAAAATAGATGACAATTCTGTTAGATTAGAGCAGATTTGTTCTGTAAATTATGGATTAAGACCAAGTAGTGAAGTATTAGGATTAAAAAAAGAGAGTTTTATAAGTAAAGATAAAGAGGACTTAAGTATACTAAAGGAAAATATAAAACTTACTTTGAAGGAAAAGATATGGGGTACTGGAAAGTCTTAAATTACTCTTTTTTAGATTATCAGCCTAAAGTAATGTATAATCCTATGTTTGAAGAACTATTTGATACCCCTAAGTTAGTTGGACTTCGAACATTAAGTGATATAGGAAAACTCAGATTTATATATGATAATAGAGGCTATTATTGTAATGATTCTGTTGTTGTTGTAACTTTATGGCATCTATTCAAAAATGTAGACAATAGTACTATTAAAAGAAATATCAGTAATGATAAAGTACTTTTATCAAAAGAGTTTGATTATAAATATTTGCAAGGTATTTTAAATTCAAAACTCATAAAATTCTATGTAAATGAACTATTCTATGATGGCACTCACTTTTATCCTAATCATATGAAAGCTCTACCTATCAAAAGAATAAATAAAGAACAACAAAAACAACTAATTTTTATAGTAAATCAATTACATTCAGAACTTGAAGACAATATAAAATCAGATGTTACAGCTATGGAAAATCAAATAGATATTTTAGTCTATAAGCACTACAATCTAACCTATGAAGAGGCAAAAGTAATAGACCCTGAAATAGAAAATATCATATCACAGCAAGAGTATAAAACAAAGAAGTGAATTTTTAGTTCACTTCTTTGTTACTCATTATCAGAAAGTCTGAACTCAATTTCATAGTTTTTGATAAAGTTAGTTTCTTCTTGTGTAAGACCATACAAGGGACATATAAGGTCGTCTATTTGATCAATAAGGTGCTTTGATTTTTGAATCTTGTACTCCTTAAATTCACTTATATGATAACTTGAGGCTTCATTTGTAGCTCTTATATTTGCATTCTTTTCTATATCAGTTAAGTATTCTTGATAGAGTTTTTCTAAAGCTACAATATTTTCATTACTAAGATTAGGTACTGTGAAATTTTCAATTTCATAGCTTTTCCAACTTAAATTGTCAGAGTAAATCTGATAGAACCAAAATGACAAACTACTACTTAAAATACAGCCTATCGAATCAGCAATTTTAGCCTCTAAAAGTATTTTTGTTTCTGTAGATGATTTAGTGGAATAATTAGTTACAACTTTGAAATATCTACCTCCTGCACTTCTATAATAAATAGGACTACCTTCTTTTTTGACAAAAGCACTAATCTTTTGTTTAGAAAATATTTTTTGTAGAATATCTTTTTCTATTTCATAACTGATTTTGGGAATACGACCTATTAATTTCAAATCCTTGACCTCTGTAAATTCTAAGTTATTGATTAGATTTTCAAGGCTAAAATTATTTCTTCTTCTATACATTTTTGTTGTATAGATACTTTTGCAAGAAGTTTTTGTTTTTATAAATTGAATGATAGAAGTATTTACAACTGCATTAAAAAAAACAGGCTTAGGGCGAACAGCATAAGAAGAAAACCTAATTTCTTGACAATTATTTTCTAATAACTTATGAATTCCTGAAACAGAATCGCTTGATGTGATTGAAATGGGCACTATAAAAGCTAAATTACCTCCTTTTTTCAATAAATTGTACCCTAATTCTATAAAAAGAGTATAGGTGTTTAATGATCCTTTTTGTACTTCTTTGACAGTTTGGGCAGATAAGTATCTCCTTTTTAAAACCTCTTTATCGCCTTGTGAAAGTTTAGCCCCATACGGCGGATTACCTATGACAATATCGAAGCCTGCGTCGTCTAAGTTATTCGCTCAAAATGCTTCTACCTTTTTTATCTATAAAAATTGAATATATTATTTTTATTAGACGATTAAATTAGACAAAAAATAGTATATTTAAAAACTAATCAAATTTATTTATACAATGATTTATGGATATATTCGGGTGAGTTCTGACAAACAAACGGTAGAAAACCAACGTTTTGAGATTGGTAAGTTTTGTAATAATAATAATATTACCATTGATGCTTGGGTAGAAGAAACTATTTCGGGGATGGCTAAAGTAGAAAACAGAAAATTAGGCAAAACTCTTAATGAGATGAAAAAAGACGACATTCTTATTTGTTCAGAGCTCTCACGATTAGGGCGTAACTTACTGATGATTATGGGAGTACTCAATGAGTGTATGAACCGTGATATTCAGGTCTGGACAATAAAAGATAATTACCGCCTGGGGAGTGATATCAGTAGTAAGGTTTTAGCCTTTGCTTTTGGTTTGTCTGCAGAAATTGAGCGCAATCTTATCAGTCAGCGTACACGGGAGGCATTAGCACGTAAAAAAGCAGAAGGAGTAGTATTAGGTCGCCCTAAAGGGAGCAAATCGGCAAAAACAAAACTCACAGGACAAGAAAAACGTATCAAGGAGCTGTTAGACAAGCGGGTATCCTATTCCGCTATTGGTCGTATTCTTGGCGTACACCGTCTTACTGTCAGTTCGTTTGTAAGAGAAAGGTTATAGCAATAACATCAGCATAGATATTTCACTAAGTCAGAGACCACCTTCATCTGGCAGATAATCCATTAATAACTACGGCTAAAACAGGTATTAAAATTATAAGGTTATTTATCGGGAAAAAGGTTGTATCTTTGTGCTCTCATACTCTAAACCAAAATCATAAAATACACAAAACGATATGCAAAATAACAACTATTGTATCATTATGGCAGGCGGTGTAGGTAGTCGATTCTGGCCTTTCAGTAAGACCGATTGCCCCAAGCAATTTTTGGATTTCTTCGGCACCGGACGTTCGCTACTGCAAATCACATTCGATCGTTTCAAAGATTTAGTACCCACTGAAAACATCTACATCGTATCGAATGCCGCTTACAAAGACCTAATTATAAGCCAATTGCCTTCGATGAACCCCGACCATATACTTCTCGAACCTATGAGACGCAATACTGCCCCCTGCATTGCATACGCTACCTATAAGATAAAATCACGTTGCGAAGATGCAAATATCATAGTCGTTCCTTCCGACCACCTTATAACCGACGAAACGGAATATATCAGAGTATTGAGGCAGGGGCTCGATTTTGTGGACAAAAACCGTCGGTCGCTGCTCACACTCGGTATGAAACCAACACGCCCCGAAACCGGCTACGGCTACATACAGATCACCGATGGCAACAGCGTACTACGCAAGGTGAAAACTTTCATTGAGAAACCAAATCGCGAAATAGCCGAAATTTTCTTGAAGTCGGGCGAGTTTTATTGGAATTCGGGAATGTTTCTATGGAATATGCAGGCTATTACAGAGGCTTTGGAAAAGTATCTTCCCGAGATATCGGTACGTTTCGCCGAAGGCAAAAACTTCTATAATACCGACAAAGAGCAAGAATATATCGATACAATATATCCTACTTGCAAAAATATTTCTATCGACTACGGTATAATGGAAAAATCGGACAATGTGTACGTGCTTATGGCAGATTTCGGATGGTCAGACCTCGGTACTTGGCAGAGTCTCTACGACTTAGGTTATAAAGACGAAAAAGGCAACGTATCGTATAAATGCCTGAAAAAAGTTTACGATGCCTCCGATAATATCATCGTGATGCCCGAAGGAAATCTTGCAGTAATAGATGGTCTACAAGGCTATTTGATAGCACAATACAATAATGTATTGCTTATCTGTCGCAAAGACGAAGAGTACAAAATACGTCAGTTTGTAGCCGATGTAGAGGCTATGCCCAACGGCAAAAAATTTATTTAATCTATCTCGATTAAACTTTTTGTAGATATTCGTATCGAATAGTACAGTTCATAAAAAATTATTGGATAGTATGGTAAATAAATTAGTTATTGTAATAGCACTATTGGTCGGTATCACGACTATCAACGCCAAAGAGAAAGAATCGACTGTCATGTTTTTCATACCCAATATGCATGGCGACCATTGTAAGAACCGTATAGAGAAGGTAATACCTTTCGAAAAAGGCGTTAAAGACTTGATATTCGACCTCGAAGGACAGAAGCTGACGATAGTATATCAGTCACAGAAGACGACTCCCGAATCGCTACGAAAATCGCTCGAAAAAATGGGCTACGAAGTGAAAGCGGTAGAAAAAAAGGAATGCCAATCTGCCGAAAAGAGAGAATGCCAATCGGGCGACAAGAAAGAATGTAAGTCGCCTCAGGCAAAAGAGAATCGGAGTTGTTGCAGAAGCAAATGAATGATGATAAAAAAGAGTTTTTCTGTGAAAAACTCTTTTTTACTTTTATACAAAAGCTAAGTCAAAGACACACAATCCTTACAATAATATAACAGCACCGTTTATTATGAAACGAATCGTCATATCGATAATATCGATACTCGCACTAGCTCCAATAGCAGCACAGAAACCCACTGCAAGAAGCATTAAATCAGACCCTAAGGCAATAGCCATACTCGACAAGGCTGCAGATAAAATCAATCAATCGGCTTGTAGTACTACATTAAAAATGAGTATCAAAGAGCCCGACAGCAACAAACCTACCGTCGAAACGTTAGAGGCAAGACTATCGGGCAATAAGTTTTATCTGAAAAACAAAGAGATGGAGGTCTTTTTCGACGGTAAAACACAGTGGGTATACTACCCAAACCTAAACGAAGTAACCATCACCACACCAACTACAAAAGAGCTGCAAGAGACCTCGCCGATAGGCTTCATAAAGAGCTACAAAGGCATATATCGTGTCGATTTCGACCCTACCGTAGTGTCCGACAAAGAGTATGCCATAGCACTTCTACCACACGACAAGAGCAACGACCTATTCCGCATACGAGTATTTATCGATAAATCGACAAGCAATATAACGAAGATCGAATCGGCTTTCAGAAACGGGCAGAGGATAGACATCGAAGTAGGCAGCTACCGACCGATACCAAGTAATAGCACATTCACCTTCGACCCCCGACAATACAAAGGAATATCGGTGAACGATATGAGATAAATCGTTTATTTACACAATAATAAATCACATTTTACAAAATATGAAATATATATTGCTTGCCACACTTGCAATAATATACATAAAGCAGGCTTACACTCAAAATCAGTCGTTTAACTTCGAAGGAGAGACCCTCAAATACAACGCAAAATATGGTTTCATCAAGGGTGGAGAGGTCATAATATCTTCGAAAAAAGTAAAGTGGGACGAAAAAGATTGTTACGACGTGAAAATAGATATGTACGCCATAGGTATCGTCGACGATATATTTCATTTCCACGATGTATTCCGCTCTATCTTCTCCACAGAGACGATGAAACCCTACAAATTCGTAAGAAATGCCAACGAGGGCGGCTACAGGCAATACGAAGAGGTAACATATCACGACGATTATGTAGAGAGTTCCATCAAAGGACGCTTCGAGACGTCGGAACGATTCTACGATATCGTATCAGGAATATTTGCCCTGCGTTCGTACAACTGGGACAAGCTCAAACCTAATGACGTACTAATATTTCCTATATATTTCGACGAAAAAATCAACAATACACGAGTAATATACCGAGGTAAAGAACAGATAAAACAGAGAGGCAAGGTGTATAAATGCCACAAATTCACACCTATATTCTCAGGCATAAAAATGTTTAGCAAAGAGGGTGTAGCTATCTATTTTTCAGACGATTACAAGCGACGACCGATACTTATAAAGGTTAATTTCCGCGTAGGTAGCTTCAAGGTAGAAATAGTCGATTGAACCAACAACCAATATTTTATGTATAAAGTAGAAAAAGTATTGCCATACGACGAAAACAATCAGTCGAAAAGCACGCAGGTAGAGCGTATGTTCGACACCATAGCCCATAGTTACGACCGAATGAATCACACCATATCGTGGAATCTCGATAAACGGTGGCGTCGCCGTAGTCTTATGTACCTCACCGACCTCCACCCGCAAAACATACTCGATGTAGCCACAGGCACAGGCGATTTTGCTATCGAGGCATACAAGTCGCTACAGCCACATAAGATACTGGGCATCGATATATCCGACAATATGATGAGAGAGGCAAAGACAAAGGTCGACCGACTCGGGCTCGGCAAGGCAATCGAGTTTGAGCGGCAAAACTGCTGCCGCCTAAGCCTCGACAGCAATTCGTTCGACGCCATTACGGTAGCTTTCGGGGTACGCAACTTCGAGAACCTCGACGAAGGACTCTCCGAGATGCTGCGTGTACTGCGTCCGGGCGGACGACTCGTAATACTCGAGCTATCGACTCCCGAACATTTTCCCATAAGAGAAGGGTACAAAATCTACTCCCATCTGCTGCCGATACTTGGAAAAATATTCGCCAAAAGCAAATTGGCATACGAATATCTACCCCGATCGATATCGGCCTTCCCCCAAAACAAAGAAATGGCAGATATTATGAAAAAAAACGGCTTTGTCGATGTAAGTTACAAAAAACTATCGTGTGGTATATGCTCGCTATATATCGGCGATAAACGTAAGTAACATACCAGCCTCTACTGCCCGCCAAACTCCATCAGATAGGCTTTGATGAACGCCTCCAAGTCGCCGTCCATTACAGCATTCACGTTCGATGTCTGGTAATTGGTACGGTGGTCTTTGACGCGACGGTCGTCGAAGACGTATGAGCGTATCTGGCTACCCC
>ERZ773065.1285-NODE-1285-length-12805-cov-34.261255_pt1 | contig 12805 bp, 13 predicted proteins | sample MGYA00580623_ERZ773065 | MGnify/ENA primary metagenome ERZ773065 (study PRJEB29015, sample SAMEA2738017) | human oral metagenome | biome: human oral; feature: human-associated habitat; material: dental | place: China | collected 2047 ...
CCCAGCGGTAGTAATATCCGTGCCAGAATATAAGCAGCTCCCAGCGACACGACAGCGACAATTAAGAAAATAAACTGCCGGAAACTAAACGGTCCAAGCAGCTTGTCTTCCGCCTCCACATCCTGAGGAACTTTATATACAGACATACTGCTTATATTATAGCAAATTACAGCATAGTCTTAAGAACTTGGTATTGCTCTTTGGCGGCTTCGGTAACATTACGCTTAAGCTCTCTTTCTGTCAACGCTTCATCAATCTTCTTCCTGAAGGCAGCTCGCTTCTCTGCTGTGACAATGCTGCCGTGGCGGCTATTAAGAGCCTTCTGGAGAAGCTTGACACCCTGAGCATCAGTAATAGAAACATCCTCGGATTTGAATTTACCACCCTCAACCCACTCGGCAACATACTTCAGAAGAGCATCTTCATTAGTAATAGAGCCCTTGACTATGTCGTCAATTAATTTGCCACCTAAGAACGGTGCTTTACCCTTTACGTTTGATGAAGCCAGGCCTGCTGCCAGTGAGCCGTTAAATTCTGGCGGCATTACACTGATTAATTCAGCGACTTCGTCAACTGTTCCATTGCGCATCTGATCTTCTGTCGCTGCTTCACGTACATATGGACTGTTGCGGTCGAATACTCTGTTGCCGCGGTAGACGACGCCGCCCTTTGCTAATTCTTGCTTCTCTTGAGCGCTAAATTTGAAATGGTTAATAACCTGGTGTGCCTCCTCGATAGATTTGGAGGTTTCTCCGCGGGAGGCTGCGACAGCTGTTGCTAACGCTGCATCCATACCCAAGTTATTGCCGTGTTCGTCAACATACACATTGCCGCCTGCCATTCTCTGATAGGTGTCATTGTCTAAGACATCCTCAGCCAGCTTCTTATTCTGGGCGCGCTGCGCGTTGGATTTGCGGATTCCTTCCAGCGCCAAGTTGCGGGTAGCCTCTTCTGCCTCATCCATGAATTGCTGCTGTCTGTTTGCCCATCTTGTAGACACTCTTTGCAGTGCTCTGTCAGGAAGAGACTGCCTAATGTCGGATGGGGCATATCCCTGAACTGCCTCGGCGTACCGGTTTTCATCTTGTGCTGCCAGGACTTCAGCATGCTTCTTAGCTTGTTTGGTGTGCAAATCCTCTCGTTTATGTAGATTCGACCTGCCATAGACATTGTCTGCCTGCTGCTGCAGCCGCTCCTGCCGCTCTTTTGTCCGCCGTTGGCGGTGGCTCATGTGCCGGCCAGCTCGCCGAATAAACTGCCGGCCTTTTAAGTTGTCGTTGCCCAGCGACCGCTTGTTAGCAACTTCTGTGCTTTTGTCTTTAGACCAGTTGCGTGTTCTGTCGATAAGCCCCTTGTTTGGGTTGTTGACAATTCCAGCGATACGATTCAGGATTCCGCCGCTCAGCTTAAATAGGAACGGCGTTAATGGCAGCGCGATAATCTGCACCGCTAGTCCCAGAATCACCTCTATGATGGTTGATGCATTTTGTAAAATTGCTGCCGCTGCTAACTGAGAGCCGCCGAATAATAAGGAGAACGCCGGGAAGAAAATCAGCATCGTCATAAACATCTTGCGCCACTTTTCGAACCATTTTTCTGTGCCCGGCAGTAAATAGCAAACAAATGCCAGCGGTGAAATAATTGTCAAAATAACGATTAACGCATGTCGCGCCGCCAGTACTAAAACCACCATTAAAACCGCCAGTAATGCCCCCAGTAAAACTGGTAGCAGTAGAATAATCGCCGATGATAAAACGCCGCCTTCGCCGACCAGAAAGGCTCTGATGCCGACTGCTGCTGCGCCGCCGGATAAAATAAGCGCTGTTAAATTCTCCCAGGTAAATACTTCAATACTGCCGCCGCTGGAATGTCCAGTTGTTAAAACCGTGGTTCTAATTTGCATAAAGACATCTTGCAGAGCGTGTCCGGAAATATTTGATAAATCAATAGCAAACGCACAAATATAATAAGATATATTCACTAACACCGCGGCAATTGCCAGGCGCGGCAACATCTTTTTTATGCCATAATTACTAATCCCTGCTGAGGTGACTTGCGAATAAATAATAACTAAAAAGGCAATAATAAACGCCGCGTTGGCAAATCCCAGCATAATATTCCATGCCAGATATAACCCGCTTTTATTATCAGTAACATTTAATGGCTGCGTTTCCAGGGAGTCGTTCAATTTGCCATACAACCAGTCCATGTTTCCTGCTAAAAACGTAGAAACTGGACAAATTACCCAACCCAATGATTCTATACCGCAATCGCTGCTGCCAACATCAGGATTTTCACCAGCCGCTTCGGTGGAAATGCTGGTTGATGATTCTCTGGTGTAAGTCCTTGGTTTCTTAAAGTCATAGACGATAAACTCTGCCGAGGTTGCTGTTGTCATGTCAGTACCGGGCGGAAAGTAAATAACTTTCATTTTTTCCTTGCCACCGGATTTGTCCAGCATACCGTAAGCGTAGCCTTTTTCATCCAAGCCCATGTTCTTCAGCTGGTTTTCGTCGGTGATGTTTATGTATGTGTTGTCCTGGTAGACTAAAGACCGTCCATTCCAAGTAGCATCTGCCGCCATAACAGGGGTAGATTGTAAAAATGTGCTGGCAAAAACACTAACGATCAGTCCAGCCGTCAGAAATGCAAACCATCGCGACCGCTTCATCAACTGCCGCATACATGTTCGTAACCACTTCATATACGGTTTATGTTAGCATTTTTTAGATAAAAAGTCAAGGAAAACTATGGAGCTGTCTAAGTTTTGCCAGGAGGTGACGACGGTGTCACAGGTGGTCGCTGCGTCGTATTCCCCGCAGAATGCCCTTGCCGGGCTTGCCCCGATGATGTTACTGGTTGTGTTCCGGTTCCTCCGCTTACTTGTGTTGCGGGTCTTGTTGCTCTTTCTAATATGCCTTCAAGCTCTTTTTTAGTTTGATCAGAAATATTTTGCATAGCTTGTTTGTTGTCTAGCACCTTTATGGCCTGCTGTGCATCCATACCGCCTGACTTTATTTGCTGTGTAATATTTGCCTGTATACTGGCTTTTATAGCTCCTATGTTTTCCTGCGGAGCTTCTCTCATAATATGTCTGTCGCCCAGAACTCTGGTGGCTTGCTCCCAGTCCATACCGCCAGCTTGTATAGCAGCAGCGTTTTGCTCTACAGCCGCCTTATCCCCTAGCTTATCAAAGCCCTCTTGGGTAAGCCTATGCATCTCGCTAACACCGGTATATACAGGTTTTCCGTCCGACTGCTCTAATTTACTCATAGCCGCTTTACCAGCTGCTGCAATACCGGCATCGCGGCCTTTCATCTTCATTAAGGCTTCAGCCATGTCAGTGTTGTCAATACTGCCACCTCTTTGAAGGTACTCGCGAACTTGATCTATCTCGCCAGCACTGCCTCTTTCGGCTATCTCTTTAACGGCTAATGCCTTAACGTAACTATCGTCACTCTCGTTAAGCGCTCTTACGGCGTTGCCATTATATTTGTTTTGCAGTTCCATGCCAGCAGCTTTGAAAGCAGCCTCTTTTATATAAGCTTTACCACCAACAGTTTCAGCAGCCTTGCCGAGGATTGATGGATTGTCTGCCACTCTTGCATCAAATTTTCGTTGAGATTCTTGCTCAAATGCCGCTTCTTGCGCTTTTGCAGCTCTTAGGTTTTGGTCGAAAGATTGTCTTTTTCTTCCCATGGCATATCTTGCTTTTGTGGCTAATTTTAGCGGGCTATATTTATGCCGGGATGCAAGTCTTTGTGCTTCTGTGTCTTTAGAATAATCCCGGGACGCAATTTCGGATTTTCTCCTCGCTTTCGCTGCTCCTGCCATTGCTCCGGCGTAGCTTGATAGCGAGTTTACTGCTGGTGCAGTTAGTTTATTACCGGCATTTTTTATGCCATTTATCATGCCGCCCATGATAGAGTTTGATTTTATGGCCAGTACCGCCACAAATCCGCAACCTAACAGCAACATGGTTACCGCCATCATCCTAAATAAAATTTCATTAGCTTCTGTTTTAGTGCTTAGAATAGTTAAAGCTATAAACTTCAGTCCGCCGCAATATAAGGAAGCAAGCGGATATAGGAATACCATACCCAGAAAAGTACTTTTCCACTTTTCAAACAATTTTTGAGTATTTGGTAATACCCAGGCGGCGATAGCGATCGGTGAAGTAATTGCCAACACCGGTATAATACCTGCCCGGAATACTAAAGCCATCAAGCCAGCGATTAAGCCTAAGATGGCTGGTATAACGAACACAAGTAGTAACAATAAGCCTACTTTTGGATCCATGCCAGCAGCTGCACTCCATGCTGCCTTTCCTGCTAATAGGCCGCCGCCGATTGTTATACCACCAGCAATAATGTCCGTTATGATGGTTCCCCATCCAACATCTTTAGGATCCACCTCTGGTGCTAATTCTGATATGAAGACATATAGAGTTGATCCCAGAATATTCGCTACGTCTGTAATAATCTGCATCAGGAAGTACGATATATTTATGGCGATGGCAGCGATTATTAACCTTGGCAACATTTTTTTTACGCCGTAATTGGATATACCGATGTTTGAGACTTGAGAGATGATAATTGCCAGGAAAACGATAGCTAATATGGCGTTGGCCACATCCCTCAATCCGCTCCAGGCCGATCGTAAAGCACTGCCTTCATCGTTTGGTAAAGGATCGGTTTGTAGCAGATATTCAAATATACCCCACGTACCATCAGCAAACTCAACAAGTTTTTCTAAGAGTGGGCATACGAAATAGCCTATAGCGTCTAGCTCAGTGCCGCACTCGCCTTTATTTTCTTCTTCGCCTTCGGTGGTCTGTTCTTGGGCAAGTTGTTGCTCGGTAGCTGCAGTAACCTCTGCACCTTTTGTAGCGCCAACAAGCGGATCAACGCCGCCAAGAGCCGCCTTTACCTCGTCCACTGATTTGCCTGTTTTTCCAGCCAGACACTGAGCGAAGATTTCCTGGCGGCGCGCCGCTTCGTCCGGCACGGAGTGGCGGCTTTTTTCCATTTCTACAGAATCTTTGGCCTGTACTGCGCATTGTCCAATAACCTTAGGATCAGAGGTAATCTCGGCTAAGCCAGGAGCTTGTTTAAGCATTTCTTGTCCGGCAGCCGTGTATACGCCGTCGCCAGCGCTAACGCAGCGGCGCCAGGTTATCCCATCTTTTACAGCTTCCTGCATTGCTGATGATGTAGAACATTTAAAGTTTATCGCGTAGTATTCGTTTCCGTCATAGCAATAAAACCCGCCTTTGCTATCGCCTTTTTTATGGTTCGCTGCTTTTGAACACTTTGCGACAGTAGGACTTACGGTAGATTTTTTATCGCCAGCGAAGGGGGAAGTGGGTTTGGCAGGTTTGGAGGGCTTGGAGGAAGAGGAGGTGACGCATCTTTTCTTATACACGTTACTAGCCAATTTGTATGTAGTTTTCTCGCCGTTGCCAATGCTTGAACCTGCAGGACAGGTAAGTATGGCTTCTTCAGTCCTTCCCATCCTAGACGGTGATGGACACCAATACCCCTGGTTTTTGTCGCCTGATATACCTCCTGCTGCGCCAGGACACTTCTTTTCAGTCGGTTCTACAGTCTCCTCGGCATACGCAACATTCTTACTCATCAGCGCCATTGACACCGTGAAAATCAGAAACAGCGCTATTACTAAAGGTTTTTTATGACGAGCATACCGCATATGCCTACAATTGTAGCACATCTGCCGGTGATTGCGGTAGGCTAAAATCTTCAAATATTTTATGAAAAATGCAGTAATTTCCTTGCATTTTATGGTAAATATATTACAATAAAATCAATCAGCCCGTGCTGAGGAGAGTTTATTTATAATTCTGGTACAACCAGAGGAGAGGAGCCCCAAGCGTTATGGAACGTAAACCACATAACCCAAGCGGTTCAATAATAGACAAATTAACAGGCAGGAGAGGTTTTCTGGGTGCAGTATTAGCCGGCGCTGCCTTTGTAGGTGCTACTGCCTGCGGCAGAAGCAGCGGAGAAACTAAGACAGCACCTTCCTCGACGCCATCGACAGAGGCTGCCAGTGGTGCACCAACCTCAGCAGCGCCAACGCCTGAAAAAACCGCTACGCCAACACCGGAAGCGCCGAGACCGAAGTTTACTTATGAGAAACTGAATAGCGGTTTGCGCGAATGGGTCGGTCTTGACGATACCGTCAGCAGACTGAGCGCTACCTCCGGAGAAGAAGATAGGCGCGAAATACTGTATGAATTCTTTGGTAATGAGAGTAATAATGACGGATTACCATACCCAGAGCTAAGCGGTCCAAAGAACGCTCGTTGTAACCCTGAAAGAAATGCTGAAGTTGTCAGGAGAGCGACAACAGAATTAGCGACCGTAGCTGCCTTATTAGCAGACGCCTCTGTGCCTGAGAAAACAAAAGAGGTTATAACCAGCCAATATGGCGATCTGTTTATGAAACCTAACTCTGAGGAAGATCCTCTGACAGAGATCCGTAATATGGTATCAAAACTAAAAGCAGAACAGTCACACCGCTGCAATCTGTTTAATATGTCAAATGGTAAGATAGAAGGTGCAGAGCCGCCTATCCCCGAACTACCTGCACTTATTGCTGTAAGCAGCAGTGATGGGCGCGGCGAATGTATATCAAAACGAAGAAAAGGCAACTCCGCAGCCAGTAACACGATACAGATGGCGTTTGTTCCTAAGTCATTAAAACCTACCGTAGATTCGGAGGGTAACATTACAGGTTATGAGGTAGACGAAGAGTCTGCCGCTAAATCTCCTGTGTGTATTATTGAAATGGTGCCAAAATCTACCGATACGAATAATATGTACTCAGGTTTAATTTGGGCTGTATCCAATGTTATACCAAATGGTAACCAAACCACGATAGAAATCGAAGGAGTGGAAAAACCGATATCTAGCTTACGCGCCAAATAGCGCGATAAATAAATAAAACTCGATACCGCATATGCTGTAAGTTATCGGCATATGCGGTATGCTCGTCATAAAAAGCCTTACTTGTTGAATTTGCCGACGGTTAGACTTTCAGAATGGTTTGTGCTGCGACCTGGAGAGTAGAGATTCTGTAAAATTATTTGGAGAGACAACTGAAAAATAGGTATCAGGATAACTTCTGATAAAATCGACAGGCGGTTTTGGCTGTTTTTTAATGCTGAATTTACATTCAAATGCGCGCAGGGTGCCGCCCTCTTCTTCTATTATGTCAACTTCTCTTTTGTCAGAATTACGCCAATAAAAAGACCGCACTCTCATATTTTGGTTTTGTATATATTTTAGTCGCTCAATTACGCAAAAGTTTTCCCATAGCGCACCAACGTCGTTCCTAAGTTCTAATGGTTTAAAATCGTCAAGCAAAGCGTTGCGTATTCCCAGGTCGGTAAAATATATTTTTCGCAGTTTTCCAATTTCCGCTCGTTGATTGCGTCTGTATTGATTGCGTCGAAATATAATGAAGGCTTTTTCGAGGAGGTCTATGTAGCGCTTGACCGTTTCATTGTTAATGCTTAATTTTCTCCCCAATTCGCTATAATTGACTTCGCTGCCTATTTGATAAGCCAACAGCCGTAGTAGGTTGTTAATAATTGTTTGGTCGTATAGAACCTTCGGAGAAAAGGCGTCTCTGTATAAGTAGTTTGTGGCTATGTTGCTTAATCTATCAAAGGCTGTTTCTGCGCTTAATTTCCACATTCCCGGATAACCGCCGCGAACCATAATGATATTGGCGTTAGCGGCTAGTTCGGTTGGGTTTGCAGACACTTCCTCTACGCTGAGCGGGTATAGTATTGTTTCTATGCTTCTACCGGTTAGCGGTTCGGTAATTTTGTTGGATAAATCCAAGCTTGACGACCCAGTGACTAATAATTTTATTTCTGGGTAGGTGTCGTGTATGAGTTTTATGCTAATTCCTATATTCTCTACTCGTTGGGCTTCGTCAATAATTACCAAATTGGAATCGCCAATGTATGATCGTAATTCAATGGCTGATTTTTCAGTTAAGGAGCTTACTACGACTGGATCGTCGCAGTTCAGGTAGAGTGATTTTTTATAGTTTTTAGCAATTTGTTTGGCTAGCGTTGTTTTGCCAACTTGCCTGGCTCCATAGACTATTGAGACCATACCTTGGTTAAGAGTGTCTATTACTTGCTGTTGTACTTTTCGAGTAATCATCAACTTATATTATAGCAAGGTAGCTTATTTTATCAACTGTATATTTCAAAAACACCTGTTTTTACATACTCAAACCGCTAAAAAACACCTGTTTTTACTGGTTCTTATCTGTTGGGTGATTAACAATAAAAAAACGCTCCGACCAGGAGCGAATCATTGTGGCGCGCTCGACCGGATTCGAACCGGCGATCTCCTCCGTGACAGGGAGGCGTGATAGGCCAACTTCACTACGAGCGCATCTGACAGTAGTCATAATAGCAAACATCCCTGCTCTTTTCAAGAAACTATTTGCATTTTTTCCCCGGCTATTTTACAATTTTAACCAGAGAACTGTTTATGATAAAAAGAAATACCATCATTGCTGTCGCTTTTCTCGCTGCGGTTGTCTGCGGTTCTATACTAAGTACCGGTCAAGTATTCGCTGAGACTGAGTGTGCTGGGGCTAAGACATCGGTTATTGTCTGCGGCGGTGCTACTGGACAGGCTGCTATTATCGAAATTGTGAAAATGGTTGTAAAGATTATGACTGCTGGCGTTGGAGTTTTGGCGGTTGGCGCGGTGATATTCGGCGCTATTTTATATACTACTTCCGAGGGTAGTCCTGATAAGCTTTCCAAGGCCCGGACAGTTTGGACTAACACTATCATTGGGCTATTGCTTTTCGCGTTTATGGTAGCGATTACAAACTTTTTCGTTCCGGGAGGGATATTCTGATGAAAAAAATTATCTTAGCTGTTTCATTAATTGTATTTGGAGCTTTCAGTTCCGCTATGATTTTTTCCGGCAATCAAGCTTTTGCTGATTCCTGTTCTGACAAGGGTCAGATATTGACGTTTAAGCCGTGGTACGATGGGCTGACTGACGGATCATGCAATATCATAAGCCCTGGCAGCGATACGGACAAGCAGGCGGCATTTCTGTGGAGAATTGTACTGAATGTGATTGATGATTTGCTGCAGGTTGTCGGCTATATTACGGTCGGTTATATTATGTATGGCGGCTTCTTGATGATGACTAGTATTGGTTCGCCAGATAAAGCCGCACATGCCCGTAAAACAATTTTAAGCGCGGTTGTCGGCTTGATAGTTACGCTATTGTCGATTGCTATTGTTAACTTAATATCATCAACGATAGGTTTGTAGTATGGATTTTTTACGTTTTTTGGCTGGACTACTAGGCGACGCTTCAAGCTTGGGTGTCCCGAGTAATCCTGCTGATAATAATGCTCTGAACAGAGTTGTTAATTTGGTATTTATGATCGCTGGCGCGGTGGCGGTGATTATTGTGGTTGTCGCTGGTATTAACTATTCTCTGTCTGTCGGCGAGCCATCGAAGACTGCCAAAGCAAAGGATGCAATAATTTATTCGGTAGCTGGATTAGTCATGGTCGCTGCTTCGTTTGTTATCGTAAAGTTTATTATCGGAAGGTTTGCGTAGAAAGGAGTATCGCGCATGAAACAGTTGTTAAAAATATTGGTTGTCCCGGCGCTTATGCTTAGTACATTGTTTACAGCGCCAGTGATAGTCTCGGCGGTTGATGTCTGCTCTGGCGGCAATGCCACATCAATGTATTGCCAGAATAAAAGCGAAGGCGAGGCTAAAGTTAAGTCGACAATTGGCAACGTTACGAACCTTCTGCTGATGGCAGTCGGTGCCATATCAATTATCATGATAGTTGTTGGCGGTATATTGTTTGCTTTGTCGAATGGCGATAGTTCAAGGGTTACTAAAGCCAGAAATACGGTTTTATATGCCGCGATTGGATTGATAGTTTCTTTATTGGCGTCGGCGATTGTCAATTTGGCATTTGGGCGTGTTTGGTAAAATAAAAAAGAAAGGATAAGATTATGAAAAAAATAGGGTTTACGATAGCGTTTGTCGGTTTGCTGGGTGTTTCTAGTCTGGCTGCTGCCTCGCTATTAATGTCTGATGCTTCTGCTCAAGTATCTTCGGGCATAAATGCTGCGACAACCAGCGAGATGCAAGGTAAAAGCGTCAACAGTACAGTTGGTTCAATTGTAAATATTTTATTGTGGGTTGTTGGTATTCTGTCGGTAACTATGATCGCGTGGAGCGGTTTTAAGTATATTACCTCGGCTGGCGATACCAGTAAGTTGGCTTCTGCAAAAAGTACGCTGATTTATGCGGTAGTTGGTTTAATTATTGCTATTATGGCGTACGCAATCGTTAATTTTGTCCGAACAGAGGTGACATCGACAGGCGGTAAAGCGGTTGCCGGCTCTTCTTCTGGTGCCAGCACTCCAGGCAGTAAGTCTATCGGCAGCGGTTTTGGTTCCGGCAGCGGCCATTTAAAGCCTGGGCTAAGCAGGTAATTCATGTAGAATAGAAGAAATAGTAAAGGCGGGACAATAGAGGATAAATGTTGCAATATATCGGATAAAACAGTACAATAATAATTATCAAGTAATAAGAAGGAGAATAAGCGAATGAAGAAAGTAAAAGTGTTGCTGGCGGGACTACTGATGGTACCGATGGTTGCTTTGGCTGCTTCGCCGGCGGTTAGCGCTCAGTATAATCTGACAGGCGGAACAGAGGCTGCAAAGGGTGAAGGTATGAAAGACGGCGTGGGGGACGCTAACTCGTTGGTGAAAAACGTCGTTAACATCATCTTGTGGGTTGTCGGTATTTTGTCGGTGATCATGATGGTTTGGGGTGGTATTAAATACACAACCTCGGCCGGTGATACTAATAAAGTGACGTCAGCGAAGAATACCATTATATATGCGGTGATTGGTTTGATCATCTCTATTATGGCGTATGCTATCGTCAACTTCGTTATCGGTCAGATTGGTACGGCGTAGCTTTAGCTTTTTGTCAACGTTTTAAACCTCGGCATGCCGGGGTTTTTCATGAGGTAAATTGTACGTTTAGTTTCTGATTTCTGCTCTGCCGTGCTGCCGTGCTGCCGTGCAAACAGATTTAAAAACTCAACATAGAGTCTTACAAAACCTTAATCTTCTTAGCTCTTTCCTGCTTGATTTTTTCAAAGGTGATTGTCAGTACGCCGTCTTTTAACTCTGCCTTAACGCCTTCTTCATTGACGGCGGTTGGCAGCGGTAAGGTGCGGCTAAACTCGCCCCAGTAGCATTCCTGGATGTGCCAGTTGCGTACGTCGCCTTCGTCGCCGCTTGATAACGTGCCGCTGATGGTTAAAATCCCGTCGGAAATACTAACATCCAAATCGTTGCGGTCAACACCAGCGGTGCGGGCTTTAATAACCAGCTCATTTTCTGTTTCAAACACATCGACAGCCAGCTGCCCCATTAAATTTTCAGAATCTTCCCAAGTTTCGTCGGTTGCTGCGACAGCTGCCGCAGCGGCAACGGTGTCGTCGCTATCCACCGGCTCTGGCTCTGGTATTGAACTGTCGTCGCTCCCTAGGAACGCCGCTGTCAGCTCATCGTCCAGTAATAGATTATCATCTTGTTTACGGGCCATAATCTCCTCCACTGTTTATATAATAGGCTCATGACAGTAGTCTATTACAATTATAGCTGTTATATGCGGTATAATCAACACTAGAGGTTATAAAAGTATAAATTACGATGTTTGACCAGATCTTATCAATTATCGCTCCTCACCGCTGTTACGAGTGCGGTAAAACTGGATATATTCTATGTCAGAGTTGTAAAAAATACATCATCAAACAACGGTTTCAACTATGTATTTTATGCGGTAATCTGCTAAAAATGGGCAATCTTTGCGATAATCACCAGCAGCCGTACAATATGCTGTGGTGCTTTGGGTGTCGCCGCGGGTCAATAGCTAAGATTATTGACGATTATAAATTTCGTCGTGTTCAGGCAGCAGCAGGTGTTTTAGGAGATTTGCTGGATTCTGCTTTACCAGAGTTGCCGGCAGATGCGGTTATCGTGCCGATTCCCACGACGTCCAGGAATATGCGCCGCCGCGGTTACGATCATATGCGGCTTATTGCCAAAGATTTGGCCAGAAAGCGGAAGGTCGGCTATTCTTCCCTGCTTCGCCGCCGCAATAATGTCGTCCAGCACGCCACCAGGTCGTCGCGCCAAAGAAAGCGGCAAGCTAAAGAGTTCTTCGAGGTGTCTAAATCGGTTGATCAAAAGAAGTTGTATGTAATAATCGACGATATCTTTACGACAGGCTCAACCTTAGCGGCGGCAGCTGACTGCTTGAGACAGGCGGGCGCTGAAAATGTCCAGGCGGCGGTTATTGCCCGGCATGGCAATATATAAATCACTGATGGTGATAGCGGCTGCCTTTGGCTATCTCCTGCGCGCGGTACAGCTGCTCCGCCAGGATGAGGCGGACTAATTGATGCGGGAATACCAGGTTTGATAACGACCAAGTTATATTGGCTCGCTGACGCATTACTTCATTAACGCCGTAAGCGCCGCCGATAATAAAAACAATATGCTTAGTGTTGTTCTGTAAGATTAAGCTAGATAATTCCGGCGAACTGAGGTTTTTGCCGCGTTCGTCTAGTAAAATTGTAAAATCACTGTCTTTTAGTCGTGATAACAATCGCTCTGACTCCTCCTGGCGCGCCCTGTCGCCCTCAAAGCTTGAATGTGGTAGAATTATCATCTCTGCGGCAAACGGCG
>ERZ773065.1287-NODE-1287-length-12795-cov-2.379513_pt1 | contig 12795 bp, 10 predicted proteins | sample MGYA00580623_ERZ773065 | MGnify/ENA primary metagenome ERZ773065 (study PRJEB29015, sample SAMEA2738017) | human oral metagenome | biome: human oral; feature: human-associated habitat; material: dental | place: China | collected 2047 ...
CTACGGTTATCTACCCCAACATAAACTGCATATTTCGTATTTGGTTTCAAATCAGTTAATCGTTGTTTCAAGGTTACTCTTTGTTTGTTTCCTTGAATACGAAGCATTTCATTTGCACCTTGAGATTTCACAATTTCAGCATGCTCTGCATCTCCTGTTTTTTCCCAATGATCTAATGTTCCACTATTAAATCCTTGGTCAGTGATATGCAAGCCTTCACTCCATACCATTGTCTTCTTGCCTTGAGGGGCTTTATAAAGTACATAAGGTTGATATGCGTCTCCTGTAATTTGAATCTTTCGATCTGCACCCACAGTTAATTCAACAACATCTTGTTTTCCTTGGTCTGTTAAGCGATAGAGGTATACTTTATCTCCAGTCCAATCTTCAGGAAGTGTCCATTCAGTTGTTCCTGTTGTGTTTGTAAAGAAGTACATTTTTTCTTTGTCACCTGTTAAAGGTTTACCATTTTCATCCCAGTTCCATGGAACTAAATAGCTACCACCATTTTCGATGACACGGCCATTTAATGTCGTCACACGTTTTCGGTAATCTGGACTATTTGGATCATTAGATTGACGAACAATTTTCACTTCGTCCCCTTTGTCATTTGTTAAATGTACTTCCATTTCTGGTGTCCACTTATAGTTTTGACCGTTGTCGCTCATTGCAACTGGGTTTCCATTAATCCATTTAGATACTTTGTAGTGTTGGAAATACTTCGTCATAATGTTGTTTTCGAAGAGGTTACGAATATATCCTTCGTAATCGCTTCGACCTTGCCATCCTTCGAAGTCTTTCATGTTATATCCACCAAGTAATGGATAATTTGCAGCCCCACCGTATTTTGGATAGTCACCCACCCATGAGTCTTTTTGGTGGTTACGGATGAATCGAGTGATATTTGAGTTGATCCCTTTGAGTGTATATCCACCGTAAGTTAAGTCAGCTGCCCAGTGTTGGAATGTTGAATCATATTCCGCACCGAAGCCCCACTCGATGGCCATACGCCAACCTTGAGAGTTTAGCTCTTTTGCAAGTACGTGAGTTGGCCAAGCAGAGTTATCTCCTGATTGTCCGTTACCCCAAACGTCCACATAAATGAAGTCTAAGTCAGCGCCAAGTTTTTCTCTTAATTCTTTCCAACGTTGTAGACGGTTATGAGCTAAGTCATAGCTAGCATCAATATTAATTCCTTGGTCTAGCCAGTTCCAACCATACATGTAAGTTCCATCTGGATTCTTACGAAGAATAGCTTCACTAAAGTATTTAGACTCTGGATATGTTTCAGAAGCGTTTACGTGAATACCAATTTTAGCACCGTATTCTTTTGCTCTTGCTAATAATTTCTTGAAGTCTTCAACCCCACCAATTCTCTTACCGATATCTGCATAGTTTAAGTGACCTGAGTCGTGACCTTCACTACCATATCCTTTAAGAAGGATTGATTGTCCTAAGCCATCTGTGTGTAAGTTAATCTTCTTAATACCATCTAGGGTCATTAAGAATGGGTTTTGCGCTTGAGAAGCGAAGTTCATCGCAATACGATAAGCGACTAAATCTGGAACAGATTCTGCCCCTTTTGGATTGTTCATGATATTACGATATGCAATCGCACCATCTTGCCAGTCCACGACATTATCTTTATTTAAGTCTTTTGTAATGACAACTTTTGAACTTGGTAATTCTAAAGTATATTCAGGATATACCAAATTCTTATAAGCACGTTGATACCAATAAGGTGAACTTTGAATTCCTAAGTAGTTCACACCTTCAACTCTTTGTAATGCAGTAGTCAAACGTGCAAAGTCATTTCCTTGATAAGTGAATTGTGAGTTACTCCAAACTGATGCTGACAATTCATTTGAGGAAACAAATCCATACATAAATCCGTAAGTATACTCATTCATTTTTCCAGAATGTAAATCTAAATGGTAATCTCCAGATCTATGAGTGTTTGTAGACATTTGTGCCCCATCAAATTTGGCATTTTGTTTGTTAGATCCTACTGAAACAAGTGTATTCCCAGGAAATTCAATGGTTTGAATGAGTTTACGAACATTGTCTACCGGTTTGCCCATTTCAACGTTATTTTTATTGACTACTTTAGTAACGTCAAAATGCATTTCGTTTCCAACTAATTGTAATTTAACAGTAATCTCAGCATTGATGAATTCATCATCATTTCTTACTGTCATCACATACTCAGCTGTTTTATCGTCAATTTTACGATATTGAACTTCTGGTTTAACTAAAACGCCATTGATAGACATTTTATCAATTTTTTGAACTTGACCTGTTAATGTTTTACCATCTAATTCATATTCTTTCACACGTGGAAACGCAGTATCAATAATCGCTTTTAATGTTTCAGATTGTAGCGTTTCATAATGAACATCTTGGTCGTTTCTAGCAAGACCATCATCCACTGGATTATTTGGTTCATTATCTTGTCTTACATTTTCTTGGTTATCTGCTTTAATCGATACTGAAGTTAATTCTGTTCCCCATGTACCTGCTTTCAAGTAAACTTTCTTGATGCCCGCTAAAGCATTTTTCACTGCCTCTGGAACAACCTCAGTACTAAATAAGTTTTGTCCATTATTCGTTGCGTTTAATTGACCATCTTTTTTATAAACAATAGAAAGATGATTTTCTTCACCAATAGCAGGTGCTTCTACACGAGTCTTGCTATACCATGTGTTTACACCTGGTCCTTTATATTGCCAGAACCAACCACCTTTGTCATATCCTACAAAGATGTTGTTGTCATTATCTTTATACTTTAGATAGACACCAAATCGAGTTTCAGCAGGTGCCGTATTGGCTTTAAAAGTTAAATCAATGTTGACATTTCCTTCTTCATCTGCTTGTAAGCCTTGTTTTTCGAATAAAGCTTCATTGGCTCCGTTGTCATTAGATGATGTTGAAGTTAATTTATTGTAACGAACGCCACCTTCTTCAACAACCTCTACTTTCCCTTTTACTCTACTAGAAGAATCCCACTCTTTCGTTGGAGCTGTTTTCTCAGTTGCTTCTCTATTTTCTCCAGTAGCAGCTGTTGCAGCTTTTTCTTCTTCAAATTTTTTCTCTACTGTTTTATCTTCTTTTTCTTTTGCTTCCTCAGCTTTAGCACCTGTTTCAGTTTTACCCGTTTCAACATGTTCAGTTGCTGTTGCTTCAGTAGCTTCTTTTCCAGTTGCTTCTGTAACTGTTTTTTCTTCGGAGCTATTCTTAGGAGTCTGCGTGTCTGTTGCTGTTACTTCAGATACCGCTTCACCTGATTTCTCCTCAGTATTTTGTACAGCTTCATGATTTGGCGCATTTTCAGTTGCAGTTGCAACGACTTCTATTCCAGCTACTTCAGTAGCAGAAACAGGTTGAAGTGTGCCAAAAAAGAAAGCCCCAATAATCACAGAACAAGTTCCGACCGTGAGCTTTCTTATAGAGAAGCGCTGTCTCTTCTCCATATTTTTATGTTTATACATAATACCCCTCCTTAATATTATAAAAACGTTTACATAAATAATTTTAGCATTTTAATAAGCTTGGCACATGAACGTTCTTGCTCTTTACTTATACTTTTTTGCTCTTTTTTAAACCGCTCCCATTTTGTTTATTATTTAACAAAACTTAAACGCAAAAAAAATCCTTAGCACAAATAGTGCTAAGGACCTCATTTTATTTTTGTCCCATATCTTTGACTTTCATAATACGGGTAATGCTTGCGCGTTCATTTTCTTCAAGTTTCATTTCGATAAAGTAAATCGTTTCTTCTAATTGTGGGATCAATCGATATTCAAGGGCATTTACACGACGTCTTGTTTTCTCGATTTCATCTGCAAGAAGTTGGCAAGTTTTTTCAATCTCTGTCAACTCTAGTAGATCATTTAACACATCTGAGATTTCCTCTACAGAATCATCAATCTCACTATTTGAGTTCAAGTAACCATATTTGAAGTCACTTTCCTCATTTTCATCTTTCACAGTGAAATTCATTTCTGGAACATATACACTCATAATGTTCTTTTCTTGAAGATATAAGGATACGCTTTGGGGTGGAATCGCCACAAGCTCTTCAATGAAAGCTTCTTCTAATGTTGCCTTTGCAAGAACGAAGCTCTTCATTCCTTCTACGAGACGAGTTTCAACCGCATCACGTAACGCATTATTTTTTCGAATTAATTCGATGAACTGACGCATTAACTCATCTTGTTTATCCTTTAGGAGTTTATGCCCCCTTTTTGACACGACAAGACGATGCTTTAATTTCGTCAATTCCATTCGGGTTGGTTTGACATTCAATCGTGTCAAAGGAATCACTCCCCTTCCGGAAGATATTCATCTAATAACTCATCCTTAATCCGTTTCAATTCCGTACGTGGAAGGATTGATAAGAGTTCCCACCCAAGGTCTAATGTTTCTTGGATTGAACGGTTCGTGTAGAAACCTTGTCCAACATATTCACGTTCAAAGCGTTCTGTGAACTCTACATATTTCTTATCGGTTTTCGATAATGCAGATTCTCCTAAGACCACCGCAAGTTCTTTGGCTTGTTTACCAGTCGCATAAGCCGCGAACAATTGGTTCATCGTTGGTGCGTGGTCCTTACGAGTTTTTCCTTCACCTGAACCTTTATCTTTTAGACGAGATAATGAAGGTAATACATTAATTGGAGGTTGAATCCCTTGTTTATCAAGAGCACGGTCCAAAATGATTTGTCCTTCTGTGATGTATCCTGTTAAGTCAGGAATTGGGTGAGTAATATCATCTTCAGGCATTGAAAGGATTGGAATTTGAGTTACAGATCCCGGTTTACCAACGATACGTCCTGCACGTTCGTAGATTGTAGAAAGGTTTGTATATAAGTAACCTGGATATCCACGACGTCCTGGAACTTCACGACGAGCCGCTGAAATTTCACGAAGCGCTTCACAGTAGTTGGTCATGTCTGTCATGATAACCAGTACGTGCATTCCTTTTTCAAACGCTAAGTACTCAGCTGTTGTTAATGCGATTATTGGAGTCGCAATACGTTCAATGGCTGGGTCGCTGGCTAAGTTTAGGAACATCACTGAACGGTCAATAGCCCCTGTCTTACGGAAGTCTTCCATGAAGTATTCCGCTTCGTCGAAGGTAATTCCCATTGCAGCAAATACTACCGCGAATTTTTCGTCACTGTTTAATACAGTCGCTTGACGGGCGATTTGGGCTGCTAACTCTTTGTGTGGAAGCCCTGAACCAGAGAATACTGGTAATTTTTGTCCACGAACAAGTGTGTTCAAGTGGTCAATAGCAGAAATTCCTGTTTGAATAAATTCATCCGGATAGTCACGAGAAACTGGGTTAATCGCTTGTCCGTTTACGTCTAAAGTCGCTTCTGGAAGGATTTCTGGACCATTATCCATGACGTTCCCCATTCCATCGAAAATACGACCAATCATGTCTTCAGATACGTTTAATGATAATGGTTTACCACGGAAACGTACTTTTGTATCACGAATGTTAATGCCGCTTGGTCCTTCAAAAATCTGAACCATCGCTTTATCTTCGTTTACTTCCAGTACTTGTCCATGACGTAATTCACCATTTTGTAATTGGATTTCAACCAACTCATCATATTTAACGCCTTCGACTTGTTCAACCATCATTAAAGGGCCAACAACTTCACTAATCGTACGATACTCTTTAAGCATGTGTCATCCCTCCATGTTGAATTGTTTTTTCGATATCTGTTTTAATTTGCTCTCTGATTTCATCGAAACGAGCCATTTCAGATTCTGGAATATATTTTGAACGTGCAATACGGTCACGTACATCTTCTGTTCCGTCGATAATTTCCGCATAGTATGAACCAAGTTTCATCGCACGGCGCGCTTCTTTTTCAAATGTCAAGATAAGTTCTAACATGCGATATTGTTTCTCACGAGATGAGAATGTATCGACATCGTCAAACGCATTTTGTTGTAAGAAGTCTTCACGAAGCATTTTAGCTGTCATCATTGTTAAACGGTCACGTTCAGATAATGATTCAAGACCAACTAAACGAACGATTTCTTCTAAGCTTGCTTCTTCTTGTAATGTGTTCATTGCATGTTGAACAAATTCAGACCAGTTCGAATGCACATTCTCATCCATATATTTACCAACTTCTGGGTCATACAATGAGTATGAAGTTAACCAGTTCATAGATGGGAAGTGACGTTTTTGCGCCAATGTTGCATCTAATCCCCAGAATACTTTCGCTACACGTAATGTATTTTGTGTGACTGGTTCTGATGTATCTCCCCCTGGAGGTGATACGGCACCAATAGCTGTAATGGTACCTTCACGGCCATCACTACCTAATGTTTCAACACGTCCTGCACGTTCATAGTATTCTGCGATACGGCTTCCTAAGTACGCTGGGTAACCTTCGTCTCCTGGCATTTCTTCTAGACGTCCAGACATTTCACGAAGCGCTTCTGCCCAACGTGAGGTTGAGTCTGCCATGATAGCTACGTTATATCCCATATCACGGAAATATTCTCCAATAGTGATACCTGTATAAATTGAAGCTTCACGGGCCGCTACTGGCATGTTAGAAGTGTTGGCGATTAAGATCGTACGTTCCATGATGGATTCGCCAGTTGTTGGGTCAATCAATTCAGGGAATTCGTTCAATACGTCAGTCATTTCGTTTCCACGTTCCCCACAACCTACGTATACTACGATATCCACGTCTGCCCATTTTGCGATTTGGTGTTGCACCACTGTTTTACCAGCTCCGAATGGTCCTGGTACAGCTGCTGCTCCCCCTTTTGTTACTGGGAAGAAAGTATCGATAACACGTTGTCCTGTTAACATTGGAACTTCCGTATTTTTCTTTATTTTATATGGACGACCACGACGTACTGGCCAACGTTGAATTAAGTTGAAATCACGTACGCCTGATTCTGTTTCGATTTGGTACACTGTATCTTCAATTTTGAAGTTTCCAGCTTCCACTTTTACTAATTTACCTTTAACACCATATGGCACCATGATTTTATGTTGTACAACTTTTGTTTCTTGTACATAACCAATAATGTCTCCGGCTTCTACTTCTTGACCAACTGTAGCAGTAGGAACGAATTCCCACTCTTTTTCACGGTCTAGAGCATCCACGTTTGTTCCGCGGACTAAGAAGTCACTTTGCGATACTTCTTTAAATTTATTGAGGGGACGTTGAATCCCATCAAACATTTGAGATACAATCCCTGGCGCCAATTCAACAGATAATGCTTCCCCTGTTGTTTCAACGGGTTCTCCTGGTCCAATTCCTGAAGTTTCTTCATATACCTGAATGGATGCGATATCTTTACGCATTTCGATGATCTCACCGATAAGGCCTAGATGACCTACGCGACAAATATCTTGAATATTCGCATCTTCCATTCCTTCAGCAGTCACAAGAGGACCTGATACTTTTACGATTCTTCCGATCTTCACTGAGGTACCTCCCTTAGTTTAGTGATTGGTTGGTTATAAGATGTTTTGTCCAACCGCTTTTTCAACATTTTCTTGAATTCTTGATTTTCCAATTCCTAAAGATCCTTTATGGTTTGGAATGAGGATGATGGCTGGTGAAATTTCTGCATCATAACGACGAATCGTTTCCGGAATCTGACTAGCAATAGCTTCCGTTACATAAATAATCCCAAATTGATCTCCAGCAAGTTCATCAATCGTCTTTCGTGCACTTTGCGCTTCATGGCAAGGATACACGTCAAACCCTAAAATTTTAAAAGGAAGGATGGAATCTTTGTCGCCGACTACGGCAATTTTATGAGACATAAACTGGTCGCATCCTTTCTCTTAATTGTTCTTCAGTAAACTCATTGTCCACACCAACCAGTAATAGACGAAGGTTTTTTACTTCCATCTCTAACGCATGAATATATGCAAGACAAGGCAGCGGTCCAAATGGTTCAAAAGTTGCTTCTTCTAGAATGTGATATATCAATTCTTCTTTTAATAATTCCAATGCAAAGACAGGATGTTCTTCCTGTTCTAAAATCGCCACAATCTTGTCATAGTATGGAACATGACGATAAAGGTCAATAAGAGCCTCTGTACCGTTTTCAAGCACTTCGTCGATTAATAATGTCTTTTCAACTGTTCCTTCGCTTGACAACACCCCAATTAAGAAGGAGCGCGATTGTTTTTGCTTCGCGGCACGGATTAAGATGGTGATATTTTCCAAATCAATCATAATGTTCACGATTTGATGGATGACCTCTTGATTCATGGTACGGTCGATGAGTCGAAGATGTTTGAAATAGTAGCGATCCATAAATACATCGGCCGCTTCTAAGCGACCAAAGTTTTCAAAATCGGCATACGCTTCACGGACACCTTCAATCATGATATCGGGTACATCAAGTGAATCTTGAGTTTCGACTAATTGATTTAAGGTTTCGAAAGAATAACGACCTAACGGAACACATAAATGCTTTAAGTCTTTTCCAGAGAACTTCGATTTCAGAAGAACTTTTAAATTATGGTAAGTGTAACGAATCGAGAATACATCAAGGAGTGATGCATCCGGAATGAGTTCTAATACCTCATCATAGTTGCGCTTCAAATGGGCATCTAAGACTGGATCGAACTGTCTTGATTCGAGAACTTCTTGTACATCTACCTCATAACTTGTCTTTTGCAAGGCTTCTAATGCTTGTTGTAAGGATTTAGATACGAGAATCCCATTCAATTGTTCCTTGGACAGTAATTGCTGTTCAAGAATACGAACGGTCGTATTCACTCCTGAATAGGCTAAATCATTCATTCCATCCCTCCTTACCCAATGAATGCTTTTCTAGCTAAGATAGGTGAATATTCTTCTTTTAAATCTTCAATTAATGCTTCGAATAAATAGTTATATTCGATACCTTCTTGTTTCAACACAAATCCTGCTTTCTTTGGAAGAGCTACTTCGTCGATATTAACGAAATCAAATTGCGAAGTTAACTCATGTTTATCTTCCTCGCTCAATCGAGAAACGGTTACCTCTCCAAAAGTAAGAGTTGTTTGTTGTTGTTTTGGTAATTTGCGAATAGCTGACTCGATAAAGAGACGTAATGTTTCCCCACTCCAGGTTGACATTACTTGTAGAACGTCCTCAAATACACTCTCAAGAAGTTCACGTTTGACGCGCAAGACTTCTTTTTTACTTGCGTTCAAAATAGTCTGTTGCTCTTTTTCGTATTGTGATTTTGCTTCTTGTTTTAATGCAGTTTTCTTCGCCATTTCTTGTTGCGAATATTGTGCATTCATTTGATTGATGCGTTCTTCTTGTTCTTTAGTAGCAACCTCAATTCGCTGCTTTGATTCTTTTTCTAAATCCGCTAGAATAAGTTGTTTTAGTTGCTCTAAATCTTTCAAGAATACCCCTCCTCTTAACCTTTGTTAATGATAATTAAGATAGAAGCAAGTAATCCTAAGATTGCGTAAGTTTCAACCATTGCGGCAAAGATAATCCCTTTAGTAGATTCTTCAGGTTTTTTCGCTAAGATTTGTACACCTGCTGCTGCTACTTTACCTTGGGCAATCCCTGAGAATAAACCAGTGAATGCGATTGGTAAAGCTGCCATGAATAAGTATAAACCAGCTGCTAAAGTCATTGAAGCTGACATGTTAATCATGATGAAGAAGGCAACGATGAATCCATAGATCCCTTGTGTACCAGGTAATAGTTGTAAGATTAATGCTTGAACGAATTTTTCAGGTTGTTCTTTAATTAAGGCAGCTGCTGCTTCACCGGCAATCCCTACCCCTTTTGATGATCCAATCCCTGAGAAGATAATGGCAATTGCCATCCCTAGAGCAGCAAAGATTTGCCCTCCACCATTTTCAGCGAAAAATGTTAACCAGTTTGTCATAATTTTATTTCCTCCATTTATTCTGATTTTTGATGTTTTATATCAATATACTTTTCATAAGTTTTGAATGGTTTTAGTGCACGACCTCCACCTTCATAGAACTTACCAAAAAATTCTACGAACTGAAGACGTAACCCGTGAACATATGCTCCTAGGAATGAAAGGAAAATATTCAATCCGTGCAGCGCAATGATAAGAATAATCCCTGCAGAGAAGCGTGCAACTGGCGGTAAAAATCCAACCAACATATTAAATGCACTTGCAATACTTCCTCCTGAAACGGCTAATGCCATTAAACGGGTATAACTAACGATATCTGCTACATATCCACTGATTCCATATAAATTGTAGAGCCCACTTGCTAATCCGCCCCATTTATTATCACTAGTTAGTACTGTGACAACTACAATACCAATGGCTGCAATAATCGAAATCGAAGATCCAATCGTTGCTATCCAAGAAATATTGAGTACCATTCCACCAACTACATACAAAATGAGACCCGTTAAAATCGCAAGCCAACCAATATGACTTGTGTAGGCATCGCTATAGGCTTTCTTCTTAAGATTTGCATAGGCACCCAGAGATAGTCCAACCATGATTTGAACGACACCAAATATAATTGAAAGAATCATAATCGTGATTAAGTCATTCGATAATGATAATGGCTGGAAAGGTAAATCAGCCCCAAAAGCTGAACCAAATACGATTCCCCATAACATTACTGGGTAGCTAAGTAAATGGAAAAACTTCAAGTTTCTACGCATTCCTTTATCAAAATGGAAAAGCTTCAATAGTAGAAAAGTCCCTAGCCACAGCAAAGCTCCATATCCTAAATCAGCAGCCATCATCCCAAAGAACGCAAGGTAAAACGGTGACGTAAATGGTGTAGGATCGAGTTCTCCATATTTTGGTAATCCATACATTTCTGTCAGATTTTCAAACGGTTGTAAGAATGCATTATTTTCTAACACAATCGGTACTTCTTCGTACTCTTCTTTAGAAATTTCGAGTGGAAGGAAAACATATTCTCCTTCTCCTAATTGCTGTTCTACATCTTCTACCGCTTTAGTCGTCATCCATCCCTGAAGAACAAAAACATGTTCCCCATTCACTAATTCATTTTTTGCTTTTTCTTTTTGCAATGCATTAAAACTTGCTTCCGAAGAAAGTTTCAACTTACGAAGTAAATCTTTCTCCTCTTCCAATGAAGACAGAATGGCTTTCTTCTCGTCTAGTACGTCTTGTTGGGCTTTTAAATTTTTCTCCAACTCAATAGAAGGAGCTTCTTCAAAGGCGTACCATACAATACTGAAATGTGCTTTAGCAAGTTCCGTTTTGGCTTCTAATTGTGCCTTTCTTGGATAGGTCACAAGAAGTCCGATTTCCTCACGCGTATGATACACTTCATGAACAGAAATCAGATCACTATCCTTCAAAATTTCTAAGTATGAATTATCCACTGCTTGAGGAATGACACCCATCTTTGTCTTCGTATAAGGATGTTTGAAAATATCTTTTGGATAAAAATCAAGAACACTCCACTTACGTAACAGCGTTTCTTTTTCTCTGAGTTCTTTTAATTCATCCTCTTTTTTGCGTAAAGAAGAACGAATATTTTCAACATGTTGAACGAGCTCATCCGTATTCCACTTTGAAACTTCCTCTTGAAGTTCAGAGAGTGTAAACTGTTCTCTTGCAATTTTTAACTTTTGAATCATTGAAGGTTGCTTTTGATTTTTTTCAACAAAAGCAATCGCTGCATTAATTCCTTCTAACTGTTGTTGAAGAGTATTTACTTCTTGTTCATCAGCATCTTCCAAAACGATGGATTTTTGTTTAAATAGTTCTTTTGCCTGTTCTAGAGAGGTTACTTCTAACGATTGTAATTCTTGAATAGCATCTAATAAGTCATTTTGCTTTTCCGTAGGAGCAATGAACATGACTTTATTCATTTTAGCTATCGCCATATCTCTTCAACACCTCCTTCACAGTATCCTGAACTAAATCCTGCTTCAGATGATTGAAACGTTCTGATAACGCATGAATTTCTGCTTGTTCATCCTCTTTCACTTTCGCTTCAAAAGCCGCTCTCTTTTGTTGATTTTTTTCTTTCAACTCCTTAGCGTAAACTTCTAACGATTGTTCCATATTCGATTTTGCTTCATTCACTCTTTGATCTGTTGCTGCTTTCGTTTCAGAAAGCTTTTCATCGAATTTTTCCTTCAACGCTTTCGCCTCAGATTCAATCGCTAAAACAGAATTTAGAATCTCTTGACTCATGTGACACCTCCAATCCATTCGTTTTCACGAATAGTAAAATGCTTTCCTTTCCATTATAAACTTTCTTTTGCTAGGTATCAAACGATAATTTACCAGTATTCTCGGGCAAAACGAAACTTTATAAATAGGAAGAAACACAACTTTTTTGAAAAAATTTTTCTTTTCTATTGCTTTTTAGAACGTTTGTTCGTATAATAAGCATGCAAACAAATGTTCGGAGGTATCGACAATGGAACAACGCAAAACACCATTCACATCATTTATCAAACCATTAATCAATAAACTACAAGTCTCTCAAGAGGAATATGAAGAAAGAGATGTGTTCTTTAAACCAAATGTTATGCCACTGATTGACGTGGTTGAACAAATTCACCACAGCTTCTACTTCAAGAAACCAATCGTACTCCACTTCGAGAAATACGATAACGCTGGGAATTTAATTACATTCACGAAGAACGGTATGATTAAGAGCCCTATTCAAATGAATAACCACTTTGTATTTTTAGAAGAAGGATCTAACATCACTCATATCTTGAATGTGGATCAAATCGTTGCTTGCATGGAATTAGATTAAACCTGCAATTACCATATATGGTAATTTGAAGTCCCCAAA
>ERZ773065.1289-NODE-1289-length-12786-cov-4.054356_pt1 | contig 12786 bp, 10 predicted proteins | sample MGYA00580623_ERZ773065 | MGnify/ENA primary metagenome ERZ773065 (study PRJEB29015, sample SAMEA2738017) | human oral metagenome | biome: human oral; feature: human-associated habitat; material: dental | place: China | collected 2047 ...
GAACGATTTAGCCTGTGAATCTCGTCTATGAATAGTACATCATTCTCGTTTAAATTCGTAAGAATAGCGGCTAAGTCGCCGGCCCTGCTGATTGCGGGTCCTGACGTAATCTTGATGTCTACCCCTAGTTCATTTGCAATAATATTTGCAAGAGTAGTCTTCCCAAGACCTGGAGGTCCATAGAAAAGCACGTGGTCTAGTGACTCACCGCGCTTCTTAGCAGCTTCAATGTATATCGATAGGTTTTCCTTCGCAACTGACTGGCCACAGTACTCACTTAGGTACTGTGGCCTGAGCGTGAACTCCCCGTTTATCTCATTCGGTATAACCTTAGTTGATGTGATGTTATCTAGCATTTCCCAATCCTTCTTCTATAGCAGATACTTAAGAGCTTTCTTGATGTAAGTCTCCGCATCAAGTCCTTCATCGGTTACGTGACCGATTGCCTCTTCAGCCTCAGTTTTCGAATAACCAAGTGTAGTGAGTGCCATAACAGCTTCCTGCCTCGCTTTATCAAGACCAGGAATAGAAACTGGAGTCGTTCCTCCCATTTCTGGCATAGGAACTGCATCTACCTTGTCGCATAGCTCAAGAATTACACGCTCTGCAGTCTTCTTACCTACACCCTGCGCCTTAGCAATTGCAGTAGCATCCTTATTAACTATACTGTATTTAATATCATCAGCTGACCCCGTCGACATAATTGCGAGGCCTGCCTTTGGGCCAACTCCTTTTACAGTGATTAGCTGCTCGAACAAATTCAAAGAATCAAGCTTTGAGAAACCGTAAAGCGACATGCCATCTTCCTTGACCTGCATGTACGTAAATATATTTACAATATCACCTTCTCGATGGAGAAGTAGCGGCGAAGTATCCGCAATGTATATGCGAAAACCAATTCCTCCACTCGTCTCGATAATCATCGACCCCTTGTCATAATAAAGGTACTCACCTTTGATATTTCTTATCATTATCTCTTATCTCCCAATTACTCTGGAATTACGCGAATGTGCATGACATATAGCAGCAGCGACTGCGTCTGCAGTGTCGTCAGGCTTAGGCACTTCCTTTAGATTCAGAATAGTCTTGACCATCGTCTGAACTTGCTTCTTCTCCGCCTTTCCGTAGCCTACTAGCGCTTGCTTAATCTGCATCGGTGTGTATTCAGATAACGAAAGTCCACCCTCAACGCATGCGAGCATAGCGATTCCTCGCGCTTCACCTACGCCAATAGCCGTCGTAACATTTCTATTAAAAAAAAGCTCCTCTATCGACGCTTCGTCTGGCTTGTACTCCTGAATTATTTCAGTCAGCCCGTCGTAGAGCAACTTTAACCGCTCAGGCATCGGCACTCCCGCCTTCGTCTCAATTGAACCGTAATGTACAGTCTTGAAGCGGTTGCCATTGTAATCTAAAATGCCATATCCCATGATGGCGTAACCTGGGTCTATTCCTATAATTCTCATCATTAATCACCTCCGATATTTTACCAAAAACAGCCCATTTTGTCTATTAATCAGGACAATGAGAGTTAATGTTTCGTATTTATTCATTCACTTGCAAATTTATGCTATAATTTATAGTACGTTGTGTGCAGAGAACCTTTTTTATCATAGGGAGGACAGATGCGTTACTCAAGACAGAATAAGATATTGGAACTAATCCAAAAGCATGTAGTAGAAACTCAAGATCAGCTACAGGATCTACTCGAGCAGGAAGGTTACAAAGTAACTCAAGCGACTATATCTAGAGACATTAAGGAGCTACAGCTCGTTAAAGTATCAATAGATAAGGATCGCTATAAGTACACATCCGGAAAGTTCGACATTCAGCCGATTTCTGAAAGGTTTATCAAGATTTTTAGAGAGACTATCGTCTCCTATGCTTCAGCACAGAATCTCATCGTGGTAAAGACACTTTCTGGTTGCGGAAATGCTGCAGCAGAAGCCATTGACTGTCTTAAGTTAGAACACGTTGTAGGCTCAGTTGCAGGAGATAACACCCTACTTATTATTGCCGAACATGAAGAATATGTTGCAGCGATTCTAAAGGTGTTCGAAGACATGATTGCCCTAAGGGAATAACATTTAATATTGAGGTATATTAATGCTCGATCGTATTGAAATTACAAATTTTGCGACAATTGAACATATATCTTTTGACCTTGGACCTTCTCTCAATATCATCACTGGCGAGACAGGTTCAGGTAAATCTGTACTAGTACAGGCTATCAGCACAGCCCTTGGGGACCGTGCTGATATTTCTATGATTAGAAATGGCACGGATAAAGCACTTATTCAAGTTGTCGGTCATATTGGAGATGAAGACGTTATTATCTCACGTGAACTCCTTAAGTCAGGAAAAAGCGTGGCCAAGCTCAATGGCGAGATAGTCTCTCTGGCAAAGCTAAGAGATTTTTGCAGTGAGTTCGTCGACATCCACGGCCAGTACGATAACCAGCAGATACTCGATCCAGAGAACCACATAATTATAACAGACAGCTACAATCACGGATCTATCGAGAAGGAGCTCACTAAACTTAGTGACCTTCATAAACAATATCATGAAGTCAAACGTGAATACGATCAGCTACTCCGAAGCGAGTCAGAATCGCGTAGACAGCAGGACTTCTATCAGTTCGAGTTTGACTACATAGACAACCTTGATTTACAGCCTGGTGAAGATGACGAGTTAAGAGAGCAGTTAGAATTGATGCGTAACAGCGAGCGAATATACGAGGCTGTTGCCGGTTCATATAGCAAGCTAACTGATGATCCTTCTGTTCTCAGCGTTATTGGCTCATGTATGAATCAGCTTCAGAGCATTGCATCATACAGCGAAGAGCTAGGCGAACTATCAGAGAGCTTCTCAGAGCTATACTATAGCCTTGAGGATATCTCTTCTAACCTTAGGAATACAAGTGAATCTATCAACTTCTCAGAGGAAGAGATAGATCTTGTATCGTCAAGGCTAAGTGTAATTGAGGATGCTAAGCGAAAATACAATATGAGCATCGAAGAGATTATCGCATACAAAGAAGAGCTCGATAGTAAGCTAGGCGTAATCCATAATCTTGACGATGAGAAGAAAAGACTTGCCGAGCTTATCGACAAGAGATATAGCGAACTTGAAGCGCAGGCTGAAGTAGTCAGCAATATTAGAAAGGCCAATGCTGCTTCACTAGAAAGAGAGATGATCAAGGAACTTCAGGACCTTGCTTTTGCAAATTCCGAATTCAAGATCGATATAACAAGACATGACGACATCTCTGAACTCGGATATGACGGTGTTGAATTCCTGATATCTACTAACCCAGGTGAACCTCTGAGACCGATGGCAAAGATTGCCTCTGGCGGTGAAATTTCTCGAATTATGCTCGCCTTCAAGCATATCATCGGTAGTAGTGACAGCGTTGAAACCATGATCTTTGACGAAATTGATACTGGAATCAGCGGTAAGACCGCACTTGTAGTAGGTCATAAACTTAGCGAGATTGCCAATCATAGACAGATATTATGTATCACTCACTTACCTCAAATTGCCGCTTCTGGAGATGATAACTTCTCGATTGATAAAGAGATTTCAGAAGGTAAATCTCATACGGTTATCACTCACCTAGATGAGGCAGGCAAACTTGAGATGCTTGCTAGATTAATAAGCGGTGCTCCAAACAGCAGCAATGCACTTGAAGCTGCAAGAGAGCTAGTCGCATCAGTTAAAAAATAAAGCTTGAGGTATAGCCTCAAGCTTTTTCCGTTTATCTTGTTTACTATCGGTGATTTTTGTGCACTTTTACATTAGCTACCAGTTAAAGACAAATAGCTCAAGTGATGTATTCTTATCCATCTCGCCTGTCTTTAGCAATCTATCAGTATCGTATAGCTCAATTAATGCTTTCTTTATCTTAGGCTTACCAACCTTTCTAGCTGCAGAGTATGCCTTTTTTAGACGATACTCATTCACTCCAAGGTTCTTAGCCATAGCCTTGATAGGCATACCTTCGTCATCTAGTTCTAGCGAATCATACATAATCTCAAACTGACCTATTAACGTAGAAGCAAGTGAGAATACATTTCCTTTACCTTTTGAGTTTTCACCAGTAGAAATGGTATTTATCAAAAGCTGCATAGCCATGTTCTTCTTACCAGCTAGTAGATAGTCAATGAAGTTAAACACAAATCTATCCTTATCACCAACCATTATTTCTTCTATGAGCTGCTTTGATACAGTATCTTTATCAGAAGCATTTACTAGCTTCGTAAGGTCCGATTCCATCCTGTATAAATCATATTCGCTGTCATTATTGAGATATCCGGATATATCTACGAGGTAATCCATATCGCGAGCACCAATCAGCTTTCCGGCTGAGCGAATTCGCTTGTTTACAAATGATTTAAGTTCCGATGGATTCAGCCTCTCGAAATTATATGTACTGCATAACCTAGATACTCTGCTAGCAAAAGCATTTAACTTCTCCTTCTTGCCAGGGCTCACAAGTGGCTCCAGATAAAATAAGAGAATCGTCGATGGATTTGGGTTGCTTAGATACTCTAGAATCGGAGCAGTTTCAGTTACGGAGCTCTTTTTTATTAGCGGCTGATAATTTTTAACCGTCAAGACCCTTGTGTTGGCAAACATGGTCATGGTATTAGCAGTTTCAACGATTTCCTGTGCGGTTACAGTCTCTCCATCGAGATCTGTTACTACGTATTTCCTGTCAGCCTCACTTGAATTGTTTTCTACAATTCCCTTTACAGCCCAGTCAGTAAGGAATCCCTCTTCGCCATAGAGAAAAATATTACTGCCTATTACGCCACTCTTTATATCTTTACTAAACTCTTTAAATGACATCCCTAATCATCCTATCGATTCTAATCTTGTTATTACTAATATCTACGCCAATAGCTCCTTCTTTATCATTTCTATAGACACTAATCCCACGCTTTTTAAAGCGCTCTATTACTCCTGCATTAGGATGACCATATGTATTATGTTCACCAACCTGGATAATTGCAATTCTCGGGTTTACAGCATCTATAAACTTTTCATTAGAGCTATACCTGCTTCCGTGATGTGCTACTTTGAGTATATCGCATTTTAACACGTCAGTAGATTTGTAGTATTCTATCATATCCAGTTCATCTGCCTCAACTAGGTCCCCAGTTAACATTATCTTAACGCCCTTATAGTGCAGTATGTATACGGTATTTAATTCATTATCATCAGATTCACTCGTCGCTATCCTATCGTCCATAGGCCAAATAGCTTCTATCCAAACGCCTTTTTCTAGCCTTATCTTATCTTTGAATCTAACTAAATTTAAATGTCTCCCCTTCACTTGGTATCTGTATGGATACGGAACCATATACTGTTTTACAGGATACACTTCGCCTAACTCCATGGCACCTTTACAGTGATCCATGTGCATGTGGGTAAATATGCTTATATCTAGATTGCTACATCCATTCTTCAAAAAGTACTCTTTTAGCACCTTCTCCCCGATATTACGTTTCCTTTCTCCACCACCATCTAGAAGTACATCATAATTGTCGGTTCGTATGTGTATCCCATCACCCTGTCCGACATCAATAAATACCAATTCATAATCCAAAAATAAATTTCGGTACGCAGAACCTATTGTAATAGACATACATAAAATGAGTATCACTGATTGCAATACGATGAAGTAACGTTTTCGGAGCAGCATAACGATATTGAACTCTGAACATATGTAAAATAGTAATGCATAGATTGCAATTACTGTCGCTATTTTCATAGAGCTAATGGAATATGAGAATTTACCACCCATATTAAGCAAGTGATTGAGCCTAATTATGATTTCTGTCAGATAAAATATCTCGCTTTTGATTATTATTCCTACTTTACCGATTATTGAGTACGTAGCTAGTCCGAATATAGAGAATGGAACTAGCATACCTATTAATGCAACAATTGGTACATTTATCATAAATCCTATTGGATTAATTTTGTTAAACGTAAATACCGTATACGGAATCATCGAGAGCTGAATCGCCAGTAAAAATCCTCCTCTCTTTCCAATTAATCTGCCAAGTGGATCAGTGAAAAAAGCAATCCCACACACCGCAAGAAACGACATTTGAAAACTAGCGCTGAAAAGCAAGAACGGATTATATATCAGCAGCATAATAAAGGATAACGCTAACGAAGATAATAAATCGAACGGGCGCTTTAGATAAAAGCCCATAATTGCAGTACATGTAAGGATTACCGCTCTTGTAGTTGAAACATTCCATGTAGTGAGTTCACCATATCCAAGCATTGCTATCATCGTCAGAACTCCTACGATTCCTCCATGGCGGCCCATAGCCATGAGCCTTAGCATCCCATATATTACCCCAACGTGTAATCCACTAACGGCAAGTACATGCGCCGTAGTATTTTCCCGAAACTCATTGATCGTATCCTCGTCTATGTCGTCAGTATCTCCAAAGGTTACACCTTTTATAAATCCGTATGATTTATTTCTTTCAGCCGATACCTTTCTTGCAAACTCTTCCTTGGTATTATTTAAAGAATGCCTGATAATCCAGAGCTTACTTGTCTCCACGCCCTTTATCTCGCTTATATTTGTTACCTTCATGGTGTACGTAATCTTCTTGGTCAGGAGATATCGCCTATAATCAAAACATCCCGGATTACGAGCTGTGGTCGGAACTGTTATTTTTCCCTGCACTTTTACTAGCTTTCCATAAAGCTTCATTCCATATTTATGATTCATATCTTTGTATTTATTTTTTTTATTACCATAGCCAGAATTTGTTCTAGCTTTGAAACCATCACCTCCCTCTCTAACAAAGCCTTTCAATTTCTTACATCTAACAATAGTTTCATCCCCTAACGAATAGGTTTTTACATCAATCGTAAGACCTTTATCATTTTCCTTATAGCCTATTACTCGTCCCTCAACATAAGTATAATTTGATAGTTCATTGGGCATCATTGGTTTTATATCATATTCATGAATTGTATAATTCATGCAGCCACTGCAGAACATAAATACGCAAAGAATAATATCCCTTTTTATAGATTTTCTTGTGATTTCCTGCTCTATCTCTGTTCTTATGCAAACTATACGGTAAATAGAAAATAAAAATAGTGCAGTCACCAAAAAAGCTTTAATTGGATTACCCTTATTTATAAATATGTCAGCAACAACTATACCTAGCGCCAGAGACACGCTTAGAGCAACAATCCTTCTTCTAAACATACTTAACACCACCGCTTAACAAGCGTTTATAATATTAAAATTCTCAATATTAATCAGATGTTATCATGTGCATGAATTCCCTTCAGCACAGATCTAATTTATGCAAACACTGATTATCTCTTATTCACATATAATCTTCACATTAAAATCGTCTGAAATGTTCATATTTCAAGTGATTCATGGTAAAATAATATGTCATATTTTATTTAAGAGGCAATTTATGGGAAACGATTCAACAAACATAAAAGAATTAATAAAGAGACTGCAGAATGGCGAGCGTCTTTCCTCTGAAGAGATGCGCATAGTTGCCAATCATGTAGCACAATTAAAGTTTGAAAAAGCACAGAGAGAGAAGCGTGCACAGGCTGCTGCTAACGGAAGTGAAAAAAAAGGTCTTTCCTTCCATGAACAGGTTGCTAAGGCTGATGCAGAGGCGAAAAAGAACAGACTAAAAAATACTCTTGAAAAGCATTCTGCTAAACACAATAACATTGCTGACGAAGCCGCACTTAGTAGCAAAGCTCGTATAATTAGCGAAGATGGCAAGGCTGCTTTTCATGAGCAAGTTGCTAAAGCTGAAGCTGAAGCCGCAAAGCACGATAAATCAATACGAAAAAGAGCAAAAGAAGAAAAGAAACTTTTAAAACAAGAACAGAAAGCAAAAACACGCGATGAACACAGTCGTTTTAACCTAAAGAGAGATCTTAGGCACCCTGTTCAGTTTATAAAACGAGTTTTTACTAAACCTAATCCGTATTACACGCCTGGAGCTGGTGAATATATTATGGTAGCAGGTAAGAAAATTAAGAACAAAGCCCGCGTTTTTAGCAAAAAATATGCTGTTCGCAATTTTATTGTGATGGGCATCGCAATGACACTTATGTTTACAATCTATGCGGCTGCAGTTATAGCTTTTGCACCTAAGATTGATCCAACCAAAATATATGATCAAATCTCTACAGATACGATTATATATGATGATACTGGCAAGCGTGTTGGAAGTGTCAATAATGGTGAAAGTCGTACTATCATTAAGTACAAAGATATCCCGAAACACACAGTTGATGCATTTGTAGCTCTTGAGGACAAGACCTTCTGGAAGCATCACGGTTTCAATTGGACGAGAATGGCCGGCGCTATAGTCTCCTCCTTTGGACATGGTAACATTCGTGGTACTAGTACACTTACCCAGCAGTTAGCAAGGAACGTGTATCTCCCAAATATCAAGAGTCAACGGTCAGTTCGTCGTAAAATTCTAGAGATGTATTATGCTGCTAAAATTGAGAGAACTCTGACTAAAAAAGAGATTTTTGCGGCATATGTGAACAGCATTTACTTTGGGTATGGTAATTACGGTATTGAAAATGCTTCAAAGACTTATTTTTCAAAGAGTGTAAACGAACTTTCCATAAAGGAAAGTGCCGCACTCGCTGCTATGCCACAGTCCCCAGATACTTATTCACTCGTTCAAAATGCAGATTCTCCACTAGCATCGAGAGAAACTTCAACTCCTATTAAGGTTGGTGGCAAGACGTACATTGCGAACGATATTTCAAAATCACGTCGTCAGATTGCACTTAAGCTTATGTACGACCAGGGGTATATCACAAAAGCCCAATATGAAGATAATAAATCTGCTAATCTTGTAGATTTCCTAAACCCTTCATTGAGCTCTGGAAGCGATGCAAGCTCTTCTTACTTCACTGATTATACTGTGAACCAGGTAATCAAAGCACTTATGAAGAAGTACAAGCTAGACTATAAGAGTGCTCATGACATGGTTTATAATGGTGGCCTAAAGATATACTCGACCATGGATTCCAAGGCGCAGAAAGCTGTTGAAGATGGATTTAATGAAGGTAGTTACTTCCCTTCACTAACTGGACTTAAAAAAGACAGTTCAGGAAATATCGTAAGTGATAAAGGTTCTATTACGCTCTATGCATACGATAATATGATTCAAGACGACAAATTCGTACTTCAGGATGGCGAGTATAAGAATAACGCCGATGGTTCAATCACACTCTACAAGAACAAGCGACTAAATATTTACAAGACTTCAACGGCTAATGGTACTGATTATAGCCTTGAGCTGAAGCCTTCATACGTAATAGAAAACAGTAGCTTGTATATAGTTCCAGGTGGATATATCAACATTCCAAGCAATAGCAAGTCCATGGATAAATCCGGCAATCTTGTAATCAGTGCTAAGTTTATAAAGAATAACAGCAAACTTGTCACTACTGTTGATGGAAATCCAGCTTTCACTGATAAGCTATATATACTTCAGGATAAAGTTATTCAGCCACAAGGAGCTATGGTAATCACTGAAGTTGGTACCGGAAAAGTAAAGGCTATGGTCGGTGGTCGTGGTGTTACTGGAAAACAACTATATAATCGCGCTATTAACCCTAGACAGCCTGGTTCTTCAATAAAACCTCTCGCAGTATACAGTGCGGCACTCCAGAGAAGTTATGAGTATGCGGAACAAGGTCAGAAGTACCCACTTGTCGACCCAGGTAATGACAAGCAAGGAACAGATAATTATGGTGACTATCTAACCGCCGCATCGATTATTATCGATGAACCAATTAAGATTAACGGTAGAATTTGGCCTAAGAATTCAAACAATAGATACTCTGGGCCTATGACTATGCGTAAAGGTATGCAGACTTCGACAAACGTTGTTGCTGTAAAATTATATGAGCAGATTGGTGCAGATTATTCTGCTAGTATGGTTGAAAAATACGGAATTAGTACACTCAACAAGTCAGCAAATGGTGATATGAATCCTGCTGCACTTGCTCTCGGTGGTCTGTCAAAAGGCGTTTCACCTTACGAGATGGCGGAGGCATATGCTACCTTCCCTAACGGCGGTGTTCGTGTAGAGAACAGGGTCTTTACAAAAGTTGTTGATAGAGATGGTCGTACAATTCTTACAACTGAAAAGAAGAAGCATAAGGTTCTAGATGAGGGTGTTGCCTACATCATGGTTACAATGCTTAAGTCAGTTGTAAATGGTGGTACAGGATCAAATGCCGCTATCTCTGGTGTTGAAGTTGGTGGTAAGACAGGTACCACAAGCAGCAACTACGATATATGGTTTGATGGAATCACACCAAAATACGCAGCTTCACTATGGATTGGTACCGATGTAAACATACCTCTAACCTCTTCATCAGTTTCTGCTGCAAGCCTGTGGTCGAGAATTATGCGTAATGTTCCTAATATTAGAAAAGGCTCCTACAAGCCAGCCCCTTCTAATGTTGTACATAAGAACGGAGAATATTTCACCAAGGGAACAGAAGGCGGATTAGGTAATAAACCTGACGAAGAATCTGAAGAAACTGAGATTATCGAGGAAGAACAGGAACAAACTAATCAACCTCAGAGTAGCAATAATAATTCCAATAACCAAGGTAACAACCAGGGTAACCAAGGCAATAACCAAGGTAATCAGGGCAATCAAGGTAACCAAGTTAATCAGGGTAATAATCAAGGAAACAATCAAGGTCAGCCTGGTAATCCATAATTAACTTTTGTAGCAATATACTCTTTTTTACAAAATAACACATACAAATAGCGGGGATTCTCACTATGAGGTTCCCCGCTTTATTCGTTAGCTGGCATTTCAGCCTTAATTTTAGATTTTATTATCGATTCAATTCATTTATTTCTTAAAGTACTTAGCTCTTGCACCTGCTCGGAAAACAGCTTCTCCCTTATAAATGAAATTGCTAAAGCCCTTTGCAACCATTAGTTCATAAAACACCGTCTCTCCAAAGAATAAATTCCCCATTGCATGATATATAGGGAGTTTGAGTATGAATGTAATGAAAATTGCAACTAATTTCGTATAGTTCCCCACCTCAGGCATTCCAATATATGAAAACAGTACTAGCGGAAGGCTAGAAAATATTATGAACGGGATATATGTCATGTCTAGCTGGAATAATCGAAACTTATTTCCAGCCATCAATCTCCTACTTTCTGCTAGGCAGCTCATTGCACTTCTCGATGGATCCTCAGCTAATACGTTAAATGCCTGCCTAAACATGTAAAATGCAATCACTCCCGGCACTATCAAGAACATTACTAGTAATGATATCGCAGTCATCTGGATTATATAAATGAGCGTGGCACTAAAGAAGAATCTAACTCCATCGAGGATTGACGGGTAGTCGATTTGATTATTTCTTAGGTATCGCAATATATAGAATGAACGCCCAAGCATAAGAACGCCTCCGAGCGCAGCTACATATATAAAAGATGAAAACGCAAGATCTGGCAATTGTGCTAGAAGTTTGGGATCAATATCACCTGTAACAACCTTGAAGTATGATCTAGGTACAAAGAAACCTAAGACAGCAGGCACCAAATCCATAAATACATAAAATAAAACAATTCCTAAGATATATTTAATCATAGTATCCTTCATATGCATTATCGACAGGTATCTGATCTCACCTAGATCCTCTTGAACAATGTAATGATTATTATTTTCAGTCATTATTACTCACTTTCTAGTTTAGAATCGTCTCTAATTGTAATATACTGAAAGTAGTAATTCAAGATTAAAGGACAAGGAGACACTATGTATAATACAGCTTTAATTATCCTATCATTTGTTGAAAAGATAGATATATCACATTTAAATGCTATCTCAAGTATTAGCGACTACATTATTTGTGCAGATGGCGGTGTAGATATAGCGAAGACATATGGCATAAGGCCAGACTGCGTAATCGGGGATTTCGATTCCACCATTAATAGCAACCGTCTTGATTGCCTTTATATCACACTGCCTTCTGAAAAGGATCTCACTGATACTGAAGCTGCTATCAATCACGCAATCGAACTGGGTATTCAGGATATAACAGTATATGGTGGAATAGGCGGCAGGCTAGATCATACGCTTGGTAATGTAGGTCTACTTGAAAAATATCTTGGAAAACTCGATCACCTCGAATTCATGGATGAAAAAAATTCTATGCAGCTACTTGATGGTGAAACATGCAGTTCCACGATTCTCGCACCCGTATCTACCTACAGATTCTTTTCGCTTGTATCATTAGATTCAGCCGCTGATGGGGTTTCAATCACCGGGGCTAAATATAACCTCGATAACGCCTCAATATCTCGAGCATCGACACTTTGTATTTCAAATGAGATTATTCTTAAGCAGGCTCATATTTCTGTACATAGTGGCAAGGTTCTCTTAATACGTTCTGCAGACTAGTTTTAGATGATACTTCTAACCTAAACACATATTAATGTTACAAATATATGAGTTCGGCCAATACTTTTCCAGCAATAAATATAAATCAATTATTTATGACAAAAGGTCACTGCAGAGTTATAGGACAAAAAGAGTTGGTAAAAACCGCTGTGGTCGTTGAAAATTCAACGGCTACAGCGGTTATATCTTTTTTTAAAGAAGATACAGGGTGGACAAAAAGAGTTGGTAAAATAGCCGGAAACCCTTGAAATTTCAAGGCGTATTAGGGTTATATCTTCCTTAGAAATAGTATTCTAGG
>ERZ773065.1290-NODE-1290-length-12771-cov-9.856244_pt1 | contig 12771 bp, 8 predicted proteins | sample MGYA00580623_ERZ773065 | MGnify/ENA primary metagenome ERZ773065 (study PRJEB29015, sample SAMEA2738017) | human oral metagenome | biome: human oral; feature: human-associated habitat; material: dental | place: China | collected 2047 ...
GGAGGAGATCCGCCGCTCCTACGAGCGCGAGGCCGAGCGGGCCGCCCGCGAGGGCCGCTGATCTCGATCAGCCGGCGGCCCGCCCGGCCGCCGACGGGCCGACCCGGCGGGAGTCCCGCCCTCGCCCCCGGCCCCACGCGGAGGACGGGCTGTCGGGGTCTGCGCCCATATCCTCCTCGCCCTCGGCCTCGCGCGGAGGACGGTCGCCGGCCGTAGCCGGTTCGTGCGCCCGCGTCGTCGCCCCCGGCCTCGCGCGGAGGCCGGGGGCGACGTCTCTCGCAATCGATCCCTCGATGCGATCCCGGCGGTTCCGACCGCCGTCTGATGTGGTCGGAACCGCCGGAGCCCGTCAGGGACGCACGGCGTAGGGCATGATGTCGGAGTAGCGCACCGAGGTGATCTGAACGGGGACGCCGAAGGTCGGCGCCTCGATCATCTCATCGTCGCCCAGGTATATGGCGACGTGGTAGATGCCCTCCTGAGTGCCGTCGGAGGACCAGAAGATGAGGTCGCCGGGCTGAGCGTCGTCCAGGTCGACCTGCTCCCCCTCCCCGTACTGCACGCGCGAGGAGTGCGTCAACTCGATCCCGGCGGCCTGGTAGGCGAGCATCGTCAGACCGGAGCAGTCGACGCCGTCGTAGGATTCTCCGGCCCACACATAGGGCACGCCGAGATAGCTCTGAGCGGCGGAGATCGCGGCCTCGGCGCCCGCACCATGGGAGGGCGCGGGCTCCGGCTCCGGTTCCGGCTCGGGCGCGGGCTCCTCCTCGGCAGGAGCCGGCTCCGGTTCCGGCTCGGGCGCGGGCTCCTCCTCGGCAGGAGCCGGCTCGGGCTCGGGCGTCGGGGTCTGCGCGGGCTCGGCCGTCGGCGTGGGCTCGGCCGTCGGCGTCGCGGAGGGCTCGGCCGTCGGCGTCGCGGAGGGCTCAGCCGTCGGCGCCGCGGAGGGCGTGGGCTCCGGCGTCGCAGACTGCGAGGGCTGGGCGGTCGGCTCGGCAGTCGGCGTCGCGGAGGGCGTGGGCTCCGGCGTCGCGGACCGCGTGGGCTCGGCGGAGGGCTCGGCCGTCGGCGTGGGCTCGGCAGTGGGAGAGGCGGACGCCGTCGGCACAGCGCTGGCCGGATCCTGAGGAGCCGAGGAAGGAGCCGGAGCGGCCCCGACCGCCTCCCTGGCGGCGGCCTCCTCGCGAGCCTTGCGATCGGTCTCGACCTGATCCTGGTGCTTGACCTCCAACTCGTAGGTCGTGTTGCGCTGCTCGGCCAGCTGCGTGATGAGGTTGGACCGCTGCGTCCTGGCGTTCGTGACGGCCGTCTGAGCGTTCGTCGCAGCGGTTTCGGCGGTGCTCCTGGCCTCCTCGGCCTGCGTGGCCGCCGTCTGCTTGTCGGTGACCTTCTGGTCGGCCTGCGTCTGCGCGGTGCTCGCCGCGGCCAGGCACGTCTCGACGGTCTGCATGCGGAAGTCGACATCGGCCCCGATGTACTCCATGGCGACGGTGGCGTCGGAGAGGTCCCCGACCGACTGACTCGTCAGGAAGGGGGTCAGGGCGTCGAGCGGCCCCGTATTGCCCTCCTCGTACGTCTGAGCGACGACACCGCTCAGGTCCTGACGCGCCGTGGCGACATCCGCCGCGGCGTCGGTGACGGCCTGCTGCGCCGTCTCCGCGTCCGAGGTCGCGTTTTTGAGGTCGTTGGCGGCGACGAGGTAGTCCTCATCGGCCGTCTGGGCCGTCCGCCGAGCCGACTCGAGGTCGACGTTGAGCTGACTGAGCTGGGCCTCGAGGTCGGCGATGGACGTGGATGTGCTGCTCTCGGTCGTCTTGGACTGGTCGATGTCATTCTGCGTCACATCGTCGGCCAGAGCAGTGGGGCTCACAGTCGGGGCGAGCGCCAGGGTCAGGGTGAGAGCGGCCAGGGTCGTGCCGAAGCGCTTCCCTGTCAGCTCGGTGAGGCGCACGGCACCGCGCGGCCGCTGCGTGCGATGGGTCAGGCTCACAAGGTCTCCGTCATGTCACGGCGCGTCGCCTTGGTGGACGCGCTACTGAATCAATGGACACAATAGTCGCACGCACCTCAAAGTAAAACAAGAACATCATAATTCACATCAGTCACATGCACCCCGGGAGGTGGAGAGGTGCACGCAGGCGGGGGCTCGCCGTCGGACCGGGAGCCCCCGCGCCCGGAGGAGCGGAGCGGGCAACGGATGGAAGCGCACCGACGCGGGCCGATGCCGCTGCCGCCGCGGCGAGCTGCGGTGAGCTACGGTGAGCGCAGCACCCGGCCACCCGCGCGAAGGAGCGTCACATGTCCACCGCCGCCGCAGACACCCCGGCCCAGCCCACCGCCGCCGATCCGAGCGGCTGGCGCTTCGAGACCAAGCAGGTCCAGGCCGGGCACACCCCCGACGCCGCCACCGGGGCACGGGCCATCCCGATCTACCAGTCGACCTCCTTCGTCTTCCCCGACGCCGCCGAGGCCGCCGACCGCTTCGCCCTGCGCTCGCTGGGTCCGATCTACACGCGCCTGGACAACCCCACCAACCAGATCGTCGCCGCCCGCATCGCGGCGCTCGAGGGCGGGGTGGGCGCGCACCTGGTCGCCTCCGGCATGGGCGCGGAGACCCTGACCTTCCTCACGCTCGGCGGCGCGGGCAGCTCGATCGTCGCCTCCCCGTCCCTGTACGGCGGCACCGTCAACCTCATGACCCACACCCTGCCCGAGCTCGGCATCACCACGCGCTTCGTCGAGGACCCGGGCGATCCGGCCTCCTGGACGGCGGCCGCCGACGAGACGACCGTCTGCTTCTTCGGCGAGTCGATCCCCAACCCCAAGGGCGACATCCTCGACATCGAGCCCATCGCCGCCGCCGCGCACGCCCGGGGCATCCCGCTCGTCGTCGACAACACCATGTCCTCCCCCTACCTGACCCGACCCATCGAGTGGGGCGCGGACATCGTGGTGGAGTCGGCCACCAAGTTCCTGGGCGGGCACGGGTCGTCGGTGGCCGGCGTCATCGTCGACTCGGGCGCTTTCGACTACGCCGCCCACCCCGAGCGCTTCCCCGGCTTCAACACCCCCGACCCCTCGTACAACGGGCTCGTCTACGCCCGCGACCTCGGGGCGGGCGGGGCGATGGGCGCCAACATGGCCTTCATCCTCAAGGTCCACACCCGGGGGCAGCGCGACCTCGGCTTCGCGGCCTCCCCGATGGACGCCTTCCTGATCGCGCAGGGCGTCGAGACGCTGTCGCTGCGCATGGAGCGCCACGTCGACAACGCCCTGGCGGTGGCCCAATGGCTCCAGGACCGCCCCGAGGTGGCCGAGGTGCGCTACTCCGGCCTGCCCTCCAGCCCGTACTACGAGCTTCATCGCACGTACTGCCCGCGCGGCGCGGGGTCCGTCTTCGCATTCGATCTGGCCGGCGGGCGCGAGGCGGGGGCCGCCTTCATCGACGCCCTGAGCCTGTTCTCCAACCTCGCCAACATCGGCGATGTCCGCTCGCTGTGCGTCCACCCGGCCACCACGACCCACTCCCAGCTCGACGACGCGGGCCTGGCCAGGGCAGGCATCAGCGCCGGCACCGTGCGCCTGAGCATCGGCATCGAGCACATCGACGACATCATCGCCGACCTCGAGCGGGGCCTGGCCGCCGTCGCGCGCTGACGCGCCCGCCTCCGCCCCGCCCCTCTCGCGCCGAGATCGGTCCGGTTCCGTGCCGAGATCGGTTCAGTTCCGCACCGAGATCGGTCCGGTTCCGTGCCGAGATCGGTCCGCTCTCCCGCCGCAGGGCCCACGATGGGAGGATCGCGATCGGGCTCGCACACCCCCTGCGAGCACGGCGCGTCGCCGGCGCCGGTGCTACCATCGACTCATGGCTAACGTTCGTTCGCCTTCGACGCGGGAGCACCTTCTCGACGCCGCCCTGACTCGTTTCTCCCGCGATGGCTGGGATGGGACATCGATCCGCGACCTGGCCCGCGACGTCGGCATCCGCGAGAGCTCGGTGTACAAGCACTTCGCCTCCAAGCAGGCGATCTTCGACGCCCTCCTGGAACGCGCCGACGCGCGCCTCGCCGCCGTCGCCGCCGGCCTCGGAGTCGCCGTCGACTCCCCCGAGTCCGCCCTCCCGGGCTACCGGGGCATCTCCGAGGGGCGTCTGATCGAGATCGCCCGGGGCTTCCTCGACGCGGTACTGGTGGACGACGAGCTGGCGGCGCTGCGCCGCCTGCTCGTCGTCCACCAGTACCGCGACCCGCAGATCGGCCACCGCCTGCGCGACTACTGGGTCGAACGACCGCTGGAGTTCCACTCGGAGCTGTTCGAGCGGCTGATCTCCGCCGGGGAGCTGCGCCCCGACCTGGATCCCGAGGCCACCGCCCTCGCCTTCTTCGGCCCGGTTCTCATGCTGATCCAGCTCGCCGAGTGCGGCGGCGACGGCGACCGCGGCGCCGAGGAACGGGCTCGGGCCCTGCTGGCCGCCCATGTGCGGCACTTCCGCTCGACCCACCTGCGGCAGCCGATGGCCGACGACGGAGCGCAGGCCCCGGCATGAGGCGCGCCCTGCCCGCCGTCGGGCTCCTCGGCACGGGACTGGCCGTCCACGGCGCCGCCCAGGCCCTCCGTCTCAGACGAGCACGCACCGCGGCTCGTGCGCGGCTGGCCGGCCGCCCGGTGCGAACGGCCACGCTCGACCACGGCGACGTCGCCTACATCGACCGCGGGCCCGGACGCGAGCGCACCGGCGAGACCATCCTGTCGGTCCACGGGCTCTACGGCGGCTACGACCAGGCCCTCGACAACGTCGGGAGCCTGTCCGCTCACTGCAGGATCATCGCGCCGTCGCGCTTCGGCTACCCCGGCAGCACCGTGCGCGGCGAGGCCTCACCGGCCGACCAGGCCGCCGTCTTCGCCGAGCTGCTCGATCACCTGGGGATCGCGCGGGTGTTCGTCCTGGGGGCGTCGGCGGGAGGGACGCCGGCCATCCGCTTCGCCCTGGACCACCCGGAGCGCGTCAAGGGACTCATTCTCCTCAGTTCGGCCGCGCCCTGGCCGTCCCGGCCCGCGACGCCGCCCGGTCGCATGGGACCACCGTCGTTCATGAATCACGACTGGCTCATGTGGCTGCTCTCACCATTCTTCGGGCCCGTCCTGGGCATGGCGCCCGAGACCGTCAACAGCATGCTCCCGCTGGCCGAGCGCAGGGCGGGAGCGGAGATCGACGCCTCCATCACCAACCGGGATATGGCGGTGCACTTCGAGGACTATCCGATCGAGGAGCTCGAACCTCCCGTCCTGCTCGTGCACGCCAAGGACGACAGGATGGCGGCCTTCTCTCCCCCAGCGGGGCACGTGCAGGCCTCGATGCACCGGTACCCGGATCTGACGACGGCGATCTTCGACACCGGCGGGCACCTCATCGTCGGCCACGGCCGCCGGGGCGAGGAGGCGATCCTCCGCTTCATCGAGAGGCACGCCGACTGACGCCGGTTGCGCCAAGGGCCCGGAGATCCCGCATGCCTCGCCACTCGAGCCAGTGCTGTATACCTCTGATCGGCGAACCACCGGTCCAAGTGGCGAAGCACTCGCTCGGGCCGCCCGAGCGGCTCCGCAACCGACCTCGCCGGAGTCCCCGTGCGCCGGGCGACCGCAGGGCGAGCTGCTGGGGCGCGGGGCGCGTTCGCGGAGTCCCCGTGCGCCGGGCGACCGCAGGGCGATCGCCGGAACAACGCGCGATACGATGACCGCCATGACCTCGCCCTCCCCCGCCCCCGGCGTCGGCACCGCGGCCCTCAAGCTCGTGGACCGTCGGGCGGGTTCCCCCACCGGGGCGTGGCGCCCCGGCGACGAGCCCGGCCACCGCCGCTTCGTGGAGATCGGCGACCTGCCCCTGGAGTCCGGCGAGGTCCTGCCGGACACCCATCTCGCCTTCGAGACCTGGGGCGCGCTCAGCCCGGAGCGCGACAACGCCGTCCTCGTCCTGCACGCGCTGACCGGGGACTCCCACGTCACCGGCGACGCCGCCCCCGGGCACCCCGCCCCGGGGTGGTGGAACGCCCTGGTCGGGCCCGGCCGCGCCATCGACACCGACCGCTACTTCGTCGTCGCAGCCAACATCCTGGGCGGGTGCCAGGGATCGACGGGGCCCTCCTCCATCGCCCCCGATGGCCGCCCCTGGGGCTCGCGCTTCCCGTGGCTGACCACCCGCGACGCCGTCGAGGCCGAGACGCGCCTAGCCGACGCCCTGGGCATCGACGCCTTCCACCTGGTCATCGGCGCCTCCCTGGGCGGGCACCGCGCCGTCGAGTGGGCGGCCGGGCACCCCGGGCGGGTGCGCAACCTGGCGCTCGTGGCCACCGGCGCCTCGACCACCGCCGACCAGCTCGCCTGGTGCCACCTCCAGGAGCTCGCCATCGTGGCCGACCCGTACTTCTTCGACGGCGACTACTACTCCCATTCCGTCGGCCCCGTGCGCGGCCTGGGCCTGGCGCGGGCGCTGGCCCATACGACCTACCGCAGCGCCGCCGAGCTCGACGCCCGCTTCGGACGGTCCCACCAGGACGACGAGGACCCCGCCGTCGGCGGCCGCTACCAGATCGAGTCCTACCTCGACTACCACGCCGGCAAGCTGCTGGCCCGCTTCGACGCCAACACCTACCTCATCGTCACCCACTCGATGATGGTCCACGACGTCGGCACCGGGCGCGGCGGCATCCGGGCCGCGCTGAGCACCGTCACCGCCCGCGCTCTCGTCGTCGACGTCGATTCCGACCGCCTCTTCCAGCCCGCGCAGGCCGAGGAGCTCGCCGACGGGATTCCGGGGGCGCGCCGCGAGACCATCCACTCCCTGCACGGGCACGACGGCTTCCTCATCGAGACCGAGCAGATGGAGGCGATCCTGCGCCGATTCCTCGCCGGGGCCGAGTCGGGGGACCGGACGGGGGCCGCAGCGACTCGGCGGGGAGCGGACTCGGGATGTCGAACCGGCTCGGAGACGGCCCGGTCCGGGACAGGGACGGCGCCCGGCGCGGAGGCCGGGGGGTGAGCGCGTCCGCACCGGTCGGCGCCTGGGGCCCCGACCTCCTCGGCCCCGGCTTCGAGGCGCGCACGCTCGAGCTCCTGCCCGACGAGGAGGACGACGGCGCGGTCGCCACGCTGGTGCGGCACATGCCCGCCTCGGATCCCGGCGCCCTCGCGGGCACACCGACGCGGACGACCTTCGCCCTGCTGTACCTGCATGGCTGGAACGACTACTTCTTCCAGAGGGACCTGGCACGGGAGATCTCGCGCCTGGGCGGGGCCTTCTACGCCCTGGACCTGCGTCGCTACGGGCGCTCGCTGCGCGAGGGGCAGATGCTCGGGTGGATCACCTCGCTGACCGACTACGACGAGGAGATCGATCTGGCCCTGGCGGCCATCCGGGCCGAGCGCGGTTGGGGCACCGACGTCGTCCTGTGCGGGCACTCCGCCGGCGGGCTCACCGCCTGCCTGTGGGCCGACCGCCACCCCGGAGCGCTGGCGGCGCTCATGCTGAACTCGGCGTGGCTGGAGCTCCAGGGATCCGTGCCGGTGCGCATGATCGGCGAATCGGTCGTCAGGACGCTGGCGCGGCGCGACCCGCGCATGTCCATCCCGACCCCCGCCTACGCGCCCGAGGCGCTCTTCCGCATCACGGACGGGTGGACGGAGCGCGACGGCGAACTGCCGGACCCGTCCTGGGCGGACGACCCCTACGTCACCGGATGGGGCATCGAGCCCCGGTGGTCGTTCCTGCCGTCCGCACCGATCCGTCCGGGCTGGCTGCTGGCCATCCTGGACGGGCAGGCGCGCGTGGCCGCCGGACTCGACATCCGCTGCCCGGTCCTGTCGATGGGATCGGCGCGAAGCCACCTGGGGGTGACGCGGACGGAGGACTCGCGGTGCACCGACACCATTGTGGACGCCGACGCGACGGCCCGCCGCGCCATCGGACTGGGCAAGCTCGTGACGGTGGCGCGGTTCGACGGCGGCGTGCACGACCTGGTGCTGTCGGCCCCGCCCGTGCGCGAGCAGGTCTTCGCCGCCATGCGGCGGTGGCTCGGCGGCTACGTCCTGCGCTGAGCCGAGCGCGAGGCGGAGGCCGGGCGGCGGGCGGGCACGGGGATCCGGGCGCTTGGTCGCCGAGATCGGTCGGGTTCCGGCTCGAGTTCGGCGCGGAACCGGACCGATCTCGACGCGGAACTGAACCGATCTCGACGCGGAACCGGACCGATCTCGGCGTTAGGGGGCCGGGGTGATCCCCAGCCGGCAGCCGAGCCAGTCCACCTGGTCCGCCATCGCCACCGACCACAGCGCCCACGTGTGCCTGCCGGGGTAGTCCCGCTGGGAGATGCTCATGCCCGCCCGCGTCGCGGCCTCCGCCAGCACGGACGCCGCGGGCGCGTACTCGTGGTCGTCGCTCCCGACGGACACGACGCCCGCCACATCCGCGTACCGCCCGGACGGCGCGGACGCCATGATCGAGATCGGGTCGTTGGCCTCGTAGGCCGCACGGTCGCCGTCGAAGCCGACCCTCACCGTCCGCTCCTCCGACCCCAGGCTCGGGTGCTCCTCCGCACTCATCGCCAGGAAGGTCGGGTAGACCTGCGGGGACCGGCTGACCACCTGCAGCGCGCAGGTCCCGCCGTTGGAGAGACCCGCCACCGCCCAGTGCGCCGGATCGGTGTCCACCTGCAGGTTCTCCCGGATCCAGGCCGGCACGTCGTGCTCCAGGTAGGTCGCCACCCTCCCGCCGCGCACGGTGTCGGAGCACAGGGGGTTGCGGTAGGGATTGCCGAGCAGGTCGGCGACCACCACCACCGGCGCCAGGCCGTCGTGCGCCGCCGCGTAGGCGTCCATCGTGTCCTTCAGTCCGCCCAGCTCGTACCAGTCCGAGGGACTCCCGGGCTGTCCCGTGAGCGCGACGACCACCGGCAGGGCGGGCCGCTGCTCCGTCAGATAGGCGGGCGGCAGGTAGATCAGGGCGTCCCGGGGCCTGAACCCCCGCGTGCCGGACTGGTCGCCGGCGGGGATCGTCGCCGTGACCACCTCACCGCGCGACGGCATGTCGGCGGGCGCGCTCCACGTCGAGGACAGCGCCTCCCCGCCCCGCTGCGGAGCCCGGGGATGCGCCGCCGCCGCGGGAAGCGCGGCCAGCGGCGTCGTCGCCACACCCATGCCGAAGACCGCCGCCAACGAGGGGAAGGCCGCGAAGAATGCGTTGACCGCCAGCAGGGCCGCCGCCACCGTCGCCGCAATGCTCGCACCCGACCCGACCGCGCGCACCAGCCGCCGCTTCCAGTCGTGCACGCGGTCATGGTCGGCCCGAGCGCTGCCCCCCAGCAGCACCTGGACGACGACGGCACCGGTCAGGCCCAACCACACCCACACCACCGGGCCCATGCCGTCGGCCACCGGGCGCCACACCACGTCCACCGCGCACCAGCCGACCAGGGAGAGCGTCAGCCCCGCCAGCGGCGCCGCCACCTGACGGCGCCGGGGAAGATGGCGGGTCCGCGTCCACCACAGCGCCCCCGCGATCAGCACGACCACGGCCAGGCACGCCCCGCCCATCCAGGGCTGGATCAGCCGCACGGAGCGCAGGGCCTCGGAGAGCGCGTCAGTCATGCGCCACGAGCACCTGCGCGAAGCGCGCCGTCTGGGCGGGGGTCAGGTCGGGCAGGTAGGCGCGGCCGATGGCCACGCCGACGGCGGCGAGGTCCACGACGTCGGGCACGGCCAGGTACATGGGGACCTTGCGCGGTTTGAACTTGCGCTTGAAGGCGTGCAGCGATCCGAAGCCGTAGGCGGGCTCGAGCAGCGAGGCGAGCAGGTCCAGCAGCGGGTCGAAGCGCGAGGCGCCGACGTCGTCGGTCCCGTCCCCGGTCAGGTCGCCGGAGGTCCCGGAGCGGGCCAGCGGCGCCCCCGACAGCGACATCACCTCCAGGCCCTCGGCCTGGGCGTCCTGCGCGGCGCGGGCGATGAGGAACTCGATCGCCGGGCGCCACCCGCCCTCGCGGCGCCGCATGAGATCCAGGGTCAGGCCGATCACCTTGCCGTTGCGGTGCACCGGCATCCAGGAGGTGACCGCGTGAACGGTGCCGCTCTCGTCGACGGCGAGCAGCAGGCGGGTGTCGTCGTCGTCGATCTCCCTGAGGCCTCCCAGCGTGAAGCCCATCTCCGGCAGGGCCTTCTCCCCCACCCAGCCCTGCGAAATCGCCCGGATCTGATCGCGGCGGCCCTCCGGGGCCGTGCGCCACGTGGTCCACTCCGCCGTGATGCCCTCGCGACGGGAGTGGTTGAGGGCGGTGCGCACGTCCTGGAAGGCCTTGCCCTTGAAGGCGAGGTCGGGCAGGTCGATGACGGCCTCCTCTGCGACCTGCAGGATCGTCCATCCCTGCTCGCGGGCGGCGAGCATGGTGGGTTCGTGCACGGAGTACAGCGCGGGCACCAGTCCGGCGTCGGTGGCGAAGGCGGTGAAGCCCTCGACGGCGGCCTTGGTGTCCTCGGGGCCGGCGGCGGCCGGGTCGCCCAGCGTCAGGGCGACCCCGGAGCCCGCTCGGTAGGCGAAACCGGTGCGCCTGTCGTCGGCGATCCACGTCTCGTTGCCGGGCCAGCTGAGCATCCAGCCCAGGGTGCCGGCGCCGCGCGCCCGCACCAGGGCGACGAGGTCCTCGTGCTTGACGCCGGGGGTGATCGCGGGCTTGGTCAGCGCCACCCAGGTGCACGCGATGGCGGCGATCCAGGCCAGGGTGGGGAAGAACCAGGCGGCGAGGCTCGCGACCCAGCCCGTCGGCAGGAGCACGGGGACGAACAGGCCCTCGGCGGAGGTCGGCAGGATGCGCGCGAGGAAGTCGAGGAGCAGCTCCAGAGGCGTCGCGGTGGCCTGGAATCCCTCCGCGATGGGTGGGGAGGCCCGGAAGTCGCCCACGACGGCCATGCCCAGGCCGACGCTGGCCACGGCGCAGACGAGCGCGATCGCCGCCCACGCCCCCACCGCCTTGCGCACGACGCCGGGACGGGTGTGCAGTCCCAGGTGCTCGCGGTTCCACACGACCAGCAGCACGATGCCGATGTTGAGCATGATGGGCACGGCGACGCGATTCGAGCCGTTCCAGGCGTCCTGCGGGGCGAGAGCCGGCGACGAGCCTCCCTCCAGCGTGAGCTCGGCGCTGAAGGACGCCAGGTTGGCCGACAGGATCGAGCACAGGGCGAGGAAGGCCTGAAGCCCGATCGTGCCCATGGCGGCCGTGCGGCGCCCCCGACGCAGACCGTCCGCCAGGGCGAGCTGCAGGAGGAGCGGCATGAGGCTGAGGAGGAAGGCCCCGAAGGGGGGATTCGCGGTGTCCGTCTCCGGGAAGATGCCGTACCGGGCGTCGGCGAGGGGACCGAGGGAGGTTCGCGAGACGGCGGCCAGCGTCAGTGTGAGCGACCAGCAGGCGACGAGCAGCGCCAGGAGGTTCCGCGACGACCTGCGTGTGCGCGACAGTCGAAGGGAGGAGGCGGACCTGCGCCAGGCGACCGCCCCCAGGAGCAGTCCCACGACGGCCGCCGCAAGGCGGGCCAGGGAGCCCGGTGTGCCGGTAACAGCGGTCTCGACGAGGAGGAAGATGAGTGTGAGCCCACGGGTGCGGCGGCTCCAGGTCTGGTTCATCAGCGCCGTCGAGGCCAGGAGGGGGCCCAGGAGGAGGAGCGGGGTGCCCGAGATCGGCTGGTGGGTCGTGGCATGGCCCCACGTGGGCGCGACGGCGCTGATGAGCGGGTGGGCGATCAGGGCGACGCCGACGCCGATGACGTGGGAGAGGAGGGCGGACAGCAGGAAGCGCCGGGCGCCGATGAAGCGCTCGATGGCGATGCCGATCGTGAGCAGGGTGATGACGCCGATGAGGGGGCTGAGACGGGCGGCGCCCGCCCATGCCGTCAGCAGGCTCCAGATGCGTTCTCCGGGTTCGGCGGGGGCGGGGTCCGCTGCGAGCGGGTTGCGCGGAAGACGCAGCGGCGGGACGTGGTCGACGGCCGCCAGAGCAGCGGTGCTGAGCATGAGGAGCCCGGCGAGGACGGACGAGACACGGCCGCTGCGCAGCCAGGCGAGGGTGGTACGAGCGCTGGCGATCACGCGCGGGGGCACGTGCCTCGCGAAACGGACGGAGTGGGAATCTGCCTGGGTCGACATGGGCACATCATGGACGATGAGCCGCGGTGCCAGCCTCCATCTTGGGGAGGAAGAGCGTGCGGTTCTCCTCATAGGGGCCGGCGGGGAGCGGATCAGCCCTCGATGAAGTCGCGCAGGGCGGGACCCTGCGCGCCGATGCGCCACACGCGCCACCCGTCGATGTCCTGCGTGTGCTGCGCGGCGTTGGCGGCGGCGGAGGGGTCGCGGAATCTCATGCCATTGGACAGGGTGATGATGCCCTCGGCGTTGAGCACCGCCTCGTGATGGATGCCGCGCCGCACGCGCTGCCACACGAGCGTCGCCGGGGTGTCGATCCGAGAGGCGACGGAGGCGAGCGCCGCCGCCGACCTCCCGCCGGAGGGCACGGTCGGCTGCGCGCCGAGAACCGGGCCCGCGGCGCGATGATTGCGGTCGATCCCGGCGGTGTCCGTGCTCACCGACTCCGCCGACTCCGCCGAGTCGACGGAGTCCACCAGTCGTACCGTGGGAACGGTCACATCATTGTGCCCCGTCTCCGTCTCGACCGCCTCGACGGTCTCCGGCTCGACAACGGCGGGACCGGCGGCCCTGGCCCGGGCGGGCCGGGAGTGCCC
>ERZ773065.1293-NODE-1293-length-12760-cov-7.356316_pt1 | contig 12760 bp, 9 predicted proteins | sample MGYA00580623_ERZ773065 | MGnify/ENA primary metagenome ERZ773065 (study PRJEB29015, sample SAMEA2738017) | human oral metagenome | biome: human oral; feature: human-associated habitat; material: dental | place: China | collected 2047 ...
AGCCAGGTGGTCAAATCTCGGAGGAGGCTCAGGTCGAGTTCGCCGAGAAGGTGGCCTTCATGACGCTCGTTCCCTACCTCAGAGAGTCAGTTCATGCGACTGCCATGCGTCTGGGCGTGCAGCCTCTCCTGCTGGGGATGGTGCGTCAAGGCGAGTTCCGACTGCGTGCTGACGGTGATGGCGCCTCAGGCAACGATCCCCGGAATTAACCGGATCGGAGGCTCTGGTCTCGTGGTCGCCGTCGGGCGCCCGCTACCGTGGCGGTATGAGCGAGCAGCCCGTGATGACCCTGCCCCGGCCGGATGCGCCGCCCGTCTACCGCCCCGGGCCCTCCGGGAAGGTGACGGCGGTCGAGGCGCGCTCCTGGGGACTGGACGACGTGATCGACGCCGTCTTCTTCGCCGTCGCCGCCGCGTCCACCCTGTGGCTGGCCTGGCTGCTCATCGGTTCGGGGTGGCACCTGGAGCCCTGGCTGGTGCTCAACTCGGTCCTGTTCTGGGCGGTGCTCGCCTACCTGGCGATCCCCCGTCTTCACCAGGTGCTCACCTGGCTGTACGTGCCCGACTACTTCATCGGCCGCACCCGCACCCCGGACGGTCTTTTGGGCGATCCGGTCAACCTGGCGGTCCGCGGGGACGAGGACGACATCCACGAGGCCATGCGGGCGGCGGGCTGGGTCCGCGCGGATGCGATCACGCCCCGCTCCGCCCTGCGCATCGTCGTCTCCTCCCTGCTGCGCCGCTCCTACCCGGCCGCTCCGGTCTCCACCCTGATGCTCTTCGGCCGTGGCCAGGACTTCTCCTACCAGAAGGAGGTGGAGGGCAATCCTTCCCAGCGCCACCATGTGCGCTTCTGGCACACGCCGGGCGGCTGGGTCCTGCCCGGCGGCCGCAGCGTGGACTGGTTGGCCGGGGCGACCTACGACCGCTCCGTGGGGCTGAGCGCTCTCACCCTCCAGGTCACCCACAGGATCGACGCGGACATCGACATCGAGCGCAACTTCGTGGTCGACGACATCCGCTGGGCCAACGCGCGCGCGGGACTGAGGGTGTGGCCGGACTTCTTCACCGCCTACCACGACAAGAACGGCGGTGGGGACCGGGTGGAGACCGACGGCGACCTCTACGTGCTGGACCTGCACGACGTCGTCCCCGACTCGCAGTACTCCGTGGAGCTGGCCCGCGCCCGGGCGGCCGATGCCGAGGCGAACCGTCAGCGCCCCTCCCAGCTGCTCGTCGCCCTCGTCCTCATCATGCTGCTGCTGGGGATTCAATCGGCTCAACTCTTCCGGGACCCCGCCGTGGAGACGGCGGCGGCCGAGCTCGCCCGGGACGGCGTGGCTCGGGCCGCAGGAATCGTCTACGGAGTGCTCAGCGCGCTGTCGGCCGTCATGATCGCGGCCGTGGCGGCCCTGGGCGCGGCGGCCTGGCGCGGGCACCCGCGCGGGAGGACCGCCCTTCTCGGGGTGCTGACGCTCGCCGTTCTGACGGACATGGTCCAGGTCTCGGCCGTCGGGGTTCGGGAGGCGACGATGTCCCTCGTCGTGACCTCGGGACTGGGCGTCCTGGCTCTTCTGGCGCTCACCGCGCGCCCGGTCCAGCGCTGGGAGCGATCGCGCAAGGCCGAGCGTCAGGGGCGGGCGCAGTCGGGGGCAAAGCGGAGCGGGACGGACCAGGGCGGCCGGACCTCGGCGATGGCTCGCCCTCTGGCAAGGTCTCGCCGGGGCGGCTGACCGCGGGGCGGCGACGTCGTCGGTGGTGCCGTTGGCGCGGTCGTGGTCGTGCCCCTCGTGCCCGCGCCGGTCGGCAGGAGCGCCCCGTAGGCTGCTGCCATGAGCGAGCACTCCGTGGGGAAGCACGACGCCGGCACCGCCTCTCCTGGGTCATCGACCCCTGGGACCTCCCGAAGGAGCGCGGATACCAGACGCGCCCGGCGCGCCCGACATGCTCGGGGGGGCAGGCACGCCGCCGCCCCCGCCCGGGGGCGGCACGCGGCCCCCGAGCACGTCCGCTTCGGGGTGCCCTTCAACGGCGTCGTCCCCATCTGGCACGACAACGCCGAGATCACCTGGCATCGCGCCACCGACGGGACCGACTTCACCACGGTGCTCGGCCTGGGCGTGGTCGAGACCGAGCCCGGCCCGTCGGACGCTCCCGAGGGCTGGGTCGAGATCGTGGAGACCGGCACCCTGCTGACGCCCGGCGCCGATCCCGCAGACATCGCCGCCGGCGCCGAGTCCGGACCGATCCTGCGTCTGCGCGCCGAGGCCCCCACGGGCAGGCGCGCCTTCAACGATCCCCGGCGCGGCGCCGCCATCCCCCTGTCGCCCGCGCTGACCGTCGAGGAGGCCATGGGCCCCAGCCCTGCCGACTTCGACATCACCGGCTTCACCGTTCACCTGGCGCGGCTCATGCTGCGCGCCGCCCGCGACGGCGCCATCCTCCTGTTCACCCTGCGCGCCCCGCGCGACCCCGAGCCCCATCACGTGCTGAGCATTCCCAGTGATGTCGATTCCGAGCAGGTCATGCACTTCCACCTGGGCACCCTGCTCGAGATGGAGGGTGGCGCGTGGGACCACGCCGGCCACGCCGACGGCATGGCTCTGCTGGACCTCGACGTGCCCTACTCGCGGCTGCTCGCCGACTCCGGGCCCGACGAGGAGCAGGGCTTCGAGACCGCGGGTCTTATCGAGATGGCTCAGCCGGTCGTGGACGCCGTGCTCAAACCGGGCTACCCCTTCGCGCTCGGCAGCTCCTTCATCATGCCGCGGGGCTGACATCATGTCGTGCTTCATGCCGCGGGGCCGGGCGCGTCGGGCCGTGTGAGGCGCCGGCGCGGCGGGCCCGGGCGGCCTCGGGCGCTTCCGCCGCCCCCCTCCCGTCGAGATCGGTTCGATTCCGCGTCGAGATCGGTCGAGTTCCGGCTCGAGATCGGTTCGGTGGGGCGTGCCCGGCAGTCGAGCACGGCGACGCCGGGATCGCGAAACCTGCGATCCTGGCATCATGACCGACTCTCCCCTCCCTCATCGCCCCGCACCGGGCGAGACCACCGGATGGATCACCCCTCCCACCGACGGCGGCGAGCGCCTCGATGGCCGTTCCACTGTCCTGGTGACCGCCGACCGCCTCATCACGGGGCGTCGCGGCGACGTGCCCGGCACCCTCGACGTCGTCGGCGACGTGCCCGCCGTCGGGCCCGATGGGGAGAATGCGGACCGGGCCGAGGCCGCTCGGCGCGCCGGGCGCGGGGGAGCGGTGGTGCTGCGCCGCAAGCGCATCCTGTTCGCGGGCACCGTCGCCGAGGCCGAGGCCCGACTGTCCTCCCGGACCGATCTGGCCATCGCCGACGTCGAACGCCTCGATCTGCCCGGCTCCACCCTCATGCCCGGCCTCATCGAGACCCACGACCATCTGCCCACCTCCGGCACCGACGTCGAGTACCCAGACTACGGCCCTCACGAGATCGCCCGACTGACCCTCAACGCCGTGCGCTCGGCCCGCGAGCTGCTCAGCGTCGGAGTCACCAGCGCCCAGAGCCTGGGGGCGCGCCACTACGTGGATGTCGCCGTGCGCGACGCCATCGAGCACGGGGACGTGCGCGGGCCGCGCGTGATCGCCTCCGGGCCGCAGATCACCACGACCGGAGGGCACTCCTATCACGCCGGTGCGGAGGCGGACTCGCTCGACCAGATCCGCCGCGAGGTGCGCCATCACCACAAGATGGGGGTCGACACGATCAAGGTGATGTCCACGGGCGGTTTCATGACGGGCGGCTCGGCGCCGTGGTTCGCGCAGTTCAGCCAGGACGAGCTGGAGGCGCTCGTCGCCGAGGCGCACCGACTGGGCAAGTGGACGGCCGCCCACGCCCACGGCGTCGAGGGCATCGAGCGGGCCGTGCGCGCCGGCATCGACTACGTCGCCCACGCCTCCTTCATCACCGCGGAGGGGCGCAGCGAGTTCGATCCGGCCCTGGCCGATGAGATGGCGCGCTCGGGCGTGTACGTCGATTGCACCATCACCGCCGATATGCCGCGGATGCTCCAGCGCGATGACTCCTACGCCCCGCCCGTGCGGCAGCTGTGGGAGCACGGCGTCAGGATCGTCGCCGGGCACGACGCCGGGATCCCCGAGGTGCCGCAGCGCGGCTACGTCGCCGATCTCGAGGCGCTGGAGTGGATCGGCCTGCCGCGCACCGAGGTGATCCTCGCGGCGACGTCGCGGGCGGCCGCCGCCATCGGGCGCGCGGGCGTGACCGGTGTGCTGTCGGAGGGATTCGAGGCCGACCTCATCGCTGTGGCGGGCGACCCGCGCGAGGGCCTGGGGGCGCTGCGCCGTCTGACCCTCGTGGTGACGCGCGGGCGCGAGTTCGTGCCCGATCGGCTCGAGGGCGTGCCCCTGCTGGTGGACGACTCCCTGGGCGGTCTGGGGCCGGTCGGCCCCGCCGCGACCCTGGCGACGTGGCGCGCCCGTGCCGAGCGGCGTCGGGCCCACCCGGAGGTGTGACCGTGACTCGGGGTCGGGAGGGCGGTACGACTCCGCGCCGCGCGGTCGTACCTGATGCCGCGCGGTCGTACCCTTCCACCCGCGGTCGTACGGTAGACGGGGTCTAAGGTACGACCGCGCGATGCCGGGTACGACCGCGCAGGTTCATGTACGACCGCGGCGCCTTCGCGCGGCGGCGGCGAGGCTCCACTCGTATAACGGATTGATAACTACAGTGAGGGAATGGGGTATCGACGGAGAGTCTTCAAGCACGGGATCCAGAGCGAGGATATCGACCATGCGCTCGCATACCCTCTCGAGGTGCGCTATCACGACGGGTACGTCATGGTTCTCGGGTCGGACCGGCCTGGTGAGCTCCTCGAGGTCGCAGTCGACGGCACGGGCCAGGTGTTCCACGCGATGAAGGCTCGGCCGACGTACTCCAGGCGGCTGCAGGGGGCGGTGGCCGCGCGGAGCACCAAGGAGATGCTTCATGAGATCGAGCGGACTGTCGACGGCCAGGGACCCGATGCGGTGGCGTGGACGGATGATCCTCAGTTGACGGGCATCACCCTGGCCCAGCTCCGGCTGGCCGCGGCCGAGGCCGACCTCGACGCGGCTGTTGCCCGTGCGCGGGAGAGCGGAAAGTCCTGGCGTCAGATCGGCGACATTCTGGGGATGACCTGCCAGGGCGCGGGCAAGGGGCTCACCGCTTGACCGATCTCGGCGCGGAACCGGACCGATCTCGGTGCGGAACTGAACCGATCTCGGCGTTTGGGGGGCTCGCGGATCCGACTCGCTCTCGCTGCTCCGCCCTCACTGCGCGGACACTGCGTACAAGCGGATGGAGGCGCGATCCTCGGCGTCCCCAGTCTCATCCGTCTCGGCCGCGAGGAGCGTGGCACCGGGCGCGCTCACGGCGGCGACGTCCTGCCCGAGATGGTCGAGGAGCACCTGCTGCTGGGGCGCGCCCGTCCCGTCGGCGCCGTCGGACCGTGGCCGCACCGATCCGTCCTCGACGGGTACGGCGACCCCGGCGCTCCCGTCGCCGGGCCTGATGACCAGCGAGGTCATGGTCCCGGCGTCATGCTCGCCGTGCTCGACCCCGACGCGGGCCGATGCGAGGCCCGGGTCCTCCCGCGGCGTGCGGACCCGGCCGGTGGCGGTGTCGAGGGCGGCGGCAACCGGCACGAGTTCGTCGCGGTGGGCGCCGGCATCACCCATGTCGATGTCGCTGGAGCGCTCCCCGTACAGGCACAGATCGCCCGAGGCTCGACTTGCCCCGATATTGGCCCCGGAGGTCGTCCCCAGCGGGACCGGCTCCGTGGGGTCGATCCATGCCGACGTCGACGCGGGGGAGGCCGTCCCCGCGGAGTAGAGGTAGATGCTCCCGGTCGCCTGGCCGTCGATATTGACGGACTGCGTGGACCATCCCAGGGTCCGGGGTTGGCCGGGGCGGGAGCTCGCGGAGCTCTGCGCGGCCTGGGACGCGCCCTCATCGGTGAGCTGGGCTATCCATCCGTCGACGACGACGATCGAACCGGTGGTCGGGTCGGTCAGGACATTGTCGAGCGACTTCATGTCCCCTCGACTGCCGTCGGGGGTGAGCTGCACCGTGGTCGTGGGAACATCGGCGCCCTCGCTCGGCGCGACACTGCTCAGGAAGGTGATGTGCCCGGCTGGACCGGAGTAGCCCAGGTCCAACGGCCGGCTCGGGGACACCGGTGTCGGCTCCGTCAGGGCCCACTCCCTCTGACCGCCGTCCAGGGTGAGGGCCTGAGGGCCGTCGAGGGCCATGCGGTCGGTCAGCTGGAGCGAGGCGTCCTGGTGGCTCATGTGCTCCGTGGTGACCGCGCCGGTCAGGGTGTCCAGGACGATGAGGACCGAGTCGTGGTTCGCGCCCGTCGTTCCCGAAGGCCTTGAATCGCCGATGCCGAAGCGCAGAGCCAGGTGGCGCGCGTCGGGGCTCGGAACGGCGTAGCGCTCGCCGGCCGTGCCGGTGCCCGAGCTGATGGGGACGATGGTGGCGCCCGGGCGCTCGTAGCTCCACCGGGTCGAGCCGTCCTGCGGGTCGAGGCCCCGCACGGCGCCCTGCTCGACGAGGACGGGGCCGGCGGCCCCCGCCATGAGGTCCAGGGCACCGCGCGAGGTCAGCGTCCACGCGAGCTCGCCGGAGATCGTATCGGCGGTGGTCGGGAGTTCGGCCGGCGCGGGCGCCGTCGTCGAGATGACGGTGCGGGCGAGGGCGTTGGGGAGGATGGCGGCCCCCACCAGGGCCAGGGCGGTCGCCGAGGCGATCGTCAGGAACGCGCTCGGCCGCAGCGGCGCCTTGGATGCGGGGGGCGGATGCCTCGCCGTCCAGCGCCGCACGGCGTCGCCCGCCAGGAGCGCCCCCGCGGCCAGGATCCCCGCGCTCAACGGGGGCAGGTGGTGGGGCGGGAATCTCGTGGCGACGAGCTGCTGGCGCCACGCCAGAATGAGCACTGCGCTCGCCCCGACGGAGGTGGCGACCTCCGTCGCCATCAACAGGCTCAGGCCGATACGGCCGCGTCGGCCGGTCAGGCCGACGATCCACATGATGCCAGCGCCGATTGCGCCGAGGGCGAGAGGCACTCCCAGGGGAACCGGACTGGGGATCGGCAGGCGCAGATGCCACCAGGTCGCCAGGGCGCCGTCGAGCACCAGGGCGGCCAATGACCCCCACGAGACGGCCTGCGCCACCGAGCCGAGACGCGTCCGAACGGGTCGTGGGATCGCGGCGCCCGCACGAGGGGCTCGCGCGCCCGGGTACGGGTACCCGACCCCGGGAGGGCTCGGCCAGCCCGTGGCGCCGTGCACCGGGGATCCGGGAGCAGAGGTGTATCGCGGGTGCGTGCCGTGTGGCTGTGGAGGTGGAGTCACGTGATGGTCCATCGCCCTGACGATGAGGTATGGAGGTGCGGTCCCCTGCCCGCTCTGGTCCGCTCGGCCCTGCGGCGGCGGCAAGACATTCTCTCATGACGGGCATGCGTCTGGGCTGTTCGCCTGGGATTCACCGGGGATGAGGGTCGCCGATCTCGTCCCCGTTCGCGCTGACGCTCCGGCTGGGGCGATTCAGCCGGGGCACCGGGCCGGCGCGCATCGTCAACGTGCCTTTGCGGCATGAACGGAGCCCTCCCCATCCGACTGCATGTGAATGCCAGTGGTTTGTGAGAAGAATACGTTCATGTTGCGAAGGTGCGTTCGCGCCGCGAACCGCCGCCGTTGACACCCGCGCGCGGGGCCCCATCGGATCGGGGGGCGCCTTCAGACCGGTGCAGTGGCCTTCAGGCCGATGGCGAGGCCTTCGCCCCCCGCACCCTGGTGGCGCGCGGAGTATGTGGGAGTGAGAACGTCGCGGCATTCATCGACCTGAACGGCGTCACCGATGAGGGCGACCTGCACGATGTCGAGAGCGTGGCGACCGTCGTCGACCCTGTTGGCAACTACGATGCGGCGCTTGAGACCGTTACCGCACTCGTGCGACTCTGATCGCGCTCTTGAGACGCCGGGAGAAACGCCGCGGCATGCGCCGTGGAGGATCACGGCGCCAACTGATCGATTGGGATCCTGCTCGTGTCGGGGAGGGCCCGCTTGTCCTTGTCCTCGGGTGGAGGCTCGGCGCTGCGCTGAGCGGCGTCGGCCGGGGAGTTGTAAACGCCGATGGTGCGATCGCGATAGACGGCGTCGACACCGGCGATGCTCCCGACCTCCGCGCCCTGGGTGTCCACAGCGGTGAGCGTGACCGGCCCGGAGGCTTCTCCACGGTTCTCTCGGATCATCTTCCGCGGCGATAGGAGCAGGGAGCCGGGGCCCGCGCCGGCGAGCCACTGCCCGCTGGGGAATGAGGAGCCGAAGGCCGTTGGATCATTCAGTGGGAAGATGTTGATGACCCCCTGGCCGGCGCCGCCGGGGAAGGGCCACTGAGCCGTCTGGACGGCGAGGACGTCATCGGTCAGCGCCTGTCCCAGAACAATCCCGTGGACCGTGGCGTTGCGCGCGAGTTCGCCGGTGGCGGTGTTCAGCACCACGACGTCGCTGCGCTGCTCCGCCGTGGAGTCCGCCCTCCCGGACGGGAAGACAAAAGACAGGTGGGCGCCGTCGGAGCTGAGGATCACGCGGGAGGTCGGGTTGCTATCAGTTAGATCGTCAAGCAGTTCGCTGCTCAGAACCTGCAGATCGTCGTTGTGGCCGCTGGAGTCGGCACTGTGCGTCGTCCGATTGATCTCAACGGCCCAGAGCATCTGCTCGTCGGCGTCGTACTGGACCACCGTAGTCGTCTCGGTACTGGGATCCTCACCGGTACTCCCCTGGTCGAACAGGAAGATCCGTCCGGACTCGGTGTCGAGCCCGGAAGGATACAGATGCGTACCGATCCCCTCGACCTGGTCCGCGGAAATCGCCGTGACGTTAATATTCGCATCGTCCTCCGCCTTTTCCGCGCCGTCCCCTCCGCTCTGCTGGGAACAGGCACCCAGCAGAGCGAGCATGAGTGCGAAGGCCACCGCGCGATGCGGGATGAGCCTCATGAGCCGCCTCCCGCTCCCGGGAAGGCGATGAGCCGGACGGTGTCCGATCTGCTCTCCAATCCGGTCACCTGGACCACCAGCGTCACTCCCGGAGTACTGAGGGCCGTCATGCCCGATTCGCTGCTGGATAATCGGATCTGCTCGGAGTCGACGAGCCACGGGTTGAAGACGCCGATGCTGGGAGCGAGATAGGAGGTCGTGGCGTCCACGGGGCGGGACACGCCTTCGCTGCCGTCGCCCGGGGCGATGGTGAGGCGATTCTCGACGTCGTCGCCAGCCGCCTGAATCGTAATGCCGATTCTGGCGGCTGCCAGACCCGGTGTGTGGGTGGCATCGGTGACGGCTCCCGTCGCCGGATCGAAGACGGAGCCGACCATGCCGGCGAGCGCGGTGGTGGGCCTGAGAGGCCGGTCCGTTGCCCAGTGTGTGCCCTCAGGTGGAGGCGGCACGGTGACGAGACGATTCGCCGCCATACTCGCCTGCCTGTTGACGGACGAGGCCGTACCCAGGCCCGTGCGGGTGGTGTCGGCGCCGTCGACTCCCGCGAGCGAGTCGAGGCTGACGGCCTGCGCCCCGTCGTCGGCGAGGACGGCGATCCATCCGGTACTCACCACAAGACCTTCATCGATGGGCGTCAGGACTCTCTCGACCGTCTGCGTCGCCGACGGATTCGACTGCGGCGCCACCGTGAGCGTTGTGACCGATGTGTCCTCCTCCTTCGCCGCATTATTCCCCGCGGATGCGGTCTTGGGATCCAGGACGAATGAGGAGTGACCGGCAGGGCCTGAATAGCCCCGAGGAGGGGAATCGTACGTTTTCTTGCTTTCCTTCGGCAGAGTCCACATGCGCGAGCCGTCCTCCAGGCTGTAGGCGTCGCGCCCGTCCAGGACGGCGCTGTCGGTGAGTTGGAGCCGCCCGCCGTCGCTCAGGTGCTCCGTGACGACCGCACCGGAGACGGTGTCTAGAACGACGGTTCTCCACTCGGGGACGTTGTCGAGAAAAATACCGGGGCCCGGCCGACGCAGGGACACATATCGGTGGTCGGGGCTCGTAATGAGTCTGGACGACTTGCCGATGACGGAATTCCCGGCTTCCATTTCGCTGTTATTGCTTGCGATGTCCTTGAAGCAGAAGCTCCAGGTCACCGAGCCGTCGGCGGGATCGAGTCCTTGGACCTTATCGGGCGTGAGGATGACGGGACCGGCCGCGCCGCCGACGATATCGTCGAGCGCGATGAGGTCCAGGTCCCAGGCCGGGTCCGGGGCGAAGGTGGTCGGAGCAGTGGGGAGGCCCTCGGCCGCGATCGTCGGCGCCGTGATCCCCTCTCCCGGGACTCTGCGGATCTGGGCGATGGCGATGGTACCGGCCATGACGAGTGCGGGGATGAGGGTGGCCACCCACCATACGGGGCGGTTCGGCCCGTGGAAGAAGAAAGCGTCGTCGTCGGAGGTCAGCCGCGGGGTGTTGAGGAGCGCGCTGCCGATGGTGATGATCGCCAAGCTGGTCGGGATGAGGGCGACGAGGAGGATCTCCGTGATGCTGACCCCGGTGAACTCGACGATTGTGTTCCATCGGCGCGCCGAGATCACGATCGCCCAACCTGACAGCCACAGGGCGACGGCGATCAGGATGAGACGCAGGCACATGACGGTCCGTCGTCCGCCGGCCCGGCCATCGCGGTCCGTGGATCCCTGGATGATGCGAATAACGTCGTCGACCACCCAGACTGCAACAATCCAGAAGCTGCTGACATACGTGACATCCTTGGGGAAGTCGAGGCGGGCGCGGTTGCTCGGCTCGCCGCTCGCGGGGAAGAAAGCGAGGTCGGGACGGCCGGGCCAGAGCAATCTCGCCGTGAAGGCCGCGGCGAGGAGCATGAAGGCTCCCATGACGAGGGTGCGTAGAGCGCGGCGCAGACAGGGCGCGTTCAGATGCAGGCGGGCAGGGGCCATGCTCTTAGTATGGTCCGGATGACGCCGGAGAGAGGACGTTCGCCGGCCTGATGATCCCGACATGGTGAAAGAAGCCGTCGGGGGCTCGTGGAGGCATGCCGAGGCCGGGAGCGCGCCGACGCCGCGGTTCTGGAGACCGTCGTGTGCGAGGGCGCTGGTAGCGGGGCGCGGCGCCCAGAGCCCCAGAAGGAGACGGCCCCCCAGAACTGATACTTGCCAGTACAGGGCGCCGTCCCGATGATGGCGCACTATGACTGTCCCCATGGCCGCCCCCGCCCCGAGCCCCTCGCCTCCGCACGGCAGCGATCCCGTCTCTCCGCCCGGTGCGCTCCGGCCGCCGGGCGCGCCCCCGGGTCCCGTGCCGGGCGGTGCGGTGGCGGGGCGCTCCGCACTCGAGGTCGTGCTGCCCGCACTCCTGATCTCCGTGGCGCTGGTGTCCACCGCGGCGATCACGATCGTCGACTACGACGACTCCAGCGTCGGCCCTGTTTTCGCCGCGGCGAGCCTCGTTCTCGGGGGCTCGGGCACCTGGGTCCTCGTCGCCGGTATCGTCCTGTGCCTGCGACGTCGGGCTGCGGTGGGGGCCTCCGCTTCACTGCTCGCCGTCACTCCAGTGGTCCTCGCCGACTGGAACATCGTGTCGAGGATCCTGATGGGAGTCATCCTCATCGCCGTCCCGCTTTTCATCGCGCTCGTCCTTCCCCTGGCGTCTCCACCTCGGGAGGAGCCGCGACCGGCGGCGCTTCAACTCTCGCAGGGCGCCGTCGTCGTCCTCACCCTGGACCCCGTCGTGTTCTTCGTCCACACCCTGCACGGCCTCATGGGATACCCGGCGTACCCGCGCGACGGTCGTGGGTGGGAGTTCTCTCCCGATCCCCCGGGAGTGTACGTTGGCTTCACCGTCATTCTCCTGCTGGGGATAGGGGCGCTCGTGACCGCCCGCCTCCGGAGCTCGCGCCTCCTCTACGCCGGCCTCGTCACTGCCCAAGTGGTCAGCTGGATCGTGCTCGACGTCGTGGAGGGTGGTGCGCTGGGCGAGTACGTGGCCACCCTGCTCACCCTCGTTCTCGCGCTCCTCGTATGGACACGACCGGTGGGGCGGTGGTTCGCGGGGACCTGGACGCTCGCCGTCGGACGATCCGCCGACGCCGTCGCCCCCGCACCCGTCGCCCCGTACGCCGCGCCGCAGCAAATCCTGGGCGCGGACGGGCGGATCTACACCGTGGTGCCCGCTCAGACGCCTGCACCCTTCCCGACGGCGCCCCCGGCCGCTGCCGGCGCACCCGTGCCGGCTCCCCTCCCCGGGACGGCACCCGAGCCGACCGTTCCGCATGCTGTGGTGGCACCCCCAGAGACATCCGTGCCGCACGCGGCGGCCGCGCCGCCCGAGACGCCCGAGGCGGTTGCAACACCCGGGATGTCCGCGCCGCCCCAGACGGCCGCGCCGTCGTGATCGTCCCGCTCGCCTCGCCACCCCGGCCGACGATCGGGCGGCGCGCCACCAGCGCTCAGGCCAGCGCCTGGCGCAGGACGTCCAGGCCCACGCTGCCCAGGCGCAGCGCCCGGGTGTGGAAGTCTTTCAGGCTCGCCCCATTCGCGAGCGCGCGGTCCCGCGCCTCCTCCCACAGCCGCTGACCCACCGCGTACGACGGCGCCTGACCCGGCCACCCCAGATAGCGGTCCAGCTCGAAGCGCAGGAAGGACTCCTCCATCGCCACGTTGTGCCGCAGGAAGGCCCAGGCGCTGCCCGCGTCCCAGGCGCCCTCGCCCACCCCGGGCA
>ERZ773065.1297-NODE-1297-length-12746-cov-39.426365_pt1 | contig 12746 bp, 6 predicted proteins | sample MGYA00580623_ERZ773065 | MGnify/ENA primary metagenome ERZ773065 (study PRJEB29015, sample SAMEA2738017) | human oral metagenome | biome: human oral; feature: human-associated habitat; material: dental | place: China | collected 2047 ...
CGTCGCGGGAGGCCGACGGCGAGCCCATGGAGCCGATCCGGGCGCCCAGTTCCAGGGCCGCGAGTTGAGAGCCGTCGGGGAGCAGACCGAGGTCGGCCGGCTGCTCAGGACGGGCTTCGGGACGGGTCGGGGCAGCTGCCTGCTCGGGGCGAGCCGGGTCGGCGGGGCGCTCAGCGTTCTCGCCGACGCCGCCGAGATACGGGGCGAGCATCGTTTGGGACCGCTCGGTCCAGTGGGAGAGGGTTTGGTCCAGTATGATCTGCATCTGCTCGGCGACGTGCTCGTTGGCGCTCTTCCCGAGATCGATCTCGCGTTGGAGCATGTCCTCGCCGATCTCCCTGATCCTGCGCGCTTCCCGGTCGATTCGATCCCGCTCCTGGGCGGTATGAGCCTCCACTTTCTCTAGCTCGGACTCCTGGAGCTTGCGGAAGACCCGGTCGTACTGGGACTCTCCGCGCACCGCCACCATGGTCTTGATTCCTACGGGGAGCAACTCAATAATGATGAAGAGCATTGCAATGGCGCCATGTGAGAGGGCCCCGGTCCAAGTTTGGAAACTTGCGCGTTTCAGGGCTATGATCTGCGCCAGAAGACCGCTATTGTTGCGGACGATGCTTTCGACATCGTTCTCTCGGGCGAGTTTCTGCCGCAGCTCATAGGCTTCCCCCTGGTAGCCTTCCGAGCATTCCTCACTGAAAACGCTCGCCTCGGCTTCCAAGGGTGATGCTCCTCCGCAGAGCGCTGCGTGAGCCTCTTCTCTAGCTCGCTGTGCACTAGCGTTCTTCGCGTTGCGCGCCGCTTCCTCCGCATCCTGTGCGGCCTTCAGTTCCGCGCTGGCCGCTTCGTATTCCTGATAGCGAGCGTAAGCTTGCACACCCTCGCCCGTGACGCCAGTGGATCCTATTCCATTCTCGGCACAGAGTGCCTGGCCAGGTTCTATCTCGCAGGTCCAGCGGTTGTAAGCTTCATCAGCTTTATCCTGGGCCTTCTTAGTGGCTTCGACAGCCTCGTTATAAGTCTGGGTCGCCTGGTTGATTTCTCCGGTGCTGGCAGTGCCGTTAAGAATGGCGAGCTGTCCGGCGATATTCTGCTCCGCGGTTTTCAGGTCCCGTCCTGTCCGGAGTTGGGCATTCCTTTCCTTGGTTTGCTCTATCTGGCTGGTCTGATCCTGTTGGAGCTGGACGGCTATCTCACCCCGGAAGATCTGGAGTGAGAGGGGTGTGGAGACCACCAGGCCGATGATGAAGGCGAGGAGAAGTCTGGGGGAAGCGTACCCGATTGCCCGTCTGAGGCCGTAGACGCCATGCATGGTCTTGATCATGGCCCGGTCCACAACCAGGATGAACACGCCCCACAGGATTCCGAGTATAATGGATGCGACGAGATTGATTGTCGGTTGGTGCTGCGCCCGTTGACCGGTGCTCGGGTCAGATACGACGAGTACGGCGTTATACATGGCGAACACCATGGACAAGCTCGCGACCGAGGCCGTCCCGAGCATGACCGCGCCGATGCCGATGAAGGTGTTTCGTTCCGAGTCGACGTACTCGAGGATCTCGGTGTCGGCTCCGCCGAGGACGGCAAGGAAGTTGGATATCCTTTTCTTGGGGGATTTGTTCTTCGGAGTCTCTTTTTTCATGGCGAAGAAGGTCTTTCTGTGCGAGTTGGAGGAAATAGTGCAGTGAATTGGGAGTGATTCGTCGATGGGCGGCGCTCTAAAGTGCAGCGAATCATCTGGATTCAACGCGTGTGGCAGCCCTGACGGTTCGGATCGTCGCATCTGGGGAGGCCGGCTCTGATTAAGTTTCTTTCCGCTCGTCGGTGTAACTGCATTTGAGTGATTAAAACTTCTTGTCGGCCTCGTCCGCGGGAAGTCTTTGGGCGAGGGCGCGGATGCTGCGTAGTAGGCGTTCCTCCTCGATCGAGGCCGGAGTATGGCTGAGCTCACTCAACTCGGTGAAGAGCCTCTTTGCCTCGGTCAATTGCTCCTTGGTTCGAGCCCGCCGCTCCTTTAATTCCTCAGCTTCCTTCTTTTTCTGGCTGACGGCGTCCTCGAGCTTTTCAACCTCGTTCCGAACATCATCATGCTCGGTCGCGACCCTGCGCTCCTCCGTCGTCAGTCGGGTGCGTTCGGCGCCGAGTTCGGCGGTCTGACGCCTTGTCGTGGCTAACTCCGCCTCTTTGTCCTCGATAGAATCATGAAGCTCTGTCTTCTGCTTCTGCACCTCGGCGATGTCCCGCTTCAGCTGTGCCAGGCGATCCCGCTCGGCGGTCAGGTCGACGTCGCCGAGTTCATCTGCCGCGCGCCGCAGACGGATCTCCTCCTCCCGCAGGGCGAGAAGCTCAGAGTACCTGCCTTCGACGTCATTGGCCCGAAAAGCCGCCACCTGCCCCTCGAGTTCGGCGATCTTCGCCTCGAGATCCAATTCGGAGATCTGCGTGTCCTCCAGAATGAGGCCTAGGTCCTCCAAGCGCCGTTGCAGGCTCTGGAGCCGCTGAACGTTGCGCTCGGCCGCGTATGCTGCGTCGTCAAGGAGGAGTTCTCGAGCCGGTTCGTAGGGGGGCAGTGATTCGGAGTTCGCGACGGCGAGTCGGTACAGGACGTCGGCGCAGACGTTTCGGTTTTCGCGAAGGCGCCGGACGGCGCGCAGCTGCGCCGGCTCGCTGAGCCCCTCCCAGGCGTCTTTCCAAGAGTTGGGAGATTGCGCCTCGGTGATGAGGAGGAGCCATGCGGTCCAGGGGACCGGATTTGCGGAGGAGGAGAGCTCTGTCAGGAAGTCACTCAGCATCATAGATGTTCATCATCCTCTACCGGATCGAAATGGCCAGGGAAGAGGCAATTTTCTGCCGATGATTGCCTTGAGTTTTTGGCTCATAGTATTCAAGTCGCTGGAAGCCTGCTGCAGAGTAGAATGAAGATTATTGGTGAAACTCGTCAAGTCGTCTGTCATGGCGCGAGTCTGCTCAAGGCGGCCCTCGAGATCGCGTATCTGTGTGTGAAGCTCCTCCAGGTGAGCCTGCTCCTGGTTCCACTCGTCCTGCACTTCGGTGAGCTCCTTCTTGGCGGCGGATCTTTCCCCGCGTGCCCGTCGAATCTCGCTCTCAAGCTTATCCTTTTCTGCCTTCAACAATTCCGTCTCTTCGATGAGTCGTCGTTGTTCGGTCTCTCGCTCGTTTCGATCGCGGCTGAGCAGACTATCTCTGTAGGTCTTCAACTGACGGATATGTTCCTCGAGTGCGTGCCGCTCTGCGAGTTCAGGATTCTGATCAATCTCCTCCCTCAGGCGCTGTTCCTCGCTGCGGAGTTCTTCAATCGAAGTGTAAGTCTCGAGTACCTGCGAGAGGGCTTGTATATCGCTCTCGGCTGCTATTTTGAGCTCATTGAGTCGTTTGAGTTGTCTGTCCGTAGCATCAGCCGCATCGTCGCAGGCCAATTCAAGTAGCGGGTCATCAGAATCCGTCGGTGTGTTGCGTACGATACTGCGCAGGATGTGGTCGGACAGAGGCCCGGCGTCCTTGCGGAGAAGAGCGACGAAGGCTTTGCGGTCGGCGGGATCGAGCCTTGCCCAGGCGCCGCGCCACTGCCCGGGCTCCTTGTGTGCGGCGAGAACGAGGGCAAACCATTCATCCCAGTCCAGTGTTATCTGAGACTGCGCGAACTGTGCGAGTGCGGTCTGCAAAGTCATTGCTTCATCTTTCTGGCTGTGTTGTGGAAGTTCTGATGCGGACAGCGGATGATCCAGTTCCATCAGCTGAGGCGGTCTTGGCCTCGACGATCTGCTGTGGGGTTCTGGTTTTGAGAGTGGGATATGCTTCGTCACGGATGCCGAGTCCTCCTGTCTGAGTACGGCGCGGTCGGTGGAGCTGTCCCTGGACGTCGACAAGTTCTCCTCCAGCGCTGCCGGTGATGACTAGTCTCAGCATTCCTTCGGTGTCCGCGGTGAGCGTGACCTCGACATCCTTCAATGCGTCGCCCGAGCCCAACAGCTCTCGCTCCCAGGTCCGGTCGTAAGGGCTCCGCAGATCGTCAAAGACGACGACTCGTTGGGTGAATCGATCATTAGACTCGATATCAAGTTTGCCGAAGCCAAATTCCTTAAGGCTCACCGTAGCCGGAAGACTCGTTCCCTTGGTCAGGAGTGGGGAGATGACGCAGCGGCAGGAGTCATCCAGACCGAGGTAGTGGGCCATCCTATCGGTCACTCTGATTTCCAAACCCACGTCCCACAGGAGACGCTCATCAATGGAGATCCTTCCCGCGGCGACGAGTGCTGCGCCCATGGCTACCGCGGTTGAGAGTCTCGAGTCGTTGAAGCGGAGTCGGTCGAGACGGCCGAGGATCTCGGAGGCTTTCGTCGGACCTGCAAGTTTGCGAACCACCGGTTCGATTACCTGGTTCCGCAGTCCACCGATCCGACTTCCCCCGCCCGTCATGAGAATGGCGTAGGGGAGGGACCCCTTGCCGCGGGATAGGAAGCGAGTGAGAAGCTCTCTCGTGCTCTTGAAGAAGGGGTCCAGACGCGTGAGATACTCCGAACTTGACATAAAGGTGACGACCGGGGTGTCGTCCCCACCTACTGTTGAACTCATAGCGAGTGAACGCCGACCCCACCTTCCCGCAACCTTCTCGGCAAAGTCATCCAAATCCTCGATTGCTTCGAACCTCGCGGACAGTTCGTGGAGGAACTCGGTCTCCGCCTTAGCGAAGGCCTCTCGGAGCCATCCTTTCTCCGCGCCCACCAGTTCGGCGAGCACGGCTTCGGGGGTGAGGGGGACGTCGATGCCGATTTGGGAACTGATAGTCTCCAGATGTTTGCCGAGCAGGAGGGCGGTGGCGTAGTCGCCGCCGATGTTGTTGTTAATGGCATCAATAACGGTGAGCGGCTCGCCGCGCGCTCCCACCCGCACAAGACTCAGGTCGGTAGTCCCGCCTCCAATATCGACGATGAGTATGTTCTTGCCGACGAAGGTGGTGGCGGCGTCTCCGGATGCGTACAGGGCATAGGCGGCCGCGGCAACTGGCTCATCGACCGTTCTGTCAGCCACCTTTTCTCCGAGCGCGTGGTTGTCCTTTCTCATCTTATGTGGTTGTCCATCCGCCTGCGCCGCACGGGCGGCCTCCCGGGTGGCCAGGCACTTCTCAACGTGCTCCCTACGCCAGCCGTGGGGCACAGTGACGACGACGGAATCAACCGTTTCACCGCCCAGGTCCTGAGTAATTTCCTTCATGATATGTTCCACGAGCCAGGTTGTCAACTGCTCGGGAGTGATGTCCCGGGGCCCGTCTCCCCAGTCCTGGGTGGCAAGTACCACGCCCGTGGCCATGGACATTTTCCACCTGCGGAAGGTCTCCGAAGGAACGGCGTCCGGATCTGCCCAGACGTTTTGGGCTTTCTTCCCCACAATACGGTAGCCGGACTTGTTTTCGGCGTGAACAGAAGAACCTTCAACATGAATGATGGAGGGCAGCAGATCACTGCCCTCGAACTGATGTATTGAGACCTCGCCTCTATCGTTGACCTTGGCCACGACTGTGTTCGATGTGCCGAGATCGATTCCGATGCTCACCATGGGATTGCCGTACTCCTTACTTTGTATCTGTTTCGATTATTTCATGTTCGTATTGTTTATTTTTGTATCCTTGCTCCTCCAACAATTGGCGTAGTTGTTCGATGCGCGCTATTACCTTGATGGTACTACCAACACCTCCGCTCACGAGGCCGATGACAGCCCCTTGCGAGGGATCAATGAGAGGTCCCCCGCTGGTGCCGCGGTCGAGGTCACCGCCGACCTCAAAACTTGGTTTCTCCCGCATATTGCGACTGACCTGGACCTGAACGATGTAGGGATCTTCGCCCGGTTTCCAATTCTGATAGCCTGCCGCTAACAACTCGCTCGGTGCGCACACGTCCCGACTCTGCCCAAGTGGCAGCGGCTCGTATTCTGATACGGCTTCAGTGGGCAAATGGAGAAGTGCCGTGTCTGTCTCCTCGTCGACCGCGACGACTTTGGCCTCGACATTCCCCAGACCGATGGTAACACGTACCGCGCCCTGAAGGACGTGGGCGGCGGTGGCAACCAGACCGGATGCTGCAATAAGAAAACCGGTACCTATATCTTTATAGTCCTCTCGAGCGACTACGATCGGCAGGATTGCGTTCCGCAGTAGGGTTATGCACTCGGAAGTGGTCATACTGCCTAAGGGGGTCGGTGGCGCTGTCTCTGAGGAGGCTGAAGGGGCAGAACCGAGCAGTCTTGAAAGTCTTGGATCTTCACTGCGCAGAGCGGTAACTAGATCCTGCCCGGTTAGACAGGTGTCATCGGCTGGCGAGGCGCTCTCCGGCGGAGAACTCGTACGTACGATCATGTTCTCTTTCGCCTGTTTATACATGTTCATAGCCCATCGTGCATTACCAAAATTCCGTCCCGCGACCTCTTTCGCGACCGGTGCCACAGTCAATAGAAGTTGCTCGAAATCCTCGCTCAATCGGCATCCTTCCTCCTGGGATTGCATGCGTATAATTTTCAACAATGATTTGGCAGACATGGGCTCGAATTCGATCTTTCGATTGAATCGACTCTTCAGCCCCGAATTTCCGGAGATGATATCGTCTATCTCTTTCTCATGCCCTTCAAGTATGATGAGTGTTCGTCGGTTCTCCGGGCCAGTTGCCTCGGTGGCGAGGGCGTGGATTACCTTGGTGTCGTAGATGCCGTCTACAGAAAGACTGTCCGTATTTTCAATGACGAGCACACCGCCCCTGGCCCAGCGAAATAGTTCTTTCATCCTTTCGGTGTGACTGCCGTAACCGGTCTGGAGGTCGTCTGCGGTGATGGTCCTGACCGTTGGACGATCGAGGAGGCCGATGCCGTACAAGTAGGGGGCAATGACCTTTTCGGCGATGGATGTCTTGCCGGTTCCCGGCGGGCCGACGAAACATAGTCCGTCAGCCCAGGGACGGGGTTGGTTGCGTTTGCGACAATGTGCGAGAAAAGCTCGTTTACTCTTCAAGAACTTGCGCAAGTCTTTCATGCCGATGTACTGCGTTAAAGCCTTCTCAGCCCGCGCCATCTGAATGCTATCGACGGTGATGGTGGCGGGAATATCAGCGGTTCCAATGACATTCGGAACGGCGTCGGGTCTGGAATAATGGATATTGCGTATCTGCTGCCAAATATTGCGGGCCCCGCCAGCGTTGCCGAAGCCCGCGTCGAGGCGCCTGTCCTCGAGGAGCTGAATAAGGGGAGTGTGCGTGTCTGCGTTTATGGTGAAACCATCTGCTCGCGCCATGTCATGCACGACCTGGCAGAGCTCCGCAGTGTTGTAGTCGTGGAAGATCAGGTTGGTGGGGAAGCGACGTTTTAGACCCTCGTCGATCCGCATGAGTGCATCGATGCGGTCGGTGTAACCAGCGAGAATAATGACCGTGTCATTGCGATGATTTTCGGAGAAAGTCACTAAGGTTTTGATCGATTCTTCGGAATAAAGATTCCCCATGAGCTGGTGCGCCTCATCGATGAAGATGACGCCGCCGCGCCCTCTTGCGAGGCTAACCCGCATCCGTTCGGCGGTCTCGTTCGCGTGCTTGGAGATGAGTGCTGTCGGGAGAATTTCGATGACTTCGTCTTTGGGAAGAATCCCCAGCGCATGGAAAAGCCGGGCGACAATGCGGGCCACGGAGGTCTTACCGGTGCCTGCAGAACCTTTGAAAACCATGTGCATGGTGGCTTCCGGGAGTCTACCGAGCTCGCGCAAATCTATACGGCGTTGCCGAGCGATATCAGGAAGGCTGTGGAAATGAAGCTTAACATTCTCGAGCCCGACGAGAGAGTCCAATTCCTGGAAGATGGAGTTGACACGGGATTCATCCGGCTCGGGCAGGCGCAGGAGTGTATCCACACCGATTCTACGGGTGTCTTTGGTGATCGAGGCAATCCGCCTGAAGGCGCTCTGCAGGTTACCGTTCGTGGCCAGATAACCGGCAATGCTCTTTGTGTGATGCATGGTGATGTTGTGGCGCAGTGAAACCCTTGCGAGAGCGACCTCGATCTCCTCCTGGGGTGGTGTGGGAATATTGATTGTAACTGTACTGTAGCTTTGCAAGAGGCAAGCATTGAGTTCCGCTCTCGGATCGACCATAACTAGGAGGGATCTGGTGCTCCCCTGGGCGTGCTGGACAAGTGCACGTACCATTTTTTGAAGTTCGAACGGTTCTCCTTCCGATGCAGCTCTTTCGAATTGCTCCGGCAGGCCGAAAACGACTGCGACTGTGCTACTCCTGGATTGAGTGAAAACAGCGGACAGAAGTGCGAGTCGATCGACATATTCTCGACTCCCGACGTGGGAGTGGATATCTTCAGCAATGCTCCTCCTCGAGGTTCGATCGGGGGGCGAGGAGACAATAATGTCATTGGAGGCGTTCGCAAGGATGCGGCTGCGGTGTACGGGTAGTTTGCGCCTGGCGTGCAGAAGATCGGTAAGAGTGTCTGCCCCGGGGGTTAGGTCGCCCTCGGCGGTGAGAACGACGACAAGGGCCTCGGGGTCATGTTCGAGTGTCCAGTGTCGGATGGTGTCGGTCAACGAGAGGCATCCGAGATAGGCGTCGTGGAAGAAGATGTCGCCCGTGTTCCCCGTCAGGTGCCACACAGGCTCGACAGTGGACAGTGTTCGACCGCGCAGGAAGCGATGCACTCGCGAGACCATAAGCGACTCCTCTCAGGCGAATCAGAGATGTATATGAGTGTGTGGAATGTGAATGTTTCGTCCTCCGACGGACGTAGGCGACGGGTCGCCGCCTCTGGATGTAGGGTACTACTCTTCAAGTGGATTCGCGAGTAGTCAAGCCATCGTGGCCAGTGATCCTGGCGATCTTTTCTATGCCGACGAAGAGACTCTTCCGTGTTCGGCCTCACTGAAGCTCTTCCCGATGAGGTCCAGAAGCGTCATGGGGCGATGACGAAGAACGGATCTCTTTCCTTTGCTCTCGACATGACCGCCGATCGTGTGGCATAACTCACATGTATCTGAGGTACCGATTAGCGTTGTGGCCTGGCTTCTGTCGGCCTTTACCTCGCCCTAATTCATGTCCGCGAACGGTTGACCTTTTCTCCGGGCCTTGATACGGGCGATGATCTGCTCTTTTGGCTTGGCGGGTTCGATTGATGCTCCGGTTGGCCTCCGTTGCTGCCCCGTTCAGTTCGCTGTTGGGAGCTTCTTATGAGGCGTGACATTCTCTTGCCGGTATGGTCCTTGTCGGTGATCGGGCCCGGAGGAGTCGATTCTCTAGAGCAGTTCGGAGGGCGCCTGGGGCCACGACGTCATGCATGATGGATCCGGTCCGGGGCCCACACGGGCTTTTTCCGTTGGGCAGGACCAGGATCTGGATGTTCATGCTGGCTATCTCGCGTTCACCACGACCACACTCCGAGGTCCCCGCGTCAGCTCCAGCAGGGGAAAAGGGTGCCGTCTATCACGATGGTTGCAGTTCTCGAGTACCTCCTGGACCGTAAGCAGCATGTTCCTCTTCCTCAGGGCCCAGACGATGGCTTCGGTCATGACCTTGATGTGGTCCGCGAAACAGCGGGCTGACCGTGCTGGTTGTTTGCCGATCATCGTCTGTGGAATGTTGTGGTGCATGTGGATCAGCGCCGCCTTCAAGGGACCTCTGCAGCCCCAGACCGTTGTGGACAGCTCTCGATGCTCCCTCGCGCAGACGGATGAGCAGATCCGCGAACTTGCCGATGAGTAGTCCCGTGGTATACCTCACTGATCCCCGCCCCTGAGCCGCCGTTCCTGGTGAGAAGGGCTCATTGAAAGCGTTAGTAACGCAGTGCCGAACAAGATGTCGCTGGAGGAATGACTGTAGTGCTGGCCGTGGAAGGCCAATAGCGCGGCCAAGGTGTCGTTATAGGAATAATTGATCTGGTCTTGACCCAGTAGTTATGAGCAGCTGAATGACATTGAGTCTTTCTCACCAGAACCGATCGATGGCTTAGGATAGGGGATCGACACGGTGGTGCGGGAAGTATGGGCGTGGAGTAGGTGTGGCACGCATGGGGTTGCGCCACCCTGCATCTCCCCGGACCTTCCTGCGCCATCACGCCGATCCTGGCCAGTCTGCAGGTCTTCTGGTGAAAAGGATCATTCATCATCGATAAACGGTCCATTGAAAGGGAACTTAGGATTGGAATCGCGAATCGTAGAGTTTATTACACTCACGATGAGAGAGAGGAAAAAGGTGGATGTGATGAAAAGAATCCATGAGATTCCCGTGCGAAACCAGGAATCGGGGAGCCAAGGAAGCCAGGAGGTTGTGAGTGCAGGGAACTCACAACCTCGAAGGGCTGGAATGCAACTAACGTGCTGGAGAAGTATTACAATACCTATTGGTGTTATGGAAGCAATGAAAGATTGTCGAGGCTCCAGGTCAGTAAATTTAATATCCTCTCCCTCGAATACTATGCGGGCGAACGTGTATAATTGGAATATCCAGCATAAAATCATGAATAGAGCAAGAAGAATGATTGTAGTTATAGCCGTACGAATACTGGATACGGAAAATCGAGAAATCGCTCCGACAATCCCCGGGTCCTCGCTTGCCGCGATTTGGGATATGAATGCTGAGTATGCCTTAGTGGCGGCGCAGGTGCGAGGCGGTGCCGAGTGGTTAACGGTGAGTAGTGTCCCGAGGATAAAGGGAATGAAGAGAGTTGCTGGCGCAATAGCAACGACCCTAAAAGCTTCACGTTTGGTTATTCTCCTGGAGGTGCGCCTCGAAAAGGATGAATTTTCCTCCCTTATTCTTATTACCAATGTAACTCCTAGATGTGAGAAGATCCTCGAACGAACGCTCGAGGGGCAGTAATAGGCGGACAGGGACAGGTCCGAGCCGGGGCCTGCGGTACTCCGGTCGGCATCTTGAGTCGCGGATGACCGAGGCTCGTACTTCCTTGCCCCCACCATCAGCGCACACGGGAACACTTTAGATGCCCCGCGTCCGACGGCAAGCCGCTTCAGCAGTCTCAATTCTTAGACTTGTGGCGTGTCTGACGCCGGATCGTGATGCGGGTGTGATCGGCCCGACTCGCTCCGCGTCCTCCGCGTAGGCGCATCTGCGTCCGCGCGCCCGCCCCGCCTCTCGCCCTCTCCTCCTCCCGCCCCGCGTCCGTCAGACACGGTGGACCCCTCCGCCGACTCGAGGAGACGAGCATGACCGTCGACGCGCGCACCCACGCCTCATCCCGCTGCTACCGGCTCGACCGCCTCGTGCGCGCCGACGAGCCCGCCGCCGTGTGCGCCGCGGTCTCCGGCCGCCTCCTCGGTATCGTCGCCACGCTCGAGCCCGACGCCCGCATCACCCTCACCATGAGCGCCCGGCGTCTGGGTGCCGTCACCATCCTGCTGCACGCCTCCGGCGTCGGCCCCGAGTTCGGCGACGACCTGGCCTGGTGCGGCCGGGGGGTCCACGTGTGGGCCGAAGAGCCCGACCCCCCGCAGATCCCGCGTCCCGCCCGCCTCTACGAGATCGTCGCGGCGACCGAGGAGCGCGAGCGCTGGCCTGTGCGCGCCGACGCCGCCCCCGGCCCGGCCCCCGACCCGTGCGCCTTCGGCGACCTGGCCACGCTGGACCCACCCCCGACGACGCCGCACGGCATGTGGCCCGCCTACCTGCCCGGATCCGGCATGATGCTACTGGAGGCCCTGCGCGACACCGGCGGGGTCCTGCGCCTCCACCTCGCCCCCGCCGGCCCGGTGGAGGCCCGGATGCTGGAGGACGTCGTCTCCCGCGCCGAGGGCTGGTCGGACGTCGCCGCGCTCGAGCGCATCGGCACCCCCGTGCGGATGCGGGCCCTGGTCGGCGCGCCCGGGGACCAGCACCTGCCCGGGCGGCTCGCCGTCGCCCTCCACGCCGCCGCCAACGGCCTGCTCATCCGCCCCGCCGCCCAGGACCCCGAGCGCCTGTGGGAGGGCGACGCCGACCTGCTGCGCGGCCGGGCCGTGCCCGAGGCCATGGCCGCGGCCCTGACCCGCCTGCCGATCGCGGGCCCGAAGACCGTGGTCATGGGGGTGCGCTGCGTCCAGCCCGTGCTCTCCGACGTGCCGCTCGCCGACGAGACCCCCGAGGCCCTCGAGGCTTCCGAGACTCCTAAGGTCCCCGAGGCCACCGCGAGGGGTCTGCGCCTGGGCACCGCGATCACGCCCGAGGGCGGGCGCTCCCCGGTCCGCATCGCCCCGGGACTGCTGACCCGCCACGTGCATGTCGTGGGCGCCACGGGCACCGGCAAGTCGACGCTCCTGCGCGCGGTGGGCCACGGCGTCCTGAGCGCGGCGGCCGCGGGCGCCGTCGGCGGGCGGGGCGCGGCGGGCACCGGCGGCGGCATGATGGTGCTCGACCCGCACGGCAGCACCGTCAACGCCATAATCGCCGAGGCCCCCGAGGAGGCCCTGGGGCGCATTACCCTGGTCCGCCTGGACGACACCGACCACCCCGTCCGTCTCAACCCCTTCCGCAGGCGGGACGCGGAGAAGGTCCTCGAGGACATCATGAGCGTGCTCTACGAGATCTTCGACCCCCGCCACGAGGGGATCATCGGCCCGCGCTTCGAACGGATCTTCAGGCAGATCATGGCCGCCCAGCGGGCCCTGCTGGGCGATGACGCCACCCTGACCCTGGTGCCCGCCATGCTCGCAGACCGGGACTCCCTGCAGGGCCTGACCCGCGCCTTGGCCAAGACGGACCCGGTTC
>ERZ773065.1312-NODE-1312-length-12705-cov-3.486877_pt1 | contig 12705 bp, 12 predicted proteins | sample MGYA00580623_ERZ773065 | MGnify/ENA primary metagenome ERZ773065 (study PRJEB29015, sample SAMEA2738017) | human oral metagenome | biome: human oral; feature: human-associated habitat; material: dental | place: China | collected 2047 ...
TAACGCGCTGAGAGGATCCTCTTCAGCCGTTCTTCCTGTTTGCGAGTGAGCGGGCTCGCCGCCGTCACGGAGGCGACGAGCTTGGATTGGATCTCCGCTGCGGCGTCGACGTACCCCGTCAGCGAAGCGGCCAACGTCGGGAGCGGCGCCCGCGCCACCGCGCGGCGAATGAGCGTCAGCGCGGGCGCGCCGACGTGCTTTTTCCACACCCGGTCGGCCAGCGCGTCCCTGCGCGCGAGGGAAACGGCGTCGTCGGACAGGGTGATGCGCAGGTCGCGCTCTTCGGCCAAAAGCCTCATGGCCCGATACAGCTCGCCCTCCGTTTCGCCCAGCTTTCCGGCCGAATCGGAGTGCGCGAGCACGGATTGGACGCCCAGGAGTTCGACGGAGTCGGCGATATCCGCCTCGTCGGCCCACCGGTCGCGCACGAGCCCGATGACGAGCTCGGACATCTCCTCGGAAAACCGTGGGGAGAAGACGTCGGAGGCTAAACGTGCGCGGTCCCGCGCCGCTCGGCTGGAATCCGCAAGCGAACGCGCAAGCTGGCCGGACGCGCGAAGAACGTCGGCTACGGCGAAGGCCTCCTCGCCGAAATCGAGCCCGCGCGCGCTCTTTTGCCGCAGAAGCGCGCCCCAGCGGTCCTTTGCACGCTCGTAGGATTCCCGGCTGACGGCACGCATCTACTTCTCCTTCAGCCGCGGTCCGGCCGGGGCGCTCACATCCGCCTCGAGCTCGTCGAGGAACGAATCGACCACGGCGGAAGAGACCTTGGGGTCGAGGGCCTGCTCGCCGACGATTCGCCCGGCCAGTTCGGCGGCCAGCGATCCGACGTCGCGTCGAAGCTGGGTTCTCGCGAGCTTCGCGTCGGCGTCTATCTGGCGCTGAGCTGCGTCCGCGACCCTCTTCGCCTCGACGGAGGCATTCTTCTTGGCGTCCTCGACGATTGCCGCGGCGTTGCTCTGAGCGGTCTCGCGAATTTGCGCCGCCTCGCGTCTGGCCTCGTTAACCTCGTCCGCGAGCGCCGCCCGTTCGCGGGCTGTCTCCTCACGGGCGCGCTCCGCCTGGTTCAGTCCTTCGTCGATCTTCTGCGTGCGCTCGTCGAGAAGCCGCATGAAGGTGGGCCAGGCGAACTTGAAGATCGCCAGGGCGACGATGACGAACGAGACGGTTCCCCAGACCAGGTCGGCAGTCGCCGGAAGTATGAGGGAGTGCTCGGAAGCGGTCGTCATGATCAGGAGCCGAAGGCGAAGCCGGCCACGAAGCCCAGAAGACCGAGGGCCTCGGTGAAGGCGATCGACAGGAACATGTTGACGCGCAGGTATCCCTTGAGCTCGGGCTGGCGCGCCGTCGCTTCCTGATTCTTCGCGCCGATGAGTCCGATGCCGATGCCGGGGCCGAGGGCCGCGAGACCGTAACCGATGGTGGCGATGTTGCCGATCATTTCGAGTTCCTTTTGTTCGGTGGATAAATCAGTGTTCTATGGACAGTGAGATGTAGGCCGCGGCCAGCAAGGCGAAGATGTATGCCTGCAGGGCGGCCACGAAAGCCTCGAAAAGCGTGAACACGACCCCTGCCGCGAGGGTCAGGGAGCCTAGGGCGATCCCCATTCCCCCGCTCATCGAAAGGTAGAGGTAGTGGGTCCCCAGGAAACAGAGGACGAGCAGGAGGTGCCCCGAGACCATGTTGGCCAGAAGTCGGATGGTCAGCGTGAGCGGGCGGATGACGAAGGTCGAGAGCAACTCGATCGGCGTCATGAAGATGTAGATGGGTTTGGGCACGCCCGGCGGGAAGAGCTGTTCCTTGAAGAAATGCCCGGCGCCGTTGGCCTTGATTCCCGCGTAAAGGAAGGAGACGTAGGCCACGATCGCGAAAATCAATGGCATGCCGATGATTGACGTCGATGCGATCTGCAGCCCGGGAATGATGCCCGTGATGTTCATGAAGAGCAAACCCATGAAGATCGTGGCCAGAAGCGGCTGATACGGCTTCGCCCTCTCCCCCAGGATTTCATGGCCCACCTGGTTGCGCGAAAAATCGAGGATCGATTCAAAAGCTCCCTGCGCACGGCCTGGCACAAGCTTCGCCTTCTTGTAGTAGAGAAAGCAGAGAAGGAAGAGCGCGGCCACGGCGATGAGCCGGACGAGGACCACGCGGTTGATTGCGAAGGGCGTCCCGCCGAAGAGTATGGGGTCGGGAAAGAACTCGTCGATCGACGGCGCTTCGAAGTCGCCTGAGGCCAAGACCCCGCCGTTCGCCAGAGCCGTGAACGCGTTCGACACTTCCTACCCCTTCGTTGATCCGGCAGCTTGGTTTGTCGCATTCGCACCATACACCACTCGCGGGAATGCCCGCGAGCACGTACACCTCTCGATACTACGCCTTGACCGAGAGAGGCGCCACATGCGCGTCAAACCGGAGCAGTGAGACGCTCCCCGTCGAGCGAAACAGACGCGAAACGGAGGGAAGACGCTAAACGAAGCGGACAGAAGGCAAGCGGACAGAAGACGTCAAGAGGGGGCGTCGGCCGCCTCGTCGTCCCGTCCCCCGTTCCGTTCTTCGAGGCCTTCGCGCTCCTCAAAGTCCTCGCGCTGCCTCAACGCGCCCCACGAGTCGATCGCAAGGGAGGCGACGACGCCGAGCGCCACCGCAACGACCAGTGCTCTGCGATTCAGGCCGGCCCAACTGTCGAGGGCGCTGAAGACGCCGAGCACCGCCGCCATTTTCAGAACGAAGCCGAAAGCCATCGCCGCGCCCGAGCACCGGCGGGCCGCCACCGCCGTGAGCGCGCCCGCAGCGCCGACCGTCGCCGCGGCGACGGCAATCGAGCGGGCGACGTCAAATCTTCCCGCAGCCGCGAAAACGCAGGCTCCGAGGCAACCGAGCACGGACATGGCCGCGAGGTTACACAGAGCGATTGTCCGCAGCGTCTTGTCGGCGTCGGCCGCGTCGGCCATCCGCGCCTTATGCCCCTCGCCGCGCATCGGCGCGTCCCTGAACGCGTTCAACGCTTTCGACGCCGTCTCCCGGGCTCGCTGCCAGCTCCTGAGGCGCCGTGCGCTCGCGGGGAACGTCGGCTTCCGTCTCGACCTCGATCAGCTTGTGTCTGGCCGCGCGCCGCGATCGCGGCAGCAACGATCCGCCGGGAGCCTGCTCGGCCTGCCACGACGATCCTCCGGGCGCCGGAGGATCAGCCTTGCGAACCTCGGGGCCCCCGAAATCGGCATGCTTTCCCCCCGCCCGCTGAAGCGTGGCCTCTGGAGTCGTCTTCAGCGGCGCCCCCGCCCCTCGCAGCGGTTGCGTCTCCGCCGGCTCCGCGGCTTTCGTCGGCGTCGCGGCCTTCATCCGGCCCTCGCCTGCCTCCCGCTCGGGGGCGGCGGATTCCGCGCCCTTGGCGTCGGAAGAGCGGGCGTTGGCGTCGGAAGAGCGGGCGTTGGCCTCGGAAGAGCGAGCGCCCCCCGCGGGCGAGCGGGCGTTCGTCGCATTGGCAGAGGGGATCCGCGTGTCGTCGTCGGCGTCGTCCCTGCGCCTGCCGAATTGATGTCGTGTGACGAATATCCCGAAGATGAGGCAGACGAAGGCGACCGTCCCGACGATTCGCGCGGGGAATCTCACGAGCGCCACACAGGTCAGAGAGGCCATCGCGGCCCACATGTAGAGAATGAGGACGGCGCCCGCGTGGGAATGCCCCTGGCGTAGAAGCCGGTGGTGAAGATGGCCTGCGTCGGCGGCGAATGGGGACTGCCCGCGGGCGAGCCTCCGGGTGACCGCCCACGTGAAATCGAGGAGCGGCAAGAAAATCACGGCGGCGGGCACAAGAAGCGGCATCACCGCGGGCAAAGCGTATCCGGGCGACGTGTTGACCGGATCGATTTGCCCCGTGACGAGGATGCCCGCCGCCGCGATGAGCACGCCGAGCATGAGGGCGCCGGAATCGCCCATGAAGATCCGGGCCCGGTGGAAATTGTGGGGAAGGAAACCTGCGCATATGCCGACGACGGCGGCGACCACCACGCACGCCGCCGACGCGTAGTCGCTCGGGGAGGCGTCGCGCGTAAGCGTGTAAGAATAAACGAAGAAGGCCATTCCGGCGATTCCCACGATTCCTGCGGCCAGACCGTCGAGCCCGTCGACGAAGTTCACGGCGTTGGCCACGATGACCATGACGATCGTCGTGATGAAGAGCGTCAGCCGCGTCGACCCGACAGTCAGCCCCATGAGGGGGACGGTGACCAACTGGACTCCCTGCCACGCCATTGTTCCGGCGGCGAGCACCTCGCCCGCCAGCTTCGCGTACCAGACGAGCTCCCAAACGTCGTCTATCGCGCCGACCAGACACATGAAACCCGCGCCGAGCAAGACTCCCCAAATCGCGGAACCTCGGGGAAAGACGCCCGAAAGGTAGGGTATTCGCGAGGCTATGAGAATGGCGGCGGAAAATCCCAGATACATGGCCACTCCGCCCAGTCTGGGAATGGGAAGGGTGTGCACGTCGCGTTCGCGCACCTGCGTGATGGCGCCGAGCAAAAGCGCCAGACGTTTGACGACGGGGACCAGAAGATACGTCGCAACGGCTGCGATCGCCATGATGAGAAGGTAAACGCGCACTAGGCAACATCTCCGAATCGTGCGAGTTCGCCCCTGCCGACGCCGCCTTCTCGCAGAACCCTCATAAGCCCGCCGTCGAAGGACACGATCGTGGAGGATGCGCCGCCCGGGCACGGACCGCCGTCGAGGTAGACGGCGACCTTCCCTCCGAGCTGCTCGACGGCTTCGCCCACAGTCGCAGCGGGCGGGCGGCCACTGAGATTCGCGGACGAAACGGCAAGCGGCCCGGCTTCCTTCAGTAATTCCAAGGCGGCGGGATGATTCGGCATCCGCAACGCGATTGTGCCGTTCGTCTCACCAAGGTCCCATCCAAGCCGTTCGGACGGCAGGACGAGGGTCAGCGCGCCGGGCCAGAACTCGGCCATGAGGGCTTTCGCGACGTCGGGGGCCTCCCGCGCCAGCTCCTCGGCCTGAGCCACAGAGGCGACGAGAACGGGCGAGGGCTTGTCTCGCCCGCGTCCCTTCGCCGTGAGAAGGCGATCGACGGCTCGGGGACTTCGAGGGTCGGCCCCGAGCCCGTAGACGGTGTCGGTCGGAAGCACGACGAGCAAACCCTCGCGCACAGCTGCTGCCGCTGCCCCTGCTGCGGCAGCGTCCGCGCTGTCGATGACTCTCATCGCACCTCCCAACTTCAATGCTCATCTAAGGGTAGCCGAGCTCGCAGCCATCGCGGGCGTCGGGCTAGATCCGCCCTCGTCTCCGCCTTGACGAATCCCGTCTTCAACGCAAGGCGCCGCAGCGGCTCCGCTTGTTCCTCGGCGTGTTCCATGACCAGAAGCCCGCCCGGCTTCAAAAGTCCAGCCGCCTTTTTGACCAACGCGTTCGGCATGTCCAGGCCGTCTTCTCCGCCTCCCCACAGGGCGGCGGCGGGGTCGGCGAGAACCTCCGGAGACAGTTCGCAGCGCGCGGGCACATACGGGGGATTCGCGACGACGACGTCGAACTTCCCGCGCGCGCCGCCGGATTCGGGGGCGCCAGATGCGCTCGCTCCAGGATCTTCGCGCACGTCAGGCTCGCACGCGCAGGAGAATTCCAGCGCGTCGGCGAGGACGAATTCGACGGGGTCGCCGTAGGCGGCGTTGTTTTCACGCGCCACTTGAAGAGCCTCGGCTGAGGCATCGACGCCGACGACCGCGGACCCCGGGACCTCCGTCGCCACGGCGAGGGCGATGGCGCCCGATCCCGTGCACAGGTCGAGGACGCGCGGCCGCTCGCCCCGATCGGCGATTCGCCGGGCCTCGTCGACGGCGTCTTGCGCAACGGCCTCGGTTTCGGGCCTGACTATGAAGGCGCCCGGGCGGCTGACGAGCTCAAGCCAGCGAAAGTACATGCGCCCGGTGATGTGCTGGAGCGGCTCGCGGGCGGCTCTGCGCGCGACTGCCCGCGAAAACGCCGCGCGTTGGTCAGGCGTCGGGTCGGCGTCCGGCAGGCGGCGTACGCCGGCCGCGAATTCGGCAAGCTCGCGGGCGTCCGACGTCGGGGAGGTCACTCCGGCGTCGCCCAAAAGCGCGGACGCCTCAGCAATCAGGCGATGCCAGCTTCCCCGCGTCACTCCTGCGAGGCCATCCGTTCGGCCTCGTCCATCTCGCGAGCCGAATCGACGAGGGGTCCGAGGTTTCCAGCGAGAACCTGGTCGAGGTTGTACGCCTTGTATCCCGTGCGATGGTCGGAGATCCTGTTTTCGGGGAAGTTGTAGGTGCGGATTCGCTCGGAGCGATCGACCGTGCGCACCTGCGAACGGCGCATGGCGGCGTTTTCCTCGGCTTGCTGTTCGAGCTGCATCTGGCGAAGCCTCGCCCTCAGGACGCGCATGGCGGCCTCTCGATTCTTGATCTGCGATTTCTCGTCCTGACAGGAGACGACCAAGCCGGTGGGAATATGCGTGATGCGCACGGCGGAATCCGTTGTGTTCACGGACTGCCCGCCCGGGCCCGAGGAACGAAACACGTCGACGCGGATGTCGGCGTCGGCGATCTCGACTTCTCCGGGGTCGTCGACCTCGGCGAAGACAAGCACTCCGGCTGCGGAGGTGTGTATGCGGCCCTGCGATTCGGTGACGGGGATGCGCTGGACGCGGTGGACCCCGGCCTCGAATTTGAGATGCGCCCACACGCCGTCGGCGGGGTCCTCGGGAGCCGAACGCAGCCGGACGGCCATCTGCACGTCCTTGAAGCCGCCGAGCTCGGTGGGCATCGAGCTGAGGATCTGGGTCTGCCAGCCCATCCGCTCGGCGTAACGCTCGTACATTCGCAGCAAATCTCCCGCGAAGAGGGCCGATTCCTCGCCGCCCTCCCCCGCCTTGACTTCGACGATGGCGTCGCGGGCGTCGTCGGGGTCGCGGGGAATAAGCGCATCCTTGAGCGCAGCCTCGGCCTGCGCATAGGCTTCTTGCAAACCAGGAAGCTCGGGGCGGAAGAGCTCGGCGTCCTCGCCGCCGGCTTCGACGATCTCCCGGGTCTCCGAAAGATCGGCCTCGGCGCGCCGGTAGGCCTGATAAACGCGGACAACCCGCCCCAGCTCGGCGTATCTGCGCCCGAGGGATTTCATCTTCTCGGGGCTGGAGAGCGCCTCGGGGCTGGACATCTCCGTTTCAATCTTGCGGTGCTCGGCGAGCACCTGCTCGGCAAGCTCAATCTGACTGCTCATTCCTCGCCACACTCCTTCTCAAAGAAAATACACCTCGGCGCCGACGCATTTCCTGCGCCGGCGCCGAGAGCACGAACTACTTGGCCTTCCGCTTGCCGTAACGGGCCTCGAACTTGGCCACGCGGCCGCCGGTGTCGAGAATCTTCTGCTTGCCCGTGTAGAAGGGGTGGCAGGCGCTGCACACATCGACGCGAAGGTGGTCGCCCTCAATCGTCGAACGAGTTTCAAACTCGTTGCCACATGTGCATGAAACCTTGATGGCATGGTATTCGGGATGGATTCCCCGCTTCATTTGAGCTCCTTGGATCGTTGAACGCCCCGGGTCCGATGCGCGGACGGGCTCTCAGAGGAGACCGCCCTTGCCGCAAGGGAAAAGCGCCTGCGGCCGCGACACCGGTGAACCGGAAGCCGACGAGCTATTTTTACACAACTCGTCGCTTTTGTACATCCGCTTACGCCGTGGGAGGACGGACGAATCGCGGCGCCGACTGCAGCGCAGATCAATTCGCCTGCATCGACTTCATGATCTGCACGAGGAATTCCGCATTCGACTCGGTCTTGCGCAGACGCCCGAGCATGAAATCGGAGGCCTCCGCCACATCGAGCGTTCCAAGGGCCCGGCGCAGCTGCCAGATGACCTTGAGCTCCTCCTGGCTGAAGAGCAGCTCCTCGCGGCGCGTGCCGGAGGCGTTGACGTCGATCGCCGGGAAGATGCGCCGATCTGCCAACTGGCGCGAGAGGCGCAGCTCCATGTTGCCGGTGCCCTTGAACTCCTCGAAAATCACCTCGTCCATCTTCGAGCCGGTTTCGACCAGCGCCGAGGCGATGATCGTCAAAGACCCCCCGTTTTCGATGTTGCGGGCCGCTCCGAAGAACTTCTTCGGCGGGTAGAGTGCAGCGGCGTCGACGCCTCCCGAAAGGATGCGCCCCGAAGCGGGAGCGGCGAGGTTGTAGGCGCGAGAGAGCCTGGTGAGCGAGTCGAGAAGCACGACGACGTCTTGGCCGAGCTCCACGAGGCGCTTGGCCCGTTCGATGGCGAGCTCCGCGACGATCGTGTGGTCGGAGGCCGGGCGGTCGAAGGTCGAGGCGATGACCTCCCCCTTGACCAGGCGCTTCATGTCCGTGACTTCCTCGGGGCGCTCGTCAACGAGAACCACCATGAGGTGGACGCGCGGATTGTTCGACGCGATTGCCATGGCTATCTGCTGCATCACCATCGTCTTTCCCGCCTTCGGCGGGGCGACGATGAGGCCGCGCTGGCCCTTTCCGATCGGGGCGACGAGGTCGATCGCACGCGGCGTCAGGGCCTTCGGCGTCGTCTCCAGGCGGAGCATGTCCTGCGGGTAGAGCGGGGTGAGTTTGTTGAACTCGGGCCGCGTGAGCGAACGTTCGACGTCGAGGGAATTGATCGTGTCGATCTGAACGAGCTGGTTGAGCTGATTGTAATGGTTGCGGTTGCGGTTGCGATTGCGGTTGTTGTAATGCTGATCGCCCTCGGTGCGCGGCCGGACCGCGCCTACTATGGCGTCGCCGCGGCGCAGCCCGTGCTGCTTGACGATCTGCTGGGAGACCGCTGCGTCGTTCCCGCCCGGAAGATACCCTCCGGTGCGGAGGAAGGCGTTGTTCCCTTCGAAGTCGAGGATGCCGGCGACTTGCAGAAGGTCCTCGTCGTCGCGCTGCGTGGCCTCCTGAAACTCGCTGCGGTCGCGATTGCGGTTCCTGTTGCGGTTGCGCGACCGACGGTCGGACGCCGTGTCGTCCCCGCCCGCGCGGCGCTCCGCCGCATCTCCGATCGCGTCGAGCGCCGCGCGCTTGTCGGATTCGGTCATGCCGCCGTCGCGCCCGCGGTCGTCGCGATTCTTTCCCCTGCCGTTGCGCTCGTTGTTGCGTTCGGCGCGCTCACGCGCAACACGCTCGTTGCGTTCGCGCCTTTGACGCCGCGAAAGATGTTCGGATTTGTCTTCGGAACCCTTGGATTCGGGCAGAACGATGTCGATCTCGCCGTCGCGAGGGCCGCGACGGCGAACCCGCGCCCCCTGCGCGCCGCGATCCGCTCCCTGGCTTCCGCGATCGGCCGTCTGGGCGCCGCGCTCGTCGGAACGATTCCCGGGCTTGGAACCATCCTGCCCGGCTGTCTTGGCGCCGCTCCGGCCCTGGGCGTTGTCGCTTGAATTGCCGCCGTCGGTCGAATTGCCGCCGTTGCCGCTCGGATTGTGCGCGTCCCGGGCGGCGGGCCATTCGAACGGGGTGTTGGTTTCGACCTTTTCCTTCGCAGGCTTCGCTTCGGCAGAGGCGCCGGCGTCGCCGCCTTTGTCCGCATTCGCATCGGCGGGGGCAGGGGTCGCATTGACCCGTCCGGCGAGCGGATTGGCCTCGCCTGAGGCCGATTTAGCGGCGTCGGCCTTGATCTTGGGGGCTTCGTAGCGCACCTTGATCTCGGTCCTGTTTTTGGGCGGGCGTCCGCGCCGCGCCGGTCCCGTTACGGATCGAATCGCGGCGACAAGATCTGCCTTCTTGGCTTTCGGGTCAACCTCAAGACCCAGAGCTTTAGCCGCTTCCCGTAATTCGGGCAGGCGCATGGTCGATACCGCGCCCAGGTTGATTTGGCTCACGAGGTTCCTTCCTCGGATTGTCGGCCTATGTCGACAATCGACTTGTGGGGGAGTAACACCGAATGTGCGTAATTTCGGTGAAGGGAATAGCCGGGGACGCCTCTGGTCTCTCCGAGCTGGTTCTAGAATAGCAGCATTTTTTATCAGTACCTACATTTTGAGGAAATTCCCGGTGAGTTCTTCTCCCCGACCGGCGCGTCTTCTCCTTTCCACGACCCTCTGCGTCCACCGCATTTCAACGGACCGTCCTACCATTTCATCGCGATTCTTCAATGAGGTGCGCACCGCTGCCGATTCCCGCGGTAATCGATCTGAATCCCCGGGCGGCGAGCAAATCCCGCGTGCGCCGATCCAACTTGTCGAAAACGAGCACCGAAGGGCCCGCCCCGGAAATGACAGCGGGCCATTCCGCCTCGCGCAAAGCCCGAAGGACTTCAGCCGATTCCGGCATGGAATCGGCCCGGTAGCGCTGATGCAGGCGGTCGCCGGTCGCCTCGAGGAGCAAGTCCGGCCTCCCTTGAAGCGCGAGGACCAGCATGGCTGCCCTGGACGCGTTGAAAGCCGCATCCCCATGGGGCACATCGGAGGGCAAAACAGAGCGCGCGGCTTCGGTGGCCAATTCCGCTTCTGGAACCAAAAGGGTGGTCTTTATCTCTTTTGCAACGTCGATCTTCGCGGCCTTGGGCCCCTCGTCCGTCATCCATGAGAGAACGGCCCCGCCGTGGAGCGCAGGCGCCGCATTGTCGGGGTGCCCCTCGAATTCCGTGGCGAGGCGCAGGACTGCGTCGTCGTCGAAAAGCTCGGGTTGGTCGACAAGGCCTCGCACGAGCATAAGCCCCGCGACAACTGCGGCCGCGCTCGATCCGAGTCCTCTTCCCTGGGCGATTCCGTTGCGGCAGTTGAGCTCGATTCCGGCTTGCGGGAGCCCCGCGGCGTCGAAGCCGCGCCTCATCGCCCTGACGATGAGGTGGGAATCGTCGGTGGGGAGCGTCCCCCGGCCCTCGCCCAGAATATGGACGCGCGTGGCCCCGGTGGTCAACCGCACGTGGACTTCGTCCCACACGTTGTGGGCGAGCCCCAGGCAGTCGAATCCCGGCCCTAGATTTCCCGATGTGGCGGGAACCCTCACTCCCGCCGTCGCCCGTACGATGCGCATCACAAATCCAAAGCGGATGCGACCGCCTCAAGAGTGGGCGCAACCGGGTCGAAGGACAGTTCGCGCCCTTCGAGCGCGGTGGCCGTGTCCTTGAGGCCGTTGCCCGTGACGGTGCACACAATAGTCGCGCCTTCGGGAACCTTCCCTTGTTCCGCGGCCTGCAAAAGCCCGGCGATGGAAGCGGCCGACCCCGGTTCGACGAAAACGCCCGTCTCTGCGGCGAGAATCGATTGAGCTTGAAGGATCTGCCCGTCGGTCACCCTGTCGATCCAGCCTCGCGAATCGTCGCGGGCCGCCTCGGCGTACTTCCACGACGCCGGATTTCCGATCCTGATGGCCGTGGCCACGGTCTCCGGGTTCTCGACGACGCGGCCGAGCACGAGCGGAGCGGCGCCCCACGCTTGGACGCCCCACATCTGAGGAACCTTCGTCGAAACGGGAGCCGCTCCGGCGGTGCGGGCCATCGAGGTGAGGGCGGTGCGGCCTGCGTATTCGCAATAGCCCATCCAGTACGCGCTGATGTTTCCGGCGTTGCCCACCGGAAGCACGTGGATGTCGGGAGCGTCGCCCAGCTCGTCGACGATCTCGAACGCGGCTGTTTTCTGCCCTTGAAGCCGGTATGGATTGACGGAATTGACGAGGGCGACGGGATGGCTTTCGGTCAGTTCGCGGACGATCCTCAAGCAATCGTCGAAGTTCCCGTCGACGGCGACGAGCGTGGCGCCGTGGACGATCGCCTGAGCAAGCTTCCCGGCGGCGATCTTGCCCGCGGGCAAGATGACGGCGGCGCTCAAACCTGCGGCTGCCGCATAGGCCGCGGCCGAAGCCGACGTGTTGCCCGTCGAGGCGCACGCGACGACTTTTGCGTCGGTTGTCAGCACCTGGGAAATGGCAGTCGTCATCCCGCGGTCCTTGAAGGAGCCCGTGGGGTTGGCGCCTTCGACCTTGACGTAGACGGAAGCCCCCGTTCGCGCATCGAGCGCGCGCGCGTGGACGAGCGGGGTCCCGCCTTCCTTCAGGGTGACGATCGGATCGCCGTCGTCGAAGGGAAGCCAATCGGCATACTCGCGAATGAGCCCCTGCCACTGATGCGCCATCAGGATTCCTCCACTCGGTTGACGTTGTGAACCTCGGAAATGAACTCGGCGTCGGCCAGCTCGGCCAAAGTCGCCTCGAGATCCGCTTGGAGGGCTTCGTGCGTGTTGACAGTCAGACGCGCCAGCCCGTCTTCTCCGGCCGTCTGGACGACGGCCCTGATCGAGACGCCGTGTGCGGCGAACACACCTGTGACCTTCGTCAACACGCCGATTTCGTCGCGCACGGCGAACTCCGCCTGGAAGCTCGAACGGCCGCGCGACGCTTCGAGCACCGGAATGTCCCCGTATATGAGTTCGCGCGGGGCGCGCCCGCCGTCGACCTTGTGCGAGGCGGCGGCGACGACGTCGGAGAGGACGGCCGAGGCCGTCGGCGCTCCCCCGGCCCCCGGGCCGTAGAACATGAGCCGATCGGCCGCTTCTGCCTCGATGACGACCGCATTGAACGCCCCGCGAACGGAGGCCAGCGGGTGATCGAGCGGAACGAGGGTCGGGCCGACGTGCAACTCGATGCCTTCGGGGCGGCGCTTGGCCGACGCCACAAGCTTCACCACGCACCCCGAACGTCCGGCGGATTCGATGTCCGCCTTCG
>ERZ773065.1313-NODE-1313-length-12699-cov-8.298640_pt1 | contig 12699 bp, 6 predicted proteins | sample MGYA00580623_ERZ773065 | MGnify/ENA primary metagenome ERZ773065 (study PRJEB29015, sample SAMEA2738017) | human oral metagenome | biome: human oral; feature: human-associated habitat; material: dental | place: China | collected 2047 ...
CCGCCTCGCCCGCCACGGCATCATCCCCGGCCACCCCGCCTGCGTCCCCGTCGGCCCCGGTCGTCTCGCCCCTGACCCCCGCCTCGCCCGCCGCAGCGTCGTCCCCGGCCGCCGGTGGCTCACCGGCGTCGGCCTTCTCCCCCGCTACCCCCGCCTCGCCCGCCACGGCATCATCCCCGGCCACCCCGCCTGCGTCCCCGTCGGCGTCCTCATCCGTGTCGCCCGCCTCACCATCGACTTTCTTATCGCCCGACACCGCGGTGGACGGCTCGGAGGTCGTCGAGCTCACCGAGGCCGAGGAGTTGCCCATCGCCGGGTCCTACGGCATTGACGTCGACGACGTGCCGGTGGACGGTTCCCAGGTCGTCGAGCTCGCCGACGCCGACCGCCCCGCCGACGTCGACGACGTTCCCCGGATGGTGTCCGCCGATTCCCCTATGCCCCCCATCGGCTCGGCACTCCAGTGGGATGAGCCGTACGACGGCGCCGACGACCGCGATGACGATGACCTTGACGACCTCGATGCCGCCGGTGACGAGCGCGCCGTCGTCTCCGGCATCTCCGGCGGGGGCGAGGACGACCCCGATCAGCCGGATGGTGAGCCCGGCCAGTCCGAGCAGGAGGAGGATCTCCTCCCCGAGGGCGGGGACCATGACGGCTGGACGCTGGCATCCCTGCCCGGTGACCTGGTCGATGATCTCGGTCCCCTCGCGTCCGGACGGCCGGGCGCCTTGTCCCGCGCCCAGTCCCAGGCCAAGGAGGCGGCCTCGGCCTTCTACGCTCACGAGCCCTCGACCGATACCCCCGTGTCCATCGCCGTGGGCATCCGCCGGCCCGACTACCCGGCGGCGGGCCGCCAGGCCCTGTCGGTGCTGTGCCCGGAGGGCCATGCCAATCCGACCAACTACGTGCGCTGCCGCGCCTGCGGTGCGGAGCTGTCCCAGCCCGCGCGCATGATCACCTGCCCGCCGCTCGGGCGCCTGCGCCTGTCCTCCGGGCAGGCCGTCACCCTCGACCGTCCGATCCTGGTCGGCCGCCAGCCCTCGTCGATCGATGTGCCCCAGCTGGAGGGCCAGTCGCCGACGCTGGTGACGGTACCCAGCCCGGAGCAGCTCATCTCCCGCAATCACGTCCTGATCGAGCTCGACGAGTGGTCCGTCCTGGCGCGCAACCTCTCTGCGGGCAACGGCACCGTCCTCAAGCGCGACGGCGTGTCCCCGCAGAAGCTGCCTTACACCGAGCCCTTGTTGCTGCGCAACGGTGACGTCCTCGATCTCGGCGACGGCCAGTCGCTCGTGCTCGAGGACCTTCCGTGACGGGTTCCCCCCACGCCGCTCACCCTGACATCCCCGGGTACACCTACATGCGCGAACTCGGGGCCGGCGGATACTCGCGCGTCTATCTCTACGAGCAGCACATGCCGCGGCGCGAGGTGGCGGTCAAGGTCATGAATACCGATGTCGCCGGCAGCTCGGCCTCCCGCTTCGAGTCGGAGGCCAATCTCATGGCGAAGGTCTCCTCGCACCCGGCGATCCTGTCCGTCTTCGGCGCGGGCGTCTCCTCCGATGGGCGCCCCTTCATCGTCATGGAGTACTGCCCGCCGCCGCAGCTGGGGATGCGTCTGCGGCAGAAGATCATGACCATCCCCGAGACGCTGGACACGGCGATCCGCATCGCCGGGGCCGTCGAGACGGCGCACCGCGCGGGCATCATCCATCGCGATATCAAGCCCGCGAACATCCTGTTCACCGTCTACCGCCGCCCCGTCCTGGCCGACTTCGGGATCTCGGCCATGAGCGGGCCGCGCGACGCGGGCGACGCCCCCAACGAGCTGCGTGGCATGAGCGTGCCCTGGGCCCCGCCGGAGCAGCTCGTCGGTTCGCGCAACGCCGAGCCCGCCACCGACGTCTACTCCTTGGCGGCGACCATCTATGCGATGCTCACCGGCCACAGTCCCTTCGAGACGCCGGGGTCGTCCGAGGGCGTCTACGAGCTGGCGCGTCGCATCGTCAAGGACGCGGTGCCCCCGCTGGGGCGCCCCGACGTCCCCGCCTCGCTCGTGCGGGTGCTCACGGTCGCCCTGGAGAAGGATCCGGCCAGCCGCTATCCCACGATGCTCTCCTTCGCAAGGGCCCTCCAGCAGATTCAGGGCGAGCTCGAGCTGCCCACCACCGCGGTCGACCTCTACGACGACGGGGAGGACCAGAACCCCGACCGGGCGCTGCTCGACGTCGATGATCCCGAGGCCACCCGCTTGGGGGTGTTCTCCCGCGTCGAGGAGCCCGTGGTCGTTCCGACCGAGCCCCCACCGGCGTCTGCCGCCGAGCCGGAGGGGGGCGACCGCCCCAGCACGTTGACCCGCGTGCTCGGAGGTGCGGCTGTGGTGGTCCTCGTCTCCGTGGTCGCGGGCGCCGTCTACGCCTCCCACATCGCGCAGGAGAACCGGCCCTCACCGACCTTCGCCACCCTGGCGCCGGGGCGCTCGGATCCTCTGGGCGCCGCCGTGCCGGCTCCGCGCAACCTTCAGGGGGTCGCTCGCGCGAACGGGCAGGTCGACTTCACCTGGGAGGCCCCCGAGGACGACTGGGCCGGCGACTACCTCTACCGCAGCGACGTCGCCGGCAAGGAGAACAAGTCGTTCGAGCCGACCGGGGGCACGAGCGCATCGCTGCCCGCGCAGGAGGGAACGACCTGCATCGAGGTCTTCAGCAGGCGGCAGGACGGCAGGACCTCCGATGCGACCCGCGCCTGCGTGCCCACGCCCTGAGAGCCCTGAACGCTCCCCGCGCGGACGTGTCAGTCCTCCACGCGGTATGCGGCGCTGCCCAGCACGATCGTGGCTCCGGTGGGCACGGGGATCGACTCGCCGGGCCTCGCCACAGTCACATGGCCCTCCTCCTCGATGCGGGTGCCGTTGGTCGAGTGCAGGTCGGTGATCCACAGGCCGCCCGGCGCCAGGGCGAGCGCCGCATGCGTTTTGGAGATGGAGCGGGTCACGTCGTTCAAGGAGACGCAGGCGGCGCCGGGGTAGTCGGAGATGTTGTCCGGGTCACGGCCCACGACAGTGGTGCTCTCCAGCTTGATGGGGGCGCCGCCGGTCAGCGGGACCAGACGGTTGGCGCGCGGATCCTCGGTGTGACGGTGCCTGCCCCGGGCGGCGGACGGCGAAGAGGCCGAGACCACGGGGTGCGCCGCAGGGCCCGGATCCGTTCCCGGGCCGGAGGCCATCGCCGCGCTGGACAGCGGGGTGGGGTCTGCGGAGGGGACCGAGGCCAGCGGGCCGGAGGCCATCGCCGCGCTGGACAGCGGGGTGGGGTCTGCGGAGGGGACCGAGGCCAGCGGGCCGGAGGCCATCGCCGCGCTGGACAGCGGGGTGGGGTCTGCGGAGGGGACCGAGGCCAGCGGGCCGGAGGCCACCGCCGCGCTGGACAGCGGGGTGGGGTCTGCGGAGGGGACCGAGGCCAGCGGGCCGGAGGCCACCGCCGGGCTCGACGGCGGCGTCGGGTCCGGGGTCGAGATCGGGATTGACTCTGTGCTGATGATGGGCTCGGCCGCGGACCGGGTCGCCATGCGGGACCGGGTGGGCGGGGTCGGCCGGGAGGAGAACGGGGACTCGGCCGACGGCACGATGACGGGCTCCTGCGGCGATGGCGAACGAGGAGCCGATGCGGGAGCGGCCACGGGGGAGACGGCCACGGGCTCGTACTGGGCCGGTGGCGACACGACGTCGGACGCGGGCGTCGGCATGGCTGTGGTCGCAGCGGCCGCGGGAGGCGAGCTCACCGTGCCGGAGGGCGTGAGGGGCGAGTCCTCTCCGGTGGGGGAGTCGACCTGAGTCGGTACCGCGGCCCAGGGCACGGAGTCGATGATGGCGCGGTCGGCGCTCGGCGGAAGGACCACGGCGCTCGTCGTATCGACCGTGCTGCCGATGTCCGTCGTGGAGCCGTCGGGGCTGAGGAAGAACGCATTGTCGGGGAACACGTGGGCGCGCGCCGAGGTTCTCGGGGCCGCGTGCTGGGGAGGGACGGCCGCTTGCTGCTGGTGCCGGATGGACTGCCGCCTGGGCGTCTGCCGCTTCGGAAGTCGCTGCTCGGGCGCCTGTCGCCCGGAGTCCTGTCGCCCGGGGACCTGTCGCCCGGACTCTCCGGCGGAGCGCGAGCGCGTGTCCACGGCCATCGTCCCGGCCATGCGATCGTGCTGACCCTGCCCTCGTGGGTCGGCGGCGGCCGAGCGCATGAACACGATCGCCCCCGCACCCAGGGTCACGCACAGCAGATCGGCGTGGATGAACAGACGCGTCGTTGGTGCGCCGCCCGTGGTCGCGTCCACCAGTTGCACGCCCATGATCCGTCCGCCGGGGCTCCAGCCGGTGATGGCGAGGACCAGCTCGCGGGGCACCACGATGATCACGGCCGCTGCGGCCCACGCGATGAAGTTCTTGGGGATCACCAGGGTGAGGAGCAGGCTCAGTCCCACCCACAGCGCGCCGCAGCCGACAAGGTCGATCGTTCCGGCGATAACCCGGTATCTCACCGCGGCGGGCGGAGCGGTGACCCGGCTGTACGACGGCGTCGAGGTCACTGGCGTTTCCTCCTCCTGGATGCGAGACGATCCGCGGATCGTCGGGGCGTGCGGGGGCGGGACCTGCGTGAGCGCCCCAAGGAGCGCGGTGACAGGCGAGCGGCGAGACGCCGTAACCGGGAGCGGTCCGATCCCATGGCCGGAACCATGGCGTCGGCCGACTCCCAGATTGTGCCCACAGCGTACGACGACGGTATACCCTTCCCGAAGACTTGCGCATCCACAGCCGCCGCGAAGCGGTTCAGCTCGGCGGTCGGGAAGGCCGGCGCGAGCGCCGACGCGGCCTCGCGGCGTGTGGCCCGTGGAGGCGTTCCGCGCCCGAAGTCGCGCGCCCGGTCCACGACCTCGTCCCATGCGCCGAGGACGCCTTCGACACCGTCGCGGTGCCGGCGTCGTCGTCGTCTCAGGGCCTTGGCCGCCAGGATCGTCGCGATCGGCAGCAGCACGATCCCCAGCCCGCCGGTGACCAGGGCCACGATCCTGCCCACCCCGCGACCGTCCTCGTCATTGGAGTCGTCGCGCTCCTCGTCCTCGTAGGACGGCGGCAGGTGGGCCGGGTCCTGCAGGGGCAGAGGGGGCTGAAGCACCTGGGGCTCGGGATTGGAGACCTTCTCGGTCGTCTGCTGCTGCGGCACCTGGTCGCGGTCGGGGACCACGTCGACGGTGACCCACCCCATGGTGTGGAAGGGGATCTCCACCCAGGTGCTGATGTCCTGCCCGGTGACGTTCGCGGCATTGCCGTCCATCGCGGGCTTGAAGCCCATGACGACCCGTGCCGGGATCCCCAGGGAGCGGCACATGAGCATCATGAGAACCGAGTACTGCTCGTCGTCGCCCACCAGCGTCCCGGCGTCCACCATGGAGGCGATGCGCGCGGCGCCGTGTCCGGGCGGGGAGGGGCTCTTCGTGCCGTCCGAGTAGTAGCCGGTGCGCAGGGCCTGCTGCAGCAGACGGATCTGGGCCAGCGGCTCGGACGTCGAGCCGACCAGCGTCGTGGCCAGGGTCTGCACGGAGGGGGGCACATCCTTGACGGGCCCCAGGGGGACGTCCTCGACACCGAGCTCGGTCAGCTGGGCGTCCGTGGCCGTCGAGGGGTCCTCGACCTGCTCGGTCAGCACGTCGCCGCTGGTCAGACTCGCAGTGGCGATGCCGGTGGTCGAGAAGACGTCGTAGTACATGCTCTGGGAGACCAGATCCGCGCGGGGGCCCGAGACCGTCAGCCCGAGGGTGTTCGCGACGGTGGGCACCCACGGGAAGTTGTAGTCGTCGATGCGCACGGTCACCTCGCGGGAGTCCTGCGAGGCGACCGCGCCGCCGGCGGTCAGCGGGGTGTCCTGGCCGATGCGCTGGAAGCGTGCCGCGCCGTTCGCGGATGCGCCGATGCGAGCCGACAGCCCGTCGTACGAGTCCAGTGCCGCCACCCTGATACGAGTGGACTCGTTCGCATCGGATGCGGTCATGAGAGTGGTCGAGGCCATGTCCGTCTCCAGGGTTCGCACCAGGGACAGCGGCGTGGCGTACTCGTTGAGGTCCAGCGGCGGCTCGAAGAGGTCGCGCAGCACCATCCGGTGGTGGGGAACCGCGGGGAGGGCCAGCGCCACCACCGTGCCGGTGACCACCAGCAGGCCGAGGGTCCGGGCGAGTCCCCGTCGCGACCCCCGGCCCACGCCCGAGTCCGTGGACTCGAGCACTTCGACGACGCGCTCGCGTCTGCCGCGCTGCGCCGTGATGGCCCACAGCAGGAGGACGCCCGTGACCAGGACGACGCCCAGCTCGGTGGGGGCCAGGACCGTGCGGTCCCCCCAGGCGATGGCCAGGCCCGCCTGGGCCACGACGGCCATGCCGGCGATGAGCACGCGACCCGACAGGACCGCCCGCGTGGCGACCACGCCGGTCATCAGGCCCGCCAGCCACGGCAGCACCGTCATAGCCGGGAAGGCGGTCAGCGGTACCGGCAGGGTCAGGGAGTCGCGCCACACCGTGACCGTGGCGGCCAGGACCGCGCGCGCCGCCTTCCACCCGCTGCCGGCGTCGGGAAGGACCCACGGGGCCACGCCCACATGGACGAGTGCGGCCAGCGCCAGTGTGGGGGCGGGCCCCAGGCGGGCGCCGGTGCACACCAGGGCGACGACCGCTCCGGCTCCGACTCCACCGGCCGCCGCCGCGGTGCCGACGAACGAGCCGAAGGGCGGCACGAACAGGACGGAGGCGATCAGCGCCAGGACGACGACGAGCCCCAGGTCGGTCCACCGCGCCGGCGGCAGGCCCCGCAGGCCGTTCCCGGTGGCGCGGCCGCCGCGACCGCGACGACCGCCCAGGGGCGCCGGGGCGCTCACGAGGCCTTCCTCATGATGCGGGGGAGGGACTCGATCCTGTCCAGGTCGTAGGCGGTCAGCCCGCCCGCGGAGTGGCGTCCCATGGCGTTCGAGCCGCAGCGCAGTGCCAGCACGACCGCGTCCAGCGGGGTCAGGGTGCGCACGTGCGCCAGCGTCCGCTCCGCGCAGTGCTGCCCGGTGACCAGGATGATGACGGAGGCCTCGGGGTGCCGGGAGGAGGCCTGGCGGGCCAGGTCGTCGCAGCCCTGCCGGGCGGTCGGGGTCACTGAGCAGGAGGCGTCGAGCAGGCGCAGTCCGGTGGCCGTGGGCAGCTCCTCCTCCTGGGTCGCCAGCGTCGCCTCGCGGCCGTCGGAGATCGCGTCCAGGGCCAGGGAGCAGGCGACTGACACGGCCGTCTCGAAGTCCTCCTCCACCTCGTAGTCCTCGATGAGGCAGTCCAGGAGGATCAGCAGGCTGGAGCGGTGCGTCTCCTCGAACTGGCGGACCATGAGGCGCCCGGTGTGGGCGGTGGTGCGCCAGTGGACATTGCGGCGGTCGTCGCCGGGCACGTAGTCGCGCAGGGCGTGGAAGGAGACGTCGGAGCTGGACAGCTCCTGGGTGATGGCCCCCTCGACGTCGCGCATGAGGCCGTGCAGGGAGGAGCCCACGCGGACGGTGCGCGGGTGGATGTGGACGAGCTGCGCCCGGGTGCGGGTGCGCTCGTGGCGCAGCAGGCCGATGGGGTCGGCGGACACCGAGACCACGGGACCGACGGTGACGATGCCGCGCCGCGCGGTGGGCAGCACGAAGCCGCGCTCGTGGATGGCGGCGGGGCGCAGAGTGGGAACGGCGAAGACGGCGGTGCCCGGGCCCACGGGCATCTCCATGCGCGCGGGCAGCAGCGGACGGCCGGTGGGATTGAGGACCGTGAGGTGGATGATCGCCTCGTCGCCGACCGTGACTCGTGGTTCGAGGAGCTCGTGGGAGACGTGGTGCGCGCCGCGCGGCAGGAGCCACAGCCAGGAGGTGCCCACGACGACGGCCAGGACCGCGGCCGCGCTCCACGCCTCCTGCCAGCCCAGGCGGAGAGCGGCCAGACCGGTGACGAGCAGGAGCGCCAGGCACGCCCAGCCGGTGGGAGTGACCAGGCCCAGCGTCCAGTTCCGAGTGGAGACGCCGTCGATGATGCGGCGCAGCGGGATCGACTCGTGCCACGTGTGCGCTGGGGGTGTTGAGGACCCCGAGAGCGCCGGGGACGCCGAGGTTACGGCGTCGCGCGGGCGGGCGCCGTCGCGTCCCGTCCTCGGGCGCGCGGGTGGGGGCTGGGGCGTGGGCATGCTGCTGCCGCCGTCAGGCCTGGAGTCGGGTGGTGGGCGCCGGCGTCTCCTCCAGGGCACGGGTGATGACGCCGCGGGCGGTGGCGCCGGAGAACTCGGCGTCGGGGTCCATGACCAGTCGGTGGGCCCAGACGACCTCGGCGAGCTCCTTGATGTCGTCGGGCAGGACGTAGGGGCGCCCGCGGGAGGCCGCCCACACGCGGGCGACGCGCGTCATGGCGATGGCGCCGCGGGTGGACACGCCCAGGCGCGTGTCCGGGGACTCCCGGGTGGCCTCCACGAGCGCGCCGATGTAGTCCAGGACCGAGTCCTCGACGTGGTTGCCCGCGGCCAGGTCGGCCATCTGGGCGACCGCCGGGGCGGTGATGACGGTGTTCAGGGACTTGGAGCGGTCCGGGTTGGCGGAGTCGGCGAGGATCCGGGTCAGGGCCCCGCGGTCGGGGTAGCCGATGGTGGTCTTCACCAGGAAGCGGTCGAGCTGGGCCTCGGGCAGGCGATAGGTGCCCGCCTGCTCGATGGGGTTCTGGGTAGCGATGACCATGAAGGGGCGGCCGGTCTCGTGGCGGTCGCCGTCCACGGTGACCGTGGACTCCTCCATGACCTCCAGCAGGGCGGACTGGGTCTTGGGCGAGGCGCGGTTGATCTCGTCGGCCAGGACGACGGAGGCGAAGACGGGGCCCGCGTGGAACTCCCACTCGCGGCTCTTCTGATCGAAGATGGTCACGCCCGTGATGTCGCTCGGCAGCAGGTCGGGGGTGAACTGGATGCGCGAGTGGGTGCCCTGCACGGTGGCGGCCAGCGCGCGGGCCAGGGCGGTCTTGCCCGTGCCGGGGGCGTCCTCCAGCAGGAGGTGCCCCTCGGCGAGCATGGTCGTCAGCGCCAGGCGCACCACGTCCTCCTTGCCCAGGAGGGCCTGGCCGACGTTGTCGACGATGCGCGTGAAGGTGTCGGCGAACCATGCCGCATTGTCCTGAGAGAGGGCCATGGACGGGCGTGCCTCCTAGAAAGCTGAACGTGTGAGGGGGATGCGGTGCCGCACGCAGTAGGTTACCGTCGCGCACCGCGGGCCCCGACCGCGCGGATCCGGTGCGGGCGGGGAGGGGCCGTCGCCGCCGTCCGCGTCATGCTCGCCTCCGCGGCGCGGATCCGGTGCGGGCGGAGGGACTACTCGCATCTGAACCAGGTTCCCGGGTTGTAGTCGCGCGTGTAGAGCCTGCCGGTGTACCCGCCGCCCGTCCACACCGGGGAGTCGCTGTAGTTCCCGCGGCTGTCGGTGGTGACCGTCGTGGAGTACGTGGAGTCCTCGAAGTACCACCACGTGGTCCCGCGGCACGTGACCTGGCTGTTGGGCGGCCAGCCCCTCAGCGAGACCGTGAGCCTCTTGGTCCAGACGCCCCATGCGTCCCACTCGGCGCCGCCCTCGTAGTCGCGGGAGTACTCCTCGGCGGTGGTCGCGCTGTCGCAGTTGGTCGCTCCGTGGTTCGCGCCCTGCTTCGCGGTCACGCACAGCTCGGCCTTGGCGCCGTGGCCGACGGTGAACGTTTCGCTGCCCGAGGCCGCCACCGTGCCGGACTTCTGGCCGGAGAGCTCGTAGGTCGTCGCCATGCCGCCGTCGCTGCCGCCGGACCAGCTGCAGGTCACGGTGGTGTCACCGGCCTCGCAGTGCATCGTGGGCGAGGTGGGGGGGCCGTAGGGCGTGGCCGAGTTGCCGGTCGTCGAGGAGGAGACCGAGCCGTCGGGGGCGACGACGCGGGCCTGCACGGTGTAGGCCGTGCCGTTCTGCAGCCCGGAGATATTCGGGCCCTCCGTCCAGCGGCGGCCGTCCGCGGAGTACTCCACGCGGAGCTCGCCGGCGGTCCAGCCGTTGCCCGCGCTCGCGTAGGCGGGGGTGACCACGTTGAGCGTGCCCGAGTCGCCCCGCGCCTCGATGACCGGCGCCGATGGCGGGCTCGGAGCGCCTGTGACCTGGAAGTCCGTGGACGGCGACTCCGCGGAGCTACCGCCCTGGGAGGCGGTCACGGTGACGCTGTAGCTGCCGGGGGACAGGGCGACGTACGCGCTGGTGCTGCTGCCGGCGCTGACCGACGACGAGGCGTCGCCCGAGATATTGACGGTGTAGGTGACCCCCGCGGCCTGTCCCACGGGTTTCCAGGAGACGTTGACCCCGCCGTCCGTCTTCCGCACCTCGGGCTTGCCCGGGGCGCTCCACGGCCCGGCGACGTTCGACGTCGCCCACTCCGAGGCCTCGCCGCCGGGGATGACGGCGCGGACCTTGGCGACGTAGCTGCCGGAGTCCACGGAGAAGGTCGCCGACGTTCCCCTGGTCGTCTGCGTCTGGCCGTCGTCGAGCTGCACCTCGTAGGAGACGGCCCAGCCGTCCGCGTCCACGGGGACCCACGAGGCGGTGACCTCGCCCTGGCCCCCGGTGAGGGTCACGCCCGTCGGCCGCTCCGGGGTGGCCGACAGCGCCGTGGGCGCCGAGGCGGCCGAGGGCTCCGAGGAGCCCGAGGCGTTGGTGGCCACGACCCGGAAGGAGTAGGTGCCGCCCGTCCGCAGGCCGGAGGCCTCGCAGGGCGAGCCCGTGCAGCGCCACGTGCCGGCGCCGCCGACCTCGGTGAGGGTGTAGGAGGTGATCGTCGATCCGTGGTCCGCCCCGGGCGTCCAGCTCACCGACATGGAGGAGGCGCCCCGGGGCTCCGCGCTCACCCCGGTTGGGGGATCCGGGACGCCCGAGACCGTCACGGTCACCGTTCCGCTGACCGCGCGCGTCGCGGAGCCGGTGGCGTCCAGCACCCGGTAGCCCACGACGAGGCGCCCGGTGAAGCCACCGGCGGGGCTGATGGTCAGGGTCGTTCCGGATGCCGACACATTGCCCTGTCCGGAGGTGACCGCCGGGGTCTCCGCGAGCGTGATGGGCTTGCCGGGGAAGGGGTTGGTGACCAGCGACGCCACGTCCACCGTCACCGGCGAGCCGTCCGAGGTCAGCGTGGCCGGCGCCGTGGTCATGAGGGGCTTGGTGGACTCGACGATCCTCAGCGGCAGTTCGGCGCTCACCGACGGATTCGTCCCGTCGCTCACCGTGATGGTGATACTGCCGGTGGTGCCGATGGAGGCGTTCGCGGCCGCGCTGACCGACAGCGTCGAGCCGGACAGGCTCGCCTCGAAGCCGTCGGACGCCGATCCGGCGGTGAAGGAGAGGCGGTCGCCGTCGGGGTCCTTGGTCATGGCGGCCAGGTCCGCGGTGGTGGTCCCCTCGCCGGGCGCCACCACGATCTGCGTCGGGGTGAGCACGGGGGCGGAGTTCGTCGTCGATTCCACGACGACCGGCAGTGTCAGGGTCGAGCTCAGGGCGTCCTCGCCTGTTCCGTCGGCCACCGTCATCGTTACCGAGGTCTGCCCGAGGAAGCCCGCCGTCGGCGTCAGCGACACGGTGCCGCCGCTCGAGCCGACCGTCGCCGAGTCCAGGCCGTTGCCCGTGCGCAGGGTGGAGGTGTCGGTGACCGTCGGCGAGGTCCCGGCGCGCGAGGCGATGTAGGACGACAGGTTCACGTCCATGCTCCGGCCCGCGGGGATGCGCACCGGAACCGCGGTGGAGTTCAGGCGCGGCCGCAGCTCGGAGCGGGCGGGCACGACGACCACGGCGTTGCCCGTGAGGCCGTCGACGTCGGTGACCGTGTAGAGCACGAAGCGCCGTTCGTCGCCGACCGTCACCTGGATCGACTCGCCGTCGACCACCTGCGCGGTCGGGTCGTCGGTGGTCAGGGTCAGATCCCAGGGGGAGCCGTCCGCGTCGGAGTCGTTGTCCAGCACCGGTACGGTCACCGAGCCGTCGGCGTCCACCTTGTCCACGGTCACGTAGTCGTCCACGCCCACGGGACTGGCCGAGGGCGCGTCGGCGGCCACCTGCACGGTCAGGGTGCCCACGTCGGTGCCGCCTCGGGAGTCGGAGACGGTGTAGTGCACCGTGCGGACGCCCTCGGTGGCCGGGAGGTTCAGCACGATGCGGTTGGAGCGCACGGACACGCCCAGGGCGTCGTCGTCCGGAACGGGCGTGCCCTCCAGGACGAGATTGTCGCCGTCGGCGTCGAGGTCGTTGTCGACCACGTCCACGGCCACGGTGCGCCCCGGCTTGGCCATCACCATGTCGTCGGTGGCGACCGGCGCCGTGTTCGTCGCCGAGGTCGGCGCCACCCCGACGCGCACCGTGGCGCTCGCCTGGGCGCCGAAGCGGTCCTGAACGGTGTAGGTGAAGGTGTCCGTGCCCGTCGTGCCGTCGGTGGGGGTGTAGGTCAGCCAGGTGCTATCGACCTGGACCGTGCCGCCGGTCGGGGGCTGGTTCAGTCCCACCAGGCTCACCGAGTCGCCGTCGGCGTCGATGTTGTCCAACGGCACGGTGATATCGACGGGCGCCCCCGCCACCGTGCTCGCCTCCAGGTTCTGCGGGCTGGGGGCGGCGTTGGAGGCGT
>ERZ773065.1314-NODE-1314-length-12694-cov-11.870164_pt1 | contig 12694 bp, 8 predicted proteins | sample MGYA00580623_ERZ773065 | MGnify/ENA primary metagenome ERZ773065 (study PRJEB29015, sample SAMEA2738017) | human oral metagenome | biome: human oral; feature: human-associated habitat; material: dental | place: China | collected 2047 ...
GCGGCCAACAGCTCATTGGTGTCGATATCCTTGGGCACCACGCTCACCGGGAGATCGACGCCGGTCAGAAGCTTCTCGGAGAGGCGGTGGGCCCGGTAGACCACGAGCACGTCGTCGCGGGAGGCCATGGCGGTCAGGTCGGCGAGCAGGGCCTCGCGGTCCAACTCCCGCTTGCTGATTCCGCCACGCCAGGTGGGGGCGAACAGGACCAGACGGCGTTCGTCGTCCTCAGCCATTCCCAGGCGGCATCTGAGTGCTTTGCGGTCCTGGCCGCTCATGGTCAGCGAGGTGTCCAGTCGAGGGGATCCGGCGACGATGGTACGGCCCCGGTAGACGTCGAGCAGATCATGGTCCTCGATAAGAGCCCATCGGGTGAGCTCATTGGGCGCCATGAGTGTGGTGCTCAGCTGGAAGTTGCGCTGCAGGTTCTCGTAGTCGAGCAGACCGCCCCGCATGGACCGTCCCAGGGTCTTGAAGGGGGTCCCGTGCCAGGTGTTGAGGTAGCGCTGCTCGCGACGGCGCACGAAGTAGGGCGCGAAGGAGACGTTGTTGACGAGGTACCCGGCCGTGGCGAGGTACTGCATGTACTCGGTGCTGTGCAGGGGAACGAAGACGACATTGCGACGCCCCAGCAAATCCGCAGGAACGGCGCCCAGATCGTTGACGGCCCAGACGTGGATCAGGTGGGAGTACTCCGGTCGGTCGACCATCCAACGGAAGACGGCCAGGGGATGGCAGCCTATCGAGGCACCGTGGTTGGACTCCCACAGCACCAGATGGGGGCTGACTGGAAGGACCTCCAGGGCCTCGGCGTAGCGGATGTTGCGAGCCGCTCCCGCGGTGCGCCCATAGGCCCGTGGGTCCAGCCCGTCCTTGCAGCCGAACTCCTCCGCCTGTTCGAGGATCTGGCAGGCGAGCTCGATCTGCTCGGCATCCTGGGCCAGCTGGGCCAGGACCAGGCGGTTGCTCCGGTCCCCCTTGAGAACCAGAGGAAGAATGTGTCGGATGGATCGAGCAGCCGTGCGCGCTGCGGCAGGCGGGACGTCCATTCCGGCGTCGGGGTCGTCCGTACCGCCGTGGGACCTGAGAGCCTCGTGAAGGCCGAGCATGATGTCACCGATGGTGGACTCGACAAGGTCCTCCGGCCGCTGCCGAGGCGGGGGTGTGCTCTTAGCGCGGACCAGGGCGAGGAAACCCGTGCTGGCCCGCTGCTTTGACACCGATGCCAGCCCGCGCGGGGCCGGTCCCAGGTAGGACCAGAAGGACTCCAGCGCCTCGTCGTGGCGTCCCAGCCTTGCCAGACAGACCCCACGGCGATAGCTCCACCAGCTGCGGGCAGGCTTCTTGAGCGTCCGCAGGGCCTCCAGGTAGGAGCGCTCCGCGGTGACGAGGTCACCGACACGTTCCGAGGCGAGCCCCAGCTTATAGAGGCTGTTCCCGCTTCCCGGGTCCAGCGAGGCCGCCAGGGCGTACTGTCCTTGTGCCCGCCCGTACTCGCACAGGCGGTCAAGGCACAAGCCCAGCTCATAGACCAGATCGGCCCGGGACATCCCCTCTCCCGGGTACAGCTCAAGGAGCTCGAGCGCCAGTTTCCAATCACCCCGGGAACACGCGAACTGGGCCGGCCCTTTCCTGCACGCCTTGCCGCCGGCAGCCTCGCAGGCGGCGGCGAAGCTGACGGTGGCGGAGGCCCGATCGCCGTCACGGTGGGCGATGAGCCCCTGCTCGAAGAGCTCCTGCGCGCTGAGCTGATCAATGTCGGCCAAGGACTCCAGGGTGCACCTGGCCGGCCCGTTCAAGCCCAGGTGAAGCTGAGCCTGAAGGATCTTGCGCAGCCAGGCAGCATCGGTCTCGTGCTCGGGCAGACCGGAGAGCAGAACCTCCAGACGCTGCCACTGCGGGGTGCTCTCAGGCAGGCAGGCGAGCAGCTTGTTCGAGTAGCGCCGGTCTCGCACCCCGGAGGAGATGGCGCGCGAGAAGAAGACGGAGGCTGCCTCCGGATCATCCTGTCGCTTGAGAAGACAGCCAGCGCGGTAGAAGGCCTCTCCGCAGGCGGGGTCGCGGTCAGCCACCTCGGTGTAGGTTCTCAGAGCAGCCTCGAACTGCTCCTGGCGCTCGGAGATGACTCCCAGACGCAGGCGGATGTCGGTGTCGTGGGCGCTCTCGGGGATCTTTTCATACAGGCGCTTGGCCTCTGCCAGGTTGCCGTCCTCATACTCCCTTGCGGCGGCATAACGCACCAGCCTGGTGATGACCGGCAGCCGCAAGCGGCCAGAGACGGCGCGGCCTATCTTCCTGAGGACAGCATCCTTGCTCGCCATAACCGCCCTTGTTCTACTATGCATATCCTATGAGTTTCATTCTGCATTTGACTGCACGCCGTACGACGAGACTCAAACCGGCTTTCAGCCTGGATCTCCATTTCGATCCGCGTAGCGACCCGAGTCAAGGCACCGCCACTCAGTGCAGACGCATATCATTCTTGATCTGAGTCGTAGAAACCTCGGGAGTCCGGGGAAGGTAGACGACCTCACACAGTCCCTCGAGCTGATCATCGAACTCTCCGCTCCAGTCGTCGCCCATGACGAAGACATCAATACCGTACCTGGAGATATCCTCGGTCTTCTGCCCCCAGGTCAGTTCGGGCACCACAAGGTCGACATATCGAATGGCCTCGAGCATCACCTTGCGCTCCTCATAGGAGAAGTAGGCACGCTTTCCTTTTCCGGCATTGAACTCATCACTGGAGAGCGCCACCACCAGAAAGTCACCCAGCGCTCGCGCACGTCTCAGCAACGCAATATGACCGTAGTGAAGAAGGTCATAAGTGCCATAGGTGATCACGCGCTTCATAAGGTCACTTCCTGGTTGGATGGTCGAGGATCGCCCGCGTGATGACACACAGGCAAACCACCGTGAGTATTCCTCAGTCGCCAGGAGATATCGAAGGTGTCACAGAATCGATGCGATACCGATATATGGTCGAAATCTAGGGCACCATCTCATTGCCGCACCTCACAAGTGCATCGATCTTATCGAACCGACTATCGCACGTTTATGTCACAATTCTTCTTAACAGTATTTTCCAGACCTGAACTCATCGACGCATCGCCGCCTGTCAGCGCAGGAAACGAGTGATCCACTTACGGATCCAGGCCAGGTTCTCCAGGACTGGCGCCGGATCAACCTCCAGTACTTCTCGGCGAGCAGCCTGGACATCGAAGTCACCCAGGATCCGGTTCAGATGGAAGGCGAGCTCATCATGATCGAGGGCGACCGGCAGTCCCGATCCTCGAGGCCAGTCACCGTACAGGCCTCTCTCAACGTCACGGTAGTGCTCCAGGTCCGGCACGTAGACCACCGCCGGCTTCCCGGTGAGGGCAAAGTCGAGGAAGATGCTGGAGTAGTCCGAGACCAGGACATCGGCCGCCATCATGAGTTCCTCGATGCTTGGATATCGACTGACGTCAACCAGCCCGGGACCGGGTCTGGCACGGTTCATGTGGTGTGTGCGCATGAGGATCACCGCATCGGTGCGATGAGCCGGATACACATCTCCCTGCAGTCCCTGCCCGTTGCTGTGCCCAGCCAGGCCCCCTGGGTGACGCAGCCTCTCGCGCCAGGTCGGCGCATAGAGGATGACCTGCTGCTCCTCACCGATACCGAGATCGGAACGCACCCGCCGCCCCACCTCTATGCCACCAAGCAGTCTGACGTTTCGGGGGTACTCCCCCACCCGGACCTGCCCTCCGTACCCCAGCGCCCGCCTCAGACGCTGTTCGGCCTCCCGGTTCTGAGCCAGCAGCAGGTCCCACTGGGGAACCTGACGGGCCATGAGCCGCTGGTAGCGCAGACTGACTGATCCCGGGGCGGCGTCGTGAAGCAGCTTCTTGATCGGAGTGCCGTGCCAGGTCTGGAGCAGGTGCTGCCCCTCACGCTTGGAGAACCAGTCGGGAAGGTGGTCGTTGGTGACGATGACACGTGAGGTGCGCAGCGCCTCCACCCACTCCTGTGATCCGACGACGACCGGGACCGCGCCCGACGGGACCGGAACCGTCCCGTCGACCACCGACCACCACAGGGGCGCGCGCACATCGTGGGCAGCCAGGTCCTCGCAGATCGCGGCCGGATTGTCTCCCCCGCTGCGCCCACCGAAGGACTCCATGAAGACTGCCGGCCTCAGGGCCTCTGCCTCACGCTCAACGAGGAGCCGACGGCTCCGTCGTGAGCGTTCCCGAGGCGTCAGCGGAGGAATGACGGCCACGGCCACGGAGCCGTCGCGCCGGGTGATGATCCGCGCGCGGCGTGCGGGGCGCCCGGAGCCTCCCCCGGGAACAACGTCATCGGGCACCACCGCGCCGCCGGCGGGTGCCGGAACGATGGGAGCCTCAATGGCGGGGCCGTCGATTCCCTCCCCTGCCAGACAGACCCCTTCGATGCGGTGGTCGGGCTCGTCCTCCGGCGTGGCGCTCCAGCCCACCGTGTAGGTCCCCAGCTGGACGTCGGGATCAACCAGGTCAAGGTTCGCCGTCCACTCGCCGCCCGGTGCTAGGACGGCAGGTACCGTCATCCGGCCGCCGCTGCAGCTGACGACGATGTCCAGCTCCACTGGGGCCCCCGTCACCGTTCCGGACAGCACCAGCGTTGCGTCGACAGCCAGACGCGCTCCGAGGAGCACGACGTCGATCGGCATGCTGGGCGGCAGCTCGCTCCCCCGACTCCCGGCCTCCACCGGGGCGACCTGGAGCAGCCCCCGTTCACCGCGCACTGCCAGGCACTGCCCGGACTCCGAGGGCGCCAGGCGCCACCTGCTGGAACCGGCCGGTTGCGGTATCCATGTCCACACCCTTCGCCCCGCTACGCGGGTCACCACTCGGAACCACACGGTGCTGCCGGGCTCGAGCCGCAGACGCACCGTGATCCCCGAGGGGAGGTAGGAGCGCCACGGGTCACCGGCCTCAAGGTCAGCGCGAGGCGCCTGACAGCGATCCACCTCGGTGCGCCGTCGAACTCTCCCATCCGCGCCGACAACCTCAATGACTGGGCGATCGGTCAGGCTCGGGTCGACACCCCAGACCCAGGCGCAGCCGCGTACCTCCAGGGTCCGGGGACCGACCCAGCGCGCCGTGTCGGTACTGACGTGCAGTCTTAGATCGACGTCTTGGACCTCGGTGAGTCGGCCGGGCACCGTGATCCGTTCCAGAAAGCGCGGCTCGGGGCGCAGAGTCCCCGCCTCAAGGATCAGGGGAAGGCGGTTCAGGTCCTCAAGCCGCCGGCCGATCAGATCCTCAAGCTCCTCGGCACTGGCCGGATCGTCTCGCGTGAGGAGCCACAGCACGAGGCGATCGAGCAGCGCGGTCGAGTCCCAAAGAGAGTCCTCTGCGGTCGGAAGCACCCTCTTCGCCGTGCGACGGAGTCCGCAGACGAAGTCAGACCGCTCCCGGTAGGCGCACTCAGCCAGACGAACAAGGTCCCGGCTCAGGCGTCCGGCGACCAGGCGCCGACGCACCGACGGCGGTGCGCCCGCGGCCATCTGCGCCAGGGTCCCCACCTCTGTCAGGAGGGCGGCGGGCTCGGTGTCCGCACTCGGACCACGAGCCACCGATCCGACGCGCCAGGTGTAGACCTCCTCATCAAGCACGTCGATGCGTGTCGCAGTGAGGAGTACCGAGAGGGTCCTGGCGGGCAGAGACACCGGTGAGGTTCGCAGTGCACCGAGCCGCCTTGGCCGTGTCCACAGCCCCCGGCGAGCTATGACCGCGCCGGCCACAAGGTCCTCAACCACCTCGGGCACCTGGACCAGTGGCTCTCCGAGGCGGGGCTCCCTGGGTGGTCCCGTCCTCTGCCTGGCGCCAGGTGACGGCGTCAGGGAACGCGAGCGCGCAACGACAACGTCAGAACCCGACAGATCCAGGCACTGAATCATTCTCTGACAGGCACCGGCCACAAGGGCGTCTCCGCCGTCGACGATAGTGACCAGGCGTCCTCGCGCTCGTTTCAAGGCGGCCTCCAGGTCACCCAGGTCGCCACCGCGTTCACTGGGCAGAACCCGGACACGCCGGTCCTTGGTGGACAGGCGAGTCGCTACCTGCTCACCAGAGCTCTGCGTGTCGGCTCCCTGCCCGACGACGACCACGACCTCCAGGTCCTTGAAGCTCTGGTTGAGCACGGATCGGATGGCCCCTTCCAGGTGAGGGCCGGCCCCCACTGCTTGGACGATGACGCTGAGTCGGGGCCGGTGCACGGCGCGCAGAGCCGCACCGAGGAGACGTCGACCGCCCACGTCCTTCTACCCCGCCAACCGGGGACTCCGGCGGCTCCAGAGCCCTGTGGCATCAATGACGGTCCGCCCCTTGAGCAGGAGCGGATCGAGATCGGAGAACTCCTGGTGGCTGACCAGCACCACAACGACGTCGGCCCGCTCGACGGCCTGCCGGCATCCAGTCAGCCGCACGTTGGCCCACCGAGCCAGAGACGGCGGAAGCGCGTCGGCACGCGGCTCAGCCACCAGGATCTGGGCGTGGGGCGCACCGGCGGCCACCTGCTCGGTGATCGCGAGTGCGGGCGACTGGCGCAGATCGTCGACGTTGGCCTTGAAGGTCAGGCCGAGCACCGCCACAGTCGGCGAGACCAGTCCTTCCACCGTCTGAAGGATGCGCCCGACGTAGTAGGCGGGCCGGGAGTCGTTGACCTGGCGAGCCGTGCGGATGAGCCTGGTCTCCTCGGGCGCGGAGGAGACCAGGAACCATGGGTCCACGGCGATGCAGTGGCCACCCACCCCGGGCCCCGGGTGCAGGATGCTCACCCGAGGATGGCGGTTGGCCAGGTCGATGAGCTCCCAGACGTCCACCCCGGCCCGGTCGCAGACGAGGGCCAGCTCGTTGGCGAAGGCGATATTGAGGTCACGGAAGGAGTTCTCCGTCAGCTTGGTCATCTCGGCGGTGTTGGCGTCGGTGAGAACCAGCTCGCCCCGGCAGAAGGTGGCGTACAGATCCCGGGCCAGATGCGAGGCCTCGGGGGTAAGCCCACCGATGACCCGGGAGTTGGTTACCATCTCGGTCATGATGCGTCCGGGCAGCACCCGTTCGGGACAGTGGGCGACATGCACCCGACGACGCCCGCCGCTGCCGTCCAGTGAGAGATCCGGACGCATCGAGATGAGCGCCTCAGCTAGGGCGCGAGTAGTGCCGGGCGGACAGGTCGACTCCAGGACGATGAGCTCGTCTCCAGTGAGGCACGGGGCGATCTGCCTGGCGGCGGCCTCGACCAAGGAGAGGTCGGCCGTGTTCCCCTCTCGCGTCAACGGCGTCGGCACGGCGATGACGTAGGTTCGTGCCGATGGCGTCACCGTCTGGGCACGCAGACGCCCCGCATCGACCTGCTCGGCCAGGACGGTGGCGAGCCCGTCCTCAAGAAAGGGCAGCTCTCCGCGGTTGACGGCCTCGACCCGTTCCCGAAGCCGATCCACTCCGATGACGTCGAGTCCGGCACGGGCCAGGACGGCGGCCGTTGGCAGACCGATGTACCCCAGCCCGATGACGGCGACGTCAGCTACTCCAGCAGCGTTAGTCATGAGTCTCCATGCATCCGTATACGTCCCACGGGGCGGCCCCGGGACTGCTCCGCCTCTGGGCGCTAGTTCACCGTGACGGGAAGCAGCTCGACGGCGCCAGGGTGCTCGGCGAGGTAGGCCCCCACCCGGTCCTCGGCGAAGGCCTTGAACAAGGGCGCATCCACGTCGCTGTTGAGCCGGACGATGGACTGGCCGTCCCCGGAGGTACCCGTGCCGGAGGTCGGTACGGTCATGAACTTGATGTCGTTGCTGTGCAGGTGGCGCACTCCCAGGGCCAGGGACTGCATCTGGTTGACGGTGAAGGACTCGTCCACGGCGACCGTCCGGGAGGCGGTCTTGAGGAAGGAGTAGAGAGCCGTGGGACTCGACAGGGTGCCGCCGGAGAGGGCCTTGCTCACGATGGCACGCATCCAGCTCTGCTGGCGCTTGACGCGGTCGAAGTCACCGTCCGGGAGTGAGGATCGCTCACGGGTGTAGGCCAGGGCCTGAGCTCCGTTGAGAGTCTGCGGTCCGGCGCCGAGTTTCTTACCGGCAATCGTCTGAGGCGTCTTGAGGTTGATGCGCACCCCGCCGATCTCGTCGGTCAGGGCGACGAAGGACTCGAAATTCGCCACCGCGAAGTGATCGATGTGAATCCCGGTGAGGTTCTCCACGGTGTGGATCGTCAGCGAAGGGCCGCCGTAGGAGTAGGCGGCGTTGATCTTGCCCTGACCATGACCGGGGATGTCCACCCAGGAGTCGCGGGGGATCGACATGACCGAGACGGTCTTCCTGTCGCCGCTGACCTGCAGGATCATGATCGCATCAGTACGCTGGGCGCCCTCCGCCCACTGGGACGGGTCGGATGCGCTGGTGCGAGAGTCGGTCCCCAGGACCAGGATGTTGGTGGCCGCCTCCTGGCCGGCCGGCACCGACTGCTGCGGTGCTCGCGTGGCGATACCGGCGAAGGGATCGGCAATGGTCTCGATGCCGGAGGCCAGGGAGTGTCGCACCCACAGGGCAAGGCCCCCCGTGGCCAGGGTCAGGACCAGGAATATCGCCAGCACGCTGAGGAGAGCGATCCGCCAGCCCCGGCCGGGACGACGTCGGGCACCACCGGATGACACCGCTGCGGCATCTGAGGGAGCAGCAGCGGCACTGAGGTCAGCGCCATCAGCACCGTCGGCACTGTGGGCACCCGGGATGGTTCCGGCGTCATCCTTTTTCGCCAGAGCGCTTTCAGGATCAGGCAGGGAGGTCTGCGTCATGACGCATATAGCACCACACTTTTTTTCAAGCGTTTTGCCCGGATCTCCCATTTTCAAGGCGATCCGGGCAAAATCATCATGAAATGAGATGCAACTGAGACGAGAGTAATCTCCTCGTCATCATTCAAATCTCGTCCAGAATATCTTTCCGCACAATCAGAAGAATGCCCTCCGGTTATTCTACGAACGAGGAGGGACGAGCTGATACATCCACCCGTAGGGGTCCTCGGCATGGCCGGACTGGATGGACGTGAGCCGGTCATGGATCTGCCGGGTGACCTCACTGCCCTCGATACGGGCATCGAATCCCTCGCCCTTGAGATGGCCCAGGGGCACGACAACAGCCGCGGTGCCGCAGGCGAACACCTCGCTGACCCGGCCCGACTCGATGTCCGCCAGCAGCCCCTCAAGGCTGATGGTGTCTTCGACGACTTTCCGTCCCGAGTCACGCAGCATGCGGATGATGGCGCTGCGGGTGGAGCCCTCGAGGATCGTCCCGGTCAGCTGCGGCGTGCGCACGGTTCCGTCGGCGTCGACGACCATGATGTTCATACCGCCGAGCTCTTCAAGGTTCTTCTGCGAGACGTCATCAAGGAAACATACCTGATCACAGCCCTGCGCATAGGCCTCCTGCTGAGGAAGCAGAGAGGAGGCGTAGTTGCCCCCGGTCTTGGCCGCTCCGGTTCCTCCACGTCCGGCACGGTGGTACTCGGTGGTGACCCATATGGAGATGGGCTCAAGGCCATGGGTGAAGTAGGAGCCCGAGGGGGAGGCGATGACGTAGTAGTCGACCACCTTCGAAGGACGCACCCCGAGGAATGCCTCGGAGGCGAAGGCGAAGGGACGCAGGTAGAGGGACTCCCCCTCACCCGAGGGCACCCAGGCGACATCGGCGCGTACCAGATCCACCAGGGAGGCCACGAAGTCCTCCTCTGCCAACTCGGGAAGAGCCAGACGCCGGGCTGAGGCGTTGAGGCGGGCCGCGTTGTAGCGGGGGCGGAAGGTCCACACCGATCCGTCGTCGTGCCGGTAGGCCTTGATACCCTCGAAGATCTCCTGACCGTAGTGGAGCACGGCGGTGGCCGGGGACAGGCTGAGGTCACCGTAAGGAATGACGCCGTAGTCACCCCAGCCCTCACCCTGCTTCCAGCGAGCATGGGCCATGTGGTCGGTGAAGGAGTCGCCGAAGTGGAGACCCGCCAGGATCGCCTTGCGCTCGTCCTCGGCGACGGGCGACGGGTTGGCGATCAGGGGGAAGCGACCGGCGATTGCGTCGGCCTCAGGAACGGGGACCTCAGCGGCACGGGCCAGGGATGTGGATGCGAAGTCGGTTGAGGCGGCGTCTGTCTCAGGCATAGGCCCACCCTACCGCCGAGGCCACAACTCGGACACATCCTTCCCATATCCTGACTCAATGCCGGCGCAACGACTAGGTTCCGGCCATGCGTTCCGCCCGGCAGCCTTCACACAGCCCCCACCGACCGGACCATCAGCCCCGCTCCGTCAGGGGCGCGGTGGTCGACACAGTGTTCGGTACGGCGATCGCCATGGCAGTCCTGTCCGGGCTGAGCGGATGCGCCCAGGTGGATCTCGATGAGTTCATCGGCTCCAGGCCCACCTCGGCGTCCCCCTCTCCGGCGTCACACGCATTGACGGCCCCGCCCCAGATGGTGCTGCCAACCCCGCTGCCCACCGGCCAGGCCACAGCCGCATCCACGGCAACAGCCGGATTCCCGGAGCTGGCCGGCTACACCTCCGCCTCCCCCACCGCGGCGTCCGGAGCAACGACGTCCACGACCACGCGCTCTCCTGCAACCTCCTGGTCGCGGTCATACGTCTCACGCTCCTCGACCTGCCAGGTGAGCGCCGAGGTGACCAGCAGCCCAGAGCTGGTCGTGACCGGGGGCGACGACCACGCGTTGTCCGAGCACTGGGCCATCTCCTTGGCCGGCGAGTACCCGGAATACAGGCAGACCGCGCGGATGGAGCTCACGGCGGCCAACCGGTCCGAGTCCTATGCCGGTATCGCTACGACCTTCAGTGCCAGCATCGCCGGTTCTCAGGTCGTCGGAAGGTCCTTCGTGCGGGTATGGTCCGCCGACGGCGCCGCGCTGTCCGTGACCCAGGTGTGCCAACAGGGGGCCTTCGATACGACGTCCTGGGACGCGGTTGTTCATGGCATCACGATCGACGGCCTATCGGGGCAGTCCCGCTGGCCGGAAAGGCCACCGGAGTCTGCGACACCGGCTGCCCCCGCCACCGGCTGAGCCTCCACCTTCTGCATGAGGGATCTCCGTGCACGACGAGCGTCCACGGCCGACCACCGGTCATGGCTCTTGCGACCGTTCCTGGCCTGCAGGGGGATCTCTCCTGTCATCAGCGGAGTCCTGCAGACCCGACGGCGTCGTGTCCGCAGGGGCATCGGACGGAGACTGCGACGTAGCCCCGTCTGCCCAAGACTGGGCGGGATCATCCACTTCGGCCCGACCTGAAGGATCCTCCTGCTCGCTGTCGACCGTCGGCGCAGACAACTGATCCGGGTTCGGAGTGGGCCGCCGAGCGGCAACCGCCGACTCGACGGAGGCGACGGCCCAGGTCAGATCCCCCAGGGCGAGTCTGATGGCACCGACGTCCTCACCCTGGAGAGCCTGGCCGAGCGCTGCCTGCTTGGCCTCAAGATCGACGGACTCCGCTTCGCTCAGGTCATCGGCGACGGCCGATGACCTGGAGGCGAGCACTGCGGCTTCAACGGTCGCGTCCGCCTTCACTTGAGCCAGTGAAGCGGTCTCGGTGATCGTCGAGCGCTGACTGGCTGCGGCCGTCACGGTCGCCTGGAAGGCCTTTCCCTTGGCGTTGGCGGCGCGAGTCGCCGCCTCAACCAGGAATGCCTCAACCTCGGAGTCAGTGAGCGGGTCGTCAGTCAGGACGTCGCACCCGCATAGTCCAACGACCCCGACAGGCACGAGCCACGCGGCAACGTGGCGCCGGAGACCGAGGAACGACACACACGGACTCTAACGACGATCACCAGATCGTTCTGTCACGCTAGGGATACAAAGGCCACCGCGACATCTCAATGCGATGTCGCAACCGCCCCCTTGGCCACAGCGGCGGCGATGGCGTCACCGATCTGGCCGGTCGTACGCTCAGCGCCGGCGGCGCGGGCGGCCATGTCGACCTTGACGCCGACCTCGACCCGGCCGGCAGCCTCAGCCAGCCCCAGATGGTCGAGCATGAGGGCCACGGCGCTGATCGTGGCGGTCGGGTCGGCCTTCCCCTGTCCGGCGATGTCGGGGGCCGAGCCGTGGACGGGCTCGAACATGGAGGGGAAGACCCCCTCAGGGTTGATATTGCCAGAGGCCGACAGCCCGATACCGCCGGTGACGGCGCCCGCCTCGTCGGTGAGGATGTCGCCGAAGAGGTTGTCGGTGACAATGACGTCGAAGCGACCAGGGTCGGTGACCATGTAGATGGTGGCGGCATCCACGTGGCAGTAGTCAACGACCACCTCGGGATACTCAGCACCGACGGCCTCGACGATGCGGCGCCACAGGCCACCGGCGTGAACCAGCACGTTGTGCTTATGGACAAGCGTGAGATGCTTGGCCGTCCTGGACTGGGCCTTGGCGAAGGCGTAACGGACCAGGCGCTCCACGCCGTAGGCTGTGTTGACACTGACCTCGGTGGCGATCTCATGCGCAGTGCCCTGCCGCACAACGCCACCGTTTCCGCAGTACAGGCCCTCTGTCCCCTCACGCACCACGACGAAGTCGATGTCACCGGGATCGGCCAGCGGGGTCGGCACTCCCGGGTAGTAGACCGAGGGACGCAGGTTGACGTAGTGGTCCAGGGCGAAGCGCAGGCGCAGGAGCAG
>ERZ773065.1318-NODE-1318-length-12684-cov-3.773616_pt1 | contig 12684 bp, 10 predicted proteins | sample MGYA00580623_ERZ773065 | MGnify/ENA primary metagenome ERZ773065 (study PRJEB29015, sample SAMEA2738017) | human oral metagenome | biome: human oral; feature: human-associated habitat; material: dental | place: China | collected 2047 ...
ATCATACATCCTCGACGGTGGCGATGATCGGCGGCGGGAGCATCCCGCGCCCGGGAGAGGTGACACTCGCGCATCACGGCGTGCTCTTTCTGGATGAACTACCGGAGTTCAGCAAGAAGACGCTTGAGGTGCTACGCGAGCCGATCGAGGATCGGCAGATTACGGTGTCGCGTGCGAACGCAACACTGACCTTTCCCTCAAGTATCATTCTCATAGCCGCGATGAATCCATGCCCCTGCGGATTTAGTGGCGATAAAGATCATGTATGCGAATGCTCTGCGGGGGAGATCAAACGGTATACGCGCAAGCTGTCGGGGCCATTGCTCGATCGCATTGATCTTCATATTCGTGTGTCACGTGTGACGTATTCGGATCTTCATGCAACACGAAAAGCTGAGCCATCTGCGGCAATTCGCCAGCGTGTCGTGAGAGCACGAAATATTCAGCGTGAGCGCCTGCAGCGGCATGGTCTCTTTTGCAACGCACAGATGAATCACAGTATGATTAAGAAGTATTGTCGTCTTGAGAAAGAGGCGGAGGGATTGCTCGAGGCGGCTTTTCATCGCATCAACTTATCGGCGCGTTCCCATGACCGCATTATCAAGGTTGCACGGACGATTGCTGATCTGGGAGGCAGCTCCGCCATCACTGCGGCGCATATTGCGGAGGCAATACAGCTGCGCTCTGACGTCGGGATGAATATCGAGTGACATAATGTACGGAGAATTTGATATATGACAATGGAGAAACAACAATATGTGAAACTTGAAATATTTATCCCTGAGACGCATTTCTCTCAACTGAGAAGTGCACTGCAAGCTGTGGATGCGGGACATATTGGAAACTATGACAGCTGCCTCGCATACTCACATGTGACGGGTTCATGGCGGCCGCTTGCAGGAGCCTCGCCGTATGAGGGGCGCGTTGGGGAGGTATCCGAGGCACCTGAACTCAAGGTCGAACTGCGTGTGAAAGCAGACCTTTTGGAGGAGACGCTTGCCGCGATCAGAGCGGTGCATCCGTATGAAACGCCGGAAATTTTTGTCATTCCTCTTTGGCGCTAAAGAGGGGGACTGCAAGCTCTTTACAGTTTGTGCTATAATAGAAGAGATCTGTGTCCCGCTGTTGGGTATTCTGTCGTAAAATGGAGGCACATTGCTTGGCTGAAAATATATGCCCCGAACTGCTCTCTTTTCTACAGCCAAACGCTGCATCGCTACGCATTTTAGTGGTTGAGAGTCTGTCCTATCTGCATGGGCTCCGCATAATGTTTCCACAGGCGGAACTCTATGCCGTCACGGCTGATCCCGATGCGGTGGAGGGGGATATTCCAGAGGGCGTTCACTGGCAGATTCTGGACTACCTTTCGATTCCACTGCCATATATGCGTGGGACGTTTGACTATATTATTTCGGATCTTGCCTTGGAACAGGCGGACAATCCGCAGGATATTGCTGCGGGATTTTCTATGTTTCTCAAGGAGACGGGAGCGCTTCTTACCAGTTTTCGCAACATCAGGCATTGGTCCATACTACAAAATTTAATGGAGGGGCATTATTATAATATCGTATCCCGCCTCTATGCCAAGCATGAGTTCGAAAACCTTCTCTATGCGTCCTTTTACAAGAGTGTTCGTATGCGACAGCAGCAGCGTGAGGCTCCAAAGGGGCTGATTGCACGACTCACGGAAGCAGGGTTTGAAAACGTACGGGGCGATCTTGAGACAGAGTTCTATCTCGTTCGTGCGGATCGATCCATGCCGGAGCTTGCCCTGCTGAAATCCATGTATACGGTGCAAGACCGCGAGCAGTTGGTGCGTCTGATACATCGCATTGAGTACGATGTGGAGCGTGTTTCGTCAATCAATGGACTATGGCAAATTGTGGATCGTCTTGCTGTTTTTCCTGCCTATTTGGCATCGCTTGTTCGAGAAACCGTTGTCCATACGATGAATTTTTATCAGCATTTGTTTGCATGGCCGATGAAGCGCAATGACTTTATTTATGAGATGCTGCGTATGAGTGTAGCAGAGAGTGTCGATCCGATGGAGCGGAAACGGTATTACCTCTTGATGAACGAGTTTTCCAATGAAAAAGGATAGAGAAAAAATGGTGTCGGATCGGAACAAGGTCGCATTTATCTCCTGCGTCAATGATGAGGATATGTACAATGAGTGCTGTTTGTATTTGAAATCACTGCATGTTCCAAATGGAATGTCGGTGGAATATATTCCGGTGCGCGGTGCTGTTTCCATGTGTGCCGGCTATAATGAAGGGGCACGCACGACCGACGCAAAATACAAGGTCTATCTGCATCAGGATGTGCTTGTGGTCAACAAGAACCTCATTGCAGATTTGCTTTCGATTTTTCGGGATGAGACTGTGGGGCTTGTCGGTGTGATTGGCTGTCGCAGTCTGCCGCGCTCTGGGGTTTGGTGGGATGGTCTGCGCACGTATGGGCGTGTTCTTCATCACTGTGAACCTGAGAGCGTGGTGGACTCGCACTGTATGGAACCGGACGGCGCATACATTGATGTAGAGGCGGTGGACGGGCTTTTTCTCGCGACGCAGTATGATCTGCCGTGGCGTGAAGATCTGTTTACGGGCTGGCATCTGTATGACACGTCGATTTGTATGGAGATGCAGCGGCATAACTACAAGGTGGTTGTACCCAATCAGGAAGAGGACTTTTGGTGTATTCATTGTCCGCGTGAAAAGCCGCTTGCGCCGGAATACAAACGCTATCAGAAGATGTTTTTGCACGAATACGGGGCGGAATTGCACCCTGAGGTCTAAGCCAAATATTTGTGGAAAGGAGGTTTTTATCTATGCAGGAGCAGCCGCCAAAGGCTGAACATGCGGCAGAGGAGAAGATCAACTGGTTGAAGCTGGCGACAAAATTCTCGGCGGATGGTGATCTGAAGGGAATGCGTGCCTGTGCCAAAGAGGTTGACCGCCTCATGGCGGGGGATATCGATGCAATGGCGGTCAATGCCGAAGTGGCACTCTATAGTGGGCGGATTGACGAGGCGGAGGAACTCGCCGGAAAGGTACGGCGTGTGTCTCCTCGTCATCCCCGTGCGCGTATGGTTCAGGCAGGTCTTGCGGCACTTGAATTTCGTTTAAATGACGAGATCCCCCTGCTCGCCGATCTCATTGAGGAGCTGACCTACAAGGCGAAGGTACTGGGGGTAGAGGATCCCTCGTATGCCATCTATCACCAAATGATGAAGCGTGCACGCGGCTGGCTCGCTGATGCACTTTATTTAGCGGGGGAGACAAAGGGGGCTGCGCATGAACTCCTTATGTCCAGCCGTCTTGCGGATGAGACGGATGAGGCAGCGGAGTTCTACAGCAAATATCTCTTCATGTGCAACTATCGGCATCTGGGGGCAAGAGAGGGACGCCTCAAGGCAGAAATCTATAATGAAATGCAGACAGTGCAGCCATATACGCATGGCGATGTAAAGCGATTGCCCCAGAAAAAGCTGCGCATTGGTTATATATCACCGGATTTTCGAGAACACGCGGTTTCGTATTTCCTCTCTCCACTGCTTCACCACTTTGACGGCGAGCAATTCATGGTGTTCTGTTACGCAACAGGGCGAAACGATGCTGTAACGGAGCGCCTTCGGACGCGCCGCGTGACGTGGCGTGATATGCGCGGACGGCTGCCTCGTACGGCGGCACGTCTGATCGCAGAGGATAAGATTGACATACTGGTTGATCTCGCTGGACATTCACAGGATAATGCACTTCCTATTATGGCATATCGTCCGGCTCCTGTCCAAGTTTCTGGGATTGGATATACAAATACCACGGGACTTCGGGTCATTGACTATTTTCTATCGGATGAGGTATGTGTCCCCAAGGGGGATCTGCAAGCGGAGGCAGGTTTTACCGAACAGCTCCTACGGCTTCCACATTCCCACATCTGCTATGTGCCGGAGGCGGTTCGTGCGATGCCCGAGGCAGGGTATGAGCCGCCTGTACGACGCAATGGCTACGTAACGTTTGGCAGCTTTAATAATTTTGCCAAGGTCACGGATGAGATTTTGCTCCTTTGGCGTGGGATCCTAGAGGCTGTTCGCGGATCAAAACTCGTCATAAAGGGAAAGATTGCCAGCATTGATTCAGGCATCAATTTTGCGAAAAAGCGGCTTTCTATGCTGAATTATGACCTTTCGCGTGTGGAGTTCCGTCCGTATAGCCCAGACTACCTTGAGCAGTATCGGGACATCGACATTGCACTCGATACCGCACCATACAACGGCGGACTGACGACGTGTGAGGCGCTCTATATGGGCGTTCCTGTTATTTCGCTGCGCGGCCGCACGCACGGTGCTCGTTTTGGCGCATCCATACTGACGAATGCAGGGGTGCGTGAACTCGTCGCCGAAAATGATATCAACTACGTACGCCGTGCCGTACAGCTTGCGGAGTCACCGAAGCTGCTTGAGGCATATCATGCAGGGCTGCGTGCCAATATGAGGCGTTCTCCCCTGATGAATGTGAAGGGGTATATGGAGGAGCTTGAGACAGTATATCAGGAGATCTGGGAGCATTATTGCGCGATCAATCCGTTGGGATAAGAAACAACACGCACATTGATACGAGAAGGGAGGAGCGATATGTCATTTGTCCATCTGCACGTCCATACGGAGTACAGTCTGCTCGACGGTGCGAGTCGGATCAAGGAACTTGTACGGCGTACGAAAGAACTTGGTATGGACGCTGTTGCCATGACCGATCATGGTGTCATGTATGGTGCAGTCCGATTTTATAAAGAGGCAAAGGCACAGGGCGTTCATCCCATCATTGGCTGTGAGGTCTATCTGGCACCCGGCATGCGGCAGGAACGTACGGAGGTTGACGGCACACGCTACTATCATCTGATTCTTCTTGCCGAAAACGAAACAGGCTATCGCAATCTGGTTCAACTTGTATCCCTCGCGAATACCGAGGGATATTATTATAAGCCGCGCGTTGATAAGGAATTGCTGCGCAAATACCATGAGGGCCTCATTGCACTCTCCGCCTGTGTGGCAGGGGAGATCCCGCAGGAAATTCTGCGGAGGAATAATGCGAAGGCAGATGCACTGATTTGTGAATATGTGGAGATTTTCGGACAGAAAAATTTCTTTCTCGAGATTCAAGATCATGGACTGCCCGAGGAAAAGACGGTCAACCGTGCGCTCCGCGATCTTGCAGTAAAACATGGCATTGGTCTCGTCGCAACGAATGATGTTCACTACGTCCATGCAGATGACAGCGAGTTTCATGACATTCTTCTCTGTGTGCAGATGGGGAGAACGATCAATGATCCCGACCGTATGCGCTTCTCCGGCCCTGACTACTATCTGAAATCAGAGGCGGAGATGGCGGCTCTTTTTGCGGACTATCCGGGCGCAATCGAAAATACGGCAAAGATCGCCGAACGCTGTCAGGTGAACTTTACCTTTGGTGAACTTCAGCTTCCGTTCTATCCCATACCGGAGAACTTCGCGACCGATGATGACTATTTGCGTGCGCTCTGTGAGGAGCGCATCTCGGTGCGCTATCCGAATGTGACGGAGGAAATTCGCGCGCGGATGGACTACGAGCTTGACGTGATTCATGGCATGGGATACGCTAGCTACTTTCTTATCGTGTGGGACTTTATTGCCTATGCGCGTGAGCACGGCGTCGCCGTCGGTCCCGGGCGCGGCTCCGGAGCCGGCAGTATTGTCGCATATCTCTTGGGGATCACGAATATCGATCCCCTGCCGTATGCACTTCTCTTTGAGCGTTTCCTCAACCCCGAACGCGTGTCCATGCCGGATATTGATATCGACTTTGATGATATCAATCGTGGACGGGTGATTTCGTATGTCAAGGAGCGCTACGGTGAGGATCATATCGCGCAGATTGCCACGTTTGGTACAATGGGGGCAAAGGGCGCGATTCGCGACGTCGGGCGCGTACTCGAAATGTCGTTCGGTGAGGTTTCAAACATCACCAAGCTCATTCCAACGGAGCTGAACATCACCCTCGATCGTGCGCTCAAGGAGTCGGCGGATTTTCGGCGAATCTATGACGGGGATGAGAGTGTTCGCAGAGTGATTGATCTCGCGCGCAGGATTGAGGGGCTGCCGCGCAATATCTCCATCCATGCGGCTGGTGTGGTGATTGCGAAAAATCCGCTTGCGAGCCAGGTACCTGTCTGGGTTTCCGAAGGCACACTTGTCACAGAGTTCGATAAGGACGATGTGGAGGCATTGGGACTCCTCAAGATGGACTTTTTGGGGCTGCGTACACTCACCATCATTTCGGATACAGTGAACCATATACGTGCTTCGCATGGCATTGACCTCGATGTCGATCAGATTCCTCTGATCGATGAGAAAACAGCACGAATGCTATGTGATGGGGATACGGGAGCTGTGTTCCAGATGGAGTCTGCGGGCATGACAAATCTCGTCAAGGACATTCAGCCGCAAGGGTTTGTCGATCTCATTCCGACGGTCGCACTCTATCGGCCGGGGCCCTTGGGCAGCGGCATGGTGGCGGACTTCATCGACGGCCTGCACGGGAAAAAAGAGGTCGTCTATATGCACCCCCTGCTCGAACCAATTCTGAAGGAAACGTTCGGCGTTGTGCTCTATCAGGAGCAGGTCATGCAGATTGTTCAGGTGCTCGCCGGATTCAGCCTCGGTCAGGCAGATCTGCTGCGCCGTGCCATGGGGAAGAAGAAGCATGATCTCCTGATGGCGCAGAAGGAAATCTTCTTGCAGGGCTGTGAAAAGAACGGGATTGAGGCAGCACTTGCCAATCACATCTTCGATCTTCTGACACATTTTGCGGACTATGGCTTCAACAAGTCTCACAGTGCCGCCTATGCACTCCTTGCGTGGCAGACAGCGTACCTTAAGGCGCATTACCCTGTAGAGTTTATGGCGGGTGTCTTGACGAGCATCATGGATAAGACGGACAAGATCCCTGTCTACATCCAGCTTTGCCGCCGGATGGGCATCAAGATCCTGCCGCCGGATATCAATTCGAGTACGGCTTCCTTTCGTATCGAGGACGGTGCGATCCGGTTTGGGCTTGCTGCCGTTCGCAATGTCGGTGAAAATGCTATCGTGAGCATGGAGCGTGTACGAGCGGAGGGCGGAAAGTTCCGCTCACTCGTGGACTTTTGCGTGCGCGTTGATCTGCGGACGGTCAACAAGCGTGCGATTGAGAGCCTTATCAAATGCGGTGCATTTGACAGCATTGGCATGGAGCGCAACCAAATGCTTGCCGCGCTTGATGCGGCAATACAGGATGCGGCACGGCGACAGCGTGACCTACTGAGCGGGCAGGGCGGGCTTTTTGGCGAGGAAACGATGGAGGAGGTTCAGCAGATTCGCATTACGGAGGACGTTCCGCCGAGCACGGCACGTGAACGTCTGGCATGGGAAAAGGAGGCGACGGGGTTCTACATTACGGGGCATCCGCTCGACGATTACCGCGAAACGCTCTCTGCGCTGTGCTCCATCGGCGAGATTCCGCATGCCGTACGTAAGGACCGGCAGCTTGTACGCATTGGCGGCATACTCTCAAGCACGAAGCGCTTTACGACGAAGAAGGGCGATACCATGCTCTTTGCCGAAATCGAGGATTTCAGCGGAAAGATCGAGGTCACGGTGTTCCCGCGCGTGTTCTATGCACATGTCTCCGATTTGGAGCAGGATCGTATCATTGTGGTGCAGGGGCGTGTTGATACGACGGGCGATGAGCCGAAACTGCTTGCGGATGAGATCTGGCGTATGAGCGAGTATCGTGCCTCCTTTTATCTGATTCCGCCGCGTGACACTGACCGTCGTGCGCTGTGGAATGAGATGCGGACGCTTTTTGCCGCCCATCATGGGGAGCATCCCGTCTACGTTCGGAGTGACGGACGATGGCGGCAGCTTGAGACGCGCCATTGGATTGACGGCTCTGCAGCGGTACGGCGGGAACTCACACAGCTTATGGGGGAAAGTGCCGTAAAAATTCGATAGGGAGAGACATGGAAGAACGATTGCAGAAGATCCTCAGCCATGCGGGGGTGGCATCGCGCCGTGCTGCTGAGGAGATGATTCAGGCGGGGCGGGTTACGGTTGATGGCACGGTTGTGACCGCACTCGGATCGAAATATGATGCCGCACATCATGTCATAGCTGTCGACGGTAAGCGTATACAGGCAGAAGAAAAGCGGTTTTATCTTCTTCTCAACAAGCCGCGCGGCTATCTTTCGACGGCGCACGATGATCGGGGTCGTAAGACCGTGCTCGATCTTCTGCCGGATCTCCCTGCGCGGCTCTACCCCGTGGGGCGATTGGATGCCGATACGGAGGGGCTGCTCCTCATCACGAATGATGGCGCGCTGACACAGGGGCTGCTCCATCCGCGCTATGAGATCGCGAAGGTCTATCATGCGGAGGTCATTGGCGAAGTTACTGCGGAGGGACTGATGCAGCTGCGTCGTGGGATCCTCCTTGCGGACGGCAGGACGGCTCCCGCGCGTCTGCGCATTCTGCGCGCGGAGGAGGGGCGCACCGTGGTTGAAACGATCATCCATGAGGGACGCAATCGGCAGGTGCGCCGTATGTTTGCTGCCATCGGTTGTCAGGTCACGGCGCTCCGGCGCGTTCGTTTTGCGCAGCTGACGCTGCGTGGTCTTGCCTGCGGTGCATACAGGCACTTGACGGGAGCGGAGATCGAGGAGCTTCGGAAGATTGCGGGGGTACGAGAGAGTGAAGCGGATCATCGTGGTGGGCGCGGGGCCTGCGGGCATGATGGCGGCAGCGGCGGCGGCGGAGTGCGGCGGGAGCGTCCTGCTCCTCGAAAAGATGGGGCGCGTCGGGCGCAAGATGATGATTACGGGCAAGGGGCGCTGCAACGTCACAAGCGCCGACGAGATTCCTGACATCATCAAAAACATTGTGGGAAATGGAAGATTTCTCAACAGCAGTCTGCGTGCGTTTGACAATGCGGACGTAATTGCTTTTTTTGAGCGGCTGGGCGTTCCGCTGAAGACTGAGCGCGGCAATCGTGTCTTTCCGCAGAGTGACCGTGCTGCCGATGTGGTGGATGCCGTTCTGCGCCATCTGCATGATCAGAATGTAGAGATCCACACGAATGCGGCGGTACGCGAACTTATCGTCAAAGATCATACCGTGTGCGGCGTACAGCTGCAGGACGGTACGCGGCTGGATGCAGCTGCCGTGATTCTCGCGACGGGCGGTGCCTCCTATCCGGCGACGGGATCGACGGGGGACGGGTACGCCCTTGCGCGTGCGGCGGGGCATACGGTTACGCCGATTTTCCCTGCGCTTGTCCCCCTTGTGACGAAGGAAACGTGGGTAAGGGATGTGCAGGGGCTTGCGCTGCGGAATGTGCGTGCGGGACTTTATCGTGCGGGAAAAAAGGAGCAGGACTTCTTCGGCGAGATGCTGTTTACGCATTTTGGTGTTTCGGGACCAATCATTTTGCAGCTGAGTCGCCGCGCTTCTGAATTTTTTGCGGCGGGGGAGCAGACACTGGAACTAAAGCTGAACCTAAAACCCGCTCTTTCGAATGAGAAACTGCGGGAGCGTGTGGATCGAGACTTCACGGCGTACGAGCAGAAGCAGCTCCACAATGGTATGGTCGATCTCCTGCCAAAGCGGCTGATCGATATTGTTCTGAATGCGGCGCAGCTTTCGCCGGAGCGTGTTGTTGGGCAAACATCGGCGAAGGAACGGGAGAGGCTGGTGCGTACATTGCAGGCACTGCCGCTCACGATCATCGGGACGCGCCCCATCGCCGAGGCGATTGTGACAGCCGGTGGGGTCGCAACGCGTGAGATTGACCCGCGCACAATGGAGTCCAAGCTTGTGAAGCGACTCTATTTTGCCGGGGAATTGGTCGATGTGGATGCGCATACGGGCGGTTACAATCTGCAGGCGGCATTTTCGATGGGGTATGCGGCGGGCTGCTACAGTGTATGGAATTTGGAAGGTGAATGAATGGCAGAGATACGGACGATTGAGCCCGCAGAACATGGATGGCGGGGCACAGTTGAGATTCCGGGGGATAAATCCATCTCGCACCGCAGCGTCATGTTTGCGGGGCTTGGGAATACACCCGTGCATATTCGGAATTTTCTCCACGCGGCGGACTGCCTCTCGACCGTTGGCGTGATGCGTGCGCTCGGCGTGGATGTCAAATTTCTTAATGAGAATGAGCTGATCGTTACAGGCAATGGTCTGCATGGACTGTCCGAGCCAATGTCGGTGCTCGATGCGGGAAACTCGGGGACGACGCTGCGACTCATGATGGGGCTTCTCGCGCCGCAGCCGTTCCTCTCCGTGTTCAGTGGGGACGCATCGCTGACGCGCCGCCCGATGGGGCGCGTGCTTCGGCCGCTCTCGGAGATGGGGGCGCGGATCTTCGGGCGCAGCGGGAATAACAATCTCCCGCTTGCGATTGTGCCGACCGAGGGAAAACTGCACGGCATTCGCTATGAAAGCCCCGTTGCAAGCGCGCAGGTCAAGTCTGCGATCCTGCTTGCGGGGCTCTATGCCGATGCTCCGACCACGGTCAAGGAGCCGTACGTGTCGCGCGACCATACGGAGCAGATGCTCGCCGGCTTTGGCGTTCGGATGGAGCGCAGCGGGACGAGCGTCACCGTATTCCCCGTGGAGGAGAGTGGCTATCGTGCGCCGGATGAAATCACGGTGCCGGGGGACATCAGTTCGGCGGCGTATTTCCTCGTTGCGGGCAGTATCGTGAAAGGCAGCCGGCTTCTCTTGAAAAACGTCGGCGTCAATCCAACACGTACGGGCATTCTGGATGTGCTTGCAGAGATGGGAGCGCACATCACACTCCAAAATGAGCGGACAAGCGGCGGCGAGCGTATCGCAGACATCGCTGTTGCAGCGGCGTCCCTGCACGGCGTGTCCTTCGGCGCGGAGATTATGCCGCGCCTCATCGACGAGATTCCAGTCCTTGCCGTTGCTGCTCTCTTTGCCGAGGGGGACACGGTCATTACGGGGGCGGGAGAATTGCGCGTAAAGGAGACGGATCGTCTCCGTGCGATTGCGACGGAGTTCCAAAAACTCGCTCCCGGCAGCATCGAGGAGCGGGAGGATGGACTTGTGATCCACGGGAATGTGAAGATCGCGCGAGCGCAGGTCAAAAGCTATGGCGATCATCGCATGGCAATGTCGCTCGCGGTGCTTGGTGCAGCGGCAGATGGTGTTCTTATTGAGGAGCCGGATAGCGTGCATATTTCCTACCCGACATTCTTTTCCGAAATCGAGCGGCTGAGCTAGGAGGATTGTGATATGAAGCGTGTGATAGCGATTGATGGCCCTGCGGGTGCGGGCAAGAGTACCGTTGCCAAGATTGTGGCGGAGAAGCTGGGCTATACCTACATTGATACGGGGGCGATGTATCGCGGCGTTGCGTGGAAAACCCTGCAGCAGTCGCAGGAGGTGACGGATGAGGCCATTCTGCACGCCGTCCGTGATATTGACGTGCGTCTTGCCTGCACGGAGAATGGCACGCGCGTCACGGTCGACGGCACGGATGTGACACAGGAGATTCGCACGCCCGAGGTCACGCATATCGTCTCGCGTGTCGCTGCACTTGGTCCTGTGCGTGAAAAGATGGTGGAGCTGCAGCGTGCGATGGCGGCGGACGGTGCGGTCGTCATGGACGGGCGCGACATCGGGACGAACGTGCTCCCGAATGCCGATGTGAAGATATTCCTGACGGCATCCGTCGAGGAGCGTGCGCGTCGGCGGTATGACGAGATGAAGGAAAAGGGCTATGCGGTCGATTTCGACGAGCTGAAACAGGAGATTGCCTCGCGCGACAAGCAGGACAGTGAGCGTGCGATCTCTCCACTGCGTCAGGCGGAGGATGCCGTTTTGCTCGACTCGACCTCGCTCACGATTGATGAGGTTGTCGCTCGTATCTTGAAGCTCTCGGAATAGGCGGTCACTATGCTGTACGGATTTTTACAGATTGTATTTCGGCTCTTTTTTTACATCGTCTTTCGCACGCGCGTCTACGGACGTGAGAACATCCCTGCAGAGGGCGCGGTCATTCTCGCCGCGAACCATGCGAGCAACATTGATCCGCCGCTTATGGCGAGCCTCATCGACCGCCCTGTCAGCTATATGGCGAAGATTGAACTGTTCGAGAACCCGATCTTTGGCGCGGCGATTCGCCGTTGCCACGCGTTTCCCGTGAAGCGCGGCGAATCCGACCGCGGCGCGATCAAAGCGGCGGTCACGGTGCTCAAGGAGGGGCGTGTGCTCGGTCTTTTCCCGGAGGGGACGCGCAGCAAGACGGGTGAACTGCAAAAGGCGGAGGCAGGTGTCGCCCTGATTGCAGCCATGACAGGTGCACCGATTGTACCCGTCGCCATCCTCAACACACACCGCATCTTCTCCAATGGCGGACTTATCCCGCAGCTGCGCATCATGTACGGAGAGCCGATCACGTTCGACGGCGACCGCAAGAGCAAGGAGGCACTGGATGCATTCTCTGGTGAGATCATGGCACACATCGCACACATGAAGGATGAGCTGAGCAAAAAGTAGGTTAGAGCCGTTGATCCCGTTTTTTTAGGAAATGCCATTTCCCGAAAGAACGAAATCAACGGCTTATTTCTATGAATACCTTAAGG